>Ga0172382_10003758_pt1 | contig 23811 bp, 25 predicted proteins | sample Leawel138RmetaG_FD_122245 | JGI IMG/M metagenome (GOLD analysis project Ga0172382, IMG submission 122245) | Leachate microbial communities from a municipal landfill in Southern Ontario, Canada - Leachate well 138R metaG | ecosystem: Engineered > Solid waste > Landfill > Unclassified | place... | reverse complement strand
GAGCCCATCACGACAGCGGCGCCTCCGCGCTGGCGGCGGATCAGCTCGGCGATGGCGTAGACCTGGTCGGCGGAGAAGGCGACGACGGCGCTGCGGCGGGGCAGGCGGGTCAGCTTCTTGGGGCCCGAATAGGTCAGCTCGGAGAACCGCTCGCGCGAGACGATTTCGGCCGCGGGCAGCAGGCGGCGGACCAGCGGGGCCATGGTGGCCGAGCCCAGCAGCATGGTCTCGCTGCGGCCGCGGGCGTGCAGCAGGCGGTGGGTGAAGACGTGGCCCCGCTCGGGGTCGGCGCAGAGCTGGATCTCGTCGACGGCGAGGAACTCCACCTCGCGGGACAGCGGCATGGCCTCGACGGTGCAGACGAAATACTGCGGCCGCGGCGGGACGATCTTCTCCTCGCCGGTGATCAGGGCGACCGAGCGGGGGCCCCTGGCCTTGACCACCCGGTCGTAGACCTCGCGCGCCAGGAGGCGGAGCGGCAGGCCGATCATGCCGCTGGCGTGGCCGAGCATGCGCTCGACCGCCAGGTGCGTCTTGCCGGTGTTGGTCGGCCCCAGAACCGCCACGAGTCGGGACGGCGCGGCCCCCGTCGGGCGGTCGCTCATGCCGCGAATGTGGGGGGCGGCGCGGAGTCGAGCAAGCGCGGCCGCAGGTCACAGGGCGGAGACCACCGTTGGCCTGCGCAAGAGGCAGGCAGTCTAGTCCAGCGTGCGCCGGTAGCGGGCCATGGCCAGCGCGGTGACGGCGCAGACGAAGGCGGCGAGCGCGACGAGCTCACGCCACATCTCGTCCGCACCCAGCCCCTTGAGCAGGGCGCCGCGGACGATGCGCAGGAAGTGGGTGACCGGGATCACCTGGCCGATCGCCTGGGCCCACTCGGGCATGCCGCGGAACGGGAACATGAACCCGGACAGCAGGATCGAGGGCATGATGTAGAAGACGCTCATCTGCATGGCCTGCAGCTGCGAGCGTGAGACGGTGGAGATGAGGAAGCCGAGCGACAGCGAGCCCACGATGAACAGGGCTACGCCCAGCGACAGGCCGACCCAGCCGCCGGCCATCGGCACCCCGAACAGCAGCCGCGAAAGCGCCAGGATCACCAGGGTCTGGGTCAGGCCCACCAGCACGTAGGGCGCAAGCTTGCCGATCATCACCTCGATCGGCTCGACGGGGGTCGCGAGCAGGCTCTCCAGCGTGCCGCGCTCGGCCTCGCGCGTCATGGAAAGGGCGGTCATCATCACCAGGGTCATCGACAGGATGACGCCCAGGAGGCCGGGGACGATGTTGTAGGCGGTGACCGCCTCGGGATTGTAACGGCGGTGCACGACCACCTCGAACGGCGCCTGGGCGAGGCCCCGCTGGGAGAGGGCGCCGGTCAGGTCGTGGGCCAGCGCGCTCTGCGGCAGCACGGCCAGGGCGGCGGCCGCGCCGGCGGTGGCCGAGGGGTCCGTGGCGTCGGCCTCGACCAGGATGCGCGGCGCATCGCCCCGCGCCACCCGCCGGGTGAAGTCGCCGGGGATGGTGACGCCGAACAGCACCTCGCCGCGGCGGATCAGCCGGTCGATCTCGGCGGGCGAGCGGGCGGTGTGGGTGATCTCGAAGAAGTCGCTGTTCTGCAGCGCCGCCAGCGCCGAGCGGGCGAGGCGGGAGTCCTCCTGCACCAGCACCGCGGTCGGCAGGAGACGCGGCTCGGTGTTGATCGCGTAGCCGAACAGCACCAGCTGCACCACCGGCAGCACCAGGATCATGGCGTAGGTCAGCCGGTCGCGGGTGAGCTGCTTGAACTCCTTGACCACCACCGCCCAGATGCGGAGCCCCGACAGCCCGTTCATTGGAAGTTGTCCTGCGCCCGACCCATCAGCTGGATGAACACGTCTTCGAGCGTGGGCTCGACCTCGGTCCAGCGGTAGGGCGCGCGCCGCCAGGGCGCGAGGGCCGCCTCCAGTGCGGCGCGGTCGGAGCCGGAGGCCTGCACGGCAGCGCCGAAGGGCGCGGCGGCCTCGACGCCGGCCCGGGCCGCGATCTCGGCGGCCAGCCGGTCGATCCCCGGCCCCTCGCCGCGGAAGGTGACGAGGCCGGAGGCCGCGACCACCTCCTCGGCCGTGCCGCGGGCGATCAGCCGGCCGTAGCTGATGTAGGCGATCTCGTGGCAGCGCTCGGCCTCGTCCATGTAGTGGGTCGAGACCAGCACGGTCAGCCCTTGGCCGGAGAGGGCGTGGATCTCGTCCCAGAAGGTGCGCCGGGCCTTGGGATCGACGCCGGCGGTCGGCTCGTCGAGCAGCAGGAGTTGCGGCTCGTGCAGGGTGGCGGCGGCCAGCGCCAGCCGCTGCTTCCAGCCGCCGGAGAGGGCGCCGGCCAACTGGTCCCGCCGTTCGGCCAGGCCCAGCCGCTCCAGCGCCGCGTCCACCCGCTGCCGGCGGCGGTCGAGGCCGTGGACGCGGGCGGTGAACTCCAGGTTCTCGGCGATGGTCAGATCCTCGTAGAGCGAGAACCGTTGCGTCATGTAGCCGGTGCGCCGCTTGATCTCGCCGGCCTGGCTGCGGATGTCGAAGCCGAGCGCCGAGCCCTCGCCGCTGTCGGGGGTCAGCAGCCCGCAGAGCATGCGCAGCGTGGTCGTCTTGCCCGAGCCGTTGGGGCCCAGGAAGCCGCAGATGCGGCCGGTCTCGAGCTGCAGGGCGACGTCCTGCACGACGTGCTTGTCGCCGAAGCTCTTATTGAGCCCGCGCACGTCGATGGCCAGCGTCACGACCCGGCCTCCAGCGGAACCACGTCCACCGGCTGGCCGGGGTTGAGCCGCACCGAGGGGATCGCCTCGACCATATAGACCAGCCGCTCGCGGCTTTCGCGCGAGTAGATGACCGGCGGGGTGAACTCGGGTCGCGGGCTGACGAAGACGATCTTCGCCGTCAGCCCGTCCTGGCACCCGTCGCAGCCGAACCTGACCGTGCGGCCGGGGCGGTAGGCCGCCAGCACCGTCTCGGGCACGAAGAAGCGCAGCCGGACTCGGTCGTGTGGCAGCAGCGAGACGACGGGCTGGTTGGCGCCGGCCCATTCGCCGGGCTGGTAGAACACTTCCTCGACCCGGGCCGCGGCGGGCGCCCGGGGCGCGAGGTCGGCGAGCCGCGCGCCGGCGGCGGTGAGCGCCGCCTCGGCCTGGCGGACCCGCTCGTCGGCGGCCTCGACCTGGCCCTGGCGCGCGCCCAGTTCGGCGGCGTCGCGGCGGCGGGCCGCGGCCTTCACCTCGGCCAGGGCGGCCTGGTGGGCTGCCTCGGCGTCGTCCAGGCGGGCAGGGGCGTAGATGCCCTTTTCGACCAGGGGGCGGATGCGGCGCAGGTCGGCGGCGGCGTCCCGGGCGCGCGCCTCGGCGGCGGCCACCTGGGCGTCGAACACCGCCAGCTCGGCCGGGCGCTGGCCCTGGCGGGCGTCCTCCGCCTGCGCCCGCGCGGCGGCGACCTCGGCGGCGGCCTGGTCGCGCTGGGCGGCGAGCTGTGTCGGATCGACCACGAACAGCGGATCGCCCGCCGCCACCTCCTGCCCGCGCTGGACGAACACCTGCTCGACAGCGCCGGAAACCGGAGCGGCGAGGTAGAGCGGCTCGCCCTCCACGTAGCCGGTCAGGGTCTGCCGCCCATCGATGCCGGGCCTCAACAGCAGCACGCCGACCAGTCCGGCGGCGATCAGCAGCAGCACGAGGGGGAGGAGCTTGCGGCGCATCAGGCGGCCCTTTCGAGCATACCGGAAAGGACGGTCTCGACGTGCAGGCGCGCGAGCGCCGGCAGGTCGAAGGGCTCGGCGCCGATCGGCGTGAAGGTCTCGCGCCAGATCACCCCGACCAGCAGCGGCGAAATCAGGGTGAGGGCGTGCGCCCGCGGATCGCCGGGCCGCACCTCGCCGCGGGCCTGGGCGGCGGCGACGGCCCCGGCGAGCGCCTCGATGGCGCGGCCGACGAGCTGGTCGTGCCAGACTCTCGCCAGCTCGGGAAAGTTGCGCGCCTCGCCGATGACCATCTTCACCACGCCCCCGACCGGAGTCTGGCCGACGATCTCGGCGACGCGCTCGGTCAGCGCGCGGGCGAGGTCCGGGAACGGGCCGGGATGCTGGGCGAGCATCGTCAGCGCCGCCTCGAAGCTCGGCGCGACGCCCTGCGCCACCACGGCCCGGAAGATGTCCTCCTTGGTCTCGAAGTAGAGGTAGACGGCGCCCTTGGAGACGCCGGCCCGCCGGGCGATGTCGTCCAGCTTGGCGCGGGCGAAGCCCTTTTCCGCGAACACCTCGAAGGCGGCGGCGACGATCTCGGCCGGCCGGGCGTCCTTGCGTCTGCGGAACTTGGGACCGGGCGCCTGCATCGGCGCGCTCCTAACTAACTGACTGGTCAGTCAGTAACGCATTCGGCGCCAAGCTGCAACGGTGGCCCGGCGCGGGGCGGCCGGGGGTGGCGCGGCGTGCGCGTGCGCGCTACCTGTCCGCCATGACCGCTCCCGCCCGCATCGACGGCGTCCGCATCACGCCGGTGATGGCCCCGCTGAAGGGGCGCGTACGTCTGCCGGGCTCGAAGTCCATCACCAACCGGGCGCTGCTGCTGGCGGGCCTTGCGCGCGGGACCAGCCGGCTGACCGGCGCGCTGAAGAGCGACGACACCGCTCACATGGCGACCGCCTTGCGGCGGATGGGCGTCACGGTCGATGAGCCTGACGAGACCAGCTTCGTGGTGACCGGCTCGGGCCGCCTGGCCGCGCCGGACGGGCCGCTGTTCCTCGGCAACGCCGGCACCGCCACCCGCTTCCTGACCGCCGCGGCGGCGCTGGCCGACGGGACGGTGGTGCTGGACGGCGACGCCCATATGCGCCGCCGGCCGATCGCGCCGCTGGTCGAGGCGCTGGGGCGACTGGGGATCGAGGCGTCCGCGCCTACGGGCTGCCCGCCGGTGACCGTGGCCGGCAAGGGAGGCTTCCAGGGCGGCCGCGTGATGATCGACGCCCGGCTGTCCAGCCAGTACGTCTCGGCCGTCCTGATGGCCGGCGCCTGCGCCGGCTCGCCGGTCGAGGTGGAACTCGCCCACGCCGAGATCGGCGCGGCCGGCTACATCGACCTGACGTTGGCGGCGATGCGCCGGTTCGGCGCACGGGTGGAGCAGCTCGGAAACCGTCCCGCCTGGCGGATCGCGCCCACCGGCTATGCCGCCGCCGACCTGTTCATAGAGCCCGACGCCTCGGCCGCCACCTACCTGTGGGCTGCGGAGGCGCTGACCGGCGGGTCCATCGACCTTGGCCTGCCGCCGGGCGCCTTCAGCCAGCCGGACGCCCGGGCCTGGGCCTTGATCGAGGCCTTTCCGCGCATGCCGGCGGTTATCGAGGGCTCGCAGATGCAGGACGCGATCCCGACGCTGGCGGTGCTGGCCGCCTACAATGAGACGCCGGTCCGCTTCATCGGCGTCACCGGCCTGCGGGTGAAGGAGTGCGACCGGATCGCGGCCCTGAACCTGGGGCTGAACGCCATCCGCCCGGGCCTTTCCCACGAGGAGGGCGACGAATTGGTGGTGGAGGGCGATCCCGCGCTGGCCGGCCAGACTCGGCCCTGCCGCATCGACACCTTCGCCGACCACCGCATCGCCATGTCCTTCGCCCTGGCCGGGCTGAAGACCGCGGGAATCGTCATCCAGGACCCGGACTGCGTGGCCAAGACCTATCCGGCCTATTGGGACGCGCTGGCTTCTCTGGGGGTGGAGCTGACCTTCGGGGCGTAGGGGAACGCGGCTGCAACGAATCGAGACCGAATCGCTGACTCGGCCTGAATCACCCTTCGTTCTCCACAACCCATTGTATCTGACTCGCTTTTCGCCACAATCGGGCCGCCGGCCCGAGCCGGCGCCCCGCCGCTGCGCCTTGACGGGACGCGAGGGGTTCGACTATATCGCCCGCTCCCGCGCGGGGCCTGTCGGCTCCGCGTCCGTCTTTTCACGCGAAGGTTCTTATCGCCATGTCGCGCCGCTGCGAGCTTACGGGCGTCGGCCCCCTGGTCGGCCACAACGTGAGCCACTCGAACATCAAGACCAAGCGCCGCTTCCTGCCGGCGCTGTCTCCGGCCACCCTGCAATCGGACGCCCTCGGCCAGGCCTTCCGGCTCCGGGTCTCGAACAAGGCCCTGCGCACCCTCGACTTCAAGGGCGGCCTCGACACCTTCCTGCTGAGCGCCAGCGACGATCAGCTCTCGCCCCGCGCCCAGAAGATCAAGCGCCAGGTCAAGGCCAAGCTCGCCGAGCAGAAGGCCGCCTGAGGCTTTGCAGGTCTGACGAGTTTCAAGGGCCGCCCTTCGGGGCGGCCTTTTTCGTTGGGATATCCCTCTCCGATATGCGGGGGGAGGAAAAGGGGGTGACCTACTTCAACGCCCCGTCGAACAGGGCGATCAGCTCGCGCCAGTGGCGTTCGGCGCCTTCGGGATTGTGGACGGGCATGTCGGTGGGGACCCAGCCGTGGCGGCAGCCCTTCCAGATGGAGACGTCGGCGTCGACCCCGGCGTCTTTCAAGGCGGCGGCGAGGCGGTCCTTCTGGGCCGCGTCGAAGGTGCGGTCCTCGTCGGCGCCGGCGACCAGCACCCTGGCCTGGATGCGGTCGGCCAGCAGGTGCGGACTGTTGGGATCGTCCGTGGCGAGATTGCCGCCGTGGAAGGCGGCGGCGGCGGCGATGCGGTCGGGGAAGGCGCCGGCGGCGCGCAGGGCGATCCCGCCGCCCATGCAGTATCCCGTGACCCCGACCTTGCCCTTCACCTGCGGCTGGCGCTCCAGCCACTCCAGCGCCGCCCGGGTGTCGATCAGCTGGCGCTCGACGTCGGTACTGGCGCGCAGCTTCTGGAAGATGGCCTGCGCCTCGGGGTCGCCCGCGCGGGCCTTGGCGATGTCCGGCGGATCGTAGCGGCCCGCGCGCCAGAACAGGTCGGGCAGCAGCACGTAGTAGCCGGCCTGGGCCAGCCGCTCGCCCATCTCGAACAGGGCGGGGCGGATCGCCGGAGCGTCCATGAAGATGACCGCGCCGGGCCAGGGGCCCTCGCCCTGATCAGGCGTGAAGACGAAGGCGCGGGCCTCGCCATCGGCGGTCGGCAGGGCGATCTCGGCGTGGCTCATGGCGCGTCCCTCCAGGTCTATTGGTCGGCTACGGACGCCAGTCGAACGCCAACAACAGGGTGCGCTGGATCCGTTGGAAGTTGTCGTCCGACAGGATGTAGAAGCGCAGGCCGCCTTCGATCGGCGCCGCGGCGAGCGCCTCGAAGTTGTCGACCGTGAACGGGCGGGAAAGCTCCAGCCGGTCCACCTCGCCCTGCGGGCCGTCGATCTTCAGCACGATGCGGTTGCCGCGAAGCGGGTCCCAGGCCCGGAGGAGGTAGGCGGTGCGGCCCTCGGGCAGGCGGCGCAGCGCCACCAGGCCGAATTCTCGTCCCGGCCGGTCGATGGTCGCGCCCGGCGTGCAGCCGGCCGACAGGCGGCAGTGGAAGAGCTGGGCGCTGTCCTCGCCACCGGCGATGTAGGCGTCGGGACCGGCCTCGGGGTCGGGGGCCAGCGCCTCCATCCCGCCGTTCGGGGGGGACGTGATCTGCGGCGACGGCGCCGGCCGTGGCGGCCCTCCGTCGGCCGGATAGAGCCAGATGCGGTGATTGAGCTCGAAGCTGACCAGCCGGTCGCCGTTCGGCATCACGGCGAGACCTTCGGAGTCGGCCTCCTGCTTGCCGGGCAGCGGCTGGCCGTCGAGGCCGGGGAGGGCGGCGATCCGCGCCTCGGCCAGGCCGGCGAGGCGCCCCTCGCGGTCCAGCACGATCCGCGCTTCCAGGAGATCGCCCTCGTCGGAAATGGCGACCAGCCGCCCGTCCGGCGTGATCTCCACGTCGGAGAGGCCGTGCAGGCGGGCGGTGTCGTCCGAGGCGAGCTCGACCCCGCCCGCGTAGGCGAAGCGGCCGATGCGGCTCAGATCGGGGGCCTCGGGATTGAGCGGCACGGGCTTGGCCGAGACGACGATGGTCCCGTCCGCGGGCACCGGCCGGCTCGGCAACGGCGCAGGGGCCGGGGCGCAGGCCGCCAGCAGCAATGCCGCGCCGAGGCCCGCAAGTAGACTGCGGCTCAACTCACGACTCTCCGGACTTCCTTGAACGTCGAACGGCGCATCGGCCCCTGCGGGCCGTGGGCGCTGGGCGGCTGCTGCAGCAGGCTCGCGGAGGCGCGGGTGGCCTTGCGCGGCTCCTCCTCGAACAGCTCGGCGAGCTGCTCGACGATGGCGCCCGCCAGCTGCTCGACATCGACGATGGTCACCGCGCGCTTGTAGTAGCGGGTCACGTCGTGGCCGATGCCGATGGCGATCAGCTGCACCGGACTCTTGGTCTCGATCTGGGTGATCACCTCGCGCAGGTGGCGCTCGAGGTAGTGGCCGGAGTTCACCGACAGGGTGGAATCGTCCACCGGGGCGCCGTCGGAAATGACCATCAGGATGCGCCGCTGTTCGGGCCTGCCGATCAGCCGGTGGTGCGCCCAGATCAGCGCCTCGCCGTCGATGTTCTCCTTCAGCAGCCCCTCGCGCATCATCAGGCCGAGGTTGCGGCGCGCGCGCCGCCAGGGCGCATCGGCGGCCTTGTAGATGATGTGGCGCAGGTCGTTCAGCCGGCCGGGCTGCGGCGGCTTGCCGGCCTTCAGCCAGTCCTCGCGGCTGGAGCCGCCCTTCCAGGCGCGCGTGGTGAAGCCGAGGATCTCGACCTTCACGCCGCAGCGCTCGAGGGTGCGGGCCAGGATGTCGGCGCAGACCGCGGCGACCATGATCGGCCGCCCGCGCATCGAACCCGAGTTGTCGATCAGGATGGTGACCACCGTATCGCGGAACTCGGTGTCCTCCTCTTCTTTGAAGGAGAGGGGCGCGGTGGGGTCGACGATCACCCGGGTCAGGCGGGCGACATCGAGGATCCCTTCCTCCAGATCGAAGGTCCAGTTGCGGTTCTGCTGGGCCAGCAGCTTGCGCTGCAGCCGGTTGGCCAGCCGCGAGACGACGTTGGACAGGCTGGCGAGTTGCTGGTCGAGGTAGGCGCGGAGCCGCGTCAGCTCCTCGGGGTCGCACAGCTCCTCGGCCGCCACCACCTCGTCGTGGGCGGTGGTGAACACCTTGTAGGTGGCCTGCGAGAGGTCGCCCTTGAGATCGGGCCGCGCCGGCTGGTCGCCCTCGCCCATGTCGGGGGGCTCGTCGGTCTCCTCGGCGTTGGGATCCTCCTGGGCCTCCATCATCTGGGAGTCGGCGTCCTCGCTCTCCCGGTGGGTGGCTTCGTTCTCGTCCATGGCGGCCTGTTGCGGCGAGCGGCCTTCGCCTTCGCCCTCGTCGCCGTCGTCGGTCGCCTCGGGTTCGCCCTCCTCGCCGTTTTCGTCGTCCTCGTCCGGCTGGTCGGGGGCGTCGGACAGGTCGTCGCCCATGGCCAGGTCGCGGATGATCGAGCGCGCGACCTTGGCGAACGCCTTCTGGTCGTCGATGGCCTCGGCCAGCCGGTCGAGGTCGGCGCCGGCCTTGGCCTCGATCTGGTCGCGGAACATGTCGACCATCGGCCGGGCGGTGGCCGGCGGCGGCTCGCCGGTCAGCCGCTCGCGCACCATCAGCTGGATGACCTCGGCCAGCGGCGGGTTGGCCTCGGCCTCCATGGGGTTGAACACCCGCTTGGCGTAGGTGTGCTCCAGCACCGCCTTCAGGTTCTCGCGCACGCCGCCCAGGGCGTTGGCCCCGATGGCCTCGACACGCGCCTGCTCGATGGCGTCGTAGATCGGCGCGCCCTGCGCCGAGTGCGGCCGCGACTTGGCGTGCTGGGCCGGGTCGTGGTGGGCCAGCCTCAGCGCCATCTGATCGGCGAGGCCGCGGATGCGGGCGGCATCCTCCGGCTTCAGGTCCCGCGGCGGGTGCGGCAGCACAGCCCGCTTGCCCTGCAGTTGCGGACCCTCGCCGGAGTAGACGATCTCCAGCTCGGCGGTCTCGGCCAGCGAGCGGGCCGCGTTGGCCAGCGCGCGCTTGAAGGGCTCGGTGGGACTTTCGGGGTTCTTCGCCATGGGAGCCGTGTTTTATCCCGCCCGCGCGTCGCAAGCGAAGCGAAAGCTTTCCGGGCGCCCGACGACCCGAGCGGAACTTCCTGCATGGTCACGCTTGCGTCCGGCGGAGCGGGCATGCATGGGGGCGCGAACTTCGCCGCCAGAGAGTGTCTGCATGTTGAGATGGGCTTTCGTCTTCGCCGCCGTGGCGCTGATCGCCGGGGCCCTGGGCTTCTCCGGCCTGGCCGGCGAAGCGACCGACGTGGCGAAGCTGCTGTTCGGCCTCTTCCTGGTGGTGTTCGTGGTCATGGTGGCGCTGGCGGTGATGACCGGCCAGCGGTTGCGCCGGTAGCGCTCCTTCCGAAAAATCAAAGTCTTGTCTTCGCCGGGCGGAACGCAGTTCCCCCGCCTCACGTTTGGGGGCCAGGAACGTGGAGAAGCGAAGAACATGAAAGCTCTGAACCTGATCACCCTGCTCTTGGTGATCGTCGGCGGCGTGAACTGGGGCCTGGTGGGCCTGTTCGAATTCGACCTGGTCGCCGCCCTGTTCGGCGAGGGCAGCGCCCTGTCGCGCATCGTCTACACCCTGGTCGGCCTGTCGGCGCTCTACCAGATCGTGCCGTTCTCGCGCGCGACGCGGATCGGCGAGGTTCCGGCGGAGGCCGCCCACCGCTAGGCCGGCCCTTTCGCCCTGGGACCAGCGCCCGCTCCGGACCCCCCGGGGCGGGCGCTTTCCGTTTCAGCCCGGGTTCTTGGCCAGCCAGGCCTTGGACTGAGCCTCGACGATGTCGAGCAGGTTGCCCATGGCCAGGTTGACGTCGATCAGGTGCAGGCCCCAGCCGGCGTTCGGCTTGCCGTCGGCGCCCGGCACGTCGCCGGCGATGTCGTCGGTCCGCGGGTCGGCCGGGTCGGCGTTCACGTGCACCGACAGGTAGTTGACGCCATCCTTGCTGACGCACTCGGCGGCGAGCAGGCCGGGCGCGGCCACGAACGGAGTCTCCACCGTCTTGCCCTTCACCCACTCTGGCGCGCCCTCGCCGGAAATCATGGTGCGGCCGGCGGCCAGGTAGGCCTTCAGCTCGCCCTTGCCGCCCGACAGGTTGGCCGGGTTGACGCAGGCGGCCTCGAGGCTGGAGCCCGGCTCGCGCGCGCGGCCGAACAGGGTGTCGGCCGGCGGCGGGACGGTGTCGCGGAAGCTGGCGTAGGCGATGGCGCAGCCGATCTGGTCGGCCGCCTTGCACAGCGGGATCGACTGGAAGGCCCCGACGTCCTTGCCCTTCTCGACCGGCAGGTTGGTGCCGATCAGCAGCGCGCTGATCAGCTGCTTCTGCACCGGCTTGCCGTCGATGTGCTCCTTGATCAGCTGGGTCAGCACGCCCGAGCCCTGCGAGTGGCCGATCAGCACCACGCCGCGGCCCTTGTTCTCGTTGGCCAGGTACCAGTTCCAGGCGTCGACCACGTCCTGGTAGCCGGTCTGCGGGCGCGGGCCCGCGGCGGGCGGCGTGGCGCCGCTCATCGCGGCCCTCAGCGCGGTGAGGGTGAACTGGCGGTAGAGCGGAGCGTACACCCGGCACTTTGACCCGAAGCGGGCCAGCTGCTGGGCGACTACGCGCCGCTCCTCGTCGTTGGCGGTCATGTCGGAGATCACGCCCGGATCGTTCGACACCGTCGGGTAGACGTAGAAGCAGTCGACCGGCGCGTTCGGGTCGGCCTGCCAGGTCTCGATCTCGGTCGAGCCGTCGGCCTTCACGATGGTGGTGGAATTGTCGATGGCGCAGGCGTCCTCGCGCCCGGGCCAGCAAAGCCAGCTGGCCTTGTCGGAATAGTCGTTCTTCGGCGGCGCGGCGTCCTGGCCCTGGGCGGTCGAAACGCCCATCGCCAGCATCACGGCCGCCGCCCCGAGCGTCAGCCCGGCGAGCATCTTCCTGGACATCCTCATCCCCCGTCGAAACCGCTGATTGTGCGAGGCCGCGTTTGCCCGCGGCGGCGCAAACCTACCGACGTTTCGAAAGGCTGCAAGCGGCTAGTCGCCGCCGCTGTCGCCTCAGGAGTCGCCGGAATCGCCGATATCGCGGTCGTCCGCCGGCTGGCGGTGGTCGTCGTGCAGGTGCGAGCCGCTATCCCCGCTGTCGCGGTCGGCCCGCTTCTTTTTCCCCGCCTGGAGCGCGCTCCAGATCACCACGCTGACGACCAGCGCGGCGGCGACGACGGCCAGCTCCCCCAGCGTCCCCATCTAGGCGACGCGGATGCGGGCGGTGCTTTCCGGCAGGTCCTGGCCGAAGGCGCGCTGGAAGAACTCGGCGACGGTGCCGCGTTCCAGCTCGTCGCATTTGTTCAGGAAGGTCATCCGGAAGGCCAGCGCGATGTCGCCGCCGAAGATCTCGGCGTTCTGGGCCCAGGTGATGACGGTCCGCGGGCTCATGACGGTCGAGATGTCGCCGTTCATGAAGGCGTTGCGGGTCATGTCGGCGACCCGGACCATCGCGGCGATGGTCCGCTTGCCCTCGGGCGTGTTGTAGCTCGGCGCCTTGGCCAGCACGATCTCGGCCTCCACGTCGTGGTGGAGGTAGTTGAGCGTGGCGACGATCGACCAGCGGTCCATCTGGCCTTGGTTGATCTGCTGAGTGCCGTGGTAGAGGCCCGTGGTGTCGCCCAGCCCGATGGTGTTGGTCGTCGAGAACAGGCGGAACCAGGGGTTCGGCCGGATCACCCGGTTCTGGTCCAGCAGGGTCAGCTTGCCCTGCGCCTCCAGCACCCGCTGGATCACGAACATCACGTCAGGACGGCCGGCGTCGTACTCGTCGAACACCAGCGCCATGGGCCGCTGGATGGCCCAGGGCAGGATGCCCTCGCGGAATTCGGTGACCTGCTTGCCGTCCTTCAGGACGATGGCGTCCTTGCCGACCAGGTCGATCCGGCTGACGTGGCTGTCCAGGTTGACCCGGATCAGCGGCCAGTTCAGCCGCGCGGCGACCTGCTCGATGTGGGTCGACTTGCCGGTGCCGTGGTAGCCCTGGACCATCACCCGCCGGTCGTAGGTGAAGCCGGCGCAGATCGCCTTGGTCGTCTCCGGGTCGAACTTGTAGGCGGCGTCGATGTCCGGGACGTGCGGGTCGCGCTCGGAGAAGGCCGGCACCTGCATGTCGGAATCGATCCCGAACGTCTCGCGTGCGGAGACCATCCGGTCCGGGACCAGGGAGAGGAGCTTGTCGTCAGAGGTTTCGGCGAGCACGGTCATGTCCAGGTTCGATTACAGGGCGTGCGCGCGCATTGCAAACATGCGTTTGATGCCGCGTCGCACGCGGGTTTCAGGAGGAGCGCCATGTCCGTCCAGGTCCAGACCGCGCGGGGAAACCTCGTCGTCGAGCCGTCTGAATCCGGGTTCGGCGCGCGGGTCACGGGCGTTGATCTGAGCAGGCCCTTAGATGGGGAGACGCCGGCCGCGGTGAAAGCCGCTTTCGCCCGTCACGGGGTGATTTCCTTCCCAGACCAGCCGCTGAACCTCGACGCGCTGGAGGCCTTCACCCTGCAGATCGGCGCGTTCGGCGAGGATCCGTTCATCAAGCCGATGGAGGGTCGGCCCAACGTGCTGGAGCTGCGCCGCGAGCCGGACGAGAAGGCCACCAACTTCGGGGCCGGCTGGCACGCCGACTGGAGCTTCCAGGCCCAGCCGCCGGCCGCCACCATCCTGCGCGCCGAGGTGGTCCCGCCGCTTGGTGGCGACACCCTGTTCGCCGACTGCGCCGCGGCCTACGAGGCGCTGTCCGAGACGATGAAGGCGGTGTTGGCGCCGCTGAGGGCCGTGCACAGCGCCGCCCGGCCTTACGGGACCAAGGGCGTCTTCGCCCGCGAGACCGAGAAGCGGACGATGCAGATCATCACCTCCCCCGAGGCCGAGAAGACCCAGGTCCACCCGCTGGTCCGCACCCACCCCGTCACGGGCCGCAAGGCGCTGTTCGTCAGTCCGGTCTACACGGTCGGCATCGAGGGCATGACCGAGAAGGAGGCCGGGGCGATCCTGGGCTTCCTGTTCGCCCACATGACGCAGCCGCAGTTCGTCTACCGCCACAAGTGGGTCAAGGGGACGCTGCTGATGTGGGACAACCGCTGCACCATCCACTTCGCCGAGGGCGGCTACGACGGCCACCTGCGGGTCATGCACCGCACGACGGTGGCGGGCGAGACGCCGGTGTAGGGGTCGACGTCCTACCTCCCGCCGCTACGCGGGGGAGGTAGAGGAGGGCGAAGGCTCAGACCATCCCCGCCTTGCGGAGCGACTGGTAGGCGCGGATCACGCGCTGCAGCTTGGGCTCCGAGGAGCGGTCGCCGCCGTTGGAGTCCGGGTGGAAGCGCTTCACCAGCTCGGTGTAGCGGGCGCGGATCTCGGGCCCGGCGGCGTTGTCGTCGAGGTCGAGTTCGGCCAGCGCGTTGCGTTCGATCTTGCCGAGCCGGCGGGAAGCCTCGGCCTGAGCCTGGGCCTGCGGGCCGCCGCCGCCGAACAGGTTGAACGGATCGCGGTAGCCGCTGGCGTTGCGGGTGCCGAACTTGGCCGCGAAGCTGGCCGCCTCGCGCGAGAAGCGGCCGGCCTTCATCTCCCAGGTCGGCCGCCCGCCGGTCGTCAGCTCCTCGGTGACGCGCCGCTCGCGTTCCTCGTCGCTCATGCCCGCGAAGAAGTTCCAGTTGCGGTTGTATTCGGCCGCGTGCGGCTGGCAGAACCAGTAGTGCTCGTTGAGCATGTCCGGCGACTTGGGCGCCCGGGCGGTCGCCGCCAGCCGGCAGCCGGGGTGGTCGCATTGCCGCTCGCCGGGCTTGAGCAGCACGACATCCTCCTGCGCAGCCTCCTCCGGCTTGGGGGGGCGCACGCGGATGTCGACGAACTTGGGCTTGTATTGAAACGCGCCGGGCATCGTCTGAGTATGAGGCGGAGACAGTCCCTTTCAAGAATTGAAGATCACCCGAATGGGCGCCATATTCGAAGCCATTCACAACAAGCTCACGGCCGCGTTCGAGCCCACCCGGCTCGAGATCGAGGACGAGTCCGCGCGCCATGCCGGCCACGCCGGCAGCCGGCCCGGCGGAGAAAGCCATTTCAACGTGCTGATCGAGGCGGCCGCCTTTGCCGGTAAACCCAAGGTGGTGCGCCAGCGCTTGGTCTACCAGGCGCTTTCGGAGGAGCTGAAGGGGCCGATCCACGCCCTGAGCGTCAAGGCTCTGGCGCCCGGCGAGGCCTGAGGGCTACCCTTGTTATTCGGGTGCGAGCCGCCGGCACAAGGCGGCCGCCCCATCCGTCAACGGCAGAGGGGGAGGGGTCGATGCAAGCGACCATCACCGTCAACGGCGAGCCGCGGACGCTCGACCTCGATCCCAGAACCACGCTGCTCGACCTGCTGCGCGAGCGGCTCGGGCTGACCGGCACGAAGAAGGGCTGCGACCACGGCCAGTGCGGGGCCTGCACCGTGCTGGTCAACGGCGTGCGGATCAATTCCTGCCTGTCGCTCGCGGTGATGCACGACGGCGACGAGGTGACCACCATCGAGGGGCTGGGCACGCCTGAACGGCTGCATCCCGTGCAGAAGGCCTTCCTCGAGCACGACGCCTTCCAGTGCGGCTACTGCACGCCCGGGCAGATCTGTTCGGCGGCGGCGCTGCTGAAGGAACTGGAGGCCGGCTGGCCCAGCCAGGAGACGGCGGACCTGACGGCGCCGCTCGCGGTCACCGACGACGAGCTGCGCGAGCGGATGAGCGGCAACATCTGCCGCTGCTCGGCCTATCCGCAGATCATCGCCGCCATCAAGGACGTGCTGGGAGAGACCGCATGAGGCCGTTCACCTACGAGCGGGCGGCCGGTGTCGGCGAGGCGGTGAAGCGCGCCGCCGAGACGCCGGGCGCCCGGTTCATCGCCGGCGGGACGAACCTGCTGGATCTGATGAAGCTGCATATCGAGACGCCGACGCACCTGATCGACGTCGGCCGCCTGCCGCTGTCGCAGATCGAACCCACGGCCGAGGGCGGCCTGCGGATCGGGGCGATGGCCAGCAACAGCCAGGTGGCGGGCGAGGAGACCGTGAAGCGGCGCTATCCGGTGCTGGCGCGGGCGATCCTGGCCGGGGGTAGCCAGCAGCTGCGCAACAAGGCCAGCGTCGGCGGCAACCTCCTGCAGCGCACCCGCTGCGCCTACTTCTACGACACCACCAAGCCCTGCAACAAACGCCGGCCAGGCTCCGGCTGCGGGGCGCTGGAGGGGCTGAACCGCAACAGCGCCATTCTCGGCCAGAGCACCGCCTGCATCGCCACCCACCCATCCGACATGGCCGTGGCGCTGGCGGCGTTGAACGCCGTGGTGGAGACCGCCCTGCCGGACGGGACGGCAGGGCGGCTGCCGGTGCTCGACCTGCACCGCCTGCCGGGGGACACGCCGCACATCGAGACGGCGCTTGCGCCCGGCGAACTGATCACCGCCGTGGTGCTGCCACCGCCCCCCGAGGGCGGGCAGGTCTACCGCAAGGCGCGCGACCGGGCCTCCTATGCCGGCGGTCTGGCCAGCGTCGCGGTGGTCGGCGGGCGCATCGCGCTGGGCGCGGTGGCCCACAAGCCCTGGCGTGCGGAGAAGGCCGAGGCGGCGCTCGCCGCCGGCGCCGCGCCCGCCGAGGCGATGGCCGCCGAGCTGGCCGAGGCCCGCGACAACGGCCGCAACGGCTTCAAGATCGCCCTGACCGCCCGCCTGGGCGCCGCCGCCCTGGCCGAAGCTTCCGGGAGCACGCCATGAGCTCTGTGGCCGACTACGCGCTGCCCAACCCGATCCACGAAAACCGCTCCGGCCTGATCGGCAAGCCGGTGGACCGCTACGAGGGGCCGCTGAAGGTCACCGGCACGGCGGCCTACGCCTACGAGGTCGTCCCGCCCAGTCCGCCGGCCTACGGGGTGATGACGCCGGCCGCCATCGCCCGCGGCCGCGTCGTCGCGGTGGAAACCGCCGAGGCCGAGGCGTCTCCCGGCGTTCATCTCGTCTGGAGCCACCTCAACGCGCCCCGCCAGGCGCCGCGCGGGACCAAGGTGCATCCGCGCAGTACGGGCGTTTCCAAGCCGGTGTTCGACAGCGATCGGGTGACCTACTTCGGCCAGTCCGTCGCCTTCGTGCTGGCCGACACCCTGGAGAACGCCACGGCCGCCGCCGCCCTGGTGAAGGTGTCCTACGAGGCCGAGCCGATCGAGGTCGTGCTGGCCCAGAACGTCGGCCGCGCCGAACAGCCGCCCGGCGAGGAGGACGTTGAGATCGGCGACTTCGAGCGGGGCTTCTCCGAGGCGCCGGTCCAGCTCGACCAGAGCTGGACCACGCCGCTGCAGAACCACTGCCAGATGGAGCCCTGCGCCACCACCGCCTGGTGGGAGGGGCCTCGGCGCTGCGTCGTCCACACCTCGGTGCAGATGGTCAAGCCCGCCCAGCACGGCCTGGCCGAGACCCTCGGCCTCGACCGCGACGACGTCCACCTGATGACCCGCTACATCGGCGGCGGCTTCGGCGGGAAGGGCCAGACCTACGAGGACCTGGTGCTCGCCGCGCTGGCCTCGCGCGAGCTCGGCCGGCCGGTGAAGGTCGCTTTCACCCGCCAGCAGATGTTCCACGCCACCATCCACCGCCCGGCCACCATCCAGCGGGTGCGGCTGGGCGCCGACAAGGACGGCCGCCTGACCGCCCTGTCGCTGATGACCACGACCCACTGCGAGCGGGACGGGGACTTCACCGAGCACGCCTCCAACTTCTGCCGGAGCCTCTACGCCGCGCCCAACCGGCTGACCGGGCACCGTCTGGTGCGGCTCGATCTGCCGCACGCCGGGGCCATGCGCGCGCCGGGCGAGGCCTCCGGGATGCTGAGCCTCGAATGCGCCATGGACGAGCTGGCCGAACGGCTCGGCCTCGACCCCGTCGAGCTGCGCATCCGCAACGAGCCGGAGGTGGACCCCGAGACCGGCAAGCCGTTCTCGCTGCGCCAGCTGGTGCGCTGCATGAAGGAAGGCGCCCAGATGTTCGGCTGGGACCGGCGCAACCCGCGCCCGCGCCAGACCCGCGAGGGCCGCTGGTGGGTCGGCATGGGCATGGCCGCCGCCATCCGCGGCAACTTCCTCTTGCCCGCCAAGGCCAGCTTCTCGGTCGACCGTGACGGGGTGATCACCGTCCGCCAGGGCATGACCGACATCGGCACCGGCAGCTATACGGTGCTGGCCCAGATCGCCGCCGAGACCATGGGCGTGCCGCTTGAGCAGGTGCGGGTGGAGATCGGCGATTCCGAGCTGCCCCCGGCCCCGGGCTCGGGCGGCCAGTTCGGCGCCGCCACGGCCGGCTCGGCCGCGCTGGCCGCCGGGATGAACCTGCGCAAGGCGATCGCCGAGCTGGCGGTGTCCGACCCCGGCTCGCCGCTGCACGGGGGCGATCCGGCCAAGGTGCAGTTCCAGGACGGCGGGGTGGCGCTGGAGAACAGGGCCGAGAGCCTGGCCTCGCTGATCGCCCGCGCCGCGCCCGACGGCCTGACGGTCGAGGGCGACAGCCGCCCGGCGGCCGACGCCCGTAACTGGAGCCAGCACACCTACGGCGCCCACTTCTGCGAGGTCGGCGTCGAGGCCGACACCGGCGAGGTGCGGGTGCGGCGAATGCTGGGGGTGTTCGGGGCCGGCCGGATCATCAACTGGAAGACCGCGCGCAGCCAGCTGACCGGCGGGATGATCTGGGGCGTCGGCTCGGCGCTCACCGAAGCCAACAGCCCGGACCCGCGCTACGGCTCGCTGATCGGCCAGGATCTGGCCCAGTACCTGGCGCCCGTACAGCTCGACATCGGCGAGCTCGACGCGATCATGCTCGACGAAGTGGACGACAAGGCCAACCCGATGGGCATCAAGGGCGTCGGCGAACTCGGCATCTCCGGCGCCGGCGCGGCCGTCGCCAACGCCATCTACAACGCCTGCGGCGTCCGCGTGCGCGACTACCCGATCACGCCGGACAAGCTGATCGCGGGAGGGCTGTAGGGACTCCTTCTCCCGCGGGGGAGAAGGATCGAAATGACTACCCCGCCTGGGCGGCGGCGCGGAGTTCGCCGAGGACGCGGGCGAGATCGCCTTCGCGGAAGGGCTTCTGCAGCACGGGCGAGCCGCGGTCGACGTCGCGCAGGCCGGCGTCGCCATAGCCGGTCGCAAAGGCGAACGGCGCCCCCTTCTCGCGGAGCAGGTCGGCGAGCGGGAAGATCGGCTGGCCGCCGAGATTGACGTCGAGCACCGCGCAGTCGAGCTCGGTCTCGTTGGCCAGGGCGATGGCTTCCTCGAGACGGGAGGCCGGCCCGATGACCTCGCAGCCCAGGTCTCCCAGCATGTCCTCGATGAGCATCGAGACCATCATCTCGTCCTCGACGACGAGGACCTTGAGGCCTTCGAGGTTGACGGCGTCGCTCATCGACAGGGCTCCGTTACGCGCTCGCAGCGAGTCCAGCACAGGCGGAGGCTGGCGGCCAGCGGCAAACGTGACGTGTCGTGCATTCGCTCGCGCGCCCCCTCCAGGTCCATGCATAACACCTTGGCCGTGGTCGAGTTCCTGCCGCCGCTAGTCGTCGTCCCCATCCTGCACCAGCGGCGAGGATATCCGCAGGCCGGTGATCTGGTTGCGCTCTCGCCGGACGACCTGGAAACGGTGGCCGTGGAAGATGAAGGTCTGGCCGACCTTCGGAATGGTCTGGGTCTCGTGGATCACCAGGCCGGCGACGGTGACGGCGTGCTCGTCGGGCAGGTTCCAGTCCATCGCACGGTTGAGGTCGCGAATGGCCACGGAGCCGTCCACCGTGACCCAGCCGTCCGGCTGCGGGCGCACCCCGGCGAAGGCCAGATCGTGCTCGTCCTCGATCTCGCCGACGATCTCCTCGAGGATGTCCTCGAGCGTGACCAGCCCTTGCAGGGCGCCGTACTCGTCCACCACCAGCGCGAAGTGGGTCCGGCGCTTGAGGAAGGCGTTGAGCTGATCCTTCAGGTTGGTGGTCTCGGGGATGAACCAGGCCTCCCGGGAGATCGCCATGATGTCGATCCCGTCGATGCGGCCCTCGGCCTTGGCGATGGCGTGCAGCAGGTCCTTGGCGTGCAGCACGCCGACGATGTTCTCGGGGTCCTCCCGGTAGAGCGGCACGCGGGTGTGGGCGATCTCCAGCGCCTCGGTCACCAGTTCGCGGGTCGGCAGGTCGGCGTCGAGCATGGCGATGTGCTTGCGGTGGACCATCACCTGGGTGACGTCCATCTCCGACAGATCGAGGACGCCGCCCAGCATGCGCCGGTCGCGCTCTTCCACCAGGCCCTCGGAGTGGTGGTATTCGACCGCGCCGCGGATCTCCTCGTGCGCGGCCAGCACGTCGATCTCCATCGACAGCTTGATGCCGAACGGGCGCAGGGTCTGGCGCACGATCCATTGGGCGCCGCGGGCCAGCGGGCCGAAGATCTTCACCACCCAGAACGTCGGGATCGACAGCGCCCGGGCCACGTCGTCGGCCCGGGCGATGGCCAGCGTCTTGGGCAGGATCTCGGAGAACACCACCACCAGCACGGTCATCACCGCGGTGGCCATCAGCGCCCCCACCGCGCCGGGGAAGGCCTTCGTCAGCACCATGGTGGTCAGCGCCGAGGCGAAGATGTTGATGACGTTGTTGGAGAGCAGGATCGCGCCGATCATGTTCTCCTGGTCGGAGATCAGCCGGTTGACCCGGCGGGCCGCCCGGTCGCCCTCGCGCTCCAGCTGGTGCATCCGGGCCCGCGAGGCGGCGGTCATCGAGGTTTCGGCGGCCGAGATCAGGCCCGAGGCGGACAGAAGAAGGATCAGCGACGGCGCTAGCGCCGCGATCATGGCTGCTATCACGGCGAGGCTCCCTCCGAGAGCAGGAAGTCGCGCAACGACGCGGTGTCCACGTCCTTGGCGACGAAAGCCTGGCCCAGCCCTCTGGCCAGGATGAAGGTCAGCCGCCCCGCCTCGGCCTTCTTGTCCTGCCCCATGTGGCGAACCAGGCGGTCGGCGGGGAACGGCTCGGGGCGCACGTCGGCCATGCGCACCGGCAGGCCGGCGGCGGCGATCGCCCGCTCGGCGCGGAGGGCGTCCTGGACCGGGCAGAGCCCGAGCTTGGCGGAGAAGCGGAAGGCCAAGGCCATGCCGGCGCCGACGGCCTCGCCGTGCAGCAGCGCCTCGCCGTAGCCGGTCTCGGCCTCCAGCGCGTGGCCGAAGGTGTGGCCGAGGTTCAGCAGGGCGCGGCGGCCGGCCTCCTTCTCGTCCTCGGCGACGATCTCGGCCTTCATCTCGACGGAGCGGGCCACCGCGGCCGCCAGCGCGTCGGGATCGCGGGCCAGCACCCTGCCGCCGTCGGCCTCGAGCCGCTCGAAGAAGGCGAAGTCGCCGAGCAGGCCGTACTTGATCACCTCGGCGTAGCCGGCGCGCATCTCGCGGTCGGGCAGGGTGTCCAGCACCGACAGGTCGGCCAGCACCAGCCGGGGCTGGTGGAAGGCGCCGATCAGGTTCTTGCCGCGCGGGGTGTCGATGGCGGTCTTTCCGCCAACCGAGGAGTCCACCTGGGCCAGCAGGGTGGTGGGAACCTGAACGAAGTCGATGCCGCGCTTGTAGATGGCGGCCGCGAAGCCGGCGAGGTCGCCCACCACGCCGCCGCCGAAGGCGACGATCAGGTCGCCGCGGTCCAGCTCCAGCGCCAGCAGTCGGTCGGAGACGTCGGCCAGGCCCTCCCAGCTCTTGGTCTGCTCTCCGGGCGGCACGATCACCGAGTGGCTTTCGATCCCGGCGGTCTTCAGCCGCTCGGCGAGCTCCGCGCCGTGCAGGCGATAGACCGTCTCGTCGCTGACCACGGCCACGCGACGCCGCCTGGCGAACGGCGCGATCCGCTCGCCGGCCTGAGCCAGAAGGCCGCGGCCGACCACAACCTCGTAGGCGCGCGCGCCCAGCCCCACCGGGATCGAACGGATCATTGGGCGGCGCCGTCCAGGTGGGCCAGCAGCGCGTTCAGCACCTGCTCGACGGTGACGTGGTGGGCCGAATCTGTGGTCTCCACGACAACGTCCGCCTCGGCGTAGATCGGGTAGCGCACCTGCGCCTGCTCCTTCAGCACCGCCATCGGATCCTTGCCGTGCAGCAGCGGCCGGTTGTCCTTGCGGGAAATGCGGCGGGCCAGCACCTCCAGGTCGGCCTTCAGCCAGACGGTGATCGCCTTGGCCTTCAGCAGGGCGCGGGTCTGCGGGTTCATGAAGGCTCCGCCGCCGGTGGCCAGCACGTGCGGCGGCTCCTCCAACAGCCTCGCGATCACCCGTCGCTCGCCCTCGCGGAAGCCGGCTTCGCCGATCTCGGCGAAGATTTCGGGGATGGATCGGCCGGCCGCCTGCTCGACCTCGACATCGGCGTCGCGGAACGGCAGGTCCAGAGCGTTGGCCAGTCGCCGGCCGACGCTCGACTTGCCCACGCCCATCAGCCCGACCAGGGCGATCGTGCGGGCGCGTAAAGGGGCGAACCTGTCCATTGGCGGTCGAGGCTTACACGAGCCGGCGGGCGTGCGGCAACAGAGGCGGCCGTTCGGGCGAGAAGCGGGCGCCATCCTGGGTTAGCCTTCGGCGATGACAGCAAGGGCGATTCACCGGTGAGCTCGGGCGCCGACTGGGCCGAAGCCTTCCTGGAGATGATGGCGGTGGAGCGGGCCGCCGCCCGCAACACCCTGACTGCATATGGCAAGGACCTGGCCGACGCCTCCGGCTTCCTGGCCGGCCGTGGGCGGGACCTCGCCGACGCCTCGGCCGAGGACGTCGAGGCCTACTTCGCCGATCTCGCCGCCCGCGGGCTCTCGCCGGCCACGGCGGCCAGGCGCCGGGCGGCGGTGCGCCAGTTCTACCGCTTCGTGCTGGGCGAGGGGTGGCGCCAGGACGATCCCTCCCGCCGCGTCGATGCGCCCAAGAAGGGCCGTCCGCTGCCCAAGGTGCTCAGCCCCGACGAGGTCGCCCGCCTGATCGCCGCCGCCGGCGAAAGGGATGGTCCGCAGGGCCTGCGCCTCGCCTGCCTGGTCGAGCTGCTCTACGCTTCGGGCCTGCGGATTTCCGAGCTGGTGAGCCTGCCGTTGGCGGCGGTGGCGCGCGATCCCGCCTACCTGATCGTCAAGGGCAAGGGCGGCAAGGAGCGGCTCGCTCCGCTGAACGGCGCAGCCCGGGCTGCCGTGAAGGCCTATCTGGAGGTGCGCGCCAGCTTCCTGCCCAGGGGCGAGAAGGCCAGCCCCTGGCTGTTCCCCTCCCGCGGCAAGGGCGGCCGGCTGACCGCGCGGCGCGTCGCCCAGCTTCTCGACGAGGCGGCGCTGGCGGCGGGGGTCGATCCGGCCAAGGTCAGCCCGCACGTGCTGCGCCACGCCTTCGCCACCCACCTGCTGGAAGGCGGAGCCGACCTGCGGGTCGTGCAGACCCTGCTGGGCCACGCCGACATCGCCACCACCCAGATCTATACCCATGTCGCCGGCGAGCGCCTGCGCGAGGTGGTCGAAACCAAACACCCCCTGGGCCGTAAACGCTGAGGTGCCAGAGACCTTGAACGACCTGGACGGCCTCGTCCTCTTCGCCATCGGCCGCACGCCGGTCACCCTCGGCGGCGTGGTCGCCGGCCTGTTGATCATCGTCGGCGGCCTGGTGGGCGCGCGGCTGGTGAGGCTCTTCCTGGAGCGCGCGCGCCATCGCACCCGCCACGGCAAGGCCGCGCTCTACATCGTCGAAAAGCTGATCGGCTACGG
>Ga0172382_10003757_pt1 | contig 23813 bp, 16 predicted proteins | sample Leawel138RmetaG_FD_122245 | JGI IMG/M metagenome (GOLD analysis project Ga0172382, IMG submission 122245) | Leachate microbial communities from a municipal landfill in Southern Ontario, Canada - Leachate well 138R metaG | ecosystem: Engineered > Solid waste > Landfill > Unclassified | place... | reverse complement strand
ACGTCATGATAAAAACGAGACTAGTCTATTTTAATATATATACTAAATTTAGCTTTTAGGATGTTTCAATTTCCCCTTTAATATATTTATATTAGATTAGAATAAAAATGGGATAGATATATCCTAAATGCTTAAATTTGATATAATTTGATTAAAAGATATTTAAAATATATCAAAATTATTTAAAATAGAGTAAAATATTATTATAATAGTAAATTATTATAATTATTATAATAGTGACCAAATTATATCTTTTGGGAATATAATATAATAGAGAAAGGAATAAGAGTGATAGTAAAATGAAAAGTAATAGTGTTAAAAAATGGAGTCTACATACAACAATCTTACCATCTAGACGAGGTGATTATAAAGTTGCAACGATAGACTCTTTTATAACTAATAATATGTTTAGTTGGACACCAAAACCACTAAGTAATAGTAAGCGCGATAACGGCGTGAAGTCAGAAATCCAATATGCTATTGATAATAAATTGAAAGACCATTTTTATTGGGAAAATGAACCTATTGAGTTTGTAAATGAATATCAACAATTTTATAAACAGTTGTTTTCATTATCATGGTTACATAATTCGACAGATAGACATAACATAGTTGTTAACCCAATTACTTGTCTGACTTTGGTTCAACATCATAATGGTATATTATATGCCTATTCTAGAAGTACCGATATGAAAAATGGTTATTATTCGGATAAAAAAGTATTGGACTATTTGGCAGAAGTTATTGATAGAGATAAACCTGAATTTAAGGTCAAAGAAATAAATTGGTTCTTAGCAATACCACATGAATATGTCAACCCAGGTATTGCTAGATTGATAAGGGAGAAAGAATGAACAATAAATATGTAAGAGGTTATGAGAAAGATGCGGGTTTGGATATAGTTTTAAATGAGTTATTAACCATCAAACCCGGTTTTCAAACTATTGTATTACCAGCGAGATATACTCCAGGTGACGGAGAAGTAGCATTTTTAATAAGTAGAGGTTCTACTGCAGCGCGAGGTATATTTCCTATAATGGTAGCTATTGATACTGGGTATGAAGGTCTGATTACAGCTTGGGTAGTTAATACGTCATCTCATACTCACCGATTTCTACCGGGTGAAAGAGTGTTTGGAATTGTTAATTTGAAACTTGGTGAAGATCGAGTTGAGTTTGAAATAATAAGAAAAGGAGAACGTGGGTCTAATAAGCTCGCGAGTAGTGGGGAATAATGGAAAATAATACAAGATTAAAAAAGATTTGTGAAATATATAGTGTAGAGATATTAGCCCCAACTGAAGAAGGCGTTGAATTAAACGAAGGTTATCAGTATGAAGTAAATGGGTCATTACCACAATTAGCAGATAGCATTGCTAAAATGGCAGTTGAATTCGATAACAATAATGATATGTTAGGTGAAAGTGCCGGTAGTATATTTATTGGTTTAATAGTAGAATACTATAATAGATTAAAAGGAGGTGTTGAACAATGAGACAACAAGACTATGAAATGATTATAGCGTGTATACAACATGGTGCTCCAGCTTTAGCTCAAGTATTAATTAATGCTCTCAACCAAGTAATTGAAAGTTCAAATGAACTTAGGGAAATAAAAAGAGCCCAAGAAGTTGAGGCTAGAGAAATAAAAAAAGCCCAAGAAGTTGAGGCTAGAGAAATAAAAAAAGCCAAAGTGGTTGATGTTAAAGACAATAGTGTGTTCCCATCGAAATAAGGAAACTAAATAATGAATAACTTTACATTGTTAGAAACAATTTTGATTATATACATTATAGTAGTAAACGTTTTTGGTGTTATAGCAATAATCATGACTGAATATGCAAGTAAAAAAGCGAGTGATATAACATTATATATTTTGTTTGGAGTTGCAATACCGATTACAATTCCAATGGTTTTATATTTACTAACCGTTGAAAAATTTAAACGTAGAAAAAGGGAAGATTTAGAGAAACATTTTTATGACTTCGTTATGGAGAAAGAAGAAGGAGAAAAGAAGTATGATGAGTTTTAACAGTTTTGAAAGATATCAATGGGTTTTAACACCAGATGGAAAAGAGTATATTTTAGTAGATACACAAACTAATCAGTTAGTATTTGGAGCTAATAGATATGCACAATCAACAACAGCAACAGATACTATACAAGTTTCACCAGAAGATTATGACAATCTTTCTACAGAAGAAAGTAAAAGGAGAATGAAAATGACAAGGGAAACTAAATAATGAATAACAAGAAACATGCTATGTTATCTCCGTCAGGAGCACACAGATGGCTTGAGTGTACTCCGTCGGCATATTTAGAATCATTAGAACCAGACACACCACCGAGTGAGTTTGCGGCAGAAGGAACAGAAGCACATACTTTAGCTGAAATTATGTTATCTTATAGATTAGGTAAAATAAATGAAGCAGAGTATAAAACTAGGAAAGAACAATTCATCAATTTCAGTGAATTTCATGATCTAACTTTTGAAGAGTTTGTAAGTAATTATGTTAAAGAAGTAATGATGATTGTCAAAGATGATTATAAAGATGAACAAGTAAAAGTATATCTAGAAGAACGAGTTCATTTTGAAGATGTAGTTTCAGGGGGCTCTGGAACTAGCGACGTTGTAATAATAGGTAAAAACTTTATACACATAATAGATTTGAAATTCGGTCGTGGTGTAGCAGTAAGTGCGATAGACAATCCACAGTTAAGACTATACGCTCTTGGGGCACTAAAGAAGTTTCGTCTTAAAGGACCATTCACTGAAGCTCGAATGACAATTATACAACCGAGATTATACGACATTAGTACCGACTTTGTATCAGTAGTAGATTTATATGACTGGGCAGAGACCTATGTAAGACCAAGAGCAGAATTGGCAATAGAAGGTAAAGGTGAATTAATTCCCGGTGATCATTGTAGATTTTGTAAGAGACGAGCTAAATGTGAAGCATTGGCTAATATGCAATTACAAGCTGCCCAGAAAGAATTTGAATTAGTTGTTGTAGAAAATAATATACTAGAACCACATAATATGACTCCAGAGATGTTGAGTAAAATTATGGTTATTGGTCCAAAGTTTACTGAGTGGTTTAATGAAGTATATAAATATGCTACGGCCGCTATGATAAATGAAGGTATCGAAATACCCGGGTATAAAGTTGTAGAAGGTAGATCGCAAAGAGTTATTATTAACCCTGAAGCAATCGCTGAAAAATTAAGAACTAGTGGTTTTAAACCTCAGTCTTATTTGAAACCAGCAAGTTTATTAGGTATTACTGCACTGGAAAAGAATATAGGCAAAAAATTATTTAATGACCTATGTGGCGAGTTTATTATTAAACCTCCAGGAAAATTAACAGTTGTACCGGAGACCGATAATCGAATAGCACTAAAGACTAAACGCTTATCTGGACAAGAGTTTGATATTATAGATGAAAACAAATAAAAGGAGGAGAACATGAGTCAAACAACACGAAAAAATGTACTAACTGATACACAAGTAGTAACAGGAGAAGTAAGATTATCTTACGTAAATGTATTTGAACCAAGAAAAATTGGTGAAAATGACAAAGAAGCTAAATATAGCTTAACAATTTTAATTCCTAAAAATACACCAGAAGGACAAAAGACAATTGCAAATATTAAAGCCGCTATTCAAAAGGCTGCTGAAAAAGGTGCACAAAAACATTTCGGTGGTAGAATACCAACTAATGTAAGTCACACATTAAAAGATGGTGATACTGAAGTAGATGACTTAGGAGATCTTAAAAACATTAAGAACCCTGAATTAGCAGGTAATATGTATATGAGATTATCAACTAAGTTTCCACCTAAAGTTTTAAATGCTGAAAGACAAGAAATTATTAACCCTTTAGAAATCTATAGCGGTTGTTATGGTCGAGTATCACTAACTACTTTTGCTTATTCAGGTGATGGTAGACGTGGTGTTAGTGCAGTATTAAATAACGTTATGATGACACGTGACGGAGAACCACTAACTAGCCAATTATCTGGTGAAGAATTCGATTTAGAGTAATTACAAATATAGCAATAAACAATAAGTTTATTGCTACTTAAGAGAGTATTAGCACATTACTTATTCCTTTTCCTTTTTATCTTGACTAGTTGTGTTAATATTCTCCTAAGTAGCAATAAAATAAATTAGGCACTTGACCTAAACAAATAAGAGGAAAGACAAGATATTATGATTAAAAAAGAAACAGCCTTGCAATCTAGATTACAGAGGTTTATTAAACGCCGTGGTGGTTATGTTCCAAAGAAAAATCATGGTAATATGATTACTGTGAAGGGACTATCTGACCTATCATTTACTTATAAAGGACTATCGTTCTATTGGGAAGTTAAAATGCCCAACGACGCTAAGAATGTATCAGTTGAACAAGGTATCCATTGTAGATTAGCTAAAAAAGCAGGCGGTATAACTGCAATAGTTTCCACATTAGAACAAGCAGAAAGAATACTAAATCATGCCGATTACTGTATCGACCAAAAATTATCAATCACTGATATACTAATTGAAATGGATACATTATATAGTAAATGGGGTTTAGACGATGGCACGAAATATTAATCTCCCAAAAGTAACTTATAATGATTATAATGAAAGGCTTAGAATCCCTGAACAAGAACAAGCCGAGCAATTATTATTAAAACATAAAAAATTTATACTAGGTTTTGAACCCGGTAAAGGAAAGACTTATCCAGTTATACATGCAATGTTAGAAGTTCAACGTATGAAAGGTAGACCGATCCAAGTGTTGATAATGTCAGATGCAACATGTATGCGAGAGATATGGCGAGCTGAGATACTACCACAACGTATTTTACCCTATGATACTTATTTTGTTACGGATAGAACTTCTATAGGTAGAGTAAAAGAGGCTTTGCTTAAAAGGGACTGGGACGTAATAATCATCGACGAAGCTCAATCATTAAGATCTGGTGTGACTCGTAAAAAATCTCAATATGCTAGATTAGTTCATTCACTAACTAAACGAGCCGAATATGTCTTTGGTATAACGGGAACATTGTCGGGCAATAACAATATCGAACCATGGTGTGTACTTCACAATTTAAATGTAGCAGGTCAAGGTAAGATAAGCACTCGAACATTCAAAAATACGTGCTGTGAATTAGAATTACAATATGGTCCATTTGGAAATTTTATGAAACCGACTAGGTTAAATGAACGCGGAGAAAAATTGCTAGAACAAGCTTATCAAAATGGTGTTATGTTTTGGGCTTATGACGAAACCGATGAGTTGCCTCCTATGACAGTTGAGATGAAGTCTTTCAAAGTACCAGCAACTACTGAATATAAAAATGCCATTGAAGGTATATTAAAATTAGGTGATCACGAGTCAACAACAATGAAAGCTATAGCGCTTCAAAAAGCTCAACAAGCTCTTAATGGTTTTATTTATTATGATGATTTAGGTTATAGACAGATTTATAATATCGGACGATATGTTAACCCTAAAATAGAGTTTGTGTTAGAAGAAGTTAAACGTGAATTAACAATTATAGGTTATCGTTTTCAAGAAGATGGTCGAGTTATACAAGAAGCCTTAACCAAAGAAGGCCTTACTTGGACTAATGACATAACCGAGTTTAGAGATAGAAAAGCCCAAGCATTAGTTTTACAAAGTTCTAGAGGTAAAGCAGCTAACTTACAATTTTGTAGAAATATTGTTTATTATACGTCGGATTTTAGTTTCATTAGTTATAAACAGTTCATTCACAGAACTTGGAGAAGAGGTCAAACTGAACCTTGTAAGGTTACATTTTTAATTAATGATCCAGGTGATAAACATAAGGTTGAATTTAAGATTTGGCAATCATTACGAAATAAACAAAATATACATGATTTATTAATGTCGATAAAACAAGTATAGAAAGGGGTTATTATGGACTTTAATACATTTTGTTCTTATTTTCCAAAGGCGCAGTTTGTAAAAATTGCGCCATTTAACGAAGAAGAACTCTATGATGAAAATACTAGAAAATACAATAAAGCTCCACTTAACTCTATTAGAGACCCACTAGATGTTGCTCAGGCTAAGAACTGGATAACTAGAGGGGGTAGATTAGGTTGGATTGTTCCTCGCGGGTATATAGTTATAGATATAGATAATAAAGACCATCCACGTAGTAGTGAGGTTATAAATACTTTATTATATAATCACAGTATTAACTATTTCTCTAATCATTCTAAACAAGGCACGCATTATATATTTTCTAATGTATCGGAAATTATGAAGAATAAAGGTCAATTCCAAGGTTATATAAATCATATTGGTGTTCAAACCGATGGTAGAGCCGACGGTAAAGGTTATATTATACTTCCTGTGAACGATGAACAAATTGGTAGATCATGGGGTAAATGGGACAATCCGGAAATAGACGATTTACCATTCTGGATGAGACCATTACGACCACGACGAGATACTGATATATCATTTATTGATATGCCAGAAGGTAGTGGTAATGAAGCATTATTCAAGTTAAGAGGTGCTCATACTGGACCTAACTTAATAACTGAAGAAGAGTCAATAGAGTGTTTAAGAATTATCAACTGGGAGATTTGGGAAGACCCTATGAGCGAAGATATTTTCGAAGCTACTGTAGCAAGACCAGTTGAAAAAACGTATGGTAATATGCAAGCCATAGATGGCACAGGTTCACCAAGCAGTAAACCTGGTACTTGGTTAAGTATTGCTAAAAAATTAATAGATGAGCATAATCTAATTGCAGTTGGTGATTATGTGTATAAATGGGATAATGGTATATATGAGAAATTATCACCATTTGAGTTACATGAATTGGTTCACAAAGAAGGTTATAGAGAAGCAACTAAATCACAACGTAATGAAATAATAGAGTTTATTGTTGTTCAAAAACAAGTTAACCCGTTTCAGTTAGATCAAGAGTATTCTTGTATACCAGTATCTAACGGGTATTTAGATTTATATAATTTGGAGTTAATAAAACCTAGTCCTAATAGTTATAACACGGTTAGAGTAGAAATACCATTCAATCCAGCGTGTCAATATTCGGAGCGTATAGACGAGTTTATGAAGTTTGTATCTAACGGCGATATTAATGTTATGAACCAATTATATGAAATAGCAGGTTATTCCTTGTTACGTAGAAATAACTTTCATAAGTTTTTTGTGATAGTTGGCGGTGGAGGAACAGGTAAGTCTACATATGCTAATATACTAAGAAGAATGTTTAAGCCGAGATATGTGTCTACAGTAGCATTAAGTCAATTTGATCAAGACTATCATTTATCTAAATTAATAGGCTCTATGATAAATATTGATGATGACGCTAGTAATGAGAAAGTACTTAGAGATGCTGGTCGTTTTAAATCAGCCACAGCTGGTATGCCCATTCTAGTTAGACCGATTTATTCGGAGCCTCTAGAATTAATATGTATGGCAACTATTATTATACTCTCAAATAGTATGCCTAAAATACAAGACGACTCTGAGGGACTATATAGACGTTTAATGCTAGTCGAACTTAATAATAGAATTAAAACACCAGACAGAGATTTTGAGAACAAAATAACCGATTTAGATATGGAATATTTCTTTTATAAAGCAGCCGAAGCAATACATAGAGTATTACGAAACGGTAAATTTACAATGGAAGAGACTGAGGAGAACTTAAAGCAAAAATTTAAGATTCAACAAAGTTCGATTAATAAATGGGTTCAATTAGAGTATATTACTGTAAGTGAACTACTAAATAAGGGACTAAAGGCCGTTTATCAAGATTACAAGTTATGGTGTGGTTTATGTGGTTACGCACCATTTAACTATGGAAATTTTGCAGATAGTCTTATTAAACAATATAAATTAACTACATCTTATGACAGAGGTTTAGCAGACCAAATTATTGTAAGTTCTGAGTTTCCAGAGGACTATTGTCCGTTCGACCAGAGTTTACAAGCATCATATTCTTAGGAGGTAAAAATGAAACATAAATTTTTTGACTTTGAAATATACCCAAATTGGTGGGCCGTGGTTGTAAGTGACGAAGAAGACCATTATTTGTCATCTGCTTATAATTATAAATCTACCAAAGAGGAGGAGGAAACTATTAAGAGTAAGATGCGAGTTTATACCAGTGATGATGGTATAGAAGGTATTAAGGCTTATTTAAAAGATACTAGTATAGGTATTTTAACAGGGTATAATATTAAACGATTTGATTTAATTATACAAAAATGTATATCAATGCAATTTACACCGAGACAAATATTTATAGCATCACAACTAATAATGGGTAAAAATGACTTTGGTGGATTAGATACTAACCCAACTGAGATAGTTAGAATAAGTAATTATGTATCTGGATGGAATGCCAAATGGCAAAATATGGAAGCTTATCAAGACTTAATGGACGATAGTTCCAAAGGACTAAAAGATAAAGAGGCTGCTTTTGGTATGGACATTCGAGAGACTACAGTGCCTTTTGGTAAAACAGACTTAACTGAGCAGGACAAACAAGATATTATATATTATTGTAAACACGACGTATTTGCACTACATGTTATGTATGTTACTTTATCTAAACCATACATTAATACTAAATTGTCAGTAGGTAAAACTTATGGTATAGAACCAACAGTATGTTATGCATCTACAAATGCTATATTAGTTGGTAAAGCATTAGGAGCTGAGAGAGCACATGGAACAACAATCAAAGACCCTACCTTCACTATCTATGAAAAGCCAATACGAGACTATATTGAAAAGTGGGTGCCGATCGAAGCCCTTAGACATTTATATACTAGTCAAAAACCTAAGCAGATGACTATGTTTGAGAACCGGGTTTATATGGCAGATGGTGGTATACACTCAGTATTCACTACTCCAAGAGAAGGTAGAGTTGCAAGTAATCTATATGTTGAAGCAACTGAAGACTGGGGCTTATATAACATTGACTTATCTGGTTGTCATCCATCTATAATGGTGTATGTAGGAGCAATGTCCAGAGGTGTTACTAAACCAGACGTATTTAAAGACTCAGTTCTTAGAAGACGTAAATTGAAAGTTACTCCTAAAGAGCTATGGACACAAGAAGACATCGAATTCGTTCCAGCCGGTAAATTAATTCACAATACTGCATATGGTGCTATGGGTAATAAATATCTACCACTCTATGATGACTATATGAGATCTAAAGTTTGTCGAGTTAGCCAAATGATTATTATAGCGGTATCAATGAGAATTTATAAAACTATTGATAAGGTTAAGATTATACAAACTAACACAGATGGTATTTTATTACATATGAAGAGAGAGTATTTAGATATACTAAAAGCAATTATTAAAGAATTTGAAGACCTTAGTAACTTCGTATTCGAGCTTGAAGAAGACTCCAAAATCTGGCAACTTAATGTTAACAATTATATAGCAATAAGTGATAAAGGGGTGCCTAAACTAAAAGGCAAAAGCTTTGTTCAAGATATATGGCAAAAAGGTTATAATCAAGTTAGACCACTAGGTAATCATGTTGTAGCAAAAGCTCAATACGAGTTTTATGTGAATGGTAAAAACCCTGTCAAGTATCTCTTAGAACACAACAACGTAAATGACTTTATATTAACTTGTACTAAAGGTCCTACATATAGTCATATGGTTCAAGAGACAAGAGATGGTGATGTTCGTCTTGGTAGCGTTGCTAGGGTTATTGCAACGGTCACTCCTAAATATGGACAAGTTAGGAAAGTGAAATATAATGCTAATGGCACGGTCTCGAGGGACCTATGTGCCAACTGCCCAGATCATACTTGGATAACTAATGATGCATTATATAATTATCATATTGAAGGACCAATAAATAATAGAGAGTTAGTTCATGTATCAGGTATGAGAGCACAGATTGATATGAAATACTATGTAAACCAATTAGACAAAGTATTAGATATGCCTTGGTATAAATTAAAAGATGGAAAGTTAACATTCACGAAAGAATTCAATTTAGGAGGTGATGACTAATGTTAGCAGACTTCGGTAGACATATGCCACAAGAATTTGCTAATAAAGAGCAGTGTTTGCATTGGCTTAAAAATAAACAACTTGGTACTAGACGTTCAATAACATTGTTGTCAAAGAACAATGATTGGATTATGGTCAGAGTACCTATTACTAATGAAAATATAACTATATATGGCGAGGTAGACGAAATTAGATGGTTACATTTAGCTCTGGTTAGAAATCAAATGTATACTACAAGATAATATATTACTAAAATGATTTTAGGATATATTAAATTGATTATCAAAATTATCTATATATTTATATTAAAATAGAATAAAAAAGGGATAGATATATCTTAAACTATTAAATAGTGCTATATTTGTCCCTCATAATAAATTAAAAATTGAGATATTAAAAAGACGACTTGACAAGCCGTCTTTTATTTTTACCTCTCAACGAAGCCTTTATTGCCCTTATAAAGTAGTCCTTTAACCCCTCTACGTTTAAGCTCCATATAATCGTTATCACTCGCGTAATATGCATTACCTGCTTTTAACCAAGCTTGGATCTTAGCATACTCTGCGTTCTTTTCATATATAGATTTTACCGCTCTTCGTCTTTGATCTTCGGTCATTTGACTATAAGTTAACTCTCTATAAGTTCCGTTGTCCATTTGAGTAGACTTACGTAATTGATTATTATAAAATAATTTCAACACTGTAGCATTCCACTCACCATATGCTTTATTAAGCTCAGCAACTTCTCTTGCTGACAAATTAAACTTTTCTCCATTGATTTCGTATTTGCCTCGTAACTCTGTTTTGTTAAGACCGAGTGCTTTAGTATTGTCTTCAATGGTACTAGCTTGTCTAATTTCTAAGTATGGTATAACCCTTTCAAAAGCGTCCCACATATTACCTTCTTTACCAGTATGTGGATTTACTCTCTTAGGGGTATTGAATACTGATCCTAAGAATGGTATTCTTACCACTGCTTTTTGAAATATATTATTAGGTTTGTAAGTTCCGCTATAAGTAGCGCCCGACAACCAACGAACACCAGCAGGTATAAATGACAATAGTGTGTTCTCTAAGAAATTAAGACCGAATGATGCTAAACCTCCGCTGTGGTATTTGTCTAACTCAATGATTTGAGTTAATATAAAGCTATCTAATATAGGCTCTACCATAGCATCTAAAGCGTCCATAAAGTTCTCACTTTCCCAACCTTTAACTAAAGCCGCTCCGGCTAGTAAAGATGAGCTACCAAAGATTTTGGCAATATCTATTCTTAAATCACCTATACGTAATTTTGGTATACCGTAATCTTTTTCTTCTAAGTCTATAAAACCTAGTCCAGCAAGCATCATTCCGAGTACCATCATGAGTGTTCCAATAACACCAGAACCTAAATCTCTACGTATCATGAATTCCGTAAATTCGGGTGGTATTTGAGATGTACCTTTTTGCCAATTTTCCTCGGCTTTCTTTATCTGTTCTTCTAAAGTCGCCATTCTGTAAATTGCTCTACCTAAACCAGGGGCGGTAAATTTCATCATTTCTTTAAACCAGTTCCATGAAGTAGAAGCAAACGGAATAAACAACTTGTACATGAAATAACCGAACTCAGATTTACTCGCCAACGTCGACTCTATATTATTAAAGTAGTTAGTTGAATGCATATAGTCTTTCATAGCGATACCAACAGCTTTAGCAAAGTCCAGCATTATATTGTCAGTTACACCTTTGTCTAAATTATATTTTTTCTCAGCAAGTATCTTACCAAAATACTTAATAGTTGCTTCTCTAACATAATTGTTATCAGACATCACTTTCATTAAACTTTGATGTAGTTTATTAAGTCTCGGACTATCAAACATATTTTCGTTATAAAACTGATTATACATTGACTTAATTACCATATTAACAAAAATAGTATCTTTACTAGGTGTTCTATTAGTGTTCTTGTATCTAGCCTGAATACTGCTCGGGTTATATCTAGATAAATTACTAACTAGTTTATCGAATAATCCATTACTTATAATATGTTCATCTATGAATGCCTGTATTTCCTTAGTTATTTGACCTTTCATATCTAATTGACTAATAGCATAATCTTTTTTACGAAATACTGCTTCCCCGATTTTGGTCGAAGCATTACGTAAAGGTTTTAACATAAATTTAGATGTTTTGTATCTTAACCAAGTGATTGGACTTGACAACATAGCCATTGATCTAATTGTAATTATTTTACGTACTATACTTCTACTTGTAGTCTTTTGAGTTTTTATTTTGTCTAGAATAATACGTTGAGCTTTAATAATATTCTCTATATCACCAGACTCGGCTGCCTCCATTAAGTCGCGTTTCTCATCCTCACTAAGCTCCACTCCACCCATTTCCAAACCAGCATCAAACATTACCTTAAACGGATTAAGTACTTCCCTTATATTATTCCAGACTGCTAGTGAAGTCCCAGCGAGTGTAGCTTGGGTACTTAGATATTTCTGCAACCGATTTTTTAGATTGTGACTAAAATTATAGAATTGGCCACCATCTTGTGCTTGTCCAAATATATAACCTAGAGTATACAATCTAATCGCAGCATACGATTGTGCTTCAACGCTGTCTTCGCTAATATTCATTATATTAGCATCCATAAACCACTTAACCGTAGATTCTGCTTCTGCTGTAGTCATTGATAATAAAGTGTCAGCATTCTCTCGGTAGAAAGTTTCACCGTTGTGAATATTTTGCTTTTTATTAGTAGTTATACCTTGAACTTTGGAAGTACCAGTTTTACCCCATTGAGTATTTAACATAGCTTCCGCAGCTTTAGTAATTTGTTCTCTACTATTAAATGTAAACTTTTGATTAACTATTGTGGTTGTATGTTTAACATTAATTTTATCGCGCAATGTTTTACCTTTAGGTTTGTTGACAGGCTTTTCACCCTTTTTGGTCATTTCATCAATACGTTTTTGAGTAATTAGCCGAGCTTCTTTTTTAATCTTAGCGGCACGTATATAAGTATTTAGTTGCTTAGAAGCACTTTTAAATTCCTCTAATAAGCGTTCTAATTGCTTATCAGTTAGTTTACCATAAACTGCTGGTGTTAAAATATAATCATCATTAAGTACTTTTTGAACTTCGGGACTTAGTCGTTTAATTGCGTCATTGTCATCGTTCAATTGATTTAATTCATTAATACGTCGTGCGACCATTCTAGCAGATTGACGTAAGTGGTCTTTGATATTTTTAGTACTTCTCGGTTGATCTTTCATAGTCAAGAATGGGTCTAATTCCCTTTGATCATCTTCTGCTAATTCATTAGCTAAGGTCGCAAGGTACTGTTTATTAAGCTCACTCTCACTAAGTTTACCCAGATTATCGGTGGTTTTGTGATAACGTTCTAATAATTCTGGTGCTTTAGCTTCTCGCTCTTCTGCTGATAACTTGTTTATTTCAATAGTTAACTGACTAACCACATAATTCTCAATAGCGCGTATCTTATCGAACTTATCGATATCTTCTAAAGACTCTACTAGGTTTTCATCTTTTTCATAATCGACGTCTGCTTGTCTCATACGATCAAGCCAGTTCCAAACTCCACCTTGAGCTTTATATTTTTCTGTATCTACACCACTTAATAATGTAAGAGCTTGTTGGTTTGCAGCAACTAATTTACCAAAGTTATTAATGTGTCTTAAACTTTCTAACGTTCCTTTATAATGTCTCATAAATACCGGCACTAATTGTTTTGGATCTGGTGTACTATCTACATATTGATTACCTATCTTAACACGTTGTGCACCTTTATAAGCTTTAATTAATTCATCACTTAATTTGCTATCTTTATCGGCTTTCATATTAGTGGCTTGTAATAACATTAACATCTGTCCGGGTGCTCTAACTAATTCTTCACCATCTACAACTTTACTAATAGCTGCTAAATCGGTTATATTAACAATTAATTGTTGAACTTCATTAAATGTAAGTTTAGATAGTTCATCATTACCATAAATATGTTTTGCTATGCTACTAAAAGTATAATTATTTATTTTATTTGCAGTTGATACGTAATCGATAATATCGTAATAATTTAATTTACCTGTAGTAATTTTATCTCGTAGTACTTTAGGTAGTTTATTAAATTCATTAGTAGTACTAACTACAAAATTTCCAACACGTCCATCTATCTGTATAGGTGTTCCTTTCTTGATCCAGTACTTCAGGTTCGACTTAGCTGCTGTTTCATTACTTACATATCTAGACATAGATTTTAGGTCTTCTTTCCAAGCCACGTCTATGTCTGCCTCATTTTCACCGGTTAATCTTTTAACATCATAACCACGTAAGACTATTACGTCATTAGTAAGTTTAGCAGTAGATCCGTAGACGTCTTCTATAATATTGTCTATTTTAATAGCTTTGTAGCCTTCCAATACTTTCACCGGGACTATATCGTCTATACTAAATATCTCAGAAGTCTCGTATGCTTTGGCTGTTTGTCCATATTTTAACTTGCTATACCATTGTGCCGCTGTAACTAAACAACTAATTACAGATTCTCGACCAAACTCCAAATCTCTAGTACCGTCTTCACGCCTTGGACTAACTTTAGGATATTTTTGTAAAAGCGTATCTATGTCTTGTTTAAACTGTTTAAATAATGCAAATGTCATATTTCGAGTTCTTCTGAGGACCTCCATAAACCTATTGAAATCGGCTGGAGCTTTTGTAGCAGCAACACTAAGCATACTATGATAAGGTTTGACTATATCAAATAATTCTTTATGAATAGCTAGATCTTTAGTAGTAAACATATCCTTAAGATTTTGCCAAGTTCTATTATTAGCATTATATATAGCTGTTTCACCTTTTTTAAAAGCAGCATAGGAAGCATTCACCTGTTCACCGAAGTCTTTAGATACTAACAAAGTCTCGGAGTAGAATTCGGATAATTTGCCAATTGGTGATTCAGTCTTGTCAAAATCTCTAAAATTGGTACTTTGACTAAACCCTTTATTTTTAACATTGTTAGCTTTAGTACTACCCCTAACTAATAACTTTGGAATTAATCTACCATCTTTAGTAGTTTTTGAAATATATATAGGGTCAGCTGATACTAAGTCTTTTTGAATCTCTGGACTTTTAGCTAAGCGCTCTTCGGCAGATTTGGTCCATTGTAAAGATCTTTCAATTAAACTATGAGGTTCAATAATATCAGGATTGACTATATATCTTAATTCACCACCAACTTCCCTAGTAAGTTCTCTTTTATTCCACTTGCCTTCCGGATACCTGATAAGACTAATACCCTTTAGGTCGTCTTCCATAAAATTAATTCGGTCAATACTTCGCATATCAGTAATAGTAATCTTTTTAGTATCGTTGTATAATATATAGACAGTTCCAGTACCTCCAGTTTCTAACCACTTATTAAAGTCGTATTTTTGGTTGTTTGGTACATTATCAAATTCATAACCTAAACTAAAAGCTTTAGCTAAGAATTGGTCAGATTCTGCAGAAGTAAGAATATTCACCCCTACTTTGACTTTTAATAAAGGGTTAGTTTGGGTGGTATCATTAGTTGCAACATTAGTATATTTATCAATGAACTCTTTTTCTGAGATACTTATTAAGTCTTTAGCAGTTACCAAAGTTTTGAAGTGAGATTTGTTTAATGTCTTAGTTGATGGAAGTTTCTTAGTTAGTATTCCTTCCGAGTGGACTGAGTTAGTCGGTGACTTAGGTATGGATAGCTTAGATTTATTAGTAGGTATAGATGGTTTAGATGGGCTTAAAGTAGTTTGATATTTATAATTTAATTCCCAAGCCTGTTCGCCGTTAGGTGACCACAAAGTATTTTTATCTGACGATAACCTAAACCCACTTTCTAACATTACTGTTGATATATATGAGTTTGATTGTAATTCACCTTGTAACATAAGATATATAATTTGATTATCAGTATAGTCAAGGTCTGTCAATAAATCATAAGTCATATCAAATTCTGAACTAATATAGGTTATTAAAGATTTCTTATCGGCTGGACGCATATTTTTGAATAATTGTGAAGCACCACCTACTCCTTTTATAATACCGACTTCAGTTACCCCTTGAGTTCGATGTGTTATTTCATGAGCTATCGTTTCTAGAGGGTTGTCCATAGAATTGGTATTGATATGAATAGCAGAACTTTTTAGACCACCCGCAAAGCCTTCTGGAATATCTGAGCTAAATATTATATCAGTCTCAGCTATAACTCTCGTCAGCTTTCCTTTAGATATGTCTTTTACCTTAATTTTATTATCGTTTTTTCTAGCAAGTTCATACAACTTGGTTATTCCGTCTTTTCCTAACAACTCGTTATTAAATAATTCTTGTGTTGGTATAATTTTAACCAGTACTCCATCAGAACTAAGTGTTAGAATTTTATGTGACTTATAATATAAGAGTTCTCTAGCTATAGTTAACCTATCTTGTCTGTGGTTTAAGTCGAACCCAGAAGTCTTTGCTAGGTTATGAACAGATGTGGTTAATTTGTCTTCTGTAAAATGTCCAGACAAGAAGCTTGGCACTTTAACGCCCAAAGTATTTTCTAAGTCTATCATTGCTTGGTATATAGCAATATCGCTTACTGGGGAACCAGAAAAAGCAGGTAAATATACAGCCTTTTGATTGGCGATATCTTTAACCGTGTTAGCTAAGATAATTAAAAACATATATGCATCTCGAACTTCATTTCTAATATTAGACGCTACTTTATCTTTTAATATTTGAGTTTCCTCGGGTCTTAAAACATTACGATATAAATCTATTTGTCTATTGTAGTCTTCTGTTCGTTTTTTAATTAAGTCAGCGCTCAACTTTTTCTTCGACGTTATACTTGAAAGTCCCTCGTCTATAAATTCAGTGAACTTAACATTGTGATGCTCAGCAATTTGCTTTTTCAATTCAGGCGATAGTATCTCATCACTAATTTTATTTAAGTCTAATTTGTTATAGTTGGTGGCTAGAGTCACTAAGCCAGTTCTCATGGTATTTTGAACTTCTTTCATAAGTGTTTTATAAGCCTTATCACTTAACGAACCATTCTTGACTCTAGGATTTGCTTGGTCTTTAATTAATTGATCTATTATAGTTAGTGTGTCAAAAGCTTTATCACCATATCCACGCTCTCTGCTCTTCAACAAAATATAAGTATAAAAATTCTTATCGCGCATAAAAGCTATAACCGATTTCTCAATACCGTCGTCTCGGCCTACTACTTCTTTATACGAGTCTTTAATCAAATTTAGTTGACTCTTAGTTAAACTTGCTAATACTGTATCTATAGCTACATCATATGCTATTCCAGTAACAACATTAGGTAAGTCTTTATTTATAATAAGATCATTTGGTACGAAAATAACGTTTCCTGATTTAGTAACAGTATTACCATCGACTCCAACTAATGTGTCCACACCAAGTCTAGCTAAGTTCTTTTGCCACTCAGTTAAGTGTGCTGGTGATAAATCTTTCACTTCTGGACTACCTGGTTTAGTATTGCTGTTAATGACTGATTTTATCTTGGTAACTTGGGCATCTTGCAATTTAGACTCAGCCACTTTAATTGCATTTTTAACATCTAGATACTTGGTGGTTGTGGTATTTTTAGCATTGCTAGTACTCTCAGTAAACTCAGCTTCTTTAGTTCTAGCCCCTTGATAACCTTCTACATTAATTCCTTGTATATCTAAAAGTGTAGTATATAAATAATTGGCATAGTGCTTAGCGTAGTTAGCTTCAAGTCTATCCATGGTTTTGAATTGAGAATATAAAGCTTGCTCAAACAATTTAGATTGTGGACCAATAATACCTCGACTATTTTCCTTTTGTAGTTCATATAAATCAATATTACCAGCCTTTGCCACTACTGACATCATAAAGGCCTCATCGAACTTCATAATGGTTCGTATCTCGTCAGAGTCTAAATATTTATAGACATCTCCTAAAGTACTTGTTAGTGCTTTCATCATAACTATGGTATCATAGTATTCTTGTCTTTGAGCCTCAGTTAATTTATCTAATTTTTCCAACTCGTTCAAACGATTTATTTTTTCACCTATTATTCTAAGTGAATTTTTATAATTGATAGATTGAAAATAACCAAGTCTAAACGGACCATCATCACCATAACCAACTGCTCTGTCTTTTTCTCTTATATTGGCTTTAGCATCAGCAAACATACTCATTATTAGCGACGTCAAGAATCCATTAATAAAGACTTGGCTTAATGATTTGAAAGTTACTGTGTTATTATATTTTTGATCCGGGTCAGTTATAAACTTATCGTAGAATTGATCCACTGTAAAGCTTATTAGTTGTCTAGAAGTAGTTTTTAAACCTTGTTTAGCGGCATCTATTGCATAATTCATTCCTACCATAGCCGCAGCTTTACCTGTAGAAGTAGAAACCCCTTTAGCTAATTGCTTACCAAGTGCCGTTCCAGTTTTACCACTACCTTGACCTATCTTTAAGAATTTATCTATATTAGTATATCCAATTAGTTTTCCAGCGGCCATATCAAACAAAATATATAATGCTGTTTTAGTTAAAGCATTAGAAATAACTTCGCCGGTATTCATATCTTTATAACTAATACCATTTCGATTTAATGTAGATACCCTGTCCTGAACTTGGCCACTGAATTGACTGGCATAAAATATAGTAGATGTTGTACTAAATAGTGGTGCTGCTGTAGCTACACCAGCGTAAGTCCCACCCAAAGCTCCTCCAGCTGTACTGACGGTCGTTCCTGCTGAACCTATCGCGCCAACTGCCTGGCCTAGTAACCAAGCTGTGCCTATACTACCTAGTGTCTCAAATACTCCGTTACCTATTCTACCCCAAGTAGTATAGCCCGCTCCAATAGCAGCTGAGTCACCTTCTTTAACTCGGTCAAAAAATGAACTATCTTGATCTGGTCTCCAACCTTGGTCGTAAGCTTTTACTTGGTCTATATTTATGGTTGTATAGCTTCTTTGTAACTCAAAAGATACTGCGTCTAACCAATTGGTAAAGGCTCTAAGTTTAGAAGGGTCTTCTTCGAAAGGTCTTAGAAAAGCATTACTGAAGATTAAGTCTTTTGTACTTTGGATAGGTTCTATATTGTTTATGCCTCGTCTAGTACCTTCTAATATAGCTTCATATGCTCCTATACCGATATTAGCGACATTGTCAATTGTTTTTACTGCACCTGAGAAAAATTTTATTACTTTAGCACCGCCACCAACAAAATAATTTTTCGCTGTTCGCACGGTCCAGTGTTTAGTGTTTAGTCCGTCTCGTAGTATTTCAGCATTCCACCTACCGATAGCTTCATCAAATATTTTCTCTGCCCATTCTCTATCTGTAAAGCTACCAAAGTTATGACCACCAAATATTTTAGGTTTTCTATTTTCAGCGTTATTATCTAAATGTGGTAATTCTAGAGCCAGCATATATGTATCGTAGTCCATAAAGTTTTCATAGCCCTTTAACTTATTAAAAGCAGTACTATCGAAGGTATCCGATTTAGTAGATTGTAATAAATATACTAGATGATCTAATTCACCTTTATTGGCGGCTTCTGTCCAGTATTGATTTTTCAAAAACGGACTGTCTTTTAATTGTTGATAAAAATAACTTGCTGGGTCGTTCTTTAAGTAGTCATAATATGATGTCATTTGACCACCGCCACGTTTAACCTGCTCTTCAGCATAGTTAATCGCTTTTGGACGATTTCGCAAGTTATTGTCTTTATCTGGTTGCATTATTTCACTCTCCTTCGTGGGCTCTACACCTCACTGTTTATATTTTTAATTTTATTATTTTGATATTATATATTAATCAAATTATATCAAATTTGAGAGTTTAGGATATATTCCATCAATTTTTATTATCTCATAATATAAAATTATATAAAATTATATGGATTGATTTAATATATCCTAAAACTGTCCCTAGTCTTTCTTAATTCCCTTTTTAGTCATCTCTCTAAACTGACCAAAACCACCTTGCTCAAATAACCATCTAAACCACATTCTGTCCGCATCATTATCTTTTCTATTGGCTTCAAGCCAATTAATATAATTCATAGCTGGATTACCTTTTTCATCTACAAACCCGTTTTCACCAGAGCCTATATTAGGTTGAACATTAAAGATAGTATCGTACATATCGTCGATAGTTAATTTCTTTTGGTCATCTGACAAGTAACCTTTAGTCATATCTTGGCGATTACTTAAAGTACCTAAGTAATCTAAATAGGCTTTTGCCGAACCAGCGGCGCGGTCTAAGTTAGCAATTTCTAATTGTTGTGCAGCGCTGATATCGCTTAAAACAGATTGACTAGATTGGGCTAATTGTTGTCGAATTTCACGCATAGTCAAATTAGATTGCGCTATTTCGGCTTGCAACCCTTCTTGAGTCATTTGTTTATAGGCATCTTTATAACCTTGACCCATAAAAGAACCTCTAATACCACGATTAGCCATAAGATAATTGCTGTACGCAGAATTAATGGTTTTAGAATATTGATTATTCAAATTGTGTAAAGCAGCTTGTTGCTGTAACCCAACCTTACCAAAAGCCTGATCCCATTTATAGTCTCCTTCTTTAGTTCTTTGATTAGATACATAAGCCGCACTGATTGATGTTGGAGTATAAAAACCCATAGTCCTACCTCACTTCCTCGCTTATCTCATATTTTATAGCAAGCCCATTTATTTTTAATTGAGCTGGGCTTTCAGTCTCAATATCATTTTGCAGTGTCCACTGCAATAAGTTAACTTTCCAATAATTAAATCGTTTGACAAAGGTTCTATAACCGTCTATGATAAATCTAATTGTCTCAGGTTCTTTGTCAGTAATGGCTTTACGATATAATCTTATAGTTGATAGTAATGTCAAATCAGTTAAATTTGATTCTTCTAACTGGTATACTATTTGCTTAATATTTTTAAAATAATTAGTTGCATCGAAGTGTAATAATTGTGAGGTCATAAACCACTCGATTGGTCTAACCCCTAAGTCTCTATAATTATTAGTTGCTAAGTCGTATTTATAAAGTCCATTACTTATTATATTAAATCTATCCAACTCTGCTACTACTTTTATAACTGGTACTGGACTAGTTAATCTCCACCAACTCGAATTCCTAAGGTCTAACAATAAATATGTATTAGTGCTATTACTTAATATAATGTAGTGTTCATTTTGAGTTAATTTAATTGGAGTATTTTCATTATAAAATTCGTACCAAGTATCAGTAATCTTATCTGACAAATAATTAACTATTTGATCGGTATTAGCGACATCTGGTTGATAGTTTAAAGCGGCTAATCCTCGAATTGTGGGATATATTGTAAACATACCGTCATTAGTATTGATAATACCATCGTGTTGTCTTATACCTAAAGACAATCTAGTATTATTATAATCATATCTAATACCAAGTACTTCATCTTGGACTTTAGTATTAACATATATTTTGTTTTTAAGAAATATAGCTACTTCAGTAGTCGAGACATTTATTATACCGTTAATAGTCGATACAAAACTGTGATTATTAATACTAGGTAAACTAAATTTATAATTTGCCCCATCATTAAAATTAGCTGTTATTTTTAAGTCATTTCCAAAGGCTAAATATAACTCGGTAGTACTGTGTGATATATCTGGTACTTTATTATAAGGGTCAGTGCTTAACTCTGTATATATAATACTAACATTATTTTCTTCATCCATTATATTAGTATATATGGTGCCATCTAATACAATAAAATAATATTTATTGACGCTTACTGTCTGTGTTCGATTCGAATTAATTAACCAAGTAGAATCGTCTTTCTTAGTGGGCAAGTCGGCAACACCATCTACAGAGTGTATAGTTTTATTAATAATATAAGCATTCTCCAAACTCAATGGTCCGCCTTCATTATCAAAATCTATTCCTATATCGTATAAATATTCTATATCTAATACTTGTACAGATAATGGATACTTATAACCTATTGTTATTTCGGCTTGCCACCATCTGTTTTCATTCAAGGTTAAACCAGTAAATGTAACGCCCCAAAAATCTTGATTGTTATAAGTATCCATTATCTTAGTGATAGTACCAAACGGTTTATCTAATTCAGCGGAGCTAGACAGTATAACCGAATTAATATTATCTGGTACAACTGCCCATACTATTTGCGAAACGTTAGTAGATGAACCTGGTAACCAGACCGCTATATTCATATCTTTAGTGTCTAGGTTATTTTCTATTTTCATAGCGATTGGAGCTAAATCTTTATTAACGATATTAGCTTCAATATTTGGGAAATAAAGAAGTTGGTGCTTTCGAATTTTATTGTTTAGATAATGTTTAATATATAAAGTAGTTTCTATTACAGAATCACCATCATCATTAAACGTAACAAAAGCAAAACTCTCATCATACCAGAAGCTATAGTTATTTATAGTAGTTCCTTTTATAGATTCTCCGTCGTTGGTTTTAATATGCATCCAATCACGCAAAGTATCTAAACCTGATAAGGGATACCTAAATACTCCGTTTTGTGCTACGAAGAAGAAATATAACCCACTTTCACTTAGGCCGGCGATATTGCTATAGCCTTGGTTTTGTGGGTATAGAACTCTCTCAAAACTAATACCAGAATTAAGCGATATTAAAACGTGGTCGGATCTAGCAATAGCTACTACTATTTGTCCTGTTTCTTCTTGTACTTTTGATAATATAATATCATCAGGTTGGGTCTTAACATTTATGGCTCTTAACAATCGGTGTTCGGTATTGAGTCCAGCTTTTTCTAAAAACCACTCCTGATTTTTAGGCGTTTGCCCTACTATTATATCTGCGTCCTTATCCTCTGGCAATATATTTAAAGTATTACTACTCCAAATATATTCTTCTTTGTAACTATTAGTAAATTGATCTGCTGGGTATTCAAAAATATTTTGTCCGATTATTCTTTTAGTAATAGGTATATCCACCATATTTCTTAACGGAGACCATCCATTGTTATATTCGCTTATATTAAGTACTAAAGCATCTATATCATTAAACACAATAATATAATTATCAATAACTGATATATGATATTTATTGTATGGTGTTTCATTAGCAAGTTGGATTATTTTAGTATCCGTATTATAAGCCGACACTTGATATTTATTGTTGTAGACACCGACGTATATAACAATTTTACCGACTTCAACAATATCTATTAATTTATAGTTTGGGTATAATATATCTTGTGGTTCATTAATACCATTAGCTGTTAATATATAGCCGCGAGGTAGACTCTCACTTACAATAGGCGGTCTACTAATTAGTGTTTTATTTCTATTTAAATATACATTATTACTTTGGACGAATGACGCCTGATCTACTTCAAATAAGTTGTGATTATGATTTAAACCACTAAAGCCTACTAAATTATAAAACTTAGCTTTACTCTCATATAATTTATCTTCAAATTTAGGTAGATCTCTTTTAATTGTTACAGCCATATTATCACCTACTTAAACGAAGGTGTAATTCTTTTTAAGTCTAAGAAATCTGTAGATGAACATCTACTTAGAGCTAATTCAAATTCTGTTCGTTTAGCAAGAGCCTTTTGACCATGATCTATTAGTAGTGCTTGAGCCGCTATATAAATAGGTATAGTTAAGAATATATCATTGGGCATATCTATAATTTCAGTATCACTTAGATTACTAGTAAACTTATACCAAATAGCTTTATATGGT
>Ga0172382_10003755_pt1 | contig 23822 bp, 17 predicted proteins | sample Leawel138RmetaG_FD_122245 | JGI IMG/M metagenome (GOLD analysis project Ga0172382, IMG submission 122245) | Leachate microbial communities from a municipal landfill in Southern Ontario, Canada - Leachate well 138R metaG | ecosystem: Engineered > Solid waste > Landfill > Unclassified | place... | reverse complement strand
CAGGAAAACAATATACCATTTAGGGGCTTCATTGAAAGATTTAGGAAAGAAATGGTTTGCTTTTTCCATTTTAAACCTTGAAGTACAAGACATTTTATGTAAACTTGATAAAAATTTAATTAAATAACCACACTTGGAAATAAATGCTAAAATAAAGACGATACTCACTATCCCGATTTGGTTTTTAATTTCTGTATTATTACCGGTTTTCGGATTAACAAGCATATCCTATGCACAAGAAGGGAAATGGACTGTAGAACTTTCTTCCGGATGTAGATCTGAAATTTTCGAATCCACCGACCATACCTATGCCAACCTGTATGAATTAAAAACAGGCAGACGCTTAGGTTTTCCTCCGATCGAAATGAGTGTATGGTATGGATGGAAGGATTACTTTTCGTTGGAAAGCGGATTAGCGGTTGTCCCCTATCATACCAATTGGGCGTATGGGTTGGATGATGATTCAAAAACTATGTATATCACTAAACATCCCCTCTATTCTGCTTTGCAAATTCCGCTGCGTGGACGCTTTACTGTTCCCATTAAAGCTAACTTTTATTTTTTCTCAAGTACCGGCATTGTACTTCAATTTCCGCTGCAATCGAAATTCCCAAACGGGTGGATTCCTGAAATTGATCCTTATCAATATTTTTCCGGTGAAATAACTAATTCAAGGGAAGAAATAAAATACACATTAAGGGTGTCTTCCCCTATGTGCGGTATCAATATCCTGCTCAATATGAAGGCAGGTTTTATGTATAGATTTAAGGTTGGTTTAGGACTTTCTGTGTTTGGAGAATATTATAAAGGGACCCGAACAATGGCTGAAATCGTAGGATTCAACAGTATTCAATACAATCAGAATCCTATTCCAAGCAATACGTATAGTCATTATAAAACCAAAGGAGATTATTGGCATACAGGAATCGGGATTTCATATTCATTCAAATAGCAGTACTCTCATTAGGAAGGAATACGTAACGAGCCAATACAAAAAGGAACACAAAACATGTTTGATATACTTTGAAGTTTAATTTTATTTTATTTCCGATTTCCTTTATTATCCACAAGGCAAATTTGGAAGGAACAGAAAACATAAAATGGGAATCTACCTTTGCAGATGCAAATCTTATAGCACCTCAAAAAAAGATTTAACCAAAAACAATAAGGCTACAATAAAGATATATTAACTACGTTAAAGCAGAAAAACAATTTTAAACATTAAAAACATATTAAAATGAAAAAGTTTAAATTAACACTAATTTCCATTCTTTTAATCTTTGCATGTTCAATAATAGCATGCAAAAAAGATCCTGTTGTCGAGCCGAATCAACTACTTATCGATCAGATGAAATCGGTAACGGATTCGATTATCAAACACACCAAAGTGCCCGGAATAGTAGCACTTGTTGTAGATTATACAAGAGGAATCAATTGGATATATTGTGCCGGAGTAAGCGATATACCCAATGCTAAACCCATGAATGCTAACCACACTTTTAGAATAGGAAGCAACACCAAAACAATGACAGGGACTGTCTTACTTCAATTGGTAGATGAAGAACAGATTGAGTTAACTGACAAGTTATCTAAATATTATCCTGAATACCCCAATGCCGATAGTATTACAATAGCTATGCTTTGCAATATGACCAGTGGTATATTTAATTATTCTGATGATGAAACATGGGGACATGAGTTTGAGAATAACCCGACAAGAAAATGGTCACCACAAGAAATAGTTGATGTCGGATTTTCAAGAGACTTTTATTTCAGCCCGGGGACAGGATGGAAATATTCCAACACCAACACCATTCTTATCGGTATGATTATTGAAAAAATAACCGGCAATTCATTGGAAGATGAAATTAAAAACCGTATTATTATTCCGCTTCAATTAAACAACACCGGACTCATAACCGACGGCACAGAACTTCCAGGCGTACACGGACGGGGATATTATTCCGGTGAATACATTGAAAATGATGACGTAACCGAATTGTATGATGTTTCATGGGGATGGGCTGCCGGTTCGGCTTACTCAACACCAAGGGAACTGCAAAAATACGTTGAAAACTTAGTAAAAGGGACTCTTCTATCCAGTAAACTTCAACAACAAAGATTAAACGACTTAGTTGTACTGAATGATAAAATGGGATATGGTTTATGCATTGCAAAAAGAGGTTCATTTTACGGACATAATGGTGCATTGCCAGGTTATACTACTTCCATGTATCATAGCTTAGATAAGAATTGTACCGTAATTATATATTTCAATTGTTCTTTGGAACTTCAACCCGATTTTCTTTTCTTTCGTTTTATGGATATATTGTATGGCAAATCATATTAAGATGAATTCGGACACCAAACAAACCTACTTACACTGATTGACAGAATTAATGATTAATATGATAAGGTAAAAGCAAGTTTAATCTGTTGAAATAAAAACCATAAATGCACGAATTTGTCTTTTTATTCGTGCATTTATGGTAAAAAGAAATTAACAAAACAAATAGCGATTCATACAGGGCAATGATGTTATTAAATAACAAATCATTGAAAACAACAAATTATCGATAGATAAATAGAAGACCAATCCTTATTTTTCATATTATTTATTCTTATCATTATCATAAAGCAATCATTGTTACGTTAAGTGAATATATATATTATAAGTGTTAAACTTTATTAAAACTTGCATTCATGTCAAATAGTTCAACATCTAATCATTCCGAACTCAACATATTGTTGTTGATTGTTAAATACTGGAAAACATTTCTCATCGTAGGCATTGTTTCGGCCGTTGTTTCGTTCACCTTATCAACACCTTATTTCATAAAACCGAAATTCAAATCGTCGGTTATTATGTTTTCAACATCAAGCAATGCCGTATCCCAACTCATTCTTGCCGAGGGAAACTACAATGAGTTTTTAGATGTTACCCAATTTGGCGATGATGAACATATAGAACAAATGATACAGATATTAAATTCAAGGGAAATAAAAGATCATATGATTGCAAAATTCAATCTTATTGACCATTACGATATTGACACAACAAAAAAATATTGGAAAACAAAACTATATAAATTCGTAAAAAACAATATTCAATTCAGCCGTACGGATAATTTGGCCGTTGAAATAACGGTCGAAGACACCGATCCCGTGCTTGCCGCCGATATGGCCAATGAAATAGCCGACTATTACGATATCTTGAAACGGGAAATAGTCCAACAACGCTCCAAAGAAGCCTTTGCAATTTTGCAAGAAGAAATGAAACTCACCGATCAATTGATTATGGAATTAAACGATTCCTTATCACGCATTATGAGTAAAGGTATTTATGATTACGAAACCCAATCGGAACGTTTAATGCAGCAATATGCTATTGAATTAGCCAAAGGAAATACAGTTGCCGTGAAACGGATTAAAGATGAATTGATGATACTTGAACAATACGGACCTCTTTACGTCTCGGTACGCGATCGTTTGTTTTATTTAAAAGATGCACAAAAATTATTTCAGGAAAAATACCAAAACACCAGGGTTGATGCTTCTTATTCCCTACCTCAAAAATTTATTGTCGAGAAGGCGGTCCCTGCCGATAAAAAATCTTATCCAAAGAAAATGCTTATCACAATAGTTTCAACTTTTTGTGTCTTGTTATTTACTTTATTTTTATTGATATTTAAAGAAAACATTAACTCCGGTTTGCATGCCATTGGTCAACAATTAAGACATAAAGCATAAATCGTTCTATGGCAATCTCACATATAAATAAGCGCAACATACTTCCATTTTTAAAAAAAGAAAAAACACCCGTTTTTGTAATAGGATTGAGTTTTCTTTTTCTTTTACTGTGCGCTGTATTTATTAAAAATCAGATGTTTTGGTTTCCTTACACCGTATTTGGCTTTTTTATATTGTATTTGCTCCTATTTAAAATGGATGTTTTACTTTACCTCACAGCCTTTCTAACACCCTTTTCAATCAACATAAATCAATTCATGCCCGACATCAGCTTCGGATTATCATTCCCGAGCGAAGCCTTAATGCTTGCTTTGATGTTGGTTTTTTTGGCAAAAGTGTTATATGAAAATCATTATAATTTGCAAATCACCAAACATCCTATTTCCTTGGCTATTATTTTCTATTTAATTTGGATGATGATAAGCAGCATTACCTCTACCATACCATGGGTGTCTTTTAAATTCCTGTTGAGTAAACTATGGTTTATTATCCCCTTTTATTTCTTTTTAAGTCAGTTAATAGAAAAAGACATAAAAAAAAGCATTACTTTTTTCTTAAGTTATGCTTTGGGATTAGCCGTTATCGTTTGTATTACAACGGTTAAACACATACAATTGGGTGATGTGGAAAAAGTGAGCCATTGGGTAATGACTCCTTATTATAACGACCATACGGCTTACGGTGCCGCATTAGCATTCTTTGTATGCATTATAGGAGGCATGTTTTTTATTCCGGCAATAACAAAAAAACAAAAAATACTCTCATTGTTTTTATTACCGATACTTATAACGGGTTTATATCTATCCTATAGTCGCGCAGCTTGGTTAAGTGTGATCATCGCTTCGGGTGTTTTAGTATTGGCTTTGTTGAAAATCAAATTGAAAAGCATACTTTTATTTATCGGAGCCGTGCTTGTTTTATTTTTCACTTTTCAATCGACGATACTGCATCAATTGAATAAAAACGAACAGGAATCGTCGAATAATTTCTTTGAACATTTCCAATCCATCACCAACATTTCTTCCGATGCATCGAATGTGGAACGCATTAATCGTTGGACTTCGGCATGGCGAATGTTTAAAGAAAAACCCGTTTTCGGCTACGGACCCGGCACTTACCAATTCAAATATGCTCCTTTTCAACGCTCGAAATTCAGAACCATCATTACCACCAACTCGGGCGATGGCGGTAATGCACATAGCGAATTTCTGGGACCGCTGTCGGAATCCGGTCTCATAGGTATTTTGAGTGTTATAGTTTTAGTGTTTATCTCTATCTATAAGGGAATTCATATTTACTATCACGAAGCAAATAAAAACGTTCAAATCATTGGTTTAATATGCACTTTAGCTTTGATAAGTTATTTCACTCATGGCATCATGAATAATTTTTTAGATAGCGATAAATTAGCCGTCCCTGTTTTCGGGGCTATGGCTGTTATCACTGCCATAGATATATTTCGTAAACATAATCCAAAAACTATTGACAATGAAAAGAGTTAATCTTTATTTATCAATTATTACACTTGGCTTGCTTATAATGACCTCTTGCAAAAAAAATGGATTTACCGTCGAAGGTAATTTTAAAAACTGCCGGTATACGGTTGCTGCAATCGAAGAAGTGAAACCCTATGAAATTGTTACCTTAGATACGATTTTAATTGTAAACGGCAAACTAACTCACCATGTGGAAAGCTTGGAAAAAAGTTTTTATTGCATACGGTTTAATGACACCCTATCGGTTACATTCATCGCCGGTGATAAAGACAATATATTCATTGAAGGTGATTTACGAGATATTAAAAACACTCAAGTCATCAAAGGTAACGAGGAATCGGTTTTGTTTTTGGAAGTGAACAGAAAAATCTATGAAATGTATAAAATAACCGATTCATTATCGAAAATATTTGTACAATACCAAGAATCTGAACAGTTTGACAGTGTGCGTACCGTATTAGACTCTTGTTATTACACTCATTTCCGTTATTACAAAACATATCTTCAAGATTTCATTCTTCAACATCCCAATAAATTGGCAAGCATATCGGCTTTTTACCAAAAGATAGGTCATCGTTCATTTTTCGATCGATTTGAAGATCGTGAATTACTTGAAAAAATGACACACGAACTTTCAATATCCTATCCTAACAACCAACATGTTGTCGCCTTAAAAGAAAAGCTGAAAAATGAATAAGAAAGGCCGTTATTCCTATATTATCGATTATTTTTCTAAACACAATCCCGATGCACAAAGTGAATTGCAATATAAGAACGCCTATGAATTGCTTGTAGCAGTTATTCTTTCGGCTCAATGCACGGACAAACGGGTGAATCTGACCACTCCGTATTTTTTCAAACAATACCCTACTGCGGCCCAATTGGCAGAAGCTGAAGTAAAAGATATTTATCAAATAATAAAAAGTATTTCTTATCCAAACAATAAAGCCAAGCATTTACAAGGAATGGCAAAGGTATTAATGCATGATTTCAATGGCATTGTTCCCGACACAATTGAAGATTTACAAAAGCTTCCCGGGGTAGGCAGAAAAACCGCCAATGTAGTTGCTTCAGTTGTGTTTAACAAACCTGCCATGCCTGTCGACACCCATGTTTTTAGGGTTGCTGCTCGCATAGGATTGAGCACAAATGCCAAAACCCCTTTGGAAACGGAAAAACAATTAACGCATAACATACCCCAAAATTTAATTTCCATAGCACATCATTGGCTTATTTTACACGGACGTTATGTCTGCAAGGCACGCAAACCCCAATGTCATCAATGCGGGATTAGCGATGCTTGCAAGTATTATCAAGACAATAAAAACACAAATTAATCCTTGATGCGTTATTTCATGCACTTAGCCTACAACGGCACACAATATTACGGTTGGCAAATTCAAGCCAATCAAATCAGCATTCAAGCTGTGATAAGCGATGCAATGAAAAAAATCATGAAAGAAGACATCGCTTTGACCGGTGCCGGTCGTACCGATACCGGCGTACATGCCCGTTCGTTCTATGCTCATTTCGACACACAACAAACATTTGATGAAAAGGATATTAAAAATCTTATCCACCGCCTTAACAGCTTCTTACCTAACGATATCATTATCTTCAATATCTTTGCTGTAGCTGACAATGCCCATGCCCGTTTCGATGCAATTGAACGTACTTACCGTTATTATATCAGTGTTAACAAAAACCCCTTTGCCATTGATACAAGTTATAGAATATTTTTTCATCCCGATATTGATTTAATGAATCAAGGCTGTGAAGAATTGAAACGACATCGTGATTTTAGCAGTTTTTCCAAATCACATACAGATACCAAAACCAATGATTGCATCATCACCCATGCCCTTTGGAAACAAGAAAAGGATTTATTGGTGTTCGAAATCACAGCTAACCGTTTTTTAAGAAACATGGTAAGAGCCATTACCGGCACCATGCTCGACCTTGGAAAACATAAAATCTCACTCAAAGATTTTCGGCAAATTATTATAGCTAAAGATCGTTGCAAAGCAGGAATCTCCGTACCTGCTCATGCTCTTTTCCTTGAAAAGATAAGCTATCCTTTCATACTTTCATAACGAAAGAATATCCTTCCTGAAAATTTTATTTTCTCTAATACAGTCTCCTACATATTTATTTCAATTTATTTTTCAATTCTTATGATTTTGTATTCTTTTTTATGTAATTTTGTCGCACAAAAAATAACCATAATTAATTATCAATACTAAATCAAACATACTTCAAAATAAACAAATTTATAAACTTAAAATCAAGCAAATATGGAAACAAAAATCGTTTTACACAATTCAGTCAGTTTAGATTGTTCATTCATTGGATTCCATCCCAATATGGATCTACATTATCGCATTGTAAACCATTACAAACCTAACATTTACTTAGCCGGCTCCAATACTGCACGTTCGGGTATAGAACTATTTGGGAAAATGTTGCCCGACGAAACAGCCAACGATACACAAAAACCTAAAAAAGACAAATCGCTTCCATTTTGGGTAATATCCGACACCAAAGGGTCTTTAAAAGATTTATTACATCATTACCGCCGTTTGGACTGTTGCCGCGATTTAGTCATTCTTGCATCTAAATCCACACCTTCCGATTATTTAAAATATTTGGATGAAAGGCATTACGATTACATTATCGCCGGAGATAATTTCATTAATTATAAAAGTGCACTCAAAGAATTGATTACAAAATATCAAAGCAGTACCATTGTAGTTGATTCAGGTAGCATTTTAGGTTATATCTTATTAAACGAAAATTTGATAGATGAAATAAGCCTTATCGTTTCACCCGAAATCATTGGCATACATTCCAAAAACCTGTTCGGCGAATTAAAGACAAAAATCAACTTAAGCTGTTCTCATTGCGAAAAATTCCCCGACGGAAACATATGGATTACCTATGAAGTGAAAAAATAAAAGCCGAGGGTTAAAAAAGTTTTCAGTTGTCAGTTTTCAGTTTTTCAGAGCGTTGCATCAAGATTAATTCTTAATTTTTAATTGTATTTGATTCGTAGGAGAAACCCTATTTCTAACAACTTCAATACCTACAACATACACAGTTGGACTAGAGTACCCCTTGAAATACGCTTGTGTGCGAAAATCACTGCTGTGTTTGGGTGACGAAACACGTGTGTCTCACGGGGAGAGACGTGTGTTTCAGAACGTAACACGCCTGCCTTTTTGCGAAACACGTATATTTCAGGGGGGGTATCGCCCTACAAAACGATTGTAATTACTTATGTTTCAATTGCATAAAAACATCGATTTTAAATTAGAAATTCCAACAAAAAAGAATGAAACCTTTTACGATTAAAAATTATAACACTTTTTTTTTGTACTTTTGCACAATCTAATTAAAAAGATTTTCACGTACAAAATTTTGAATCCATGCCTTATACCGAATCGAATTTCAAACGCTACACCATAACCACAGCCCTACCCTACGCCAACGGCCCTCTGCATATCGGACACTTGGCCGGCGTGTATGTTCCGGCTGATATTTATGTGCGTTATTTACGTTCCATAGGCGAAGATGTTTTATTTATCGGTGGTTCCGACGAACATGGTGTACCCGTTACCATCAAAGCCAGAAAAGAAAAAACAAATCCGCAAGCCATAGTGGATCGCTACCATGATATTATTAAAAAATCATTTGAAACGTTCGGTATCAGTTTCGATATTTACTCCCGTACGTCAAATCCCATGCATCATCAAACGGCATCGGATTTTTTTAAAACGCTATACGATAAAGGCAAATTCACAGAAAAGACCACACAACAATACTACGACGAAGAAGCACAACAATTCTTAGCCGACCGATACATTACAGGTACCTGTCCGCATTGTGGCAGCGAACGCGCTTACGGCGACCAATGCGAATCCTGCGGTACCAGCTTAAATGCCACCGACTTAATAAATCCAACTTCTACATTAAGCGGAAACCAACCCGTAATGAAGGAAACCAAACATTGGTTCCTTCCTTTAGAAGACTATGAATCTTTCTTTCGTACATGGATTTTAGAAAACCATAAAAACGACTGGAAAACCAACGTATACGGACAATGTAAATCATGGATAGACCAAGGTTTGCGCGCCCGTGCCGTTACCCGCGATTTGGATTGGGGAGTGAAAATTCCCTTGCCCGATACCGAAGGCAAAGTGCTTTACGTTTGGTTCGATGCTCCCATTGGATATATCTCGGCCACCAAAGAATGGGCCGAACGTGAACATAAAGACTGGCAACCCTATTGGAAATCGAACGACAGCAAACTTGTGCATTTCATTGGTAAAGACAATATTGTTTTCCACTGCATTATCTTTCCTGCCATGTTAAAAGCCGAAGGCTCTTATATATTACCCGAAAATGTGCCCGCCAATGAATTCATGAATTTGGAAAACGATAAAATTTCAACCTCTCGCAATTGGGCGGTGTGGTTGCATCAATATTTGGATGACTTTAAAGACAAACAAGACGTTCTACGCTATGTCTTAACATCCAACGCTCCCGAAACAAAAGACAATGACTTCACTTGGAAAGACTTTCAAGCAAAAAACAACAACGAATTACTGGCTATTTACGGTAATTTCGTGAATAGAACCATCGTCTTGACTCATAAATATTTTAACGGGAAAGTACCTGCAATCACGGAACTTCAACCAGAAGATAAAGCCGTTATCGACACATTGGCGACATTTCCCGCTTTAATCGGAAAAAACATCGAAAAATACCGTTTCCGTGAAGCTTTATCGGAATTGATGAATGTGGCACGTTTGGGAAACAAATACCTCACCGATACCGAACCATGGAAAAACTTTAAAGAGAATCCGCAACGCGTTCAAACGGTGTTGAATATTGCTTTACAACTGTGTGCCAATTTAAGCGTCTTATCCGAACCTTTTCTTCCGTTTACAGCATCAAAACTACGGAATATATTGAATCTTTCACTTCTTCCTTGGAATGCAGCCGGAAATGCACAACTATTGCTTGCACAACACAGCATTAACCCTCCCCTGCTCTTATTCGATAAAATTGAAGACGAAGAAATTGATAAGCAAATCGATAAATTAAACAACACTAAAAAAGAAAACGCAATGGAATCTGCCCCTGTTTTAGCTCAAAAAGATTTGATTTCTTATGATGATTTTCAAAAAATCGACATTCGAACATGCACGGTTTTAGAAGCCGAAAAAGTACCTAAAACGAAAAAATTACTTAAACTTAAAGTAGATACCGGCATTGACCAACGCAGTATTGTAAGTGGTATAGCCGAATATTATCAACCGGAAGATTTAATCGGCAAACAAGTGATAATGTTAGTCAATTTGGAAGGAAAAGAAATAAAAGGCAACTATTCACAAGGCATGATACTAATGGCTGAAAATGCTAATGGTGAACTTTGCCTGGTGTCGCCCACTAAACCATTCCACAACGGAAGCACCGTTAAATAATTCATAATTTATAATTCATAATTCACTTTAAACCATTATCAATAAGCACTAAACTTCCAGTCTATGCCTTTATGTTTTATTGAAGAAATAAGTTTGGTCGGAACTTTGGGAGTATGGAAAATCGAAGAAGATGAAAACACTTTGCTCCGCATGCGGTCTTTGCCTCCGAGCGAAAAAGAACACATAGAAGCATTGAAAAACGAAAAAAAACGCCGGCAACGTTTAGCCTATCGTATATTATTACAAAACATACTCAAACAGGAATTCGTCCTTACGTACGACACGGTAGGAAAACCTTCCTTTGTAAACCGAAAAGACTATGTATCCGTTTCCCATTCCAAGGATTATGCCACCGTTTTTATATCTCCCAATCTCCCTATTGGTATCGACATAGAACAACTAAGCGAACGCATGCCGGCACTCGCCTCCCGTTTTTTAAGTTCTTCAGAAGTAAACTCCTTAGATTTAAACAACCTTGATTTATTACACATTTATTGGGGTGGCAAAGAATGCTTATATAAAATGTATTCCGATAAAAAACCCTTGTTTGATGAACATTTGTCCTTACAACCCTTCGATATATATCAAAGCAAACAAACCAAAGCCTATATTAAGATGCAAGATTTCAATGCGGAACATCAGCTTTCATTTCGTAAAATCGACGATTATATGTTGGTTTATTGTTACTAAACCTAATATCAAACATCTTTTGCATTGGTATTGTTAGATAAAACCCAGTGCATCTTTCTCTTCTTTTCTTCACACATTGATTTTTTTTGACTTTTAACCCTTAATCACCTATGATTTACTTGCAAATTCAGGTTTTACTATCTAACATTGAACTCGGAATTATATATAAGGATGTTCTTATAAAAATAAATTACAGTTATCTAAAAGTGATTTGCTGCAGAGGATGCTATTTTGATGCGCATTAAAATCATACATGCTTTTGTAAATATCTGTATTACTTGTCATTAATCTCTATAAAAATCTGAAGCGCATCAAATGTTAAAAACATGCATCCACAGAAAAAATCCGTGCGTGCACGGATGGAGATCCGAGCGTACACGGATCAGTATCCGAACGGGAACGGATTTTTCCGTACCTTGTGTTTTTTAGGATTTGTGGAAAATGAGATAAATTCTGCTGTTTAGGTGTATATAACAGGAGGACTCAAATGACACAATCATCTGCTATTAAAAAAAATGCATATAAACTATTTTGTACTATCAAACTTATCTTTGTCGTGGTTTTTTTGAAATTCCCTTCATTTTTTCTAAAAACTTTAGATCGTTTTCAATATAAAACTTCTCATTGGGATTTTCAGCATATTCAAAAGCTTTAATTAAATCACGTTCAGCTTCTTCTAATAAATCTCTGCACATTTCCCACGCTCTAGCTTTAGTTTTTGGATTGCTTTTAAAATTTTTTCCAGTATCAATACATTTCTTAGCCATATCCAACCTTGCCGTTGCTCTCTTCTCTAAGAGTGTTGAATTAAAAGAAAGGTTTGGATATTTACTTATTGATTCATTAACAAATCTGATAACATCTTCGGGTTCCCCAATTTTCTTCAAATTTACGACTGCTTTTGCTATTTGACTTTCTTCTATTTTTCCCGAAATTGCAATTGACAGTATTTTATGTGCTAGTTTTTGAAACATGCCATTTTCTCTATCATTACTCAAAATCTCAGCAACATTTATGAGGGTGTTAGAATTAATTGAAATAAGATCAACTTTATTTCTTTGAAGAAAATCGTACAATTCCTGAGGCCTCTTTTGTTTACTAATAATCTCACAATAAAGATCTAATGCTCTAAAATTGTACAAGTCTTTTTCTATCAATCTTAAAACTTGTTCTTTTGCTTCTTCAAGTTTTTCTAATATAATTTTGTCTTGAATTTCTTGAATTTCTCTAATAGTTCTATGACGTGGATGTGCTGGTAAAATGCAGTTTACATTTTCCGATTCAATTTCAAAAATTGGTTCAGGGCAACCTTCTTCTTTCATTGTTCTTATAATAGTAGGAATTCCTTGACCTTCTGATTGAGCAAGTTGCAACTTGTTAAATAAATAAGCAAAACTTTGGTTTCTCCATTTCGGACTGGCTTTTCCGGCTAAAAATTTTTTCCTATCTATTCCCCAATGCAAACTACCGGGTGATTTAATCTCTATTCTGTCTGTAAACACAGTAATCCTTATTGGTTCAGGTATCTCATAATCTCTATGTACAATAGCATTAATTACTGCTTCCTGCAGTGCTCTTATGGGATATTTAACTTGATTGGGGTTACTACTGGTTTTGTCAAAAGCAGTGTATGCTTGAGTGTTTAACAATTCTACTGTCCTTCTTGCTTGTTCAATTATTGAACCTGTTATAGTATATCTTTCTGCCGTAGGTTCACTTCTATCAATTCCCTTGTAAATAGATAGTGTAATAAAAGCTTCCGGGTAATTAGTTGTAATTGCAGTTTTTTTTCCAAAAAGCAATAAAGTAAAGTTTCTTGGTCTAAGTACTCCATCAAGATTATTCCTAACAAAAAGCGGTGAAACTAATTCTGCTATTTGTTCTTTATCTGAAAAATATTCCTCAAGAGGCTTTTCTGGCATTAAAAGACCCATTTCTTGCATACAGTCTCTGAAAAGAAGAATATCAATATCAAATTCAGAAGTGTTTGGATTTACCCTTTTATCAAAATACGCTATCTTTTGTTTTTTTATTAAAAGCTGTGTTAATATACCATTTTTTGCTACTCTTGTTTCTCTCCCAATCCTTACATAAAAACTTGAAGTGTTTCCATCCCTATATGAATGAGCCTCAGGACTTGCAATGACAACAAAGATTAAAATTTTTGTGGTTTGATTTTCAGGATTGTCTATTTCATAAACAATTGGTGCTATTGATGGGCTTACATAATCTCGACAATTTTGAAGAACCTTACCCTCAATTTCTTTAAGCTTACTAGATGAAAGTCCGGTATATAATACTTTTGGAAATCCAAATTCGTCCTTAATTTCCTTTGCTCCACAGACAACGTAACCTCCTCCAAAATTTGAAATATCATTCGCAAAAGCAGAAATAGTCTTAACAATACTTCTTACAATATTCTGATCATCACCATTTTCTTTCCATTCTACTTTTTCACTCTCCCGTGTCGAAAGTTCCTTAAGATCAATATTATTTTCCATTTATTTCATTTTTATTAAAGTTGCTAAAAAAAGAGCATTTTATTAAAACATTCTATTCTTAATACTTGTAAGCAAAAGTTGTAAAAATACACTATTGTGATAATTTCTGCTTTAGTTGTAAGATGAGTTTTACTTAACATCTTTGCCGTTATAATTTTTTTGCAAATGTACAAATTAAATAAAAAGCAAAAAACAAAAAGCAAAATAAAATTAGACAGAACCGAATGTCGAGAAAACAACAACAACTATTCTACGCGTCAATTTTAGCGTATTTTGCATTCTTTTCAATAAACTCACGACGAGGAGGCACTTCATCGCCCATAAGCATAGAGAACACATAGTCAGCTTCGATGGCATTTTCGATGGTAACTAGACGCAGGGTGCGGAATTCAGGGTCCATGGTAGTGTGCCATAACTGGTCGTCGTTCATTTCACCAAGACCTTTGTAGCGTTGAACGTTAATCCCTTTTTCTTTTCCTTGTTCTTGATACGCTTTTATAATGGCCACGCGTTCTTCTTCCGTCCAGCAATATTGTTCTTCTTTTCCTTTTTTAATCAAATACAACGGAGGAGTGGCAATATACACATATCCTTGTTCGATAAGTTCTTTCATATAACGGAAAAAGAATGTTAAAAGTAAGGTGGTAATATGGCTTCCGTCCACATCGGCATCGGTCATGATAACAATTTTATGATAACGTAGTTTTGACAGGTTCAATGCTTTTGCATCATCTTCGGTACCAATAGTAACACCCAAAGCGGTATAAATATTTTTTATTTCTTCGTTATCGAAAATCCGGTGTTGCATGGCTTTTTCCACATTAAGGATTTTGCCGCGTAAAGGCAGAATGGCTTGTGTTTTGTTGTCGCGACCTTGTTTGGCCGTTCCACCTGCCGAATCGCCCTCGACAATGAAAAGCTCGCAATTTGCTGGGTCTTTATCGGAGCAATCGGAAAGTTTGCCAGGTAATCCTGATCCTGATAGCACACTTTTGCGTTGTACAAGGTCGCGGGCTTTACGAGCGGCATGACGTGCTGTGGCCGCCAATACCACTTTATCAACAATATTACGCGCTTCTTTGGGGTGTTCTTCGAGATAATAGCTAAGCATTTCGCTCACCAATTGACTTACCACACCTTCCACTTCGCTGTTGCCTAATTTGGTTTTTGTTTGTCCTTCAAATTGTGGCTCTTGCACTTTAACGGAAATAATCGCTGTTAATCCTTCACGGAAATCGTCGCCGGTGATTTCAATTTTTTGTTTTTCCAACTTCTCCAATAATTTTTGGTCATCGGCATATTTTTTTAAGGTACGGGTTAAACCACGACGAAAACCGGTTAAGTGGGTCCCTCCTTCGTGGGTATTAATATTGTTAACATAGGAGTGCAAGTTCTCGGAATAAGCCGTATTGTATTGCATGGCAATTTCGATGGGCATACCCGATTTTTCACCTTCCATATAAATGGGCGTTTCCATCAGTTTTTCGCGGTTGCCATCCAAATAGTTAATAAAATCAACCAAACCGTTTTCGGAGTGAAAGGTTTGTGTGGTGAATTCTCCTTCTTCGTTTTGTGTTCTTTTATCGGTAATTATCAATGTTATTCCTTTGTTTAAGAAGGCTAATTCTCTTAAACGCATGGATAAGGTTTCGTATTTATATTCGTTAACGGTAAAAATAGAATCGTCGGGAAGAAACCATGTAGTGGTACCGGTTTTATCCGATTCACCCACAACCTTCACAGGATACATAGGTTTGCCATATTCATATTCTTGCATAAAATGCTTGCCTTCACGAAACACTTCCACTTTCAATTGTTTCGACAAAGCATTCACACACGAAACACCAACACCATGCAAACCTCCGGAAACTTTATAAGAACCTTTATCAAACTTACCCCCGGCATGCAATACGGTCATTACCACTTCCAATGCCGAACGGTTTTCTTTTTCATGCATTCCGGTCGGAATACCCCGACCGTTATCTGTAACAGAAATAGAATTATTTTCATGTATGATAACTTCAATGGTATCACAATAACCGGCCAAGGCCTCATCGATGGAATTATCAACCACTTCATATACCAAATGATGCAATCCTCTGTCGCTGGTATCGCCAATATACATGGATGGACGTTTACGGACGGCTTCTAATCCTTCTAAAACTTGAATATTTTCGGCTGTATAATTATTTGCCGCTATTTCTTTTTCTATATCATTCATAATCAGACTTATTGCTGTTTTTTTATAATCTATGCAAATGTACTAAATAATAGGACACGAATCATTAAATTTCAGTAATTTTTCGACAAGTTTTTGTGTATAATAACAAGCAGGTAATTAAATAAAAATGATTACTTTTGCAAGCAAAAAAAAAGGATATGGTATGGCGAAAATTGAAATTGAAGGCATGCATTTTTATGCACATCACGGTTGCTATAAAGAAGAGCGTGTTATAGGTACTTATTTTACGGTGGATTGTTGTATGCATTGCCATATTACCGAAGCCGCAAAAGAAGACAATTTAACCAAAACCATCAATTATCAAACCGTTTATAAATTAATTGCAGAAGAATTACGAAAGACTTCGCTTTTACTTGAAAATATAGCCTATCGCATCATTGTTGTTATTCGGCAACAGTTTCCACAAATTGAAAAGATAGAAATCAAAATACGAAAATTAAGTCCTCCTCTCGGCGGAAAAATACATGCCGTGAGTGTTACTTTAAATAGTGAAGATTTGAAAGAATAATGCAATTTCCTTTTATCAATTTCACTTATTTGAGATGAATTTATGTATAATAAAAACCGTTTCTATTTTAGAAACGGTTTTTTGTTTTTCTTCGCAAATTCTTATACAACATTGATCGTGTGGTGCTGACTGGAATTGAACCAGTGACCTGCGGATTTTCAGTCCGACGCTCTACCGACTGAGCTACAGCACCGTTTTTAAACCGTGCAAAAGTATAAAAAAAAACAATGGGAATATAACTTTTAAAAAAAAAGTTTAAAATAAAACAACCGATAAAAAAGTAAAGATAATCAATCCATTAAATCATTAATACAAACAGAAGCACACCAACAACCGAAAACAGCCGGCATATAGGAAATGGTTCCGACTATATTTTGAGGCGAAATGCTACCCTTTTCTTTTTTTATGGTTTCATAGCTATTTATTTCAGTAGAAAACACGGCTTTCACTCCTTTAGTAATTCCATTCTTACGCAATCGTTTCCGTAGGGCTGCGGCCAAAGGACATTGATAAGTCTTTGAAATATCCGCTACTTGAATTTTTGATGGATCAAGTTTACCTCCCGAACCCATAGAGCTGACAATTGGAATGTTTCGTTTAATTGATTCAATAATCAGAAATGTTTTTGGGGATAAAGTATCAATGGCATCAATCACGTAATGATAATTTTTATCATCAAGTAATTTAACGATTTGTTCGTCTTTAATATATTGGGAAACTATCTCAATTTCGGATAAGGGATTGATATCTTCACAGCGTTTTTTCATCAATTCCGTTTTATATTCACCCAGTGTTGAATGTAATGCAAGCAGTTGACGGTTCCGGTTGCTTGCATCAATCACATCACCGTCGACCAATGTTAGTTTAGTAATACCCGCACGACATAGCATCTCGGCTGCATAGGCTCCCACTCCACCCAATCCGACGATTAAAATCCTGGTTTTTTGCAAAAGTTTAATTTTTTCCTCTCCTAACAATAAAAGTGTACGTGATTGCCAATCGTAGCGTGTCATTTTATTAGAATTTAACATTATAATTCACACTCCACAATATGGGTAATTGATATATCTTTTCATTGGTTAGCCTGTGCACATAAAAAATATTATAGTAATTATAAGCATTGGTAACACCAAGTATCAATTCCATTTTCACTCTTTCAGAAACGACAAAACGACGTTTAATGCTGATATCCAATCGATGATAATCTGGAAGTTGTCCGGTGTTAATATCATCGAGAATAATTCCGAGTACTTCGTTATTGTTATTAAAATTAGAATTAATAGATGTAATGGATTCGCTTCGCGGGTAAATACCTTTAGTTTTTGTAAACGGGAAACCTGTTCCATAGTTCCAACGCATATCGATTTGCCATGCATCTTTTTTTCCGAAGGAATAAGAAGTGGTAATATTAATGTTGTGCCGTCTGTCGAAATGCGTTCGGTAAACAATGATTCCGTCGTTGCGTGTAACCCAATTTAAAGAATAGGAAGCATAGACATTTAATTTTTTATAATCGAATCTAAGACTCACATCACCTCCATAGGCTTTCCCTGTTTCCAAAATAAATTCATCGTCCCATTCAAAGACTTGATAACGGTTAATGTTGGTTAACTGTGAGAAGTTTTTAAAATAACTTTCAATATTTATACCGATATACTTTAAAACATCGAATTCGAGCCCCAAAACCAAGTGTTGACTTTTTTGCAAGCTGTTTTTTACTTTCTTTTCGTTCACCTCGCTCGAGAACACTTCGGGCACGGTCAACATGCCGTAAAACAAATTAACTACATCCCTATCGGAAGTTGCACTCATGAGATTTTGGGTATATAAACCTCCGGCAAATTTCAAACGAATATTATCTGTTATGTTATATTTGAAAGCCAACCGTGGTTCGGGAGAGAAAAAACTTTGGGATGCATAATAATGAAAGCGTATGCCCGGTTCAATAATAATTTTTTTATATACCCATTTATATTTTAAATACAATCCTAATTCACTATTAAAAGTTTCTTGGCCGCAATCTGTACCGTAGAAATTAGTAAAGTCATAATCTACCCAAGTACCAATGAACTCAATTCCGTATTTGAATACATTTTTCCCTTTTAAATAAGAAAAATTCATATTAAAAGTATAACCGTTTACGTGGCTACTGCGTTCGGGAGCCACTGCTTCACTTAAACCGATTTTGTAATCGGAATAAGCAACAACTCCTTCCATTATCATATTCGAAACGGAAGGGAGAATTAAGAAATTGGCACCGGCACCCCATGCATTCCATTTGTAAGTGGCAATGTCGGGATAGTTCACGCCGTCGTTAAAACTAAAACCGAATAAGTTTATTCTGCTTCCGTTTGTTGTTTGAACGGCAATTTTTCCGTAGCCGTCTAAATAATTATAAGGCAATCCATTTTCATTGGCATATCTATATAAAAACTTAGAGGTTTGTTCAAGATAAGAACCTTTCACAGACAATAAGAACGAGGCACTGTTTTCTTTTTTATTGTTCTTTTCTTTAGCAATAGGTCCTTCCAAAAGCATTTTAGAACCAAAAGTACCTATATCAAATTTCCCTGAGAATCGGTTTCTGTTGCCATCTCTGGTTCTAATATCCATCACAGAAGATATTCGTCCGCCATATTCGGATCCAAAACCTGCACTATACACATCGGCACTTTTTAAAATATCAGTATCAAAAACGGAAAATAATCCGATTGAATGAAAAGGATTAAAAACCGCCAATCCATCCAATAACACTTTATTCTGAATAGGTGTACCACCACGTATATATAATTGCCCTCCTTGATCACCGGTAAATACCACACCTGGTAATATTTGCAGGTATTGAGCTAAATCGGGAATACCGCCAATACTTGGTAATTGTGTGATTTGTTTTGCATTGACTCTTTGCACCGAAACATAAGTTTCCGTTTTCATCACCTCTTTTTGTGCGATAATTTCAACTCCTTCAATTTCCAAGCTTGCTTTTTCGAGATAAAACTTCTTGTTTATCACTTCTCCTTTTTTTAAATCAATATCCACGATTAAGGAGTCATATCCCATATAAGTGATTTTAATCTTATGTATTCCTTCATTTAATTTTGTTAAAGCAAAATAACCGTTATCGTCGGTAACAACTCCTGTACCCGAATATACTAAAAGAATGGATGAATAAGGAATGGGAGCTCCGTCGGTTTTATCATAAACAAATCCTTTAATGGTTCCGTTTTGTGCAAATACAGAAACATGGGTTATAAAGAAAATGATAATCAGTATTAATGAAAAAAAAATTGATTTCACGTATTCCTTGTTTTTAAGTGTGCAAAGGTAGTAAATTTATATATTAAATAATCCTTTTTTATTTTAAATTTCATTTTCTTTTATGGATTTTTTAATAAGCATACATGCATGTTGTATTTCTTCTTCATTAATTATTATTGGAGGAGCTATTCGCATAGCAGTATCACAAAACAGAAACCAGTCTACAATGAGTCCTTTTTGGAGGCAATTATGAATAACTTTAAAATTAAAATCCTTGTCATTGAATTCAAGGGCAATCAGTAAACCTTTCCGGCGAATTTCTTTTATTCTATCCAATCCTTTTAAATAATATTCGAACAAAGCAGATTTCTTTTCTACGGTATGATATAATTTATTATTCTCGATTATTTGGAGTGATGCCAAAGCCGCCGCACAACAAACAGGATGACCTCCAAAGGTAGTGATATGACCTAAAGCAGGTTGAGAAGTAAAACATTTCATGATATTTGTATCGGCAACAAAAGCCCCAATGGGCATGCCGCCACCCATGGCTTTGGCTATAACCAATACATCGGGTATCACATCCATGTTTTCAAAAGCAAACAAAGAGCCTGTTCGTCCGAATCCTGTTTGGATTTCATCAAAAATCAACAAAGCTCCGGTTTTATTACAGCGTTCACGCAAGGCTTTCCAATAACTATTGGGTGCATACCTAACGCCTGCTTCTCCTTGCACCGGTTCAATAATAATTGCTGCTGTTTGATCGCTAATATTTTGTAAATCGTCCGGATTCCCGAATCTTATGCGTCGGGTTGAAGGTAATAAAGGACGGAATGGCTTGGTGAAATCGTCATTACCCATGATACTCAAAGCACCGTTTGTAGAACCGTGATAGGCATTGTTGCAAGATATGATTTCATAACGGCCGGTATAACGTTTAGCTAATTTAATAGCCCCTTCAATGGCTTCGGAACCTGAATTGACAAAATAAACGGTATTCAATGTTTGAGGTAAGAGCGATACCAATTTTTCGGCCATTTGGGTTTGCGGACTTAATATAAATTCACCGTACACATTGGTATGCATATATTTTTCACTTTGTTCTTGTACCGCTTTTACTACCTCGGGATGGCAATGCCCTACATTACTAACCGAAACGCCGGATATTAAATCCATATATGCTTTATCTTCCTTATCATACAGATATATTCCTTTTGCACGTGCAATTTCCAATGCCAATGGTTCGGGTGATGTTTGCGCTACGTATTTATAAAATAATTCTCGTTGATTCATCGATATTTTTTTATTAAAACGTTTAATAGCTTTTCTTATTTCAAAACAGCATATAAAAAAAGTTGCCTTTGGGTAAAGGCAACTTGAATAAACTTATTATTTTAATCTTAGACTTCCGTGTCGTCTTTCTTTTTAGTTTTTGCGGCTTTTTTGGCCTTGGGTTTTTCTTCAATACCCTCCTCTTTTGTTTTTTCTTCTTTTTTGGTTGCCGCTTTTTTGGTTTTTTTAGGTTTCTCTTCCTTAACTTCAGCTTCTTCTTTAACTTCAACTTCTTCTTTAACTTCGACTACTTCTTTAACTTCAGCTACTTCAACTACTTCTTCTTTCTTTTCTTCTTCAACTTCAGGAGTGGCTGTTTCTTCAACAGGAGCTTCGGCTTCTTTCTTTACTTTTTTAGTCGTTTTTTTAGCCTTTTCTTTATTTTCTTCTGTTTCCAAATCGGCTTTTAAGTTAATCAAAGCATCTAAATCACCTAAAGTGGAACGTTCCAAACTACCGGAGATATGTTTAGATATTTTAGCAGCTTCTTTAGCTTTCTTCATTTCTTCTTCGTTGCTGCGTTCTTTTTCGGCATCTAATTGGTCTTGCCATATGCGTGAATGGGACAAAACAATTTTTTTGTTTTCTTTTGAGAATTCAATCACTTTAAATTCTTCGTTATCACCCATCTTTATCGTTGTATTGTCTTCACGAATCAGTCCTCTATTGAAAGCAAAACCTTCAACACCGCTTTGTAATCCGATTATCATTCCTTTATCATTTTGGCCTACAATAGTTCCTCTATGAATGGAACCGAATGTATAGAGCGTTTCATATACATCCCAAGGATTTTCTTCCAATTGTTTATGTCCTAAGCTTAATCGTCGGCTTTCAATATCCATTTCCAAAATTACAACATCTATGTTATCTCCGATTTTTGTGAACTCGGCCGGATGTTTGATTTTCTTCGACCATGATAAGTCGGAAATATGGATTAAACCGTCAATGCCTTCTTCCAATTCAACAAAGATACCAAAAGTGGTAAAGTTGCGAACAACGGCGGTATGTTTGGAACCGATTTTATATTTTTCGGTAATGTTGTTCCATGGATCGGGAACCAATTGTTTAATACCTAACGACATTTTACGTTCATCTCTATCTAAGGTTAACACAACGGTTTCGACAGTATCGCCCACTTTCAAGAAATCATGGGCTGTACGCAAATGTTGCGACCACGACATTTCCGATACGTGCAATAAACCTTCCACTCCCGGATGAATTTCGATAAATGCACCGTAATCAGCCACAACAACTACCTTACCGCTCACTTTATCACCTACCGTCAAATCAGGATTTAATGAATCCCAAGGATGAGGAGTGAGTTGTTTTAAACCTAAAGCGATACGTTTCTTTTCTTCGTCGAAATCAAGGATAACAACATTTATTTTTTGATCCAGTTGAATCACTTCTTCCGGATGATTGATTCTACCCCATGCTAAATCGGTGATATGAATCAAACCGTCTACGCCATTCAAATCGATGAATGCACCGTAGTTGGTAATATTCTTTACAACACCTTCCAACACCTGACCTTTTTCCAATCCGGAAATAATTTCGGCGCGTTGTGCTTCGAGTTCCAATTCAATAAGGGCTTTATGTGATACAACCACATTCTTGAACTCTTGATTGATCTTAACAATCTTAAATTCCATGGTTTTATCAACAAATATATCGTAATCACGGATGGGTTTCACATCAATTTGAGATCCCGGTAAAAAGGCTTCGATACCGAAAACATCGACTATCAAACCGCCTTTGGTTTTTGATTTAATGTATCCATTAATGATTTCTCCTTTATCAAAAGCATCGTTCACCCTGTTCCAAGATTTTAATAAACGAGCTTTTTTATGTGATAACACCAACTGACCGGTTGCATCTTCTTGTTTTTCGACATACACTTCAATCACATCACCGATTTTTAAATTCGGATTATGACGTAATTCATTGGCCGGAATAACTCCGTCGGATTTATATCCGATATTAACAACTATTTCTCTCGGTGTCTTTGCCACGACTATTCCATCAACCACTTCTTGTTCGATAATTGATTTGAATGTTTGACTATAAAGATCTTCGAGATGTTTTTGTTCCGTTTCGGAATAAATTTGAACATCTTTTCCTATCTCATCCCAATTAAAATTTTCGAGGGAATTTGATTGTGGTTTTTCTTTAACAGTTTTTACCTCTGATTCTTCAAGCGTTTCTTTTGAATCTTCAATTGTTTCAACAGCTAATTCTTCAACAGCAGGATTCTGTTCAATTTCAACTGTTTCATTCATTTCTTCAGCGGATGCTTCCACTTCTTGTGTTTCTTGTAATTTTTCTTCTATGTTTTCCGTGTTTTCAGTTTTATTTAATTCTTCTGACATTTTTTTGTTTTGTGTGCAAATAAGGCACACGCTAATTGATTTATAAATATAAGGTTAACTTCTTACGCCACTCCAAAGAGCCTTTTTCGAAATGGAGTGCAAATGTATAAAAATTACCTTTACTATTTTATTCTTTTTATAAAATATTTCAGAGAATAAGGGATTTTATTGCATTTAGCTGTTTTTCAAT
>Ga0172382_10003748_pt1 | contig 23847 bp, 26 predicted proteins | sample Leawel138RmetaG_FD_122245 | JGI IMG/M metagenome (GOLD analysis project Ga0172382, IMG submission 122245) | Leachate microbial communities from a municipal landfill in Southern Ontario, Canada - Leachate well 138R metaG | ecosystem: Engineered > Solid waste > Landfill > Unclassified | place... | reverse complement strand
GTGGCGCTCGGGCTCGCCCGGACCGCGGTCGCAGAGGCCGTCCTCGCGGTGGCCGCTGCCCGCCGCGCCACCTCGGAGGCGACCGGGACGCCGACGCGGGCCGCCGCGCTGCACAGCTGGCTCCGGCGACTGGGCAGCCTCTCCGGGCCCGTCGCCGCCGAGATCCGTCACCTGCTGGCCGACAGGCCGCGTGCGGTCCTCGCACGTGTGGTGATCACGCTGGCGATGGCGCTGTCGCTGGTGAGCGTCTACCACGTGACCGGACTGGCCCGGTACGACGACGCCGGCCGGCTCACCCTCTATCTGTTCTCGGCGGTGATCGGCAGCGTGGTCTGCACCAATGCGCTGTGCTTCGAGGCCGCGCGGGTGCGCGCGATGCTGCAGCGCGGCGTACCCCTGTGGCGGATCCTGTTGGCGAAAAACCTCGCAATGGCTGCGCTCGTGACGCTGGCTGGGCTACCGGTCATCGCGCTGCTCACCGTGACCAGCGACGTCAACCCGGTGCAGCTGATCGATCAGCTCGTGACCATGGTGTTCATCTGGCTGGGCGTGGGCAACGTGCTCTCGGTTGTCTTCCCGCTTCGGCACGAGCCGGTGTCGGCACGTCTGCACGACGGGACCTGGAAGCCGTTCCTGCTCTCGTTCGCCATTTCCTATGGCGTCGGGCTGACGGTGAACCTGATGATCTACTGGCGCCTGTGGGCCAAGTACAAGGCGTCCACCGAGCTGGCCGGTGGTGCCTGGGCGGCGTTCACCATGGTGCTCGCCAGCGCGGTGCTGAGCTGGCTGCTGCTGACGGTGTTCGCGGTGGCGTGCAGCCGCGATCCCCGCATTCGCCGGGTGTTGTCGCGGGAGATGGTGGTGTACCGCAAGCCGCGGTGAGCGCGGTGGCCGTACGCTTACGCCGTGGCCGACGCGGCATTTCTGCTGTTGTCGATCCGCGGTGAGGACGAGGCCGCGGACGACGAATACGCGGCGATGATGCGCTTCGCAGGCCTCGACGAATCCGGCATGCGCCGAATCCGGCTGACCCACCGCGGGCTCGGCGACATCGACCTGACGCAGTGGTCCGGCATCATCCTCGGCGGTGGACCGTACAACGTCAGCGACGACCCGGCGTCGAAGTCACCGACGCAGATGCGTGTCGAGGAAGAGATGGCCGGGCTCCTCGCCGAAGTCATCGCCCGCGATTTCCCGTTTCTCGGCTGCTGCTACGGAATCGGAACGGTGGGCGCGGCGATCGGTGCCGTGATCGACCGCTCCCACAGCGAGCCCGTCGGCGGTGTCACCGTGAATCTCACCGACCACGGTCGCCGGGATCCGCTGTTCTGCGTGTTACCGGACACCTTCGACGCTTTCGGTGGACACAAGGAGGCGGTGTCATCGCTGCCCGGGGGCGCCGTTTCACTGGCCAGCTCCGCCGACTGTCCCGTCCAGGCGTTCCGGGTCGGCGCCAACGTCTACGCCACCCAGTTCCACCCGGAGCTCGACGTCGACGGGCTGTGCACCCGGATCGAGGTGTACAAGCACCACGGATACTTCGCCCCCGAGACGGCCGAATCGCTGAAACACGATGCGCGGCAACGCACGGTGACGCACCCGATGGCGGTGCTGCGTGGATTCGTGCAGCGCTACGGCCGGGGGGCCGGGCTTCCGGTCAGCTCGCGCGTGCCGCCGCGCCCGGACTGACGATCTCGTCTTTCAGCGGTGCCAGCTTGGCGCCGATCTGACCGATGATGTCCACGCTCACCCCGAGATCGGCCAGCGTCTCCGCCAGGTGATCGACGACGCGGTCGAAGTGTGCGGGCGCGATGTCGAGGTGCGAGTGGGCTTCTCGCATGGAGCGCCCGAGGTAGGGCTCTGGTCCGCCGATCGCCGCGGCGATGAACGACCGCTGGTGGCCCTTGAGTCGTTTCATGTCGACACCGTCGAAATACGGGGTCAGTTCGGGGTCGGCGATCACCCTGCGGTAGAAGTCGTCGACGGCGGCCGTGACAGCCGCAGGGCCGCCGATCTGGTCGAAGATGCTCATCCTCCGAGCGTGGCCGCCCTCGGTAACGCCCGGCGCTGTGCCGTTTTGAGAACGCGTTAACTTGTTCTCACCGCAGGCCCGCCGCCGAGGTGAGTTGCCGTCAGGACTGCGGGACCTCGAATTGCACACGGGCGGCCTGTTCAACGAAAAGCGAAAGGCGGGAACGCAATTCGCCGTGGGCGGCATCCTCGTCATATCCGCGGAAGGCGTCGGCGTCCTCGAAGTCGGCGACGATGGCGAAGTCCCAGTTGCCCTCGCGCAGGCCGGCGTCACTGCCCACCGTGTAGCGCACGGTCCCCGGGCAGTTCAGCGCACGGAAACCGTCCTGGAGGCGCCGCACCTCGGCGGCGTCATAGCCCGTCTTGAACTTGGCCAGAACCACGTGTCGGATCACGGAGAGACCCTAACAGGGGGCATCCGTTCACCGAGAATTATTCTTGACTCAGTCCAGAAAAGGGCGTACAACTTCTCATGTGACTTCGGACTACGCGGAACTCCTCCGCGGCGCGGATCTGCGCGTGACGCGTCCGAGAATAGCCGTCCTTGAGGCCGTCGAAGCGCATCCACACGCCGATACCGACACGATTTTCGGTGCCGTCCGGACGGCGCTGCCCGAGGTGTCCCGGCAGGCCGTCTACGACGTGCTCGCCGCGCTGACGGTGGTGGGGCTCGTACGCAAGATTCAGCCCTCGGGATCGGTCGCGCGCTACGAGACCCGGGTCGGCGACAACCACCACCACGTCGTGTGCCGGTCCTGCGGCGTCATCACCGACGTCGACTGCGCGGTCGGCGAGGCGCCCTGTCTGGTCCCGTCCGATCCGGACGGCAGCCTCGACGGCTTCGTCGTCGACGAAGCCGAGGTCGTGTACTGGGGGCTGTGCCCCGGGTGCCTGGCCGCGGAGATTTCACGATCACACCAGTGATCACAGTCCGATTCACCACTCCCGAAAGGAATTGCAGTGCCAGAAGCAACTGAACATCCCCCGATTGGCGAAGCTCAGACCGAGCCCGCCCAGAGCGGCTGTCCGATGGTCATCAAGCCGCCGGTGGAGGGTGGCAGTAACCGGGACTGGTGGCCCAATGCGGTCAACCTGAAGATGCTGCAGAAGGATCCCGAAGCCATCGACCCGATGGACGACGGCTACGACTACCGCGAAGCCGTGCAGACGCTCGACGTCGACCAGCTGGCCCGGGATTTCGACGAGCTGTGCACCAACTCCCAGGACTGGTGGCCCGCCGACTTCGGTCATTACGGCCCGCTGTTCATCCGGATGTCGTGGCACGCTGCAGGCACCTACCGGGTACAGGACGGCCGCGGCGGCGCCGGAAAGGGCATGCAACGGTTCGCGCCGCTGAACAGCTGGCCCGACAACGTCAGCCTGGACAAGGCCCGCCGGTTGCTGTGGCCGCTGAAGAAAAAGTACGGCAAGAAGCTGTCGTGGTCCGACCTCATCGTCTACGCCGGAAACCGGGCGATGGAGAACATGGGCTTCAAGACGGCCGGATTCGCGTTCGGCCGCCCGGATTACTGGGAGCCCGAGGAGGACGTCTACTGGGGCGCCGAGCACGAGTGGCTCGGCTCGCAGGATCGATACGCCGGCGCCAACGGTGACCGGACCAAGCTGGAGAACCCGCTCGGCGCCAGCCATATGGGCCTGATCTACGTCAACCCCGAAGGCCCCGAGGGTAATCCGGATCCGATCGCCGCGGCCATCGACATCCGCGAGACGTTCGGGCGGATGGCGATGAACGATGTCGAGACCGCCGCGCTGATCGTCGGTGGGCACACCTTCGGCAAGACCCACGGCGCCACCGACATCGTGAACGGTCCGGAGCCCGAGGCGGCGCCGCTGGAGCAGATGGGCCTCGGCTGGAGCAACCCGGGTGTCGGCAACGACACCGTCAGCAGCGGTCTCGAGGTGACCTGGACCCACACCCCCACCAAGTGGGACAACTCGTTCCTGGAGATCCTCTACGGCAACGAATGGGAACTGTTCAAGAGCCCGGCCGGCGCCAATCAGTGGCGCCCGAAGGACAACGGCTGGGCCAACTCGGTACCGATGGCGCAGGGCACCGGCAAGACCCACCCGGCGATGCTGACCACCGACCTGTCGATGCGGATGGATCCGATCTACGGCGAGATCACCCGCCGCTGGCTGGACCATCCCGAGGAACTGGCCGAGGAATACGCCAAGGCCTGGTTCAAGCTGCTGCACCGTGACATGGGCCCGGTCCAGCGCTACCTCGGGCCGCTGGTGCCCACGCAGACCTGGCTGTGGCAGGACATCGTCCCGGCCGGCAAGCCGCTGTCGGACGCCGATGTCGCCACCCTCAAGGGAGCCATCGCCGATTCGGGTCTGACTGTGCAACAGCTGGTTTCGACCGCATGGAAGGCCGCCTCGTCGTTCCGCATCAGCGACATGCGTGGTGGTGCCAACGGTGGCCGGATCAGGCTGCAGCCCCAGTTGGGCTGGGAGTCCAACGAACCCGACGAGTTGGCGCAGGTCATCAGCAAGCTGGAGGAGATCCAGGGGTCGTCCGGGATCGACGTGTCGTTCGCCGACCTGGTCGTGCTCGGCGGCAACGTGGGAATCGAAACTGCCGCCAAGGCGGCCGGATTCGACATCGAGGTGCCGTTCAGCTCGGGCCGTGGCGATGCCACCCAGGAGCAGACCGACGTCGAGGCGTTCTCCTACCTGGAACCCAAGGCGGACGGCTTCCGTAACTACGTCGGCAAGGGCCTGAACCTGCCTGCCGAGTACCAGCTCATCGATCAGGCCAACCTGCTCAACCTGTCGGCCCCGCAGATGACCGTGCTGATCGGTGGCCTGCGGGCACTCGGCATCACCCACGGTGACAGCAAGCTCGGCGTACTCACCGACACGCCGGGTCAGCTCACGAACGACTACTTCGTCAACCTCACCGACATGGGCGTCAAGTGGGCGCCGGCCCCCGCGGACGACGGCACCTACGTCGGCACCGACCGGGACACCGGTGAGGTGAAGTACACGGCCAGCCGCGTCGACCTGCTGTTCGGTTCGAACTCGCAGCTGCGGGCGCTGGCCGAGGTCTACGCCGAAGACGATTCCAGGGACAAGTTCGTCAAGGATTTCGTCGCCGCGTGGGTCAACGTCATGGATGCCGACCGTTACGACATCGGCAAGGGAGCCTGATCCCACCTGACACCGAAAGGGGCGCCCGGACTTCCGGGCGCCCCTTTTGTGTACGGCCCGGAAGGTTGTGTACGGCCTAGAAGGGATGCAGTTTCGCGCCGATCAGCGGTGCGATCTTCTGCGCCATGTACGTGTGACCGGCGTCGGTGGGATGTACACCGTCCGCGCCGATCAGCTCGGGCCTGCCGACAAACCACCGGGCGGCGATCGGGTCGACGAATGAAGCACCGGCCAGATCGGCCTGATAACCCAGGACGTCGCGGATGCGCAGCACCTCCGGGGGCGGATCCGCCGTGGGCCATGGCGGCCCGATGACGAGCAGATCGGCAGAAGGGGCGATCTGGCGGGCCAACTTGAATGTGCCGTACATCGCGATCGACAGCCGTGTGGGGTCGACGTTGATGTCGTTGCGGGATCCGAAGAACACCACGAGCAGGTCGCTGGGCTTGACCGCCCTGACCGTCAGATCCTCGAACACGCTGCCACGGTTGCCTCGTGTGCAGTAGCCGGCCCCGCCCTCGGCGGCCACGGTCGGCGTCACCGCGATCCCGTCGTCGGTCAGCGACTCCCACACCTGCGGCATCCAGCCTTTCGGACCGTTACCGCCCTGATCGCTGCCGGTGGTGTAGGAGTCGCCGACCACCGCGATGCGGTTTGCGGCGAAATCGAGGTGGCGCACCTCCCGGTGCTGGTGTTCAGGAACCTGGGCGAACCCCGAGGCGAACAGCACCACGAGGGAAAGCGCCACTGTCAGAAGACGACTCACTGCATCAGCCTAGTTTCGCGGATGCGTGAGAGCCCGGTGACGCGCCGTCAACCCGCACGCGCGGCGACCGGTTTCAGTCGTCCTGCGGCGGTTTCGGTGGGTTGTGCGGGCCGAGCGCGGTTCGGCTCGACCATGCGACGCATCCACCGCCGCGCCGGCTCTTCGACCACGTGGTAGAGCAGTGCCGCCGCGACGCCGGCGAACAGGATCAGCCCGAGGACCACGAACTTGGCCCACCAGCTCGGCGCCAGCTGGATGCCGAACTGCAGGACGGCCCAGTTCCACGCGGTGTGCACGATCTCGTGAACCATGTAGAGGCCGAACGAGATGTGGCCGAGGTACACCATCACCGGGGTGGACAGCAGTGCGGGCAGGGTGCCGGCGCCGATCGCCAGCGTGATCACCAGCGGGACGAAGAGCACGTCGACCAACCCACCCGCGTCGAGCATGTCGCCGGGGCGATTGGCGTCGAGCAGGTACAGTCCGCCGACGATGGCGGCGCCCATCAGCAGCGAGGCGACCCCCGCCGCTTTCTGCGTGCGGTCGGTGAGCACGAGTTTGCGCACGGCCGCACAGGCCAGCGCTCCCGCCGTGAACTGCATGACGATGCGCGGCAGCCAACTCCACGGTGTGTAGAACACTCCGTGTGCCAGCAGCAGCAGGGTCGGGGCCAGCGCCGCCGCAATCGCGAGCCAGATGAGTCCGCGCGCTCTGGTCGCCGACGCGATCCGGAAGATGATGAGCACCAGACCCCCGAACAGGAGGTAGGCCAACCATTCGGCGCTGATCGACCACGCGGGCCCGTTCCAGCTCGACCCGTCGAAGTACGGCTGGAACCACAACTGCGTCAGCAACACCTGCTTGAGCCAGCTCATCGCGTTCAGCGACTCGATGACCGGGGGCGGCAGCGGATGACCACCGACGTAGAGCGTGAAGATCGCGAACGCGGCGGCCAGGTGCATCGTCACCAGGTACACCGGCCAGACCCGGGCCAGGCGCAACCAGAGGAAGCGCAGCGTCGATCTCGTCGACCAGCTCTCCCCCATCCGGTCGAGGTAGTTCCACGTCAGGACGAACCCGCTCAGGATGAAGAAGAGATCGACGCCCTGCGCGCCTGCGTTGAGGATCGGCGCCAGCGCGCTGTTGAAGCCGGGCGCGGCCTCGGCGAGAAGCGGACGGAAGTGGAAGAGGACGACCCAGAGAGCGGCGACGATGCGCAAGCCCGACAAGGCTCTGATCTCTCCGGTGCGCACACGACTCATTTCGTAACATTCCAGGCGGTTTGCAGGCAGCGTCGTCGGTGACAGCCGCGGGCCGATCCCGCGGGAGACGGCGATACGGCAGGGCCGCCTCCCCGTGATCGAAACCCGGCGACCGGTCGCAGATTACCAGCGGCCCCGGCGTACCGGTGGCGCGCAACGCCGCGGCGCGGGTTGGCCACAGCGTGTGCTGGGTCCGGGTATTCTCCAGAAGTTGTCAATCGAACAAATCGGCCCGCGCGGTCAGCGCGCGCCATCGGGGGTGTCGGGTCACATGCTTGCCCCGAATGACGGGGACTCGTTGTCACTGCTCCTCGTCGAGGACGATCGCGGGGACGCGATCCTGGTCGAAGAGCTGATCGCCGACGCCGGAGGCGATATCCAGGTGGTCTGGGCCGAGTCGATGGCCAGGGCCGAGCAGGAGATCGCGATCGCGCGCCCCGACTGCATCCTGCTCGATCTCCATCTGCACGACACCGACGGAATCGACGGCGTCAACCGGATCGCCAAATACGACGCGACACTTCCCATCGTCGTGCTGACGGGCCTCAACGACGAACATGTCGGTGTGTCGGCGGTGTCCGCAGGCGCTCAGGACTACCTCATCAAGGACCGGGTGGATCCCGAGGTGCTGCGCCGCGCGGTGCTCTACGCCATCGAGCGCAAACGCGCCGAACTCACCGCCGTCGATCTGCACGCCAGCCAACTCCGGGCACGCGAGAACGCCCGACTCGAGCGCGGGCTGCTGCCCTCGCCCCTGCTACTCGACGATCCCGGTGTGGAGATCGTCGCCCAGTATCAGCCCAGCCGCGAGAACGCGCTGCTCGGCGGAGACTTCTACGACTTCGTGCAGACGCCGGACCGCACCGTGCATGTGATGATCGGCGACGTGGCGGGCCACGGCCCGGATGAGGCGGCACTCGGGGTGGCGTTGCGCATCGCCTGGCGCGCACTGACTTTCGCGGGATTACGCGGCTCGGATCGCATGCGGCAGCTGGAGCGGATCCTGCGCGCCGAGAGGGGTGGCCGCGGCATCTTCGCGACGGTGCTCAGCCTCGCCATCCCTCCGGAGGGGCCGATGATCACCGCCGTCCGCGCCGGGCATCCTGGCATGCTGCTACACGGCGGCGGCACCGTCGACTGGGTCGAGCCCGCCGGCGGCCCTGCGCTCGGCCTGCACGGCAGTGACTGGACCCCGCAGCAGGTGGAGCTACCCGAGGGCAAGGGTCTGGTGCTGCTCACCGACGGTCTCTTCGAGGGGCATATCGGCAGCGGCAACGAGCGACTCGGCGAAGAGGGCCTGCTCGAGTTGGCCCGCTCGCTGGCCGCACTGCCCGGTCGGGCGTTCGTCCACGCGCTGATCAACGCCGTCGAGGAGCGCGCCGCGGCGCACGGCGGGATCAGCGACGACATCGCGGTCGTCCGGGTGGAACGAACCCCGCGCGCATGAGCCCTGACCAGCGCGGAGTGCGGGCACTCACGGTGCAGGGTTGGCAGTACCTGGTGCTGTCGGTGATGGGCTTCGTGGTGCTGACCGGCGGGATCATGGTGGCCGTCCTGCTCAACCGCACCGATCAGGTGTCCGGCCAACTCATCGAACGCATCCAGCCTGCGCGGGTCGCGGCCCTCCAGATGCAGGCGGCGATACGCGACCAGGAGACCGCGGTGCGCGGCTATCTGATCACCGCGGACCTCCGGTTCCTGAAACCCTACGACGAGGGCCGCGCCGCCGAGCAGCAGGCGTCCGCGGACATCCGGCAACTCGAGCAGGACCGCCCCGATCTGCTCGATGACCTCGACGCCATCGAACAGGCGTCCGGATCGTGGCGGACGAACTACGCCGAACCGGTCGTCGCCGACGTGCGCCCTGGTGACCCGGGCTCGGTCGACCCCGAGCTGACTGCGATCGGCCAAGCCGACTTCGACGCGCTGCGGGTTCTTTTCGACACCCAGAACGAGAATCTCGCGCAGGCGCGTGACGCCGACATCGCAGAGCTGGAGCGGATGCGAACCCTCCGGAATGCGGTCCTTCTGGCGATGGCGGTGACGTTCGCGGTGACCGTCGTTGCGCTCGCGGTGCTGCTGCGGCGCGCGCTGGTACGGCCGCTGTCGCGGTTGGCCGCGTCGTGCCGCCGGATCGCAGAAGGCAACTTCGGTGAGCGGATCGTCCCGCAGGGGCCTCGCGACATCCGCCTGATCAGCCTCGACGTGGAGCACATGCGTCAGCGGATCGTCGAGGAGCTGGAGGCGTCACGCGCCGCCACCGAAGCGCTCGACGAACAGGCCGAAGAGCTGCGGCGTTCCAACGCCGAGCTGGAGCAGTTCGCCTATGTGGCCTCGCACGACCTGCAGGAGCCGCTGCGCAAGGTCGCGTCGTTCTGTCAGCTGCTGGAGAAGCGCTACGGGGACCAACTCGACGAACGTGGGGTCGAATACATCGGTTTCGCCGTAGACGGCGCCAAGCGCATGCAGATCCTCATCAATGATCTGCTCACCTTCTCCCGGGTCGGGCGGCTCAACGCCACCGAGACCGAGGTCGACCTCGACGAGGCGCTCGACAATGCGCTGAGCAATCTCGCTACGGCGGTCGAGGAATCTGACGCGGTGATCGAGCGGCCGGTCGGCGGCCTGCCGACGGTCAAGGGTGATCCCACGCTGCTGACCATGTTGTGGCAGAACCTGATCGGCAACGCCGTGAAGTTCCGCAGGGAAGGGGTGGCTCCCCGGATCGTGATCGACGTCGCGCAGAGCGGTGACGACGACGCACAGAATTGGTCCTTCTCATTGGCGGACAACGGCATCGGCATCGCTGCCGAGTTCACCGACAAGGTCTTCGTCATCTTCCAGCGCCTGCACGGTCGTGACGCGTACAGCGGGACTGGCATCGGCCTGGCGCTGTGCAAGAAGATCGTCGAACATCACGGCGGCACCATCTGGATCGACTCCTCATACACCGAAGGCACCCGCTTCCGCTTCACGCTGCCGATGACCCTGGATGACACGGCGACCCCCCTCCTGGAAGGATCGACCCCATGACACCGGCCGAGCGCGCGATCGACGTCCTGCTCATCGAGGACGATCCCGGAGACGAGCTGATCACGCGGGAAGCGTTTGAACACAACAAGATCAAAAACACGCTGCACGTCGCGCACGACGGCGAGGAAGGCCTGGACTTCCTGTACCGGCGTGGCGCATACACCGATGCGCCGCGGCCCGACCTGGTCCTGCTCGACCTCAACCTGCCCAAGTACGACGGGCGTCAACTGCTCGAGCAGATCAAATCCGATCCGGATCTCAGCCACATCCCGGTGGTCGTGCTGACGACCTCGTCGGCAGAAGAGGACATTCTGCGCAGCTACAAACTGCACGCCAACGCCTACGTCACCAAACCGGTCGATCTGGACCAGTTCATGAACGCCGTCCGGCAGATCGACGAGTTCTTCGTGCAGGTGGTCCGGCTACCCCAGTTCTGACGTGGAACTCCCCCGCCCGGACCCGGCGGCGCCGCATCTGGCCGACGTGACCCCGTCGGTGCTCGCGGCGATGGGCGTCACCGGTTTCCCGCCGCGCATTCCGCTTCCCTACGACGTGGCAGGCGCGTGCGTGCTGCTCATCGACGGGCTGGGTGCCGAATTGTTGGACGCTCACGCGCAGGATGCACCCGTGCTGGCCGGCCTGCGCGGAATGACCCTGCAGGTCGGCTTCCCCGCCACCACGGCGGCCGGCCTGGCGGCCGTCGGCACCGGGTGCCGCTCCGGCGAGCACGGCATGGTCGGCATGTCCTTCCGCCTGCCGGACGTCGGCGTCATCAATGCACTGAGATGGCGCCCGCATCCCTGGGGCGACGACCTGCGCGAGACGGCCGTCCCGGAGGTCGTACAACCGCGAGCGACGATCTTCGAGCGTGCCGTGTCGGCCGGTGTCGCGGTCAGTGTGATCTCCGGTGCCCAGTTCGCGGGTTCAGGCCTGACGCGCGCGGTGCTGCGCGGCGGCGACTACGTGGGGGTGCACGCACTGGGAGACCTCGCGGCCACCATCGGTGCCACCATCGCCGGAGGCGGATTCTGTTACGGCTACCACGCCGACCTCGATCTGGTGGGCCACCTGCACGGTCCCGGCTCGCAGGCCTGGCGGTTGCAACTCCGGCAGGTCGACAGGATGGTGGAGTCCATCGTCGAGGGACTGCCGAGGGGCGGCCTGCTCGCCGTGGTCGCCGACCACGGCATGGTGGCGGTGGACGGCGACGTCATCGACATCGACGCCATCGGCGCGCTCCGCGACGGCACGGAGGCGATCGGCGGCGAGGTTCGCGCCCGTCACATTTACACCAGGCCCGGAGCCGCCTCCGACGTGCTGGCTGTCTGGCGGGAAATCCTCGGTGAACGCGCATGGACCGTCTCCGGTGAGGAGGCGGTGGCGGCGGGGTGGTTCGGCGAACACGTCGCCGACGAGGTCCGTCCGCGGATCGGCGACGTGGTGGCAGCCGCGAGAGGCTCCACGGGCCTGCTGCGTCGCACCACCGAACCGGTCGAATCTTCGCTGGTAGGCCAGCACGGATCGCTGACCGATTCGGAACAGCGGATACCGCTGCTGCTGGCCCACCGCTGAGCGACTGCACAGCGGGGGCCGGAACGTAGCCCGGCAAACACATTCCGCGGCCGCCTGCTGCGGTCGCCCGGGCCGCGGAAAGTGGCCTCTCTGACGTCGAAAACGGCTGCTGTACAACTGCTTTGACTAATTTACAGGTGCTTGCGGCGGATGCAACCCAACGGGGCATGCGCACAACGCATTTCGTGAGATACCCGCCTCGTAATCGCGTATTGTGCCTGCCGTCACAGATTTTGGCCGTATTAGAGACCCTCTGTTAATGTCCGTCCGCATGTTTGCTCTCGCAACACTCTTGACGCTTGTCAACCAGGTGTCGGGCACTCCCTACGTGTCCGGCGGTGACTCCCCCGCCGGTACGGACTGCTCGGGTCTGGTGTCGTGGGTGACCAACGCAGCGACCGGCAGGCCGGTCTACGGCGACCGATTCCACACCGGCAACATCGAGAGCGCGCTGCTGGCCCGCGGCTTCCAGTACGGAACCCAGCCCGGTGCGCTGGTGGTGGGCTGGAACCGTGGCCACACCGCGGTCACCCTGCCCGACGGCACCCCCGTCTCCTCCGGCGAGGGCGGCGGGGTGAAGATCGGCGGTGGTGGCGCCTACCAGGAGCAGTTCACCAACCACATGTTTCTGCCTGCACCCGCTGAGGCTGTGCCGGCCCCCGATCCTGTGCTCGCGCCGCCGATGAGCCCGTTCCCGCCTCCGCCGGGTGCCGTGCCTCCCCCGCCGCCCCCGCCTCCGGCGGGTCCCGTCGTGCTGATGGGTCAGCAGGCTCCGGTTCCCCCGCCGCCCGGGGCTCCCGTTCCACCGGCGCCTGGGGCTCCCGTTCCACCGGCACCCTGAGCCGGCCCCGATTCGGCGGGCACTACCGTCTGTGCGGTGATCGTGCTGCTGCCGCCCTCAGAGACCAAGCGCCCCGGCGGCGACGGACCGGCCCTCGCGTTGGACGCGATGAGCTTTCCCCTCCTGCGGGACACCCGGGAGGAGCTGGTCGGCGAACTGGCCGAGCTCGCCGCCGATCGGCCCGCCAGCCGTAAGGCCCTCGGCATCTCGGCGTCCCAGGACGCAGAGATCGACCGCAACGCCGCCCTGCGCACCGCGCCCACGCTGCCGGCCATCCATCGGTACACCGGCGTGCTCTACGACGCGTTGGACGTCGAATCCCTGCACGGCACGGCGGCCGGTCGTGCGCGGTCTCGGTTGGCCGTCGTGTCCGCGCTGTTCGGTCTGATCCGGGCCGGCGACCGCATCCCGGCCTACCGGCTGTCCGCCGGGTCAAAACTGCCGGGCCGCCCGACGCTGGCGGCGCGGTGGAAGCCGGCCCTCGAACCGGTACTCGCCGAACTCGCCGAGAACGAGTTGGTCGTCGACCTGCGGTCGGGTTCCTATGCCGCGCTGGGCAAGGTGCCCGACGCGGTGACGGTCGACGTCGTGGCCGAGCATGCCGACGGGCGGCGCACCACCGTCAGCCACTTCAACAAGGCGCACAAGGGGCGGCTGGCCCGCGCGCTGGCCACCACGCGCGCCGAGCCCGCCGACGCCGCAGCCGTGGCGGCGGTGGCCAGACGCGCCGGGATGCGCGTCGAGCGGCGCGGCGACCACCTGACCGTCGTGGTGGCCGCTTGAAAACCCTTGGGGCGCAGGATCAGAGAGAAAGAATGAAGTCGGTGGTGTAGAACTCCGCCGGCGTGTGCGAGAACGGGCTGGGTCGCGTGACCGAGGCCCACACACCGGTGGCGCCGGACGCGATCGGGCCGCGGACCGTCACGGCGCCCGATCCCGCGGCGTCGGTGAACAGCGTCCCTGCCAACACGCCGGGAGCGCCGGCATGACAGCTCTCCGCGGATGAGCGCGGCAGCTGGATCACCCGGACGTCGTACGGCGTGTTCGGAACCCCGGTCGCCATCTGCAGATCGGCCACCAACTCGCCCGCCTCGACCCGGAACTGGCCGACCAGCCTGCCGTAGGCACGGGGGCCGGTGTAGGCGAACTTGCTGAAGTCGCAACGCCGCCACGTCTGGCTGAACGGTGCGGTGACAGTTCCCGCCGACACATCCGGCTGGGCCACCGCCACTCCGGCGCCACCCGGTGCCACCCCGAGTCCGGATACGGCGACGGCGGCGGCGGCCAGGGCGATTCGTGCGCGCATTCGCAAATCCTCTCACCCCGGGCCCTGCCGTGGACCGGGTCGGTCCATCCGTTGACGTCCGAGGGCCGACGCGGGAAACTTCGCCTCGATGTCGACACTGTGGCTGTACGCGCGCATCCAGGGCATGGCCCTGCTCTTCGGGCTCGTCGGCCCGATCTTCCTGTTCGTCTACTTCGCCGCCCAACCCGACCCCACGTTGCGATGGATGTACTGGTGGGGCCTGCTCATCACCGCCGCCGACATCCTCATCGCGCTGGCCGTCACCGATTCGGTGGTGAGCAGAGACCGCGACATCGCCGACAAGGCCGCCAGACTGCCCCGGTCCAGGAGAGACTGACGCCATGGGATACCCCGGCCACGTGCTGCCCGCCCAGCCGCGACGCTCGGGCGCCGACATCGCGGTCTCGATCGTCGTGCTGGTGCTCACGGTGCTCTTCGGTGCCGTGGCGGCGTTCCTCGGCGTGTTCTCGCTCGCCTTCCTTGACCACTGCCCTCCGGCGACCTGCAGCGTCGATGGCGCCGTCAATGCCGTGTTCACCGCGCTGCTCGCCGCAGCCGGAATCGGGCTGGCCGGCCTGGTGGTGACCGTGATCCAGCTCGTGCGCCGAAAAACCGCGTGGCCCTTCGCGGTCGGCACCTTCGTGCTGTGCGTGTCGGCGGTGTTGCTGGGCGGCGTCGGCTATACCGCGGCGGTCAGCTGATGAGAGACATTCGGGAACTGGCGGATTCGCCACAGGACTACGCCGAGGAACTGCGGCGGCGATGGGGCGGCCTGCTCAGCTACCGCTACATCGGGCGCAGCTACGCGCAGATGGATCTGGGCCCGGAGGACAACACCGTCGCGATCCGCCGTGACATGCGCGACGGCGCCGGTGGGCTGCTGCTGGCGGTGCTCGGCATCGCCTCACCGGAAGGCGGGCACATGTCCGACCTGGAGGCAGTGCCCAACCCGGTGATCCACTCCTGCCAGGTGGTCGACCCCGGCGTAGGGGTCAGCCGCATCGAGATCGTCTCCGAAGAGCTCAAGCGCGGCAGACAGATGGGATACAGCCGGTCCAAGATCGTCGACGCCGACAATCCCGCTCGGGTGCTCGCGCTGACCGAGGGGCAGGGAATCAGCATCGGCGTGCCGCCCGACGGCCTGCAGCGGATGCCGGCCAACCCGCTCGACATCGTGGACTCCCCGGATCTGCCGCCGCTGTGGGAGGTGTTCGGCGCGCGGCTGCGCACCGACGGGCGCTGGGCGTTGCCGGAACTGTCGGTCGACGTCGCCTCCCCTGACGCGGCGCTGCACATCGGCCCGCAGTTCGTGGCACTGGAGACCGCGGCCATCCACCGCGCCGCCGCGGTGGCAAGCACGACCCACTTGCACGGCGTCTCCTCCCACGTCATGTTCGTCGCGCGCGGCAAGGTGGGTCCGTTCCGGGTCGAGACCGAGCCGCTGCCCGGCGCCGGTGGCCGCATTGCGGTGCGCGTGACCATGCACGACGAGGGCGCAGGCGACCGTCTCATCACGGTCGGTTCCTACCTGTTCGCCGGAGCCGATCAAGCGGCCGACTGAGGCGTGGGACACTTCGCGCATGGCTGTCGATATCGCTCGCCCCAAGCTCGAAGGCAAAGTCCTCGTCGATTCCGACCGTCAGCTCGGATTCGCCGAGTTCGGTGACCCGCAGGGACGCGCGATCTTCTGGCTGCACGGCACGCCCGGCGCCCGCAGGCAGATCCCGGTCGAGGCGCGGGTGTTCGCCGAGCGGAACAGCATCCGGTTGATCGGGGTCGACCGGCCCGGTATCGGCTCGTCCACGCCGCACGAGTACGAGAAGGTGATCGACTTCGCCGACGATCTGCGCACCGTCGCCGACACGCTCGGCATCTCCAAGATGCAGGTCATCGGGCTCTCGGGCGGCGGTCCGTACACGCTGGGCGCCGCGGCGGCAATGCCGGACCGGGTGGTTGCGGTCGGTGTACTCGGTGGTGTGGCTCCCACCCGCGGATCGGACGCCATCGGCGGCGGCATCATGGGCAACATCGGCCTTCCGGTGGCGCCCGTGCTCGAACGTGTCGGCACTCCGCTCAGCCTCGTCGCCACCGGGCTGATCCGGCTGATCAAGCCCGTCGCCGAGCCTGCCCTCTACCTGTATGCCAGCATCTCCCCCGAGGGCGATCGCCGACTGCTGGTGCGCCCGGAGTTCAAGGCGATGTTCCTCGACGACCTGCTCAACGGCAGCCGGCGACAGCTGGCGGCACCGTTTGCCGACGTGGTGGTGTTCGCTCGTGACTGGGGGTTCCGGCTCGACGAAGTCAAGGTCCCGGTCCACTGGTGGCACGGCGACTGCGACCACATCGTGCCGTTCGCCCACGGCAAGCACGTCGCCGCGCTGTTGCCCGACGCCCAGTTCTATCCGCTCCCCGGCGAGAGCCACCTCGGCGGGCTGGGCGAGGCGGAGGCCATCATGCAGTCGATGAGCGACCTCTGGGACGCCTTCGAAAAGACACGCTGAGCCGAGCTCAGCGCTTCAGCCAGCCCCGCACCGTCGACAGATCGTTGCTGTAAGTCTGCATGAGGTCGTCGTGGTACAGCGTGCCGCCGCTGATCGCGGCGTCACCCTGCCAGACGACGTGGATCCGCACCACGCCCTTGTCGAAGTAGTCGCTGCGTTCATCGACGCGGTGATGCCAACCGGTCTGCTCGGCGAGCGCCGAGACCGCCTGCCGCTCGTCGGTGTCAACCATCGGTGAGTTCTCCATGTGTTCTGGGCGTGCGGGGTGTCGAGACTGTCGCGACCACCCTAGCCTCCGCCGGTCAGTGCCCTTCGGAGCAGATGCATCGCCACCGTCGTCGAGCGCTCCCGGATGTCGGACCTGTTGCCCGGCAGCCTGGTGGCCCGGGTGACCGAGGCGCCACCGGCCAGCGCCACCGAGAAGCACACGGTGCCGACGGGCTTGGTCGGGGTGCCGCCGCCTGGCCCGGCGATGCCGGTGATCGCCACCGCGGTGTCGGCCCCGAAGCGCTGCAACGCCCCGGCCGCCATCGCCTCGGCCACCGGTTCGGACACCGCGCCGTGCCGTTCGATGAGCCCCGCGTCGACCCCGAGCAATTCGGTCTTGGCGGCGTTCGAGTAGGCCACCACGCCACCGGCCACATACGCCGATGATCCCGCTCGCTCGGTCAACCGGGCGGCCAGCATGCCCGCGGTGCAGGATTCGGCGGTGGCGATGCTGCGTCCTGCCAGCAGTTCGGCGATCTGGTCGTCGACCAGTGCACCGTCGGTGGAGAAGATCTCGCGGGCATGGCGGTCCCGCAGCAGACCCTCCAGCGCGGCGTAGGTCGCCGTGTCGCGAGGCTCGAAGCGGGTGACGATCTCGAGCTCGCCGCGCCGCAGGCAGGTGGTGATCTCGAGCCGGTCGAAGTCGGCGACGGTCTTCTCGGCATCGCGCAGCGTGTCGGCCAGCCCGGACTCGGGCAGGCCGAACATGCGGATCGTCTGCTGCTGATAGCGGGTGCGCCCGGCGATGGCCGTCTGCACGGCGTCGGTGGCGACGGCGGCGTGCCACATCGGCTGCAGCTCTCGAGGCGGGCCGGGCAGCACCACCACCGTCGGGGATCCGGCAACGACGACCCCAGGCGCGGTGCCCACCGGGTCGAGGACGACGGCTCCCGCCGGAACCAGCGCCTGCTTGCGGTTGGCCGCCAGCACCGCGTCCGCGTCGACTCCGGGGAACCTGGCCATCATGCCCTTGACGATCTCGCCGATCCTGGCTTCCACCGCGGCGTCGAGAACGAGCTCGCGGCCGCAGAAACGCGACACGATCTCCACCGTCATGTCGTCGGCGGTCGGACCGAGACCGCCGCTGGTGATGATGAGGTCGACGCCCTGGCCTGCGAGGAAACGCAGCTGCGCCTCGATGTCGGCCGGCCGGTCGCCGCACAGCGTGATGTGTCCGAGTTCGACGCCGAGTTCCAGAAGCCGGTCGGCGAGCCAGGGACCATTCTGGTCCTGGACGCGTCCGGTGAGGACCTCGGTCCCCGTCACCACGATTCCCGCCCGTGCGCTCACGAGTTACGACCTTACGCAAGCCCTTACACAGGCTCGCGGGTGCTACTTGTGCGGAACGTCGTTGGTCAGGCCGCCGTCCATCACGAATTCGGCGCCTGTCGCGTACCGCGACTCGTCGCTGGCCAGGAACACCACGAAGGTGGCGACCTCTTCGGGCTGACCCGGGCGGCCCAGCGGGATGCGCAGCATGTTGTCCGGGAAGTGCTTGGTCATCGGGGTGCGGATGAAGCCGGGGTGCACCGAGTTGACCCGGATGTTGTGTGACCCGAGCTCGAGGGCCGCGGACTTCGTGAGGCCGCGCACCGCCCACTTGGACGCCACGTACGGGTGCACCATGACCGCACCGCGCAGACCCTCGATGGAGGAGATGTTGATGATCGACCCGCCGCCCGCGGTCTTCATCGCCTCGACGGACGCCTGCATTCCGAGGAACGTGCCGGTGAGGTTGACGTCGATGACCTTCTGCCACTTGGCCATATCGAACTGGCCGATCTGCCCCAGCGCCACCGTGCCCGCATTGTTGACAAGCACGTTGAGCTTGCCGAACGCGTCGACAGCGGTGGCCACGGCGGCCTCCCACTGGTCGGCCTGGGTGACGTCGAGATGCACGTAACGGATCGAGTCGGGTGTCTCGGCGTTGATCTCGTCCGCCAGCGCCTTGCCCTTGTCGTCGAGGATGTCACCGATGACGACCTTGGCGCCTTCGGCGACCAGCGCCCGGGCATCGGCGGCGCCCATTCCCTGCGCGCCGCCACTGATGAGTGCCACTTTTCCGTCCACGCGTCCCATGGGGCGTCAGGCTACCGCACGGGGTAGACACAAATTAGAACCTGTTCCAATATTTGTTCTGAGCCCGCATACTGCTGCGCATGGCTATTCGCGTGGCGCTCATCGGGACCGGCAACTGCGGCAGTCTGGCGTTGCGTCAGCTCATCGAAGATCCGCGGTTCGCGCTGACCGGCGTGTGGGTGTCCTCCCAGGAGAAGGTCGGACGGGACGCCGGCGAACTCGCCCGACTCGATGTGACGACCGGTGTCGCGGCGGTCGACGACATGGCCGCGATCATCGACGCCAAGCCTGACTGCGCGGTGTACTGCGCGATGGGTGACGTGCGGCCCAAAGAGGCGCTGGCCGACGTCCGCGGGCTGCTCGAGGCAGGCATCAACGTCGTCGGGTCCTCCCCCGGGTTTCTGGCCTACCCGTGGGGCGTGATTCCCGATCGCGCCATCGAGCGCGTGGAAAGCGCTGCCCGGCAGGGTAATACGAGCCTGTTCATCACCGGTGTCGACCCGGGTTTCGTCACCGACCTGCTGCCCCTGGCATTGGCGAGCACCTGCCAGAGCGTCAGCCAGGTCCGCACCATGGAGATCGCGGACTACGCCACCTACGACGGGGCGACGGTGATGTTCGACGTGATGGGCTTCGGTAACGAGATCGGGGACCTGCCGTTCCTGTACCAGCCCGGCATGCTCAGTGCGGCGTGGGGCGTGGGTATCCGCCAGCTCGCGGCAGGCCTCGGTGTCGAGGTGGACGAGATCCGCGACTCGGTGGAACAGGAGCCCGCACCCGAGGATTTCGACGTCGCGGTCGGAACCATCAAGAAGGGCACCGTGGCGGCCGTGCGGTTCCTGATCGAAGGCCTGGTCGACGGTGCACCCGCCATCGTCGTCGAGCACATCACCCGGCTGCGCGGCGATCTGCGGCCGGACTGGGCGCAGCCGGCGCAGGAGGGTGGCTCCTACCGGGTCGAGATCACCGGCGAGCCGTCCTACGTGATGGACATCTGCCCGACGAGCAACAACGGCGACCACAACTACGCAGCGATCCTGGCCGCCGCGGGCCGGATCGTCAACGCCATTCCGGACGTCGTAGCCGCCGAGCCGGGGATCCGCAGCACACTGGACCTGCCGTTCGGGACGGGCCGGGGCACCTACCGGGCGCCCTGATCAGAGGCGGTCGACCCCGTGCCACACCAGCTGGACTGTGGTTCCACTCGTTGACGGCTCGATCGTCGCGCCGTCCGACAGCGTCTCCATCAGCGGGATGCCGCGGCCGCGGGTGCGCGGGGCGGGTTCGGTCTGCCGCTGACGCCAGACACCGCGGTCCTCGATGCACACCGTCAGCGTCTGCCCCCGCGGATCGTAGGTGGCCTGAATGTCGATCGTGCCCGGACGGTCGGCCAGCGCATAGGCGAACTCGGCGGCGTTGGCCAGGGCCTCGTTGATCGCGAGAACGACGTCGCTGAAGCGGACCTCGTCGATGACGAAGAACCGTTTCAGCCACTCGCCGAATTCCTGACGCACCCGGGCGACGGCGCCTGCATCCGCGGCGAGGCCGAGGCGTTCGAAACGTTCGGCATTGGCTACCTGCGCCGGAGGCATGGAATCGATCATGGCAGTCGCTGGCTACCCCTCAAAGCACCTTCTCAAGCGCGCTTGCTATGTGTCGCGCGCCGCAAGCGCTTCCTCGAGATTCGGGTACAGCGCGACGATGTCCGCGATGCCGACCAGTTTCAGTGGACGGCTGGTGGCGGGTCCCTCGGCCACCACGCTGATCTTGACATCAGAACCGGCCTTGTCGTGCGCGGCGACCAAGACCCCCATGCCTGCCGAGGCGAGGAACTCGACATCGGTGAAATCGATAACCACCGCCGCGGGCTGCTGGCTCAAAGCGGTGTCGATCGCCGATTCCAGCTGGGGTGAGGTGAGCATGTCGACGACACCGGACACCGCGACGACGGCCGTTCGTTCGACCCATCGCTCGGTGACGACACATGTCGAAGAGGATGCCGCACCCCCAACGTTCGTGCCTTCGGCTGCTTGCTCGTCCAAGGTTCACCTTCCGTGTAAGGCCGCTCATCGCATACTGCGAGGGCACCGATCAGTGCGACTCGCGCAGGCTGCATCCTGAACCCGGCAAGACCAAACTACCGTGGCCGTCTGCTGCGACCAGGCCACAGATTAAACCAGTAGTGCCGGTGACGCCCGTAGCATGGCTTGTCAGCCCCGTGCCTGCCCGCTGATATGAGGAGCGGAATTGTGACCGCGGACGCCGCGACCCCGGTCGATCCGGTCGCCGACATCGACGCCAGCCCGCCAGGGCCGCAGATCGGCGCGTTCTTCGACCTCGACGGCACGCTCGTCGACGGATTCACCGCCACCGCTCACGCGGGCGACCGCATCCGCCGCCGCCAGGCCCGCATCGGTGAGATCACCGGCGTCATCGAGGCCGCCATGCGCTACCGGATGGGCCGGGTGAACTTCGCCAAGCTGCTGGAGCGCGCCGCCGGGTATCTGCGGGATGAATCGCTGACAGACCTCGAGGAGATCGGGGAACGGCTGTTCCGGGAACGGGTCAGATCACGTCTCTTCCCCGTGATGCACGACATCGTGCTGGCGCACCAGCGGCGCGGGCACACGGTCGTGATGAGCTCCTCGGCGCTGACCATCCATGCCGAACCGGTGGCCAGGTATCTGGAGATCGACCACGTCCTGTGCAACCACTTCGAAGTCGGAGATGACAGGCGGCTCACCGGCCGGATCGCCAGGCCGGTGATCTGGGGTAGGCGCAAGGCCGCGGCGGTGCAGGAGTTCTGCGCAGGCAACGACGTCGACCTGGGGCGCAGCTACTTCTACGCCGACGGAAACGAGGACATCGCGCTGATGACGTTGGTGGGGCGCCCGCGTCCGGTGAACCCGCGCCGCGAGTTGGCGGCGGCGGCGGCCGAGCAGGGCTGGCCGGTGCTTCGAGTGAGTGGATCCGGTAGAGGCGGATCCGGCGGCCTGCGTGGTGTACTAAAGTAGAACACGTTTCAGTTTTTGATCTTTTGTTGCCATGGCCATACCAGGAGCGGACTATGCATACTCCCCTGTGCGACGAGTTGGGCATCGAGTTCCCTATCTTCGCTTTCACCCACTGCCGCGACGTGGTCGTCGCCGTCAGCAAGGCGGGTGGTTTCGGCGTGCTCGGCGCGGTCGGGTTCACGCCTGAACAGCTCGAGATCGAGCTGAACTGGATCGACGAGAACATCGGCGACCACCCCTACGGCGTGGACATCGTGATCCCGAACAAGTACGAGGGCATGGACTCGAACATGTCGGCCGACGAACTCAAGTCGACGCTCAACGCGCTCGTTCCGCAGGAGCACCTGGACTTCGCGAAGAAGATCCTCGCCGACCACGGCGTGCCCACCGACGACAGCGACGACAACGCGCTGCAGCTGCTCGGCTGGACCGAGGCCACCGCCACCCCGCAGGTCGAGGTCGCGTTGCGGCACCCGAAGATGACTCTGATCGCCAACGCGCTCGGCACCCCGCCCAAGGACATGATCGAGCACATCCACGCCGAGGGGCGCAAGGTCGCCGCGCTGTGTGGCTCGCCGTCACAGGCGCGCAAGCACGCCGACGCCGGGGTGGACATCATCATCGCCCAGGGCGGTGAGGCCGGTGGACACAGCGGTGAGGTCGGTTCCATCGTGCTCTGGCCGCAGGTCGTCAAGGAGGTGGCGCCGGTGCCGGTGCTGGCCGCCGGTGGCATCGGCAGCGGTCAACAGATCGCCGCGGCGCTCGCGCTCGGCGCGCAGGGCGCGTGGACGGGCTCCCAGTGGGTGATGGTCGAGGAATCGGAGAACACCCCGGTCCAGCACGCCGCTTACGCGAAGGCCACCAGCCGCGACACCGTGCGCAGCCGGTCGTTCACCGGAAAGCCGGCACGCATGCTGCGCAACGACTGGACCGAGGCCTGGGAGAACCCGGAGAACCCCAAGCCGCTCGGAATGCCGCTGCAGTACATGGTTTCCGGGATGGCCGTGGCTGCGACGCACAAGTACCCCAACGAGACCGTCGACGTCGCGTTCAACCCGATCGGCCAGGTCGTCGGACAGTTCACCAAGGTGGAGAAGACCGCGACCGTCATCGAGCGCTGGGTGCAGGAGTACCTGGAGGCGACCAACACGCTCAACGAGCTCAACGAGGCCGCCAGCGTATAGCGGTGATTTCGGTGTCGTTGGTCAACCTGAGATTGACCAACGACACCGAAATCACTAGGTGCGCACGTAATCGGCGAGGTGCTTGGCGGTGAGGGTGGTCGCCGAATCGACCAGTTGCCGCGGTGTGCCCTCGAAGACGATGCGACCGCCGTCGTGGCCCGCGCCGGGACCCAGGTCGATGATCCAGTCGGCGTGGGCCATCACGGCCTGGTGATGCTCGATGACGATCACCGACCTGCCGGAGTCCACCAGGCGGTCCAGCAACCCCAGCAGCTGATCGACGTCGGCCAGGTGCAGCCCGGTGGTGGGCTCATCGAGGATGTAGACACTGCCCTCGTCGGCTCCCCTGTCGCTCAGCCGGGAGGCCAGCTTGAGCCGCTGGCGTTCGCCGCCCGACAGCGTGGTCAGCGGCTGACCGAGAGTCAGATAGCCCAGCCCGACATCGGTCATCCGGTCCAGGATCTTCTGTGCCGCAGCCACTTTCGCGTCGCCTTCGGAGAAGAACGCCGCGGCTTCGGTGACCGGCATGCCGAGCACCTCGGCGATGTCGCGTCCGCCGAGCGTGTACGCCAGCACCTCGGCCTGGAACCGTCGGCCCTCGCACTCCTCACACAACGACTCCACTGTCGCCATCACGCCAAGGTCGGTGAAGACCACGCCGACGCCGTTGCACGTCGGGCATGCGCCTTCGGAGTTGGAACTGAACAGCGCAGGCTTGACGCCGTTGGCCTTGGCGAAGGCTTTGCGGATCGGCTCCAGCGCACCGGTGTACGTCGCCGGGTTGCTGCGCCGTGAGCCGCGGATCGGGCTCTGGTCG
>Ga0172382_10003741_pt1 | contig 23855 bp, 32 predicted proteins | sample Leawel138RmetaG_FD_122245 | JGI IMG/M metagenome (GOLD analysis project Ga0172382, IMG submission 122245) | Leachate microbial communities from a municipal landfill in Southern Ontario, Canada - Leachate well 138R metaG | ecosystem: Engineered > Solid waste > Landfill > Unclassified | place... | reverse complement strand
GCAGCCGGATATCCATGAGTACAAGGTCGAACGGATCGGCCTCGCGCAATATCCGCGCGGCCTCCAACCCGGTGCTGGCGACCATTACGGAGTGCCCTTCACCGCGTAGGAATGCCATGGCAACCCGCTGGTTGACCTCCACGTCCTCGACCAGAAGCACGCTCAACGGCGGCACGTCATGGTCCACGTCATCCCGTGCCCGTGCCTCGTGGCGGCGCTCGATACCCAGCGGCACGGCGACGGTGAACGTGGTCCCTGCGCCGGGTGCGCTATGAACATCAATAGTGCCGCCCATCAAAGCGATGATGCGCTGGCAGATGAACAATCCCAGGCCCGACCCTCCGTACTGCCGCGCCGTGGAAGCATCGGCTTGGGCAAAACGTGAAAACAGCACCCCTCGCATCGACTCCGCAATGCCGATACCGGTATCACGGATGGTAAAACGGAAATCACCCGCATTGCCGGAGTGGGACGCCAGGCTCACCGCCACGGCAACCTCGCCTTCCTCGGTGAACTTGACCGCATTGCTGACCAGATTGAGCAATACCTGGCGCAGCCGCATGGGGTCGCCAACAACCTGTTCCGGGACATCATCCCCCACGGTCAGGTGCACCCGCAGCCCTTTGGTGGATGCGCGTGGCGTCATCAAATCCGTCACGCTGCGCACCAGACGCGGGAGATTGAACACGGTGCTTTCCAGGCTCAGGCGCCCAGCCTCGATGCGCGATGCGTCGAGCACGTCGTCCAGGATGGTCAGCAATGCACCGCCGGAGTAGTTGATCGTCTCCACAAAGTCGCGCTGCGTGGAGTCCAACTGCGTGCCGCGCAACAATTCGACCATTCCCAGCATCCCGTTCAGGGGGGTGCGGATTTCGTGGCTCATGGTGGCCAGATATTCCGCCCTGGCATTTGCGGCATCCTCGGCCTGTTCCTTGGCACGGGCCAAAGCCGCCTCGGCGTGCCGTCGTTGCGTGATGTCGCGGACCGCGATGACGCCCGCCGGCCGACCGTTCAGCATGGCATTGCTGAGCGATAGGCCGGCAGGAAAGCTCCGCCCCCCATGCCGCCGCGCATCGGCTTCCATCTCACCCCCTTCGGCCACGCCACCGCTGAACAAGCGCGCAAGGACGTCTGTTGCGCTTGCCGGAGAGAACAGAATGCCGACTGGTTGGCCCACCACCTCGCTCTCGGTCCGACCAAACAAGCGTTCAGCAGCCGGAGAGAAGCTCTCGACCAAGCCGCTTTCATCCACCGTCACGATTCCGTCCGGCACGTTGGTCAGGATGGCGTGCAGGCGATTCCGTCCATCGCGCAAGCCCCGCGTCACTTCGGCCACCCGTTCCTCAAGACCTCGGTTGAGGTCGCGCAAGTGACGGCTGAGGGTTTCGACTGACGTGAATGCGTCGTTCATCCGCTGGCCCAGGACCATGGCATGGCCGAGCATGAATGCTGCGAACGCCAGCGCGGTCATGTCGGTCGTGTTGATCAGCCGCTGAAAATGCAGCACGTCGTTCGCAACGCCCGCCGTCAGCACCAACAACGATCCGATCAGCCACGCAGCGCCCGGCCGGTGCCGCGCCACGGCCAAACCTGCGGCCCCCGCCACATAGATCATTGTGGCAAGAATGCTGTAGGCCACGAAAGGCCGGAACTGCGTGAACACATGCCCAGGCGCAAAGAGTGAAAGAAGAAATACGAGGCCCGAGATCGCCATCAGCAGCCGATTGAGCGGCTTCCACATTTCTCCCGGAAATAGGCGCTCGACAAACATGGGATACAGCCCCAGGAACAAGGCAGCCGCAGCATACTCCACGCGCAGCAGGAACATGCCGGGCAGTTCGGGCCATGCAATGAACGGCAGCCTGCCCACCGCAACCACGCGCCAGACGATGCACGCCGTCACGCCGACAAACAGCAGGAATTCGGTATTACGGCGTTGAAGCCAAAGGATGAACACGTACAGGCCGATCATGCTGGCCGCGCCTGCGAGCAACAGGTCCGTAGCCACCTTGCGGTCGCGTTCAGCAACCATCGGCGCGGCACGGCCCAGCATGATGGCGCGCCCCAGGCCGCCTTCAAAGTGCGTAAAGTTCGACACATGGAGAAGGATGTCGAGCCGCTCCGCCGGAGGCAGAAGGACCACACCGGCCTGAAAGCGCGGAACCTCCAAAGCAACCGTCACGCCGACCTGACCTTGTGACAGAACCAATTCGCCATTGATGTACATGCGGAAAGCACTGTTGATTTCCGGGACGCGCAGCGCCAAGCCACTGCTGTAGCGCGGCAACAGCACACGCAGGCCATAGGACGCGAACCCGAAGCCGGGCGTGGGCGCATCTCCGACCCCATCGTTCCACATATGTGGCAAGGGCATCAGCATGCCCTCGTCAAGCAACAGAGACGCTTCGGCTGGCGGAACGAGGTGCTTCCAAGCAAACCGCCACGCCCCATTTAGCGGCAGGGGTTCTGGAAAATGCCAGTCACGGGCATCGACAATGCCATCAACCGCAGACAGCGGAGCAGCATCCGCAGCGCGCGGGGCACCTCCCAATAGTACCAAGACCACAATAAATGCCGCCACGGCGATAAAGCCGTGCGCCATGCACGACGCCTTCGTAGTGCCAGCCCTGCTCACGGTTCCCACCCCCTTCGTGGAGAGCCAGCTGGATCGGTCAGGCCGCCGGCGCCAATCCGCGCAGCATGGCATTGACCACGGTTTCGACCATTACCTTACGATCCGCCCACGGAAAGCCGGCATTGCCGATATGCAGGGCCACCACGCCATGGATGGCCGCCAACAGGCTGTGGGTGAGAACGACAGGATTCATCGCGGCAAGTTCCCCGACTTCCACCGCCGCCGCCGTATGGGTGACGAACAGCGTGTGAAGGTCCTGCACGCTCTCATCTTCGGCAAACGCCGCCCGTTCGCTGACGTACTGCCGTTCGACCTCCAGGAACATCGCCTTGAAATGATCGGGCTGATCAAACCAGAAATCGGCCCAGCAATGGCACAGGGCACGCACGCGTTCGAGGGGCGTCCCGGCCTCGACGGCTGCGGCAAATCGCTCCCGCAGAGCCACCATGTCCTCTTTCCAAACTTCGCGCAGCAGATCGCGGCGGCTTGGGAAGTACAGATAAATGGTGCCGGGGCTGTACCCGGCTTCTGCGGCCAAACGCCGCATGGTCAGACCATGCGCACCCGTTTCGGAAAAAACCTTGCGCGCACAGTCGATGAACCGGCGGCGGACGATTTCCTGATCCTCGGGCGATCTAGCCCGGACGCGATTGCGTGCCATGTGCTGCTGTCTTCCTGCCCCTGATCCACGGTTCGGAGTGTGGAGCAGCATACTTGCACGAATGGCCCGGCGAACAAAGTGGGCTTCGCCCAATATCGCCACCCAAACACAGCAACGGCCCCCACCAGAGCGGTGGAGGCCGTGCCATCACTTTAACTCAGCAAGCCCGTTATTCAGGCCGCCTTTTTCTCGCGATCGTCTTCACGACGCAGGCCGAAGCGGCCTGTAAGCGCCCGCGACCCGTCCGGAAACTGCCAAACCGAAGCCGTTCGATCGGAACCGGGGATAAGGAGGGAGCCATCAGCCCGACCTCCAAAGCCCTGAGCGATCTCATCGGCCAGGCTCGCAATGGTCTCCGGTGCCACACAGGTGCGCCAAGCGCTCCCATATCGGCTTTCCATGGTCAGCGAGAAAAGGTTGTAGGCGTGGTACGCGGTAGGCGTTCCAGTCATCACCAGTCTCCTCGTTGTCAAACCAGCGATCCGGCGTTCCACCCTTACTCTCCGCTCTTGGATAACGAGCCTTTGTTGCAGTGCAATATAGGACCGAATGGTCGAGGCTGCAAACTATTTTATCCGGATGGACAGGGCGGCCATAGCGCGTCTTGCCAAAGAGGTAATTCCTTCCGGATGATTTGTGGTCCGACATTTACGCCTGTCGGCCATGCCAATGCTGCATAGCAGCATAATGGGACGCGCGATAAGGGGTTGGCGTTGCAGCGCGGGATCAGCACAATGCAATCAGCCTTTCCCGCCACCCCCCATGCAGCCCGAGGCCCATGAGCACCCGCGACGCCAGCATCGACACCCGCATCATCCACGTAGGCCGCACGCCCGAGGACCACAACGGCGCCGTAAATGTGCCGGCCTACCGGGCCTCAACCGTGATCGCACCGACCGTGCGGGAGTTGAACGAGCGCGGCACGAAGCGGTATGACCACGTCATGACCTATGGTCGCCATGGAACGCCCACCACGTTCGCCCTGGAAGACGCGGTGGCTGAGATCGAGGGCGGCGCCCACTGCGTCAGCGTCGGGTCGGGCCTCGCGGCCATCACCGCGACCCTGACCGCGCTGCTGTCGGCCGGGGATCATCTGCTGATGGTCGATAGCGTCTATGGCCCCACGCGCGCCTTCTGCGACCACACCCTGGTCCGTCTGGGCATCGAGACAACCTACTACGATCCCGCCATCGGCGCGGGCATCGCGGCGTTGTTGCGGCCGGAAACCAAGGTCGTGTTTACCGAAAGCCCCGGCTCCCATACCTTCGAGGTGCAGGACATTCCTGCCATCGCCGAGGCCGCCCATGCCGGCGGGGCCGTGGTGGTGCTGGACAACACCTGGGGCATCCTGACCTTCCAGCCCTTCACCAAGGGCGTTGACGTGTCCGTGCAGGCGGCCACCAAATACATCGTTGGCCATTCCGACGCCATGCTGGGCACCATCACTTGCGCCAACAAGGACCTGTTCCTGCGTATCCGGTCGAGCGTTGCCCTGTTCGGGTACGCCGCCGGGTCGGAGGAAGCGTGGCTCGGCCTGCGCGGCCTGCGTACCCTGCCGGTTCGCTTGCGCCAGCATTTCAACGCCGGTTTGCGGGTGGCGGCATGGCTGCAAAACCGGCCGGAGGTGGCCCGCGTCCTGCACCCCGCCCTGCCCGATCATCCAGGCCACGATTTGTGGAAGCGCGACTTCACCGGCGGCTGCGGGCTATTCGGCGTTGCGCTGAAGCCGGTGTCCGACGCCGCCGTGGAAGCCATGCTCGACGGCTACGACCTGTTCGCCCTGGGCTATTCCTGGGGTGGATTTGAAAGTCTGGTGGTGCCGACCCATGTTTCCCGCACCGCGACCGGATGGCCGTTCGACGGGCCACTGGTGCGGTATCACATCGGCCTCGAAGACCCCGCCGACCTTATTACAGACCTTGAACGCGGCTTCGACCGCCTGAGGACCCACCCATGACCGCCTCCACCCCCGCCGTTTATGAGCTTTTGACTTTGGTCAAATTTGACGCCAACGGCCTCGTCCCGGTCATTGCCCAGCAGCACGACACCGGCGAAGTCCTGATGCTGGCCTACATGAACCGCGATGCGCTGGAGGAAACCCTGCGCACCAACCGGGTCTGCTATTGGTCCCGCTCGCGCAAGGGGCTGTGGCGCAAGGGTGAGACGTCGGGGCAGGTTCAGACCCTGGTCGATCTGCGCCTGGACTGCGACCACGACACCATCCTGGCGCTGGTCGATCAGCAGGGCGTGGCCTGTCATACCGGCCGCCGCAACTGCTTCTTCCACGCCATCCGGGGCGATGCCGTGGCTGAAATCTCCGCCCCCGAAGTCTCTGAACAGGATTTGTACGGCAAATGAGCACCCCTCAGGCTGCCGACCTTATTCCCGTAACTGTGCTGACCGGGTTCCTCGGCAGCGGCAAGACGACGTTGCTCAACGCCCTGCTCAAGCACCCGGACATGGGCGAGACGGCGGTCCTCATCAACGAGTTTGGTGAGGTTGGGCTGGATCATTTGCTGGTCGAGGCCATCGACGACGACATCGTTCTGCTGAACTCCGGCTGCCTGTGCTGCACGGTGCGCGGCGATCTGGTCACGGCCATGCGCGATCTGTTCTTCAAGCGGGTGCGCGGCGACGTGCCGGAATTCAGCCGCGTGCTGATCGAAACGACGGGACTGGCCGACCCGGCGCCGATCCTGCACACGCTGATGACCGACGCGCTGATTTCCAGCCGCTATCGCCTGGACGGCATCGTAACCACGGTGGATGCCGTCAACGCTCCCGACCAGTTGACCAGCCAGCCCGAGGCCGCAAAGCAGGCCGCCGTCGCCGATCGTCTGGTGCTGACCAAGACGGACCTGGTTGATGCCGCCGCCTTGGCCGCGTTGAAGGACAGGCTGCACGCGCTCAACCCCGCGGCACCGCTCCTGATCGCTGACCATGGCCGCGTCGAGCCTGCGGCAGTGCTGGAGGCCGGGCTGTTCAATCCGGCGCAAAAGCATCCAGACGTGGCGCGCTGGCTGAGCGAGGAGGCCTATGCCGATGGGCACGGGCATGACGACCACGACCATGGGCACCACCATCATCACGACGTGAACCGCCACGACGCGCGGATCTCGGCCTTCACGGTGTCCTCAACGAGCCGTTGGAGTGGGAGGCCTTCGTCGAGGCGATGGAGATGCTGATCGCCTCAAAGGGCGCCGACATCCTGCGCCTCAAGGGCCTTTTGAACATCATCGGGGAAGATGCGCCGGTGGTGGTCCATGCAGTCCAACATATCTTCCACCCCCCGGCCACACTGGCGGAGTGGCCGGATGACGACCGTCGCTCCCGTCTGGTGTTCATCACCCGCTCGGTCAATCGGGCGCCGGTGGCTGATCTGCTGGCTGCCGCGCTCCGCCAACAGCCAAATTAGCTGCTCGGATATTCACGCCAGGACTACGGCTCAATCGAAGGAATTAGGCGGAATCCCCTTGGCTGGTCGCATCGGGCGCACGCGAACGATTTGCAATTGACATAGATCAAGGGTCGCCTATCCTTGAGGTGGCTGACACGGTGATTGGTCGGCCTCCCTCTTTGAGACTCCCCTTGCAGCCGCCTCACTGGGCGGCTGCCTTTTTGAACGGCCCCGCCATTATCCGAGTCGTGGACTGCGTCTTAGCCTGTGGCAAAAATCTGCGAGAAGTCGCGGAAGGTCTTGAACTCCAGTGCGTTTCCAAAGGGGTCATAGATAAACAGCGTGCCCTGCTCACCCGGCTGCCCCTTGAACCGCACGTAAGGTTCGATGACGAACGACACTCCGGCTTCGGTGAGGCGTGCCGCCAAGGCCTCCCACTGGCTCCACTCCAGGACCACCCCGAAATGCGGCACCGGCACGGCATGACCGTCCACCGGGTTGGTCGGTGGTGGCGGGGCATCGGTCGGACGGGCCACGCGATGAGCAACGATTTGGTGCCCGTAGAGGTCGAAGTCCACCCAGTCCTCCGCGCTACGCCCTTCCCTACAGCCCAGGATTCCCCCGTAGAACCGCCGCGCTTCGTCAATGTCGGTGACAGGAAACGCCAAATGGAACGGGGTCAGGGTGGACATCGGACACCTCCTCCTTCGTCGTTAGCGTTTGGTCGGTCGAAATGCCTTCTTCTTCGCCCGGCAGGCAGGGCACACCCAGTCCTCGGGCAGATCCTCAAAGGCGGTTCCCGGCGGAATGCCGGCATCGGGATCGCCGACCGCCGGATCGTAGACATACATGCAGACAACGCACATCCACCGGCCCGCGTCCGCGCTCATGCCCGACCATCCTTGCGCAGGGTTGCGGCGCTGACCGTGGTGGCCCCGGCGGCGGCCATGTCGCTCAACGCGGCGGCCACCGAGTTGTTGAGATCAATTCCACGACACGCATCCTCGATCAGAACGGCCTCAAGGCCCGAGGTGCGCGCATCCAGAACCGAGTAGGCGACGCAAAAATCCGTTGCCAGCCCGGCGCAGAACACCCGCCCGACGCCCTTGTCCCTCAGCCACCCGGCAAGCCCGGTCGACGTGCGTCGGTCATTCTCGAAAAATGCGGAATAGCTGTCGATTGCGGGGTTCATGCCCTTGCGAAGCACGATCGCAGCACCGACGGTCTGAAGGTCGGGGTGAAAATCGGCTCCCACCGTGCCCTGCACGCAGTGGTCCGGCCACGGGACCTGTTGACATGGCATTTCAACCGCCTCAAACGGCTTCGCACCAGCATGAGAAGACGCAAAAGATGCGTGCCCCGGCGGGTGCCAATCCTGGGTCAAAACCACTGTTTGGAACAGCGGCATCAAGCGATTGATGATCGGAACCACTTCAGCTCCGCCCGGAACGGCCAAGGCGCCGCCGGGGCAGAAGTCGTTCTGGACGTCGATCACCAACAGGGCGTCGGTCGGCCCAGGAACGAGGGAATCAGACATGCCGAGGCTCCCGGCAAAAGATGACGGAGGGAGAGTTTGTCACCTTAGCCGCTTGATTACGGCCTGTCACCGGGTATGGCTGTCGCTCAGCGCAAAGATTGAAACGCGGGACTGGTGGCCATGATGGCTTCGACCGCTCGCATCACACGGTCATGCTGGAGATTGACTTCGCGAAGCCGCGCCTGCGCGATGGCGAAGTGCCCAAGGCTCTCCTCCAGACGGTGGCCGGCAATTTCCAGGCACTTGCGGGTTTGGTCGGCATCCCGCTGAAGCGTGCTCAAGCCAGCAAGGATGGTGCAATTGGTCTGCTCGATACTTCGGCAGGCCTTTAGTGCGCGGAAGACGTCGTAACCGATGAGCTGGGCCATAGCCTTCTCCTTCCGGTGTCGGTTCCGGAACGTCCCCTGCCGCGCCGAATGTCGGCGCGCCGTCCCATGCAGGCGCGGCGGCGTGTCGGCCTCTTGCGTTCAGTCTGACGCTTTTCAACCGGGGACACCACCTGCATTCCTTAATATCACGCCTGCGTCGCCACAGGGGCTGCAACGGCGGCGTACTCCGGTGGGCCGGCGGCGGGGACTTTTTCCCGCCCAAGATAGAGCTACATCCGCGCTCACCCATTCTAGTTACTTTTGGCGACACATGCTGCGGGCGGAATAATCGGTAATCCGAGAACACTCCGGCCGGAGGATGACCATGAGCCGTACCGAATCTCTCTCCTCCCCTCCGCTGCGGACGCTGTACGAAGATCTTTTAAAACGTCTGGAGGAAACGCTGCTCCCCCTGCCGGACAAGCCCGACGAAACGCCAACCACAACCCTGGACTCCTTGTGGGCGACGGCGGCCGGCCAGCCCCTTGCCGCGAGCCAGGCAAACGCGCGGTTCATCGGCCGCCCGGACGTAACGTTCGCCTGCGGCGATCTAGCCGAGCCTTTTGAGTCGGAGGAGTTCCTGGGCGTCGTCGATGTGGTGACATGCAATCTCCCCTATGTCTCCAGCGCCAAGGTGGACACCATGCACCAAGATATCCGTGACCATGAACCGCGCCTCGCCCTCGATGGCGGTCCTTTCGGCATCCACATCATCCAGCGCCTCATTCAGGATGCTCCCCGCCTTCTCAAGCCCGGTGGCTGGCTCCTTTTCGAGGTCGGACTGGGTCAGGGCGAGGGCATAAGGCAACGCCTCGCCCGCTGTCCAGCCTTCGACGTCATTGGTAGCAACCCGGACACCTACGGTGATATCCGCGTACTGGCCGCCCGTCGCCGCTGCGAGACGTGATGGCTACAGGACCACTGCTTTGGTAACAGCTCTAATCGAAAGTGTGTGGACGCAGTGAGTTGGGTCAGGACTGGCACTTGTGCGGCGGCAAATTAGCTACGATGCACGAGTCGGTCGGCTGCATCTTCTTGCGCAGCGACAGCGGGCGCATGTCGGTCCACACCCGCTCGATGAAGGCCAACACGTCCGGCTTCTGGCCACTGAATTCCGCGGAGATCCAGCCCAGCGGCAGCTCACGGTCGGCCGGCCAGATGGAGTACTGCCACTCGTGGTTATAGACGGCCAGGTAGATCATGGTGTCCTTGCGTTCCTCCCAGGCGTGGGCGGCGACCGGAACCAACGCGACCAATACAGCCAGGGTCAACAGCATGCGTTTCATCATCGAACTCCGGGTTCTTGACTAAGTCCGTCCTTGGTGACATCCCCCGGCCGAAAGTTCCAGGGGCCGCCCGCAATATGCTTCCCGGACGCAACAAAACGCCCCATGCCAAGGGCACGGGGCGTTTTCGCATCACCGGGGAACATCATTGGCGCGCCCGGCAGGACTCGAACCTGCAACCGTCGGATTAGAAGTCCGGTGCTCTATCCAGTTGAGCTACGGGCGCAGTCTGGGACTACAGGATCCGATTGAACGCGAAGTTGTCAGCGTAGCTCTTGGGCCGGATGATCCGCTCATTGGGGGCTTCGACCTGGACAACCCAGCCCTGGCGCGTGGCGTAACTGACGGCTTCTTCACGAGTGTCGAAGCGCAGCGTGACCTGGGTCTGCGTGTCGCGGGACCCTGACCACCCCATCAGGGTGTCGTTGCGCTTGGCATCGGCAGCCTGGAATTCGACCACCCATTTGCGGGTGTTGCCGCGGCCCGACTGCATGGCGTTCTTCGCCGGACGATAGATGCGCACCACCTGAGCCATGACGAGCAAGTCCTTATAGTAAATCGTCCAAGGATGGTCGGGGCGAGAGGATTCGAACCTCCGGCTTTCTGCTCCCAAAGCAGACACTCTACCAGGCTGAGCTACGCCCCGTGACCAAGTCCACGGCGGAAACTAAGGGTTTTCGACCGCCAGGGCAAGAACGAACACAGCTAACGCCGCTTGCCCATCCCGCCGGCAAACATTGGGTGATCGACCGTGTTGCCCGGCACGATCCCCAGGGCGCGCGCCGTGCCTCCGGCCAGTTCCACCACCCCGAGCACGGGCCGGGCCGGGCCGCGCGGAGTCGTGCTCAGGGGCTTTGCCTGATGTTCGATGTGCACGATGATGCCCGCCTGATCGACGAACAGCATGTCGAGCGGAATATAGGTGTTTCGCATCCACATGGAGACCCGCTGCGACTTTTTGAAGTCGAACAACATGCCATGGCGCGGATCCAGGTAGTCGCGGTTCATGAGGCCTTTGGCGCGCGCGTCGGGCGTTTCCGCGAACTCGACGGCGAAGGTGTGCGGCCCGCCGTCTGTATGGATGACCAGCGGTTGGCGGCCCGAACCCTGAGCGGGCGCGGTGCTGATCGGCAGAACCAAGGCCAGCGCGACTCCAAGTCCTAGCATCACGGCCAGTCGGCGCATCGCGGTCTGAACCAGTGTCATGATTTACCTCCTGGGCGGGTATGGCCGCGTTGGTGCATCGGGTGCACGTATACGTTATTTTGGTTTGCACTGCCTGAAGGTGCGTTATAGTGCCCTTCAGAGGATGGGGGAAAACCGGCGCCGCGTATCAGTTCAAGCGCGGCTGATGAAAACTTCCCCATAATCCTCATGGAATGTTCTGCGGCGCAAGAGCGTCCTGGAACCCTCGTTCCGACGGGAGGCGCCCCCCGACTGCCCCCCAATGCCTTCCGTTGGAGGAACGCCGAGCAGGTTCGCCTGCTCGGCGTTTTACATCCAGACCACAGCCAGCAACAGGTGAGTCCAGAATAATGCCCGCCCCCACGGCACAACACCCTGCGACTCAGCGCGCCGCCATCGGCGTGTCGATGCATGTGGCAGAACTGTCGTGGCAAGGCGTGCTGCTGTTTCAGGCCTTGGACCTGGATCTTCCTGCGGGAACTTGGACCTGCCTATTGGGACCAAGCGGCGTGGGCAAGACCACCCTTCTGCGGCTGGTCGCCGGCATCGCGCCGGCTGGCAGCGAGGTCCGCGTAGCAACCGACGACGGGCAGCCGCTGGCCGGGCGAGTCGCCTACATGGCGCAGCAGGACCTTCTGCTGCCGTGGTTGAGCGTTCTCGACAACGTGATGCTGGGAAGCCGCCTGCGCGGCGAGATGCCCGACCGGACCAAAGCGCGTGCCCTGCTCGATCGTGTCGGCCTGTCCGCCAAGGCGGCCGCCCGCCCCTCCGCCCTATCGGGAGGCCAACGCCAGCGGGTGGCGCTGGTGCGCACGCTGCTGGAGAATCGCCCGGTTATCGTGATGGACGAACCGTTCAGCGCATTGGACCCGATCAGCCGTCTGCGCCTGCAGGGATTGGCTGCTGAATTACTGGACGGTCGGACGGTCCTTCTTGTCACCCACGATCCGCTGGAAGCCCTGCGCCTGGGCCACCGCCTGCATATTCTGCAAGGGCATCCGGCCCGCCTCGGTCCGGCGCTGGAAATGTCCGGCGCCATTCCGCGCGATGTCAGCGATCCGGGGGTGATGGCCCGCCATGCCGAATTGCTGAACGGCTTCGTCACCGCTGATGAACAGGCTGCGCCATGAGGGAATGGTCCACTCCCCTTGGTCTAAGCGTTTCCCCTCTACGTAACGGTATAGGAGAACGCCATGAACTGGGACCAAATCAAAGGCAACTGGACGGAAATGAAGGGCAAGCTCCGCGAAAGCTGGGGCGATCTGACCGACGACGACCTGGAGAAGATCCAGGGCAACCGCGATCAGCTCATCGGCCGTCTGCAACAGCGGTACGGCATGGAAAAGGAACGGGCCGAGCGCGAAGTCTCGGACTGGGAGACCCGGCACTAGGGACACCTGACGGACGCGGCGGCACGCGTGGGACGGCCGAAGCATGAGCCGCCTGTTGCGGGCCGCCGTAACCGTGTTCGGGCTGCTGGTTCTGTGGCATTTGGCCTACGAACTGGTGGGCCGGCAGCCGTACCTCCTGCCCTCGCCGTGGCAGACTGCGCAGGTGCTGGTCGCAAGGGCGGATCTCATCGCCCGCCATGCCTGGGTTACAGGGCTGGAGATCATTCTGGGCCTAATCGCCGGCACGGTTTTGGGCAGTGTTTCGGCTGTGGCGCTGGCGTCGTTCCGCCCAGCGCGGCAGTGGCTGATGCCGTTGCTGGTGGTCAGCCAGGCCATTCCGGTTTTCGCCATCGCCCCTCTGCTGGTCCTGTGGCTTGGTTATGGCCTGGGGTCCAAGGTCGCCATGGCCACCCTCATCATTTACTTTCCCGTCACCGCTGCGCTGTTCGACGGCCTGCGACGCACCGATCCGGGTTGGCTCGACCTGGCTGGGGTCATGGGCGGCAACCGCTGGCGGACCTTGCGCTACATTCGCCTGCCTGCCGCACTGCCTGCATTTGCGTCGGGCTTGCGGGTGGCGACGGCGGTCGCGCCCATCGGCGCCATCGTCGGCGAGTGGGTCGGGTCGGCTGCAGGGCTAGGCTATCTGATGCTGCACGCCAATGCCCGCATGCAGGTGGATCTGATGTTCGCCGCGCTGTTCGTGCTGGCAGTGTTTGCCGTGCTGTTGTACGCCGGAGTGGATGCAGTGCTGCACCGCGCCCTGCCGTGGCAACCCGACGCCACGCCGCCAGATCCCTGATGGAGCCGCCCCGATGAAGGTCCCTGTCATAATCGCCGCCCCGCTGATGGGCCTTGCGATGCTCCTCACCGCCCTCCCCGCGCAGGCGGCGGAAAAGATGACGGTGATCCTCGACTGGTTCGTCAACCCGGACCACGCGACGCTGGTCGTGGCGCGCGAAAAGGGCTTCTTCGCGGCGGCTGACCTGGACGTCACCCTCATCGCCCCGGCCGATCCCAACGACCCGCCCAAGCTGGTCTCCGCCCGGCGGGCCGACCTGGCGGTCAGCTACCAGCCACAACTCCATCTCCAGGCCGCCCAAGGATTGCCGCTGACCCGCGTGGGAACGCTGGTGGCGACGCCTCTGAACTCCCTGGTGGTGCAGAAGGACGGGCCGATCAAGTCCATCGCCGACCTGAAGGGCCGCAAGGTCGGGTTTTCCGTCGGCGGGTTCGAGGATGCCGTGCTGGGCGCCATGCTCGAACAGGCCGGATTGAGCCTCAAGGACGTGACCCTCATCAACGTCAACTTCGCCCTGTCGCCGTCGATCTACTCTGGGCAAGTCGATGCCGTGATCGGCGCGTTCCGCAATTTTGAACTGAACCAGATGGATATCGCAGGCCGCCCCGGCCGGGCGTTCTATCCCGAGGAACACGGCGTTCCGGCCTATGACGAGTTGATCCTTGTGGCCCACCGCGACCGCGTTGCCGACCCCGCCCTGCGCCGTTTCGTCGATGCCGTGGAGCAGGCGACGCACTACATCCTCAACCACCCGGACGATGCCTGGGGCCTTTTCATCAAGGCCTACCCCGACCTGGACGACGAGCTAAACCGCCGCGCCTGGACCGATACCCTCCCCCGGTTCGCCCTCCGCCCCGGCGCCCTGGACACCCGCCGCTACGACCGCTTCGCCGCATTCCTGAAAAAGCAGGGACTGCTGGAAGGGACGCCTCCGGCGGTGGACACATATGCGGTGGAATTGAAGTAGCCTACTTTTCGTCGGGCACCCGCTTCTTGGGCATCCACGGGTGGACGTTGACCGGTTTGCCTTTGTGGGACCGCATGACGCGCGGGCGCATGACCTGCTCGACCGTGGGCGGGGCGCGGGTTGGGCCGGAGCCTTGCGGTTCCTCGCCCGAAGGCCGCTGGCGGCCATAGAAGTCCACCATGCTCTCCAGGCTGATTTCTCCGCGCTGGCCGTGCATCTGCGCCTCCAGATAGGGCGAGTGTTCGCCAATCATGCGGTTCAGGTAGTCCACCGAATGCGCCCCGAACCGCCGCCACACACTGTCCAGAAAGTGCTTCTGGGTGTCGGGGATTGAACGGACCTGGATGTCTGGGCGGCCATTCTCAAACGCCCGGAAGGTGCATGGTTCGATCGGCCCGAAGGTCGAGGTCACGAAGATCGCCGGCATCAGGCGCTGGCCCTTGGTGGCCGCCGCGTAGTAGGCCTGGGCCAGATACATGATGCGGTGCAGTTTCTGCGGCTGGAGATACTCTCCATCTTGCATGGCGCGATCCATCAGCCACGCGGCCACATCGAACGGGGTATCACACACTGGCGGCTTCATAAGTTTCCTCGTATGCGCGGGCCGCCTACTTTATCATTCACGGTCGGGCGGACAAGCGGTGCGAATGCCCCTGCCGAAAGCGCACGAGAGGCGCCACTTGACCCGGCAGCGCGGAACACCGACCTTGAGGCCTGACATACCGGTCGGAAGGAGTGAAAGGGCATGACGGTCAACGTCTCCATGACGGTCAATGGGCAGAGCGTGACGCGCGGCATCGACCCGCGCACGTTGCTGGTGACCTTTGTGCGCGACCATCTCGGCCTGACCGGCACCCATGTCGGCTGCGACACCAGCCAGTGCGGCGCCTGCGTGGTGCATCTGGACGGCAAGGCCGTGAAAAGCTGCGCCGTCCTGGCCGTGCAGGCAGATGGCGGCACCGTGGAGACGATTGAGAGCCTGTCTGCTCCGGACGCGCCGCTGCACCCCATGCAGGAGGCATTCCGCGAGCATCACGCCCTGCAATGCGGATTCTGCACCTCGGGCATGGTCATGGCTGCCGTGGAACTGGCCCGCCGCAACCCCGATCCGTCGACTGAGGACGTCCATGCCGCACTTGAGGGCAACATCTGCCGCTGCACCGGCTACGACCCCATCGTGACCGCGGTGCAAGCGGGGGCGCGGGCCATGCACGCGTCCGACAACGGCTGACGAGCGGAGGCTGCCCCGATGTTCCCCTTTGAGTACCACCGCGCCGCTACCCTCCAGGACGCTCGCCAAGCCCATGACGGGGCCGAGGAACCGGCGTATCTGGCCGGTGGGCAGACGCTCATCCCAACGCTGAAGATGCGTCTTGCCCAACATGACCGCCTGATCGACCTGCGGCGCATTCCAGGCTTGAGCGACATCCGTCGCGACGGCAATGCCCTGGTGATCGGCGCCATGGCCACGCATCAGGCGATCGCGGACTCGGCCGAGGTTGTAGCCGCCATACCGGCGCTGGCAGCCATGGCGGCATCCATCGGCGATCAACAGGTGCGCGCCATGGGCACCATCGGCGGCGCGCTGGCCAACAACGACCCTGCGGCGGACTATCCCGCCGCTTTCCTGGCGCTTGGCGGCACCATCGTCACCGACGTCCGCAGCCATGCCGCCGCCGACTTCTTCGGCGAATTCTTCGATACCACCCTTGAACCTGGCGAGATCATCCGCGAGGTCCGCCTGCCCATGGCGACCGACGCCCACTACGCAAAAATCCGCAACCCCGCGTCCCGGTATGCAGTAGTCGGCGTCTTCGTCGCCCGCACCATTGATGGCCCCCGCGTGGCAATCACCGGCGCCGGCGGCAAGGTATTCCGGCACGATGCGATGGAGCAGGCCCTGGCCGCCGATTTCAGCGAAGCCGCCTTGGACGGCGTGACCACCAGCGCCGATGGCCTGAACGACGACCAGCACGCCAGCGCCGCCTACCGCGCCCATCTGTGCGGCGTATTGGCCCGGCGCGCGGTTGCGGCCATCCTCGCCGCCGAATCAAGCGTGGAGAGGCCGTAAATCCATGCGTCGGCCAGCGGTCTTCCTGGCTATCCTTCCAGCCGCTTTTATCGTACTGGTTGCCGTCACCTGGGCCGCGTTGCCATGGCTTCTGGAGTGGATCGGCCCGCACGTCATTGAAAGCCGCCTCGGCGTCGCCCCCCTCCGCTACACCGTGTCCGAGGTTGGGCTGTCACGCCTCGTCCTTCGCGATGTCAGGCTTGGGCCGGCCGGTGCCTCTGCCGGTGCGGAGTCGATCATCCTGACCTACGATCTACCGAGCGCAAGCCTGCACGCGCTGACCATTGACCGCGCCCGTATTGCTGTGGCCTGGGTCGGTGGTGAATGGCACCTCCAGGGACTTGGTCGGCTCGACGACCTGATGCACAGAAAAGTGCCGAAGTCCGATCAGGGAGGCTCGCCGCTGCTGCCGGTCGAGCACTTGCGCGTGAATGCCGCCAGGATCATGGTGCAGTCCTCTTACGGACTTGCCGACATTGTGGCCGACATTACTGCGAACCGCAGTGATACCGGGCTGACCGCCGACGGCAGCCTCAGCGCTACAGCCGCGGGCGTTGCCGCCGAAGCCACCTTCGCCATAACCGCAAGTACCGCAGGGACGTCCCCCTGGGACACCATTTCCGGCCAAGGCCAGGCGTCAATGACGGCCCAATCCGCACACATCCCAGAGGTGGCCGAGTCGGTCAACGGCTTTGCCAGCCTCGTCATGACCGCTGGAAATGGACAGATCCTCATTTCCTCCACGGAAGACTGGTTCCTGACGGTGGCCCACCTGCACGACTCTCTGGCCGCACACCTTCCGCCAGCCCTGCGCGATCAGGTCGGGGTCAGTGGGATGACACTGGTGGCCGGGGCCACCGGCACTGCGCCCTTCCATCTCGTCCTCGGCCCGCGCGACGATGGCTACCATGCCGCCGGGGCGGGGAGCGTATCGGCCCGGCTGGGCGAGGCAACGGGACGCTTGACCCTGGACGGCGAGACGACCTTAGCCGCTGACGGAACCGTCCGTGCCGTGGCGTTCCGACAGCTTCAAGCGGTGGTCAACGGCCTGCCCGCGCTGGGTGGAAAAATTCACGGCAGCCTTGATGGCCGCGACGCGGTGGGCCATCCGCTCGACGGCATCATGCAGGCAGATGTTTACGTGCTCGGCGAGGCGCTGACGGTCGATGACATATCCGTCCCGCGCCTGCGCCTGACCGCTACCGGGGACCTGACGTGGTCCTCCGAACTAGCACTCCTCGGGCTGAGACAGGGCCGCATTGCGCTCGATGGGCCGGTCGCGCTGGGGGAGGTTGAGTTGCCCCAAGGGCTTGATTGGACTGTTGAGCCGCACGGTGAAGGCGATGCTCTTACGGTGGCGCGATCTCCCGGTGGGGCCGACATCCGGGCGCGCCTCGCCGTGCCCGATGCTAAACTGATGGTCCGCACCGCTGGGCGCACCATCACCAGCAGTTTCGCCCGTACCGAGGTCGATGCCCTGCTGCCGCTGGGCAGTTCCAGTGACCGCGCCATCACGCTGGTCCTCAATGACGGCACGCTCAAGAGCAAGGACCTCCAGGCATCGGGCGTCTATGCGACCGTCACCGAAGGCCCGACTGGCGTCACGCTGGAGGCCGAGGCCCAGGTTCCCCATCTACCCGGCGAAATCCTGCCACTGCCCGCTGTTACCGAGGCCCACCGTCCCCTGCGCATTCAGCTCTCAGCAGAACGCCCAGGGGCCGACGCCCCCATCCACTTCAAGGCGCAGGTGCGCGAGGGCGGGCTTAAGACAGTCCTGCGGCTGGACGGCCAGCACATCCTGGCGACCGGCCAGGGCCGTGCCGCCGTCAGCATGCCGCGCCTGACATTCGGCGATGACTTGCAACCGGAAAGCCTTTACGGCCCCGTTGCCGCCGCCGGGTTGCGTATTGACGGCACCGTCGCCGCCCAAGGCTCTGTGGCGTGGAGCGATAAAGGAATGACGCCGCGCCTGGAGGTCCTGCTCGACGACATGACGTTGCGGCGGGGCTTCGTGGAACTCAGCCACATGCACGGAGTGCTGAAAGTCACCAAGCTGTGGCCGCTCGGCACTGCGCCCGAACAAGTCGTCGCGGTCGGAGCCATCAAGGCCGGGGTGCCGTTCACCAACGCCGAAATGACGTTCCGCCTGGACGGGCGTGGCAATGCGGTTATCGATCGCACTGTCATGACCCTGGCCGAGGGAACCATCCACACCGATCCGATGATTCTGCCCCTGGATGGCAGCGGCGCCAATACAGTCCTGCGGGTCCAAGGATTGCGCCTCGGCCAACTCGTCGCCCTGACCGAGTTGGGAGGCTTGGCAGCCACGGGAACGCTCCACGGCGACGTGCCGGTGGAGTTGCGGGAGGGCAACATCCTGTTCCACGACGGGATGTTGAGCGCTGACAGCCCAGGTTCCATTCGCTACAGCCCCGATGATGCGAGCGCGTTGGCTAGCGGCGGCGGCGGTGTCGATCTGATGCTCCAGGCGTTGAGCGATTTCCACTACGAAACGTTGCGTTTGACCGTGAACGGAAGCGCGGCAGGCGACCTTGAGGTCGGGCTGCACCTGGGGGGCAAGAACCCGGACCTATACGGCGGCTATCCCCTTGAATTCAATCTTAGTCTCAGCGGCGCCCTGGCCGAGGTGATCGAAGGCTCACTCACCGGCTATCAGGTTCCCGACCGGATTCGCCGCCATATGGAGCAGTTCGGCGTTGAACCTGGAAGCGTCAGTGCGCAATAGTGTCATCGACCGCCCCATTGGCGCCACAATGTGCCGCGAGGCTGCTTGTCGACGTTTTAAGTCCCTGTGTGGGAGACGACTGCGATGAATGCTGCACGCCGACGGACGGCTTTGACTTGGACCGCCGCCCCATCACTCGCCATGTTGGGAGTGCTGCTGGCGGCATGCCAGCCCACCGTGCGTGTGGAAGCGCCGGACAAGCCCATCGTGATCAACCTCAACATCAAGATCGAGCAGGAAGTCCGCATCAAGGTTGAGCGCGACGTCGAGACACTGCTTGAACGCAATGCCGAACTCTTTTAAGCCCGCGGGAGACTGGACATGACCTTCATTCGCACCGTCTTTCTCGCCGCCCTGCTGGGCTTTGGACTGTTCACGGTCGCTCCCGCCCCGGCCTTCGCGCAGAGCCTGGAGGAAGCAAAGTCGAGCGGCATCGTCGGCGAACGGGCCGATGGGCTGCTCGGCGCCGTCAAAGGACCGACTGCTCAAATCCAGCAAATGATCGACCGGATCAATGCGCAGCGGATGGAGGAATATCGCCAGATCGCCAAGCAAAATGGCACCTCGGTCCAGGCCGTGATGGCGATTGCCGGACAAAAGCTAATCAGCCGCTCATCGCGCGGCAGCTACGTCAATCCAGGCGATGGCTGGGTCCGCAAGTAGCAATCCGACCCTTGCCGCCGTCATCCTGGCCGCCGGGCACGGCAGCCGAATGGCGGGACAGGGGCCGGCCAGCAAGGTCTTGGCCCCCGTCGGCGGCCAACCGCTGATTCTCGCCCCAGTCCGGGCGGCGCTTGATGCCGGGCTTTCTCCGGTTATCATCGTTGTGGGCCACGCCGCCGCCGACGTAAGAACTGCCCTCGCAGGGCATTCCGTTACGGTCGTCGAAACCGAAGACATTACCGAAGGCATGGGAGCCTCCCTCCGGGCCGGCATTGCCGCAGCGCCCAAGGCGGTTGCGGGAGTTGCCGTCCTGCTGGGCGACATGCCCGGCATCACCGCCGAACACCTGACGCGCCTGCAGGAAGCCTTTGCAAAAGTCGGCGCCAGTGCCATCGTCGCACCAACCTGCGGTGGCCGGCGGGGAAACCCCGTGATATGGCCGCGCGCCCTGTTCCCGGACCTGCGGCGCGTGACGGGCGATGTGGGGGGACGGGAGATCCTACGCGCTCACGCCGCCGAAATGGTCGCCGTTGCGATGGATGGATGCGCTGATCGCGGAGTCGGCGTGCTGCTGGATATTGATACGCCGGAGGATCTGGCCCGGTGGGGTCAAGGCTCTACAGAAACCGATTGAGCTGCGTTCCAATGGTCGGCCCATATCCGCCATTGCCGATGGCCGTTTTGGCCTGTTCGTACAGCATGGCGCCCAGACGCAGTGTCGGCATGAAGCTGCCTTCATGCTGCGAGCGATAGGACATGATGACAGCGCCGACCTCCTCGCTGGCCAAAATGCTGCCGAACCGGATGGCATCGCCGTGGTAGCTCAACCGGGCGCGGCGACGTGGGCGCTGCTGCTGAAGCTCATCCCAGGTTTCGGAGAAGCGCAGGGCTTCTTCCTCGGGGCCTGAGCGGTTACTGGTGGAAAGACGGTCCACGCCACGGGTTGCCACAGCCCCGCCAGCATGGTTCAGCGCTGCAGCCCGCGATGCCGCGGCGGCTCCCAATGCGCTGGACTGACTGACTTTCAGGCTCATGACCCATCCTATCCGACTTCGGCACCAACCGAAAACCCTCTCCCACACCTTAAACTATAGCCCACCGCACCAAAACCGACAATGGCCGGGCGAACGAATTGGCAAAATCTTCGTAAAATCGTCTACAATCCAGCGGCCCGCCGTGCCCACCGACCCGACCTTCAAAACGTGGACCCGAGTTCAGATGACCAGCCGCAAGGATTTCATCGACGCCCTCAATGACATCACGCTGGCGTTTCCCGACAACCAATCCGCCCGCCGCATTCTGACCGGCGAGTTCGAGCTTTCGGACTATCACGGCCTTTTGTTGTCGCTGTTCCATACCACGTATGAAGGCCCGGCGATCTCGGCCCTGGCGGCCTCTCATCTGCCGGATGGCTACGAAAGCGCGCGGCAGGCCCTGCTTCGTAATGCGGCACAAGCGGGCAATCATTGGGAGTGGATCCTCGACGACCTGACGCGCACCGGGTTCGAAGGCCCGGACCCTCGGACCACGTTTCCTGGCACCGAGGCCCAAGCCTATGTTGCCTATAACTACTACGTCGCCATCAAGGCACCGGTGGCGCGGCTAGGGGTACTGTCCGTCATCGACGCCATTGCCGCCAACTTTGGCACTAACTACAGTTCGCGCCTGTTTCAGTGCCTGTCCCTGCGGCCGGAACAGACGACATTCTTCTATCGCCGACCCGATCATGCAGCCCCGCGCGAGCACCTGATCGACGTTCTGGACACGGTTCCGATGAGCGACCGAGACTGGCAGTGGACGGTTAATGCCGTACGCACCGCCGGAACCCTTTACAAAGCGATTTACGACGCCAGATAAGCTCCTCCCCCAGCGAAAGGCGCCAACTGCACCATGACACAGACCGTCCTTATCAGCCTGTCCTGCCCCGACCGCACCGGGCTTGTCGCCGCGGTCGCTGGCGCCCTTTTCGACCTTGGGGCTAATCTGGGCGATGCGACGTTCGCTGTACTGGGGCATGCAGCCGAGTTCACCGCCCTGTGCGAATTGCCCGACGAAGTGTCAGCGGCCGAAGTCGAGAGCGCCATCGCGGACTTGCCCGAAGCGGCCGATGCGGTGCTGTCCGTGACGCCATTCACCCTAGCCCCGGTCCATGGACCAAGCGGACGCATCACGCACCGCATCACGGTTTCCGGCGACGACCGGCCCGGCCTGATTGCCCGCTTGGCCGAGGTGTTCGGCCAGTACAAGGCCAACATCGTGCGCCTGAATGCCGAACACGTTCCCGAAGGCGCGGGCACCCGCTACATCATCCGCATCGCCATCAGCCTGAGCGACCCCGAAGCCGCCGAAGCCTGCCTCGCCACTGTCAGCAACACGGCAGGTGAACTAGGACTGTCCTGCGCCTGGGAGACAGCATAATTCTCTCTCCCTCCCCCTCACGCCGGGTGCCAACCGACCGCATCATCGATGTCGGCGTCCCCCCGGAAGACCTTCCCGCAGTGATGCCGCGCGAGTTGACCGGCGCCTGGAACGCCGCGACGGTGGGTGCCGAGATCGGACTGCCGATCGAGCCTGACGATGCGCGCGGCGTGCGATTTCACCGTGCCGACGGCACCGAAACCCACATTCTGTTCGCAGACACCGACGCCCACTGCTGGGTCGGCGCCCTGGACCGCGCTATCGGCTTGGACAGCCTGCACGGCATCGCCGTGTGCTTCAGGCTGCTCGGCCTCATCCACCTGATGGCCACGGCACCGTGGACCCGCGCGTGGTTTGAACTGGGTGGCGAGGACGGCCCGGACATCCATCCCGCCCTTCTGCGAATCGCCGCGACCCTGCCGCTCAATGGCGAAGCCCGCTTCGACGACGAACTATTCCGTTGCCATGCCGAGCCTCTGCTGGGGCCACGGCGTTTGGGCCGGTCATAATAAAGAAGCGAAGCGGGGAACCACAAAGGCGCCGACTCCTTTGTGCCTCGGCGCCTTTGCGGGAAATCAGGCCGTATCCCCGGCGATCCGGCGCAATCCATCGATGTTGCAACGGAAGCGGTTGGCTTCCAGGTCCGTGAGGACGCCGGAGCGGCGGAACTCGGCGATCATGCGGCTGGCGGTTTCGGTGGTGACGCCCAGCATTGCGCCCACGTCCTCCCGCGAGAAAAGTTCGCAGGAATGGTCGGGGGCGTCTTCGGCCTCAGCCAGCAGCAGGCGGGCAACCCGCGCCCGCGCGCTTCCGGTGGATAGTTCGGTCAGCCACTCATCGGCCTGACGCACCGACTGGTGCCAGCGCTTCATGATCTGAGTATGCAGGCGCGGCGTTTCCACTGACAGGCGCTGCACCACCTCGCGCGGAATTCGACAGGTCAGGGCGCGGCGCAGCACCACGGCGGTATGTTCGTAAGAGTCTCCGACCAGAACCTCCAGGCCCAGCGTGTCGCCCGGCCGCAGCAAGCGCACGATGCGTTGCGCGCCATCGGGCAGGTATTGCACCAGTTTGACCAGCCCGGTGCGCACCGTGAACACCGCCCTCCCCTCGTCGGCGGCGTTGTAGATCACCGCGCCGGCCTCGTAGGTCATTTCATCAATGGGCAGGTGGATGAGGCTGAAGTCCTGCTCCTTGAGGTCCGCGAACAGGGCAAGGTCGCGGATGCCGCAGCCACGGCACTCCGCCTGTCCAGACCATGCTGCTGCAATACGTAACTTCTTCACCGGATCCCCTGCCTTGGCGCCCCGAGTGGTTCACACACCACCCCTTCCCGCAGGGCGCTGCATTCGTCCCGGCTAATTCTATAGACCGCGCAGTTCCAGGCAAAGCAAATCGCCACGGCGCGGAAGCGCCACATCGTTTCCCTCGACTCAGGCTTGCAAGGCAAACCCGATCAGCGACCACAGATAGATCACGGCAAACAGAGACAGCATGGCAACGAACTCCGAGAACAGGGTGCTGATGGGCATGGTGAACCTCCAGAACGCTCATATGTTCACTAAATGTTCCGTTCCTGGATAAGAACATATAGGGAACCTGCCGTCAACCCCGAGAGATTTGCTGTCGGTGACACATGATGTGACCGATGCAGGTAGCACGTGATCTGACCGATCCTAGACGTCTTCCAGAGAGGGGGCGTCGATGGTTCGGGCCAGAGTGCTATCG
>Ga0172382_10003740_pt1 | contig 23858 bp, 25 predicted proteins | sample Leawel138RmetaG_FD_122245 | JGI IMG/M metagenome (GOLD analysis project Ga0172382, IMG submission 122245) | Leachate microbial communities from a municipal landfill in Southern Ontario, Canada - Leachate well 138R metaG | ecosystem: Engineered > Solid waste > Landfill > Unclassified | place... | reverse complement strand
TCACCAAGGCTGATTCTGGGATTTTCCAGGCCTTCTCCTTGATCTCCCTATTGAGGATACTGAACATCGGCATGCCTAGCTTTACCATCTACACACTGCAATGGATTCCTTTGATTTACGTCCCTGTGATACTGGTGGCGGCATTCTCCCTTCTGGATGAGAAGTTCGATTTCAGCATGGAGCCGGGGGAATTCCCATATCGAGCAGTACTGGAACATTATTGGCAGGGTCTGAAGGCTGGTCTGAAGAGCTGGTACTTCATACCCATCGGCGCTGGCATCGGGATGGCTCTCTCGATGACCGAGTACTTCGTCCTCCGCAACCAACCCATGGTGCCGGATTACACCATGGGCAGCTTCGTCATACTGTTCATCGTGATGTTCCTCTGCATCGGTCTGGGAGAAGAGATGCTCTTCCGATCCATGCTGCAGGGCAGGGTGCAGACCAAGATCGGTCCGGTGGCGGCCGTTATCATGGCATCCATCCTATTCGGTATGATGCACTCTGGATACGCAAACCCGGTGTACATGGGCTACGTGTTCTTGGTGAGCTTGGTGTTCGGTTACCTGTACTACCGTACGAACAGCCTGTTGCTCATCACCGTGGTGCACGGAACCATCAACTTCTTCCTGTTCTCCATCATGCCATATCTTTTCGGATGATATGGTGAAGCGGTCAGAAGAAGCGGAAATGGCAGCCCTCGGAGGCGCAGACCTGGGCCATGGCCCGTAGGCGGTCCAGCACACCATCGTAGCGACGGACCATCATCTTGCCCTCGTCCGGCAACGCCACCTTCAACTTCTCCACTTCGGAAAGTAGATCCTCTGCTTCTTGGGGAGTGTAGAGTCTTTTGCCGCTCACACCATCGAATACCGATGCCACCACTGGGCAGCCGCGTCTAGATGCGATTTCCGGCAGGAGGCTGTTCTCTGGGCCGAAGGCCCCGATGCAACCGCGGCCTTTGTCCCAAGAGAGGGTGCAGCGCCCGCAGGTCTCGTTCATCTCATCGAAGGAAACCATGTCCCACGCTGTGACTTTGTTCTCATCGTCCGCGGCGGCCATTATCGCCGATCGGCGTTGCTCTGGTACTTTGGAAAGGTCCACCCAGCCGGTGTAGGTCTTCTCGGCCAGGGGTTTCAGGACAGCCAAGTCCTCCTCTTTCTTGACCTTGTCCAGATAGACCGCTTGGATGTCATCCGACAAACGGTTCCTCTTCAAGAAGGCCTCCCAATCAGGAAGATTCTCCTTGGCGGTGCTGAGTTCCACCACTTCATCGAAATCCGCCAGATCCTCGAAGCCCTGTACAGATGAAAGCCGTATCTTCATCAACTGCAGTTTCTTCTCCCTGCAAAGGGCGTTCTTGGCTTCCAGCTCACAAATAGACATTATTATTCCCATCTCATGCACCTTCTAGAATAGAACAAAGGAAGATCTAGACCATCTCCCAGTCATCATCCTCTTCCTTCTCTTTGGATCGCTTGCGCCTGCTCTTCTTCTCCGGTTCAGGCTCATCATCATCCTCATCGTCCCCGGAATCCTTCTCCATCTTGGCTAGGAGGTACTTCTTCCGATTCCCGCCATATTCCACGAAGTAGTATCCTCCCTTGGCGATGGCCACCAGCATGAACAGGTAGATGAAGCCGGTGAGTATGAGGTCAAGGGACACCGTGGCCGTGGCGTTGATGCCGGAGACGAAATCGTCCAACGGGATGTCCAAGTCTATGGGCAGGACGCCTCCATTGGCGACGTACCATATCCACAGGGCAATGGCCACGGATTGCAGGATTCCGAAAGGAACCCTGCCGAAGTTGCCCTTGGGATAGAATCCCTTGGGGAATGCCAGAATGATGATGGGCAGAGAGTACAGTATGACCTTGTCCCGGAACCAGACGAGCTCATTGACGAGTGCTCCCAGAGAGTCCGCGTCCAAAGGGAGGTCCGAACTGCTGGCGATGTCCTCCATTGCCAACTCCAGGACGTGAATGCCCAGGGTGGCGATGGACACCGGGACGATCATGAACAACAAGGCTGCGGCCAGCATGCCGACGATACCCTTGCCGAAGCTTCCGTTTTTTAGAGAGAAGTCACCCATCATGATCACCTCAAGCTGTACTTCCGTTATCGATCAATTCCCATGTGAAGCCAAACATTTGCAAATTGGCCATAAGAACATAGTTCGGACCGAAGGAGGGGTATTCGATGTCTTCGATGTTGAACTCAAGGTATCCTGTGCCGATAGAATTCAACTGCAAATCGATGGAGTTCTCAGCATTCTTGTCAGCACCACCATCATTGATGGTAGCATTCACATTAACGGTTCCTCCGAAGATGCTAAAGGTATCAAGCTGGAATTCTATGCTTAGTGTTTCAGTTATCGAGTCATAGGTAGAATTGCTTACCTGGTGTCCATTGAGTTGGAAGAGGTCGATCGTGAATGACGGTCCAAACTCCTCTTCACTCACCGGCAGTCCGAAGCGCAGGAACACCATGTCGCCGGACGCGATGGCATCCTGGAGGGCGGTCTGGTTGACCTCTATCCAGAACTCGGTGTACGGCTGAGAGAACTGCACATTGGCCGCTCCCCATCCCATGGAGGTGGTGTCGTTGGCCAGTTGCACCGCCAGAGGGAACTCGAAGTCCTGGAACATCTCCGAGGCGGTATGGTTCACCTGGAATGATAGGGTATCGTTGGTGTCATTGTATTGGAAGGAGCTCTCATCGACACCGAACTCGGTGAAGATGGGCTCCACCGGTATCAACAGATCCAATGAAAACGAGAACTGGAACAGGTCAGCCATGTACGTTGCGCCCATCTCCACGCCCAGTGTGAGGTTGATGCCATTGAGTATCAAATCCTCATCCACCAATCCCAGAAGCTGACTGGTGTTGATGTCTGCCTGAATGAGCAGGTTGTTGGTCACTCCCTTGCGTAGTAGCATAGGGCCTTGCCCGTCTTCCACCAGCACGTCATTGTTGTTGTCCAGTATGTGGAAGCTGTAATAGAAGTCCTTGATGTCCCAGTAGCCACCGAAACGTAGGCTGAACGGGAATTCGATGCTGATGCTTTCCTCGTTCATATCGAACTGTAGCGCATCTGGGTCCATGTCCACCTCGATGTTCTCGGTCGCCACGGCATAAGCACTCATTGCCACGATGCCGACGATGCTCAGGTTGAGCACCACTAGCAACACTTTCACAAAGACGGAACCGGCGGACATGCGTTGATAAAAAGGTGCAAGGAATATATTAAATCCTTGCAATGCCCGGTTTCCCTTCACCATCGTTGCTTTCCTTATCTGATTATATGGGATAATCATTGTATATGGCTGCGCCGATAGTCGGCCCGATATGGCAGAGATCAGGATCCGGAAACGCAAGCGTTTGCGAAGCAAGGATGCCAAGCAGATGGCGGAGAGGTTGGAGGAGGTACTGGGTAAACCCGCCTTCGGAGAGGATGATGCTGTGGATCTGGCGAACAGCAGCGATTACGACCTCCTGTTCATCAACGGGCAGATCCTCGGAATGCTTCTGGAGGACGACCCGTTCCTGACTGTGAGAGGTGTGCTTCATTATCGGCCCGAGAAGCGCCACGTCACCGTGGACATGGGGGCGGTCCCCTTCGTCACCAACGGTGCCGACATCATGACCCCAGGCATCGTGGATGCGGATCCCGGGATCAACCCTGGCGACCTGGTATGGATTCGGGACGTGAGGAACCTGGTGCCCCTGGCTATCGGCAGGAGTCTGTTATCCGGGCCGGAGCTGGTGGCCTTCAAAGAGGGCAAAGGGGTCTTGAACCTTCATCATGTGGGCGACCGTCTGTGGAAGCACGAAGATCCCTAGTTAGGCTTATAACGGCCTAGCGGCATGTACAAATGGGATGCCTAGTGGTGAAAAGAAAGCTTCCCTCCCGTAAGGAGGACTCTCGTACAGTGGAGCCCAACCGCTTCATCGACCTTGGTTTCATGGACATGACCGATGACACCGAGGAGGATGTGCGCATTAAGGTAGCGGATGTGCGTCGGTTCGAGGATCTGGCAGAGGTCAGTCGCCAAGTCTACGACGGAAACATCATCCTGGTGGACTTCTCATTCGTCACCAACAACAAAGGGGCTGTGGATACCATCATGGCTGAGCTCCGCAACGTCGCTGGGGACTGCAATGGGGACATGGCGGTGGTGGGTAAGGACCTGGCAGTGGTCAGCCCCAACGGCATGCGTATCAGCCGCCAGCGTATCCAGGAGAGCTTCTGAGCCGTATATTCATATATATTATCCATCCCATGCTAAAGGCGTGAAGGACAGAAAGACCGTGCATGACCCGGTGCATGGGGGCATCTACGTCGACGGTGTCTTCCTGAAGCTCCTGCAGAGGCATGAGTTGCAGAGGTTGCAGAACGTCAAGCAGCTGGGATTGGCCAATCTGGTGTTCCCGGGGGCCAACCACACCCGTTTGGAGCATAGCCTCGGCACTTATCATCTCATCGGCAAGATGGCCCGCTCCCTAGGATTGGACGAAGAGGAGAGCCAAGCCGTCAAAGCCGCCGCCCTTCTGCATGACATCGGACACCCGGCCTACTCCCATACTTTGGAAGAGGTCATGGAGGTCCAATCCGGCCAAGGGCATATGGATATGGGTTGCTCCTTGATCGAGGGATCCAGGCCTCACCATCTTCCCGAGGACGCATCGGAGCTGGGGTCGATGCCCAGCATCTCCGAGCTCCTGGAATCCCATGGCCTCTCCTCCCAACGGGTGATGGATATCATAGTTTCCCCGCATGGTGCCTTGCCTTGGGAGCAACAGAGCCTGCTACAGGATCAAGGGCAGACCTTCTTCGGCCATCACCGCCATCTGAACCAGATGATCCATGGCCCCGTGGACGCAGACCAGATGGACTACCTGCAGAGGGACGCCCACTACACAGGGGTGGCGCATGGGGCCATCGACGCCGAGAGGCTGCTGAACACCATCGATGTGCACAACGGCACCTTGGTGGTGACGAGGGGAGGCATCGTGGCCGCCGAGGGCATGATGGTGGCCAGGGCATTGATGTACACCTCCATATACTACCACCGCACCGTGCGCATCGCTGAGATGATGCTGTGCAAGGCTTTGGAGGCCGCGAAGCCGGAAGCCCGTGAGAACCTCCATCTCAAGAACGACTCGCAGGTGCTCTGCTCGCTTCTGGCAGAAGAGGGTGATGCCAGGTCGATAGCCCGTTCCCTGCTGCGACGGCAGCTGTACAAGAAGGCTGTCAGCCTCAGCACGGTGAGCACCACCGATGAGCAGAGGGACGCTTTGGCCTCCATATGCAGCTACGAGAAGAGGAAGGAGACCGAGGCCGCAGTGGCCCAGAAGGCGGGTGTCAAGGTCTCTGAGGTCATCGTGGACCTGCCATCGCGTTCCTCCCTGTTCTGCATGCTGCGGGCCGGCAAGACCGATATCCCCATATGGGATGGCGACAAGGTCCGTCCCATCTCCCGATACTCGCCCTTGGCCAAGGCCCTGCAGACCCGGGACGTGCATGACTGGACCCTTCTGGTGTCCTGCCCTGCGCAGCACCGGGAGGCGGTGGAGAAGGCGGCTTGGAAGGTATTGTTCGGTTAGCCTTTGATGACCGCCACCGGCGTCAAGCGGGCCACCTTGCCGGTGAGCCCGGCGCCGCATACCACGTCCACCACGCTTTCCAGGTCCTTATAGGCGCCGGGTGCCTCTTCCAGCAGGCCCTCCGTGGAGCCGCTGCGCAAGTGGATGTTCTTGTCCTGCATCTCCCGTTGGATGGTGGAGGCATCGAAGCTGCTGATGGCCCGCTGACGTGACATCAGCCGGCCAGCCCCATGGCAGCTGGAACCGAAACTGTCCCGCATGGATCCAGACATGCCTTTCAGGACATAGGTCCCTGTGCCCATGTCACCGGGGACTATCACCGGTTGTCCCACGGAACGGTAGATGTCAGGCAGCTCCGGGCTACCGGGGGCGAAGGCCCGGGTGGCCCCTTTGCGATGAACCAGCACGGCGCGGCGTGAACCCTCCAGGGTGTGGGTCTCCTTCTTGGCGATGTTGTGCGCCACATCATAGATCAATCTCATGCCCAGTTCGTCAGCGTCGGTGTTGAATGCATCCTGGAACGATTCCCGCACCCAATGGGTGATCATCTGACGGTTGGCCCAGGCGTAGTTGGCGCCGCAGGACATGGCTTGGAAGTAGTCCTCCCCTTCCGGGGAATCGATCCTGGCGCAGGCCAGCTGTCGGTCTGGTAGCTGGAAACCCTGTTTCTTCATCCCCCTCTCCATGCTCTGCAGGTAGTCGGTGGCGATCTGGTGACCGCAGCCCCGAGAGCCGCAATGCACGCTGATGGTGATCCCTCCCTCCACCAGGCCGAAGGCCGTGGCGGCCTTCTCGTCGTAGACCTTTTCCACCCGATCGATCTCGAGGAAATGGTTCCCAGAGCCCAAGGACCCCAGCTGAGGTATGCCCCTTTTTCGGGCTTTATCACTGACCTTCACAGAATCGGCCTCCATCATCCTCCCGTTCTCCTCGGTGGCAGGAAGGTCGGAGTCCCAACCGAAGCCCTTCTCCACTGCCCATAGAGAGCCTAGTCTCAGCACCTCGTCTATCTCGGCCTCCGCCAATCTGGTCACTCCTTTGGAGCCCAGGCCGGAAGGGATGGATCTGTACAAGGCATCCACCAGTTCCTTCAGTTTGGGTCGGACATCCTCCTCCCTCAGGGAGCTGCCGATTAACCGGACGCCGCAATTGATGTCGAAACCGATGCCGCCGGGTGATATGACTCCCTCTTGGAGGTCCATGGCGGCCACACCGCCTATGGGGAATCCATAGCCCCAATGGATATCGGGCATGGCCAATGAGCTGCCCACGATTCCTGGCAAGCAGGCCACGTTGGCGGCCTGCTGGGGAGCGTTGTCCTGCATGATGGAAGGTATCATTCCCTCTGAGGCGAAAATGATGGCATTGGTGAGCATCCCCTCCACAGTCCCCTGCGGTATCTCCCAACGGTACTCATCGATGCGTTCCAACTTACCATTCCATTGCATAGGATCACTCCAAGTTTCCCATAAACGCTCTGACATTTAGAGGATTCTATGCTAGAGAGGAAAAATGAGGGGCCGGGACCGAGATTTGAACTCGAGTCAGGGGATCCACAGTCCCCAAGGATAACCAGGCTACCCTACCCCGGCCATGATTTTGATGGGGAATACGTTGCCATAGATAAAGGTTTTCTCGCCTTGGCCACATCCAGATATCCGTCCTTTCGGAGGTCATGGACGAAAGCGTTAATATCGGGAAAGCGGTAAGCTGGTGTATGAAACGGGACGTTATCTCCGTTCTGGATATGCGGGATGACATCGAGCAGCTCATCGACCTGGCCGCCAAGCTGAAGAGGGAGAGGGGTCACCACGAGAAACCCTTGGATGGGAAGACCCTGGCCATGATTTTCGAGAAATCGAGCACCCGTACCCGGGTGTCGTTCGAGGTGGCCATGACCGAGTTGGGAGGCCGGGGCATGTACCTCAGCTCCAACGACATGCAGATCGGAAGAGGGGAGACCATCTCCGATACCGCCAAGGTCCTCAGCCGCTTCGTACATGGGATAATGTACCGTGCCTTCCGCAATGACATGATGAAGGAGCTGGCCGCCAGCGCCACCGTCCCGGTGATCAATGGACTGGACGACCTGGAGCACCCCTGCCAGATACTGGCAGACCTGCTCACGGTCAAAGAGGCCTTCCAGGATCTCGCTGGCCTGAAGATGGTCTATCTGGGCGATGGAAACAACGTCTGCAACTCGCTGATGCTGGGCGCCGCCTTGACCGGCATGGACATGGTGGCCTGTTGCCCAGAGGAACGAATGCCCGATCCCAAGGTCTTGGAAGAGGCCCAGGCCGTGGCATCCCTGAGGGGCTGCTCCATAACCCAGGACAGCGACCCCCTGCGGGCCTGCCAAGGCGCACATGTCCTATACACGGATGTTTGGGTGTCCATGGGAGACAGCATGTCCCTGCAGGAGGCCCAGTCACTGTTCTCAGACTATCAGATCAACCAAAGGCTCCTGGATGTCGCTGACGGCAGGTGCATCGTCATGCATTGCCTCCCAGCGCACCGGGGCGAGGAGATATCCGCAGAGGCCATGGATGGTGAGCGGAGCGTGGTCTTCGACCAGGCCGAGAACCGCCTCCATGCCCAGAAAGCCATCCTCTGGACCTTGCTCAGATGAGCTGAGCGGAGACTATGTCCTCTACGATGTCCAAGAACTCCTCTTCTTTCCCCCGAGGTATGGTGGCGCCGGCAGCGATGTTGTGACCGCCACCGTAACCCCCGACCAGCTCTGAGGCCACACGCATGGCGGCGGAGAGGTCGAGCCCCCGGTCCACCAGGCTGCGGTCGGCGCGGGCGGAGACCTTCACCTCTCCGTCATCGGTGTGGGCGAAGGCGATCATGGGGATGTCCCGACGCACGCCGTTCGAGCCCAAGAGCATACCGGCAGTGATGCCCACGATGGTCTCCCTCACCTCTCCTCCGGCATGGAAGAACTGCACCCAGCCCCTCTCCTTGATCATGTTGTTGTCACGTACCATGCTCAAGGCCATGGACAGTTGCTTCTTGTGCTCGCTGCGGTTATCCCGGGCCTCCCGTACCGCTTGGGCATCGCCCAGACAGATGCGTAGGCCGATAGGGGCATCGTCATAACGTCCACAGGAGTTCAGCAGGGTGGCGAACTCCTTGGCGTCCCGGAGCTCGCTGCCTCGGGGTTGGGTGGGTAGGGTGTAGGTCTCCCCGAAAAGAACGCCGGGGTCCAATCCTTGGGAGGACAGGAGATGGGCTATCGCTTGGCGGACCCTTTCCCTCTCGTCTTCATCCAGGTCATTCCAGCATCGCCATCGTCCTTGTCTCTTGAGGTCTACCCCCAAGTCATCCAGAAAGCGATGGCATCCTGTGTTGTTGTTGCTGAGGCCAGGAAGGGGCGTGTCACTGGCGAATTGCAGGAACTGCACTAGTGGCCGGGTCTCGCGGCCGAAGAGCCGCAGGTCTTCGTCCACCTGCACCAGCCCCATGGCCTCCGCGTCTTGGAGGATGGCTCGGTTGCATCCCATGAAGCGTCCTGTGCTGGAGTCCTGGAAGTCCCCTGCCGCCCCCACCACAGCCAGATAAGACAGGTCCATGTTGGCGGGGTCCATCTCCCTGGCCACCATGTAGGTGACGCCCGCCCCGGATATTTCTTGGCCGCCATCCAGATGGTAAAGGTTGGGGTTAACATGCAACACGTTATCGACTTGCACAGGCGAGCCATGCTCGTCCTTCTCTGGCACATGATGGTCGCTGATGAGCACGGACGGGTGCTTGAAACGGGATACATATCCCGACCCCAGGTCCACTACCCACACAAACTCGGCCGAGGAGGAGTTTATCAGTTCCACCGCCTCATCGTCCATCTTCTTGACGAATACGACGTCGTGAATCTTGCCCGCCCGTTCCAAGGCGGCGCTGGCTATGGCCGCGGCACTGATGCCGTCGGCATCAATATGTGCAACCACCAATGCCGTCTCGGACTCATTGACGAGGGAGGCTGCCTCCCTCGATTTGTCCTGGAATCTTTGGAAATCATTCATCGGTATCAAACCTTTCGGCAAAGCTCCTCCAAATGAGGATAGATGATGTCGGCCAGATCAGCCAGATTAACGGTGTCCGCTCGATTGTATTCCATCAACAGATGCAAGGCGCCCCGGTCGCCCCTACGTTCCCATCTGTTCCATAGGCGCACCGCTTCAAACCCGTCCACGTCTGCCAGTGTAGCATCCCTCTGCAAGCCCATCAGGGTCTCGATCCTCTTCAAGCCTCCCGTGATGCCTAGACGTCGACAGCCGAAGCGGAGGTCGAAATGCGGGATTTCCCAATCCAGATCCGGGAAGTTGTTCCTCAGGATGGGCACATCGAAACAGCTGCCGTTGAAAGTGACCAGCATGGAGGCCTTCTGAAGGCTACGCTGCAGATTTTCAGCATTCAGGTCTCGGCCTTTGACCAGAACATCGGTCCCTCGGGGGCCATGCACACCCACCACTGTGATGGTGGAGTCGTGTCCCAACCCATCGGTCTCAATATCCAGGAAGGCGACTTCGTCCCGGGCTTGGCGGTATAACCGCCAATGCTCCTGCCTTGGCAGCAATGGCGAGAGCTCTCTCCATCTCTGTTCAGAAAGCATGCGGTCTGCAGCTGACAGCAGGATGTCGGCATCTCTCTTGCGGTCCTCATTCATCCCTTTGATTTCAGTGCATTCACGGAAGTCGTCCCAATCATGGATCCCTTCCTTCCAAAGGGTACGTTCCTTACCGGGGCCCACGCGGGGCAGTATTTGGAACGTCCTTCGTATCATGCTTCTCCCATCCCCCGGTAGCATGAAAACCTTTCGTCCATACATGGTAGATGTGAATGGTTTATCTTATCTGTTTCATTATACGCTGTATATGCAAACCAAGGAGCTGATGCCCGGGGTGAGGATCAGCAACGACCGCTGCCTGCTACTGAATGACACCGTGATGGTCATCTCCGATCTCCACTTGGGATACGAGAGTGCAATGGAGTCGGAAGGTCTGCACCTTCCTCGTATCAACACCCAGGGCATACGGGACTCGCTTCATCGTTGCCTGCATCGCTACGAACCGGAGACCGTGGTCATACTCGGGGACATCAAGCACGATTTCCGTCGACCGGACCATGAGTGCCGCAATGAGATACTGGAGATCCTGGAGCTGATATCCGAGACCGCCGAACCAGTCCTGGTCAAGGGCAATCATGACAACTTCCTGCAGAACATACTCTCCGGCACCAGGTTCCAACTGCTGGACCGTATGCAGGCGGGCCGTTTCCATCTGGAGCATGGGCATGAGGACGGCGGTTCCCGGCCGGTGGTCATAGGCCATGAGCACCCTTCCCTGCGTATTTACGATCAGATAGGGGCGCATGTGAAGTTGCCATGCTTCCTATGGGCGCATCAAGACCAGGTTCTGGTCATACCTTCCTTCAGTCTTTTCTCGGGCGGGAATGACATAAGCTCAGGGGACAATGATGTGTTCATGTCCCCGGCGCTAGAGAAAACCAGGGCTGATGACATCGATGTCTACGCCGTGAGCGAAATCGGCTTGATAACGCTGGGTGCCCTGTCTTCCTTGCAAGGATTGCGCTTTTGAGATTTATTCATCAATTGTTTAATTTATCATTTCTATGGATGCTACATCCATCCATAAGAGAGTTTATTAACAATATTTTCATTCTAAATTCCAACATAGTTTCATTGGAGGAACATGTACATGAGTGCGGAAATGGATGCATTGATTGAGATCGTTGTCAAAGGAAAGATCAAAGAAGCAAAGGACGCCACCCAGAAGTGCCTGGACGCTGGTAACACCCCCCAGGACATCATCTTCACGGCCCTAGCCGGTGCCATGGAGATCGTCGGTGAGAAGTACGCCGCCAAGGAGTACTTCCTGCCCCAGGTCCTGCTGTCTGCCAACACCCTGTACCAGGGCCTGAACCTGGTTCTGCCCATGCTCACCGCCGGTGGCGGAGCTGGAGCCGGCACCGTGGTCATCGGTGTGGTCGAGGGAGATGTGCATGACATCGGAAAGAACATCGTGAAGGCCATGGTCACCGGTACCGGTGCCACCGTCATCGACATGGGCAAGGACGTCCCGATTAAGGACTTCGTCGCCAAGGCCAAAGAGACCAAGGCCAAGATCATCGCTGAGTCCACCCTCATGACCCCCACCCTGGCCGGCATGAAGGAGATGGAGAAGATCCTCAAGGAAGAGGGTCTGAAGGGACAGATCGTCACCATGGTAGGCGGCGGTGCCACCTCCAAGGAGTTCGCCGACCAGATCGGTGCCGACGGATGGACCTACGACGCTGTGGCCGCCTCCAAGATGGCCACTGAGTTCTTGAAGCACTAAGCGGAAACGCTTCCCAAACTTTTTTTTTCTAATTTTCTTATAATTTTCCAGGATCATCATTTATTTTCACAGAATTTGGTATCAATCCGATGTGGATGGCATGCCTGCTTTGATTGTCATATTCCGTTAACGATTGATATTGCGTTTATGTTAAATAATTAGATTCCATTCAAAGCCCAGAGGAGGAGAATTAATGTCAACTATGACTCCCAGAGAAAGAGTACTGGCAGCTATGAGGATGGAAGAGATGGACCGCCCCCCAGTGGCTGTGTTCACCCAGAGTGCCACCATCGGACAGATGGAGGCCACCGGTGTCTTCTGGCCCGCTGCCCACAGCGATGCAAAACTGATGGCTAAATTGGGTGCCGCCCAGGCCGAGGTTCTCGGTTTCGAGGCCGTTCGCGCCCCGTTCTGCCTAACCGCCGAGGCTGAGAGGCTGGGTGCCAAGGTCGATCCTGGAAAGCAGGACCGTACCCCGATGCTGAAGGAGCACCCCTTCGTCATGAACCCTATGGAGGGCGTATATGACGAGCCGAAGATCATGGATGCCCAGGAATTCCTGAAGGGCGGACGCCCGGCTGCTTGCCTGGAGGCAATCAGCATACTGAAGAAGCAGTACGGTGACAAGTACCCCATCATCGCCGGCAACACCGGACCTTTCACCCTGGCTGGCCACATGGTGAACACCGAGAACCTGGTTTTCGCCATCTTGATGGAGCCCGATGAGGTCGTGAAGTGGATCGATGCCGTCAACCCCATCTGCCAGGCCTACAGCCAGGCATTGGTGGACGCCGGAGCAGACATCGTTCAGATGAGCGAGCCCTCTGCCTCCACCGACCTGCTGTCCCCAGACATGTTCGACGACTACGCCGGCAAGTACATCAAGGACAGCCTGGCCGCTATCGACGGTGGTTATTCCGTCCTGCACATCTGCGGTGACACCTATCCTCTGCTGGACAACATGATCGGCACTGGTGTGACTGCCCTCTCCATCGAGGAGAAGGTGGACCCCGCCAAGGCCGTCGAGAAGGTAGCTGGCAGAGCGTCCTTGGTAGGAAACGTCGGTGTGGTGCACCCTCTCTTGCAGGGTACCCCGGACGACTGTTTCAAGCACGGTCAGATCGTTGCCAAGGCCGGATTCAACGTGGTGTCCCCGGGTTGCGGACTGTCTGCGCTTATCCCCAACGACAACCTCAAGGCCCTGGTCAAAGCCGTCAAAGGCTGATCGGGACTGGTTGTTCCACAAACCCCTTCCATATTCTCATTTTCTTCATGCAAATTTTATTAACCGCGTTATCCGTTTACAGCCTGAGGCTCGGAAATGGTTTACGGAATTGCTCTCGACTTAGGAACCAGCGGGTTCAGGACCCACCTTGTGGACCTGGACAAGAATGCCAAGATTGTGTCCACTGCCATCACCATGCGCCACCCGCTTCCGGGGGCGAACATCATGGACCATCTGCATTTCTGGATTGGAGCGGGCTCGGATGTGGGACATAAAATCATCCGTCAGACCGTGGACGAGCTGGTGAAGCTCCATGCCGTGGATTACAAGGACATCAAGAAGATATCCATCTGCGGCAACCCTATCCAACTCTCCTTATTCGAGAACATAGAGGTCCGAGATTTGGCTTATGCCGGTAAGAACAAGCTCAAGGCCCTAGGCGTCATCAGTCCTGACCGTCGCGGTCATGTATCCAATGCCGGCACTATAGGCCTCACATCACTGGATCCGGAGACCGAGGTCATAATTCCTCCTGCCATCCGACACGAGATCGGCGCAGACGCTCTGGCCATGATCATCAAGTCCGGCCTCTTGGACAAGAAGGAGACCTGTATGGTCACCGACTACGGAACCAATGCCGAGATGGGTCTGTTCCATGAGGGTGAGCTGTACTCTGGCAGTGCCGCTGCCGGGCCGGCCATGGAGGGCCAGGCAGTGGAGTTCGGCATGCTCGCCGCCCCTTTCGCCCTATCGGATGTCGACTTGGATACAGATGGGATGTGGAAGAACATCGTGTTGGATGAACTCCTCCGTCCTGTGGTTGCCGCCCGCGTCGATCCCGTCACCGGTCGGACAGAGAGGTTGTCACCGGTCCGTGCCATCGGCATAACAGGCACCGGTGTGGTTTCAGCCATGGCAGTGGGAATGGATTCCGGAGTGGTCAAGCTGCCAAACATCGATTCCCCCGATCGGCTCATCCATCTGATGGATGGCATCAACTTCACTGAGGCGGACATTTTGGAGGCCGGCAAGGCCATGGGCGCCATACGCGCTGGACACCGCACACTCATACATGAGGTGGGGATACCGGACGACGCCATCAAGACCATTTACATGGCTGGAGCCTCTGGCACATACGTAGATGCTCTAAAGGCCCAGACCTGCGGCATGATCCCTCGTTCTCTGGACAACGTCTATCAACTCGGGAACACCTCTCTGATGATGGCCCATGACCTGTTGAAGAACGACGAGACCTTGGACCATATGCAGGCCGTGGCCGACTCCATCTCTGCCAACCATATAATGTTCGCCACTTGCCCTACCTTCGAGGCCATGTACGTGCTGGAGATCGCCTATTGGCTGGAGGGCATGTCCTTGGATATGTACAATGAGATGATCCAGATGTCTGGTATCGCCCCCTTGCCGCCTTTGAAGATCCCCAGCAAGGTGGTGCGGATCGTCAAGAGCGACATACCCGACATCGGAGAGCACGGACTCAAGACCCTGGGTGAAGTGGGCGTCCACCTCATAGGCACATTCCAGGGCTGCATCGGTTGTCGCAAGTGTGAGCGGGAATGCCCGGAGCGGGCCATCAACATCGTGGATTTGGATGATGATGAATTCCTTATCCGGGTGGCAACCGACCGTTGTCTAGGGACGGCCTGCAAGCATTGCGAGATGACTTGTCCGGAGAAAGTCTACGTCTTCCATGAGCTCATCGTGGAAGAGAAGGACTGATTCCGAACTCCCATTCGGAATCTCAGTCTCATTTGCTTTGAAACCCCTTCGTTCCTTTTCTATCCATGGACATCGTTATTAACGATGTGAACCATTTTCACTCGATAACATGAACAACGCCGAGTACGCAGAGATGCTGAAAAGCATCCTTGGGCTCCGTTATGAGCCCGTGGCGGTGAGGTTGGTCCGGGAGAACGAACCTGAGCCCGTCGGATACGAGGTGCCTGAGAAGCAGCTCAGCCATTGTCAGGCGGTCATGGCAGCCAAGAATGGAAAATCATACTACGTTCCCGCAGACCTGCACGGCTGCAACAACGGCGCTTCCACCCTGGGTATGAAGGACAAGCCGGAGAAGGTGGCCTCCGGGGAGTTCTACTATGATTTCGGCATGCACGACACCTTGGAAGGCGCCGCGGCCATGGTGGCCACTCGGGCGGAGTTGCCGTTCAAGACCAAGGGGAGCTTAGTCACTCCTTTGGTGAAAGCCGATTTCGTGCCGGATTCCGTAATCATCGTCGATGTCCCGGAGGTCATCTACTGGTTCGTTCCACTGAAGACCCATAAAGAGGGCGGAAGGGCCCATTTCACCACTGCTCCCTTCAATGCCGTCTGTGGTGACGCCACTGCTTTCCCCATTATCAATGGTGACATCAACGTCTCTATGGGTTGCTTCGGTTGCCGGCGTCGCTCCGACATCAAGAAGGATGAGATGATCGTAGGCATTCCCGGTTCCATGCTGGAGGATGTAACCCTCACCCTGAAGAAGTATAAGGACGGGGTTCTCAGCAAAGCCAAGAGGGATTGAAACCGCTTATCTCCATTTTTTAGCGACAAATCCATATATCTCCATGTTTTTTGCAACATCGTCACGATTCCGCTGATTCGTGCGGGAGAAATTGCAACAAAATTGCAATCAAAGCCGATATGGATTCCAAGGATGTTCAGATTCTGCGTCTTTTGCGCCACGATGCCCGCACCCCTATGGGAAACATCGGGGATGAGCTGGGTTTATCCAAGGCCACCATCAGCCGTCGTCTGGCGCGCATGGAAGTCGATAATGTTGTCGATGGATACTCCGTGCGGCTGAACCCTTCCCGCCTGAACGTCATGCGTGCCCTTCTTGCCATTGAAGTCTCCGGGGCCTCGGTGAACACTGTGATAGAGCAGCTCCGGGAATACAAGGAGGTGCAGAGCATCTACAAGTCCTTCGGCGACCACAATCTGGTCTGTGAATTGTACACCGGCAGCGTGGACGAGCTGTACGAGCTCATCCAGGACCGCATGCTGAAGATACCGGCGATCCATAATGTGGAGGTGGACATCCTGGTGGACCACATATCCGTGAATCCCAATGCCGACCTGGACATCTACGTCCGTGAGGACGACCATTGAGCCGGAAATCTATTTCTACGACGGAACCATCCTGGTGCACATGCAGCTGGAGAGGTCCCTCAAAGCCAGCATAGACACCGGAATCCGTACAGTACTGCCACAGGAGACTTTGCAGAGGGTCCTGCCCCTGCTCCCGATGGCCGGTCTGGAGCCGCTGGAGGACATCACCGGAACCGATAACCTGGGGATACCGGTTTACTCCATCAGCCGCCGCGAGGCCTTGGAGGGTGCGGGATCGGTCTACAACGGCAAAGGCCCCACTCCAGAACAGGCCCAGGCATCCGCGGCCATGGAGGCCCTGGAAAGGTGCTGCGCCGTCCTGAGGTCCGATGACGCGTTGGTTCGAGCCACAGTCAAGGATGCCATGGAATCGGTCTGGGCTCTGGACCCTCGTGAACTCATCCTGCCGGAAAAGGTGCAGCAGTACATTTTCAATGATGAAATAGCCTGGTGCCAAGGCTACGAGCTCCTCCGTGGCGAGGACATTTGGGTGCCGGCGAATGCGGTCTATCATCCTTACCATCCGGATGGTGACATGTCCATCTTCCGCTACCACACCAACGGCATCGCCGCCGGCAACACCATGGAGGAAGCCATATTGCATGGCATATTGGAACTCGTAGAGAGGGACGCCTGGTCCATTGCCGATTTCCGCAGAAGGGTGAAAGCGGACATCGTATTGGATGATGAATCATCTACCAGCTATCGTCTCAGGCAAGCATTCCAAGACAACGGTGTGGAGGTGCATCTGAAGGACCTCACCAGTGATATCGGCATACCTACCATCGGTGCCGCCGCGGACGATGTGCGCAGCAAGGACCCGGAATTGCTGACCATCGGTGTGGGCACCCATCTCAACCCGGAGGTGGCAGCCGTCCGGGCCCTGACGGAATTGGCCCAGAGCCGGACCACCCATAAACACGGTGTGAAGGTCAATGCCAAGCTGCAGAAGAGCAATCAGAGCTTAGGATACGACCGTATCAAAGCATTGAATCGGATGTGGTACTCTCCTTCTGGCACCGTCATCGCACTCTCGGAGATGGAGAGGCTAGACACCCCTTACGTACTGGATGACATCGATATTACTTTGGACAGGCTCACCTCCATTGGTGTGGACAAAGTCATCGTAGTCGATCTCACCCGTCCGGAGATCGGTGTGCCGGTCGTCCGAATGATAATACCCGGTCTGGAGGTCTATACCATGGACCCGGAGCGGATGGGATGGAGGCTTCACGCCGTGAAGTAATTTATTAATAATTTACTAATAATTATCTTATTTATAAACTAACAATCGTGAATTAAATATATTCGTATTGAAATATTCATCAGTCTCAAGAGTGCTGGCCATCATATTTTGATAAACTATTGTGAAGATGGATGGATTAGTCATCCATAAGATGTTTTATATTGTTAGATTGTGCATTACAGTCCGCAAGGGGAACGATGAGCATGGCCTATGGAGGGGTTTCCTTTCACGATCACGCTCATCGATCAACTGATGTACGGAGGTAAATTATGGCAAAGTACAAGGACGTAATCGACTTGTATGACGACCGTGGCAAGCTCATCGAGAGCAACGTGCCATTGGAAGCCATCAGTCCGTTGCGAAACGGAGCGATTAAGAGGATCGCATCCATGACCGCGAGAACTGTGGCCGTCAACCTTGCCGGTATCGAGAAATCTCTCAAAACCGGCGCTATGGGTGGAGACAGCTGCGTGATCAAGGGAAAGGAAATCGATGTTCCTCTAGTCGCGAACGCTGACAAGCTCGCAAAGAAAATCAAAGAAATGGTCCAGGTCACCGACAAGGACGACACCATTGTCAAAGTCAAATCTGACGGAAAGCAACTCGTCGTCGTCGTGCCTGAGGAGAGACTGAGAGCCGGTATCGAGTACACCACCGGTTTCACCGCCACCGCGGCAGCCGTCACCCACGCTATCATCGAGGAGTTCAAAGTCCCGATGTTCAAGGCCAACATGGTGAAGGGCGCTGTATGGGGTAGGTACCCGCAGTCCCTGAACTTCATGGGTTCCAACCTGAAGAGCATCCTGGAAGTCCCTCAGAACAACGAGGGAGCCGGTTTCGCTCTGAGGAACATCATGTCGAACCACGTGGTTTCCCTGGTCAACAGGAACGCCATGCAGGGTGTGGCCCTCTCCGCTCTCTACGAGCAGATGGGTGCCTTTGAGATGGGAGACGCCGTTGGACCCTTCGAGAGGGGACACCTGCTGGCTCTCGCCTACGAGGGACTGAACGCCAACAACATGGTCTACGACATGGTGAAGAAGTCCGGTAAGACCGGAACCGTCGGTACCGTCGTCGAGGACCTGATGGAGCGCGCCATCGATGACGAGGTCATCAAGGTCAAGGAGACCCTGAAGTCCGGTTACAAGGTTTACACCACGGACGACCTGCCCAAGTGGAACGCCTACGCCGCTGCCGGTATGGTAGCTGCCGTCATGGTCAACGTCGGAGCCGCCAGGGCCGCCCAGGGTGTGCCCTCCACTGTGCTGTACTACAACGATATCCTGGAGCACGAGACCGGTCTGCCCTCTGCCGATTACGGAAGGGCGATGGGTACCTGCGTAGGTATGTCGTTCTTCTCCCACTCCATCTATGGAGGAGGAGGACCTGGTCTGTTCCACGGTAACCACGTGGTGACCAAGCACGCCAAGGGAGTTCTGATTCCCGCAGTCACGGCAGCCAACTGCCTGGACGGTGGAACCCAGACCTTCTCTGCCGAGGCTACGTCTGGACTGCTGAAGACTGTGTTCGGTGACCTGAGAGAGTTCTCGCAACCCCTGCAGGTCGTCGGAGAGGAGGCCAAGAAAATCAAGAAGGACGTGGCCTGATGCAGAACACCTCCAACTCAGCCCGTAACTACGCCGGGGAGCCTCTCCCCGAGCTCAAGATCTTCCCCAACCGCCTCTTGAAGGCGGATACCACGGAAGCTCTCTTGAGCGGCATATACAGCATACCGCAGGTCAGACAGATCAATGTCCATGGAGAGGCCCTACCTGCCAAGGTGAAGTCCGGTCCAAACACTGGTATTCCGGTTAACCACCCTGAGCGCAGAGTCATCAGATACGGGGACCAAGAAACCCTCCTGACGATGTTGGTAGGGGCCATATTTGTCGAGTTGAAAGACTGCGACTCAGTGGATGAGACCCTGGAAGGGATCAAGAAGGTCTGCGATGAGCTGTTGCCGTTCGGTTACACGCTGGATGTTGGAAGGTATTCTAAATTCAGACCAAGCCTGAATGATTATTTGAAATCGAGGTGTTAGATATGGCTTACAAGAGACAATTCTATCCCGGAACAACCGTCCCTGCCGTCAACAGGCGCAGGTACCTTGACCCTTCCCAGAACTTGAAGAAGCTCAGGGAAGTGGCCATGGACGACGTTGTGAGGATCCTTGGCCACCGCCAGCCCGGAGAGGAGTATAAATCCATCCACCCCCCGCTGGAAGAGGCCAACGAGCCCGACTGCCCCATTCGGCAGTTGGTGACGCCCCTCGAGGGCGCCAAGAAGGGTGACAGAGTCAGGTACGTTCAGTTCACTGACTCCGTCTACTTCGCCCCCATCTCTCCCTACCAGAGGGCATGGATGTACCTGTCCAGATACCGTGGTATCGACACTGGTACCCTGTCCGGAAGGCAGATCATCGAGATGAGGGAGCGTGACCTGGAGGTCATCGCTAAGGAGTTCATAGAGAACGAGACCTTCGACCCTGCCCTCACCGGCATCAGGGGTGCAACCGTTCACGGTCACGCCTGCCGCCTGGATGAGAACGGACTGATGTTCGATGCCTGGCAGAGGTACGAGTGGGACGCCAAGAAGGGCGAAGTGGTCTACGTGAAGGACCAGGTCGCTCTGCCCTTGGACAAGAGGATCTCCGTCGGAAAGCCCGACAGCATGGAGAACCTGAAGAAGAGGACCACCATCTTCCGTGCCGACGGCGTGGACATGAGGGACGACAAGGAAGTCACCATGTACGGACTGAGAATCCACAAGCTGAGAACGCTTGCCGGTTTCCAGCCGTTCGCCATGAAGGGGGAGTAAGCAATGGCAAAAGAGAAGCTATTCATGGATGCGTGTAAGAAGAAGTTCAAAGAGGACCCTACCGACACGCACACCAAGTTCTACTGCTACGGCGGCTGGAAACAGTCCGCTCGTAAGAGGGAGTTCGTAGACGCTGCGAACAAGATCGCCAAGCAGCGCGGCATCCCCATGATGAACCAGGACATCGGTGTCCCTCTGGGACAGCGCTCCTGGATGCCCTACCAGCTGTCCCACACGGACATCTTCGTGGAGCCCGATGACCTGCACTGCGTGAACAACTCTGCTATGCAGCAGTGCTGGGACGACATAAGGAGAACGGTCCTAGTCGGACTGGACTCTCCTCACCAGACCATCGAGAGAAGGCTGGGTAAGGAGGTCACGCCCGAGACCATCAACCACTACCTGGAGACCGTCAACCACACCATGCCTGGTGGCGCCGTCGTGCAGGAGCACATGGCTGAGATCAACCCCGCCCTGGCCTACGACTCTTACGTCAAGGTCTTCAGCGGCAACGATGAGCTCATCGATGAGATCGACGACTGCTACGTCATCGATATCAACAAGCTCTTCCCCGCTGCCCAGGCCGAGCAGTTGAAGAAGGCCATTGGAAACACCATCATGCAGGCTGTCAGGGTCCCCACCATCGTGGGTCGCCTGATGGACGGCGGAACCGTTTCCAGGCACTCTGCCATGCAGATCTCGATGGCTTTCATCAGCGCCTACAAACTGGCCGCTGGTGAGGCTGCCATCGCGGACTTCGCCTACTCTGCCAAGCACCAGAGCATCAACATGGGTACCATGATGCCGGCTCGCCGCGCCCGTGGACCCAACGAGCCCGGAGGTATCCCCTTCGGAGTGCTGGCTGACTGTGCCCAGTCCGACCGTGTCTACCCCGACGACCCTGGCCGCGCCGCCCTCGAGGCTGTCGCTCTGGGTGCCGTGGTGTTCGACCAGATCTACCTGGGAGGCTACATGTCCGGTGGTGTGGGTTTCACCCAGTACTCCACCGCAGCCTACACCGACAACATCCTGGAGGACTACACCTACTTCGCCATCGATCACATCAAGGACAAGTACGGTGGTCTCTGCCAGCTGGACCCCAACAACTTCGACAAGTTGATCCAGCTGGGTGATGAGGTCAACTCCTACGCTTTGGAGATGTATGAGAGATACCCCGCCGCCATGGAGGCCCACTTCGGAGGTTCACAGAGAGCCACCGTCGCTGCCGCCGCTACTGGTATCGCCGGATCCATGGCCACTGGTGTCGCCGACTGCGGTGTCAACCTGTGGTACCTCTCCATGCTCCAGCACAAGGAGAGAACGGGCAGGCTCGGATTCTACGGCTACGACCTGCAGGACCAGTGCGGTTCCGCTAACTCGTTGGCCTACAGGTCCGATGAGGGTCTGCCCATGGAGCTCAGGGGTCCCAACTACCCCAACTACGCCATGAACGTCGGTCACCTCTCTGGTTACACCGGTATCCCCAAGGCTGCTCACGTGGCCCGCGGCGATGCCTTCACGGTGAACCCGCTGATCAGGGTCGCATTCGCTGACCCGGCCCTCGTGTTCGACTTCGCCAACGTGACGAAGGAGTTCGGACGCGGCGGTCTGCGCGAGTTCAAGCCGGCCGGTGAGAGAACCGCCATCATCATGGAGTGATCCTAACCTTGAAAAATGGAGATGTGTACCGGTACAAGCCCACAGGCACAGTAGGAAAGGTAATGGACATCAGGGAGAGGGAAGGCGGAGTCTGGGCACTGCTCGACTACACCAACCTCTACTACGACGTCCAGAACCTGGAACCTGCGCCCGAGAGCGAGTACCGGTCCGTCTCCTACAAGGAAACGGAGAAGGACCAGAGCATCGCGCTCCAGTCCGTAGAACAGCTCCAGAAAGTCGCGGAGGAAGTGAACATAGACTCGTACACTCCCTCCGGCGGCGGATAAACCCCTTAAACATCATTTTTTTTCCTTTCATGGGTGAGATCATGGTCAACGTCCGTTACCGCGATATCGTGGGCTCCTTGGTGATAAGCTCGGACGCCTACATACTGGGAGAGGTGGAAGGCATCCGCTACGATGCCAGCACCTGGCATGCTGATTACCTTCTAGTGGCGGTCCAGAAAAGACTGGAGTCCTACATCGGGGCGGGGAAGTCGGTGCTCTCTGCATCCAAGGTACTGGTGCCAATGGACCTCATCAAGGCTGCCAACCAAGCCATCATCCTATCATACACTTTGATGGAGCTCAAAGAGTTCGTCAAACCAGAGAATGTCAACATCCCCAATCTGGCCAACCTCCTGGGCAAGAAGGTGGTGACCGAGGACAAACAGGCTCTGGGCAGTCTTTATGATATGAATCTGGAGGTCCTGCAGCACTGGCCGGTGATCTCCATCGTGGTACGGTTGGATAAGACCGCCGCTGAACCTCTGGGAATCAAGAAGCCATTGTTGTCCCGTCTTCCGGACATCACCCTGGATATCGGCATGGTCCGGAACGTCACCGAGCTGGTGCACCTCAACCGTAGCCTTGCCATCATACGAGAGGAGATGACCGTCGGCAACTGACTCAGGAACAGTCGAACGCCACCAGGATGCTGGCGAGCTTGGGGTCGTCTTCCAATCCGTAATGGTCCTTTATCATCTTGTCTGAAGTGGGGGACGGACTGCAGGAAACCACATTCCGGCATCCCAGCGTCTCGTTTACTTCGGGGAAGGAGACCGCCGGCATGAGGAAACGCTCCCTACCTTTCGGAATGACATCCGGGAAGACCACGAAACTGTCCGACAGCCAAACCACGTCATCGCGATCCTCGTATTGCCCGCGGGTATGTGGGAAGACCTCGATACCCATCAAGCAACCGTCATCACCGCAGAGTACGACCGTCGGTTCTGGCGGTGGGCGGAAAGTGTAATTCTTGACAATGCAAATCACATACTCTCTTTCCAAAGCCTGAAGGAACCCTTCGTTCAGAACATCGATATCCAATGTGGCTTTCACCATGGATTCCTCTTTGCGCAGTTGTTCTAAGATTCCTTGGTCCAGCAAGTGGACGTGTTCCACTCCTTTCATTCCCTTTAGGAGGGTAAGAATCGCGTCCAGATTGAACATGCGGTATGATTTAAAACAAGATATTTAAGACTTGATGATATTGCTATGGCTATGAGCCTAGACCTTCTCGGCAAGAAGGACCCTAAAGTCCTCCAAGCCTTGTACCGGTACAAGAACGAAATCCTGAAGGAAGGTGAGCTGACCATCCGGGAGAAGGAACTCATCGCCACAGCCGTGGCATCTACCCTTCGTTGCGAGAAATGCCTGGAGTTCCATGCCGAAGCCGCTCTGGAGCATGGTGCCACAAACCGGCAGATCATGGAAGCCATTGAAGTGGCCATGTATCTAACCGGCCCTTCGGCCATGATATGGTCGGACAGAATAGACGATTATATCGACGATCACCGTGAAGAAGAACAATAATTCAT
>Ga0172382_10003739_pt1 | contig 23859 bp, 15 predicted proteins | sample Leawel138RmetaG_FD_122245 | JGI IMG/M metagenome (GOLD analysis project Ga0172382, IMG submission 122245) | Leachate microbial communities from a municipal landfill in Southern Ontario, Canada - Leachate well 138R metaG | ecosystem: Engineered > Solid waste > Landfill > Unclassified | place... | reverse complement strand
GGCGGCATGTTGCTGGCCGCCGTGCAGCACGTGAAAGAACAGCATGGCGACGTGAAGCGGCTGTGGGGCAAGCTGTACGGGCAAGAGAAGAACCTCACCACCTCATCCATCGCGCGGATGAACCTGTTCCTCCACGGCATCGAGGACTTCCAGGTGGTGCGCGGCGACACGCTGCGCAACCCGGCCTTCATCGCCTTGAGAGACGATCGGGGGCGTTTGGTGTCGGCGCTGCGCCGTAACCCACTGATTTTCCATTCACCGGTGGGCTAGGCAGAAAGCCATGTTTCTCGCCGGCTAGTTTGCCGGCGAAACTTTACACCTTTTTCGATTCCGCTATAGTGCATCACCATGGCCGCACTATCCGATCTGAATTTCGAGACAGGCATCGCCGCGCTCACGCACGGTCAGTCAGCCCTTTGGGGCTTTCGTTCTGGCGACCGAGGTACCCACACCAGCCGCACGATCATGCTCGACGAGCTGTTGCATCTCCTGGATGCGGTTCCAGGGGACGCCGTCCGCGAGGATTACGCGGAGGCGGTTATGGACCACAACTGTCTCGGCAAGCGGACGGCGGCTACGCGAAAGCTGTCTCTCCAGCGCCTGACCGAGCTCTACGCCCTGGACCCTCAGGTCATCCTGTTTCGCGTGCTGCGGGACCTCTGGGGTAGAAACGAAAAGAGCCGGCCGTTGCTCGCCTTGCTCCTGGCACTCGCACGGGACCCGCTACTACGGGCGACGGCAACCGCCGTCGTGCGCACGCCCCAAGGCAATGAATTTGCCCGCCAGTCCATGAAGGATGCGCTCACAGATGCCATCGGCGATCGGCTGAACGAGGCGACACTGGACAAGGTCGTGCGCAATGCATCGTCCTCCTGGACCCAATCGGGTCATTTCCGGGGTAGAGGGAGGAAGATCCGGCAGCAAGTCGAGCCGACGCCTGCTGCAACGATGTTCGCCTTGCTGCTCGGCTTCGCGGTCGGGCGGCGCGGTCGCTTGTTGTTCGAGACGCCGTGGGCAGCCGTGCTCGATACGACCCCAGACGATCTCATTGATGTGGCGGTCGATGCCAAGCGGCTGGGACTGCTGGATCTCAAGCAGTCCGGCTCGATGATCGATGTGTCATTTCCGGCGCTGTTCACCGACAAGGAACGGGAGTTGATCCATGGGGCGCATCGACAGGTTGGCTGAACGCTACAAGAGCTATATCGCCTTGCCTTGGCAGAAGGACCTGGCGGGGGCGCAGCGCGCCATATTCGTCGTGTACGACAAGGCAGATGAGCGGAGGCTGCGGGCGCGCAAGGATCTGTTCGCGATGGCTACGGCCGAGGCTGGCCACGGTTGGCTCGAGTGCGATCTGACCCGTGTCTTCGCCAAATGGATGGCGGCTACGGAGTACCGGGACAGCTATTTCGAGTCGCCGGAGGATCTCGAGCTCAAACTCGAGGATGACTTCCTCGAGCACGTGGCCGCACAGGTGCGCGAGGTACTGACATCGGCGGATGCCGACGAGAACTCGGTCGTTGGCATCTACGGTATCGCTTCACTGTTCGGATTCGTGCGCGTGTCCGAACTTATGAAGGAGATCGAGCGGGATATCAGAGGTCGCGTGGTGGTGTTCTTCCCCGGCGAGTACGAGAACAGCAACTATCGGTTGCTGGACGCAAGGGATGGGTGGAACTACCTCGCAGTCCCGATCACCTTGCATGAAGATCGAGGAGTGTACGAGGTATGAAGAACCGGGATATCTACCAGAGGGATCCCAGCAAGATCACCTTGCTGAATAACGGCGTCGCGACCATGACCGACGCCCTGACCGACGACGAACGTCGCACCTTACGTTTTGAGCTGGAGCACTTCGTCTGCGAGGGTGAGTACCAGCGGGGCCTTGTTCGCATCCTCGACTCATACGTCAGCAACCAGGGCCAGCCGGAGCAGCCCGCAGCCTGGGTCAGCGGCTTCTTCGGCAGCGGTAAGTCGCACCTTGCGAAGATGCTGCGCTTCCTATGGACCGACTACACGTTCCCGGAGGACGGCGCGAGTGCCAGGGGGCTTGCCCGACTGCCGACCGATGTGCAAGACCTGCTCAAGGAAATCACCACATTAGGTAGGCGTACCGCCGGCCTTCACGCGGCGGCGGGCACGTTGGGCGCCGGCGCCGGCGAGAGCGTTCGGCTGGCGCTGCTTGGCATCGTGTTCAAGTCCTCGGATCTGCCCGAAAGCTATCCGCAGGCGCGTTTCTGTCTGTGGCTCAAGAAGAACGGAATCTACGAGCAGGTTTGTGCCGCCGTGGAGGCCGAGGGCCGCGACTTCCGGCGCGAATTGAATGACATGTACGTGAGCCCGCTGATCGCCAAGGGACTGCTGGCAGCCGATCCCAACTTCGCGGGCAACGAGAAGGACGCACGGGCCGCACTACGGGCCCAGTTCCCCAAGCCCAAGGACATCACCACCGACGAATTCGTCACCGCGCTCCAGGACACGCTGTCGCCCGACGGCGAGATGCCCTGCACGGTCATCATCCTCGACGAGGTACAGCAGTACATCGGCGAGGACACCAGTCGGTCCTACGTGGTGCAGGAAGTGGTCGAGGCTTGCAGCAAGCGCTTCGGCGACCGTCTCCTGTTCCTTGGGACCGGGCAGACGGCGCTGTCCGGGACGCCCGCGCTGCAGCGCCTCCAGGGCCGCTTCACCGTGAATGTCGAGCTCTCTGACACCGATGTAGAGACCGTGACCCGCCGGGTGGTGTTGGCCAAACGCTCGGACCGAGTCAATGATGTCAAGTCCACCCTGGACGGCAACGCGGGCGAGCTCGACCGGCACCTGGTCGGTACCAAGATCGGCCCGCGCAGTGAAGACAAGTCCGTCCTCGTGGAGGACTACCCCTTGCTGCCAGTCAGGCGCCGCTTCTGGGAGCACGCCCTGCGCGCCGTGGATCGCGCAGGCACGGCCGGGCAGCTTCGTACCCAGTTGCGCATTGTCTACGACGCCATCCGGCATACAGCCGACGACCCGCTCGGCACTGTCGTCCCTGCCGATTTTCTGTTCGAGGAGATCTCGGCCAACCTTTTGCAGTCGGGCGTACTGCTGCGTGAGGTCAACGAAACCATCGCCAGCCAGGACGATGGATCGTCGGACGGTCGTCTGAAGTCGCGCTTGTGTGCACTGGTCTTCCTGATTCGCAAGCTCCCTCGCGAGGCCGGTGTCGATATTGGCGTTCGGGCCACGGCGGAAGTGCTCGCCGACCTGTTGGTGAAAGACCTCGCCAAGGATGGCACTGCCTTGCGCGGTCAACTGCCAAAGCTGCTCGACGAGCTTGTCGCTGCCGGCACGCTGATGAAGCTGGACGACGAATACAGCCTGCAGACCCGGGAAAGCAGCGAGTGGGAGGCGGAGTTCCGTAACCGTCAAACCAAGCTGGTCAACGATCCGACGCGGATGAGCAGCAAGCGCGCCCAGCTGTTGGGCGCAGCGGTGCAGGATTCGATTGGCTCCGTGAAACTGCTCCACGGTAAGTGCAAGGAGCCCCGCAAGCTCGCGCTTCACTTTGGCGCGGAACCGCCGCAAGGTACGGCGCATGAGATTCCCGTCTGGATCCGAGACGGTTGGGGCGCTGACGAGAAGAGCGTCATTGCTGATGCGCGCGCGTCCGGTCCCGACAGTCCGATCATCCATGTATTCGTCCCGAAGAGTCGGGCAGACGCGCTGGCTCGTGTGGTTGCCGCCCAGAGCGCGGCGAAGGACACCCTCGAGTACAAGGGTGTGCCTTCGACTCCGGAAGGCATCGAGGCCCGCCAGGGCATGGAAACTCGTCTCACCGAAGCGAGCAACAGCCTGCGAGCGCTAGTTGCCGAGGTGGTCGACGGTTCCAAGGTGTACCAGGGTGGCGGCAGTGAGCGACTTGAAGCCACGCTGCTGGAGAAGGTCAGGGAGGCGGCCGACGCCTCACTCGACCGGCTCTTCTTCGACTTCAAGGATGCGGACGACCACCGCTGGGCCAAGGTGATCGAGCGCGCCCGGAAGGGGGCCGAGCATCCCCTGGAAGCACTAGATTACAGCGGCAAAACCGAGGATCACCCGGTCTGCTCGGCGGTCCTATCCTTCGTGGGCTCCGGCAAGAAGGGCAAAGACATCCGTGCTCACTTCTCCGATCCACCCTACGGCTGGTCCCGAGACGCCGTCGATGCGGCGCTCATCAGCCTGTTCGGTACCGGCCATCTCCGGGCGACCACAAACGGGACGCCGCTGAAGCCTGGGCAGCTAGACCAGGCCAAGGTTTCGGGTACCGACTTCCGGGTAGAGAGCGCGACTATTGACACCCGTCAGCGCCTCAAGGTCCGCAAGCTGATCACCACGGCTGGAGTGGCCTGCAAGCCAAACGAAGAGGCCGCTGCGTCCGGTGACTTCCTGAGCAAGTTGAGCGATCTGGCGCGTAGTGCCGGCGGCGAGGCACCGCTTCCTGAGCGCCCGGACACGAGCTGCCTGCTGGACCTCCAGTCGCTCGCCGGCAACGAGCAACTCTTGGGCATCCTCAATAGGCACGACGAACTCCTGCAGAACATCGAAAATTGGACCAAGGCGCACGACCTGGCAGAGAAGCGTCTGCCGGCCTATGAGCGGCTGCGGTCCCTCGCGCGCCACGCTGAGGGATTGGATGCGGCCAAGGAAGTCCAGCCGCAGATTGACGCGATCGCCGCCAACCGCAGCCTGCTGGATGCGCCGGACCCCGTGCCTGATCTTGCGAAGACGCTCGCCGATGCACTGCGCACTGCGCTGGCGGCGGCCGAGAATCACTACGCCGAGGTCTTCGATGCGGAATCTGCCCGGCTCGAGTCCGCCGAGAGCTGGCAGAAGATCGAGCAGTCCGATCGGGACCGGATCATGAAAGGCCTGAATATCGCCAGGGCCACCAAGGGGGCCACGGGGACCGAACAGGAAGTGCTCGAGTCACTCCAGCGTATTTCGTTGGACGCGTGGCGGACCCGCACGGCCGCGCTACCGCAGCTTTTTGCCGAGGCTCGTATCCAGACCGACAAGCTGGTTGAGCCGAAGACCCACCACGTCAAGTTGGGCAGCGCGACGCTGCGCACGCCTGAAGAGGTGGAAGCCTGGGTGACGAAGACCGAACAGGAGCTGCTCGAGCAGCTCAAGCAAGGCCCGATCGTGGTGTCGTAGGGACAAGCATGAAGACGCTCTCCACCGAACATCGCCGGCAGCTGGAACGAACGGTCGTCGAGGCCCGGGATATCGCCGAGGCTGGTGCCCGTTGGGCGTTAGAGGCGCTCGCGGTACATCACCACGAGCCTTATAGCCACATGAGCGCCGAGCAGCGCAAGCTGCGCAACCGCTTGCGAGCCCACGCGCGTTATCTTGGGGACCGCGTCGATGCACGTTCCGGGGCGCACGCGATTGATCACCTGGTTCACGAGAGCGCCTACGAGCATTGGCACGGGATGCTGTTTGCGCGCTTTCTCGCTGAGAACAATCTCCTGATCGAGCCTGAGATGGGGATCGCTATAACGCTGGACGAATGCGAGGAGCTGGCCAAGGAGGAAAGCATCGACAAATGGGTGCTGGCCGCGCGCTTCGCCCACCGCATGCTGCCCCAGGTGTTCCGGCCCGATCACCCCGTGTTCGAGATTCAGCTCGCCCGCGAATACCGGCTGAAGCTCGAAGGCCTGGTCGAGGGGCTCCCGGCTGAAGTGTTCACGGCCACGGATGCGCTCGGCTGGGTATACCAGTTCTGGCAGACCAAGAAGAAGGACGAGGTAAACCGCTCCGAGCTCAAGATTGGGGCGGATGAGCTGCCCGCGGTAACCCAGCTCTTCACCGAGCCCTACATGGTTCAATTTCTGCTGCAAAACTCACTGGGGGCCTGGTGGGTCAGCCGCTGCCCGGACAAGGCATGCCCGGTCGAGCTGACGTATCTGCGCCTAACCGATGAGGGGATACCCGCCGCGGGCAAGTTCGAGGGCTGGCCGGACGAGCTTTCGCAGTTCCGCCTGCTCGACCCCTGCTGTGGCTCGGGGCATTTTCTGGTGGCGGCGTTCCTGATGTTGGTGCCCATGCGCATGGCGCTTGAGGGACTGGGCCCCGCCGGCGCGGTCGATGCTGTCCTGCGGGAGAACCTCCATGGCCTGGAGCTGGATCAGCGTTGCGTGGCAATCGCGGCGTTCGCGTTGGCGCTCGAGGCGTGGCGATTCCCTGATGCAGGCGGCTTCCGAACATTGCCGAAGCTCAACATCGCTTGGTGTGGTCAGCCGGTTGCGGGAAAGAAGGAACACTGGCTCGCGCTTGCTGAAGGCGAACAGCGGATTGAAGCGGGTATGGCGACGCTCTATGAGACCTTTCGTGATGCGCCGACCTTGGGCAGCTTGATTGATCCCGCGCGAACCGCTTCCGAGGATATGTTGACGGCAGGTTTCAAAGAGCTGCGGCCGTTGCTCGAGAATGCACTCCGCGAGCATAGCGATGATGAGGAATGGGAAGAAACCGCAATCGCTGCCCATGGCTTGGCTGATACTGCGCGAATGTTGGCTGGCACCTATCACGCGATTCTTACCAACGTACCCTATTTAGGCCGAGAGAAGCACACGCCTCGTCTTCGTGCGTTCTGTGAGAAGAACTATCCGTTATCGAAGCATGACCTTGCCACGGTATTCATGGAGCGCATCCTGGCGCTTTGTTCTACACGTGGCAATGCGATTCTGGTCCTGCCCCAATACTGGCTATTTCTCGCTCGTTACAGGGGGCTTCGACAAAAGCTATTAGAGAGCACAAGTTGGGGCTTATTGGCGACTCTCGGGCCAAGAGCATTCGAAACCATCTCTGGCGAAGTCGTTAATACCTGCCTTGTCTCCATAGGGGGCTCTCAAACAGCTGCGCCCGATGCAACGTTTTCATGGCTTGATGTGACCAACGCGGCGAATCGCGAGGGCAAAGAAACGCTTCTACGCACGGGAAAACTACTTTCTCTATCTCAAAGAGCGCAGCTTGCTAATCCCGACTCTGTAATTGGCTACCAGTCCAATCAAGACCAGCCCTTATTGGAAAGCGTCGCGTACTGCTATCAAGGATTAGCCACCAGCGATAATGCGCAGTTCGTGTTCAACTTCTGGGAGCTCCCCGCGTTGGCTGACGGTTGGGAACCTTTCCAGTTCGCTCCAGAGTCGACAGCACAAGTCAGTGGCTGCAGTCACATCTTGCTCTGGGAGGATGGGCGTGGCAGGTACGCGAGCCACGCAATGGCGCTTAAAAAGGAGGGTCGTCTTGGAGGTTGGAAGTCTGGTCATGGGGCATGGGGCAAGCGGGGAATCGCGATTAATAGAATGGGTGAGCTTCCCGTATCTCTCTACTTCGGGACGAAGTTTGACTGTAACGTCGCTGTGCTTGTGCCGAACGAGGAGGAAGATATTCCTCCAATCTGGGCCTACTGCAGCTCTGAGGAATATGCCAAGAGTGTTCGGAAGCTGAACTCTAAGTTATCGGTAACCAACGCTACCCTCGCGAAGGTGCCTTATGACTCCTCGCGGTGGAGCACGCAGGCGTCAGCGAGTACCGACGACCTTTTCAGACTCGAAACCTTTGATCCGACGCAATGGGCGTTTCATGGTCATCTGCGCTATTCGTTTGCACCGCTCCAAGTAGGTATGGCCCGACTTTTGGGCTACAGGTGGCCAACAGAGACGGGTTTAGATATCCACTTGTCGGAAGGGGCCAAGAGTTGGCTCGAGCAAGTGGAAGAGTTGGATTCACTCGTTGACGATGACGGAATCGTGTGTATCCCGTCAGTCCGTGGAGAGAGACCAGCTCAGGAAAGATTGCTGCAGTTGTTTCAACGAGCGTGGGGCTCCGAATGGCAGGACGCGAAACTGACGCAATTGTTGTCGGAGTCTGGAAGCCGGACCCTTGATGACTGGCTGAGAAACCGCTTCTTCGAGGAACACTGCAGGTTGTTCCAGCATCGCCCGTTTATCTGGCACGTTTGGGATGGCCGCAAGAGCGATGGCTTTCACGCGCTCATCAACTACCACAAACTGGCTGAAGGCAATGGTAAGGGTCGTCGCCTTTTTGAGTCGCTCACCTATAGCTATCTTGGAGACTGGATTGCTCGCCAGCAAGATGGCCTAAAGCGAGGCGAAGGAGGTGCCGAGGATCGTCTCGCTGCGGCACTGGAGCTACAGAAGCGCCTCGTTGCCATACTAGACGGTGAACCTCCCTTCGACATCTTTGTTCGGTGGAAGCCTATCGATCAACAACCCATTGGTTGGGAGCCAGACATCAACGATGGCGTGCGCATCAACATCAGGCCGTTTTTAGCTCAGGATCTAACTGGAGGCAAGAAGGGCGCTGGCATCCTGCGCGTCAAACCAAACATCCATTGGCGCAAGGATCGGGGAAAAGAGGCGATGCGCGACCAAGCGCAGTTTCCATGGTTTTGGGCCAATGCCTCGTTTACTGGCGAGCGTATCAACGATGTGCATCTGTCGAGGCAGAACAAAGGGGAAGCGCGTGGCAAGCATCCAGTTAGCGACAACTGATCCAAGCGATGGCAGTTACCTTGAGCTGATTGCCGGCGCGTATGTTCATGTTCAGCCCACCGCAATGATCGCCGCTGTTGCTTATGCAACGCATAGCGGCGTGGCGGAGTTAGTTGGTCGCCTCGAAACCCTTGAGGGCTGGGGACAAGTCAGCAAGAGATGGCTTGTCGGAATCGACTTTTGTCGATCAGATCCGGTGGCACTCGAAGGCCTGAGCGGTCTGCCGAGGTCAAGTCTTCGGATATACGATGGCCGTTTCGTTGTTGGCCGAGACCGCTGTACGCCACGCGTTTCGTTTCATCCGAAGCTCTATGGCTTCCAGCGCGGCAATCAAAAGGCGGTTGTTGCTGGGTCTGGGAATTTGTCTCGCACGGGTCTACGCGTGGGTGTGGAAGCTGGTATGTCGGTCTGCGATATGCCGGGCGCAGACGCGAGAACCGTACAAGACTGGTTCGATCGAAATTGGCGACTCGCCACTCGATTCTCCGATATTTCAGTCGAATATGGCCATCGGTTTCAAGCTGTGGAGAACAGGACTCAACCGGTACCAACGGAAGACGATGCCGCGCCGGAGTCAGCCGGTGCACGCGGGCAATTAACACCTTCGCAACTCCGAAAGCTCAATGTTTGCCGGAATTTATGGATTCAGGTTGGGAACCTTCATTCCAACCGAGGGCCAGGTCGCCCCGGCAACCAGCTAATGCTTAAACGGAACACGCGCGTGTTCTTTGGGTTCCCGGCGAGAGACCTCGACCCAGACACCACAGTAGGTCACGTTGCTATCGAGTACGCCGGAAACACAAGAGGCGACTGTTCGCTGCGATTCAGCAACAACTCAATGGATGTGCTGACTCTACCTGTCCCCGGCGTAGAGGGTCCTCCCGCCTACGATCAGGAAACCATTTGCTTCGAGCAGATCGGTGTGCGCAAGTTTCGGCTGATATTGGGTACGCGTAGAGATGTGACCAACTGGAAGAGACAGTCCGAGGCGATCGATGGCGCCTTTCGGATGACGAGCGGCCGTGAGTGGGGCGTTTTCTAGAGCCTGTGGTGAAAGATATTGAGGACGCGGAACTGAATACGCTATCCACCGAAGATCGTCGGCAGCTGGAACGAACGATCGTCGAGGCCCGCGATATCGCCGAGACCGGCGCCCGGGGTGCGTTGGAAGCGCTCGCGGTACATTACCACGAGCCTTTTAGTCACATGAGCGGAGAACAGCGCAAGCTGCGCAATCGTCTGCGTGCGCATGCGCGTCATTTGGGGGACCGCGTCGACGCGCGTTCCGGGGCGCACGCGATTGATCATCTGGTCAACGAGTGCGCCTACGAGCACTGGCACGGGATGCTGTTTGCGCGCTTTCTTGCTGAGAACCATCTTCTAATCGAGCCCGAGATGGGCGTTGCCATCACGCTGTATGAGTGTGAAGAGCTGGCAAAGGAAGAAGGCGTCGACAAATGGGCGTTGGCTGCCCGTTTCGCTCACCGCATGCTGCCGCAGGTGTTCCGGCCGGACCACCCCGTGTTTGAAGTGCAGTTTGCCCGCGAATACCGGCTGAAGCTGGAAGATCTGGTCGAAGGCCTGCCAGCCGATGTATTCACGACAACGGATGGGCTGGGCTGGGTCTACCAATTCTGGCAGACGAAGAAGAAGGACGAGGTCAACCGCTCGGAGGTCAAGATTGGGGCGGATGAGCTGCCGGCGGTCACCCAGCTCTTCACCGAGCCCTACATGGTGCAGTTTGTGCTGCACAACTCACTGGGGGCCTGGTGGGTGAGCCGCCACACCAACAAGCGATGTCCGGTCGATCTGACCTATCTGCGCCAGACGGAGGATGGGGAGCCTGCGGCCGGCGCGTTCGTGGGGTGGCCAGATGACCTCGCGGAGTTCCGCCTGCTGGATCCCTGCTGCGGCTCGGGACACTTTTTGGTGGCGGCTTTCCTGATGCTCACTCCGATGCGTATGGCGCTGGAAGGACTGGACGCCGCACAGGCTGTCGATGCCGTCCTACGGGAGAACATCCATGGCCTGGAGCTGGACCAGCGCTGCGTGGCCATTGCAGCGTTCGCACTGGCGCTCGAGGCTTGGCGTTATAGCGATGCAGGCGGCTTCCGGACATTGCCGAAACTCAATCTCGCGTGGTGTGGCCAACCCGTCGGCGGCAAGAAGGAGCAGTGGCTCGCGCTCGCCGAAGGTGACTCCCGGATCGAGGCTGGCATGGCTGCGCTACACGACACCTTTCGGGACGCGCCGACCCTGGGCAGCCTGATCGATCCAGCCAGGTGTGTATCTGAGGACATGCTTTCCGCCGGATTTGAGGAGCTTCAGCCGTTACTCGGACGAGCTTTGCGGCAGCATGCCGGCGAGGAGGAGTGGGAGGAGACCGCTATCGCTGCCACTGGTTTAGCGGAAACTGCGAGGTTGCTGGGCGCACGGTATCACCTGATCGCGACGAATGTCCCTTATGTTTCATTGCGTAAGCAAGTCGAACGACTTTCCAATTTCACGAAGCAACACTATCCAGCATCGAAACAGAACTTGGCGTTAGTTCTGTTAGAACGAACCCTCCAGCTCTGCGCTGATTCTGGAGGGTTTGCTCTAGTTCTTCCCCAGGATTGGACGTTCCTGGACATATATGAAGACTTAAGGCGCGATCTGCTCAAAAGGATTGAATGGAGATTTGTGGCAAAGCTTGGCGTCAAAGCATTTCAGACGCCCATGTGGGACATGAACATCATGCTCTTCATCGGATCGAGAGATCAGCCTAACGCAGACAGTAAGATCCGTGCGTTGGATGTATCTCACGGATCAAAAGCAGAAGAAAAGGAGATCGCTCTGCGAACCGAAACACCGTTCGATAGCACCCAGCTCGAACACCTCGATAACCCCGATGCTCGCCTCGTGTTTGGTGAGACGACCAACGTCGCCACCTTGGCCAAATTTGCAGATGCCTTTATGGGGGTTTCGACGGGGGATGGCGTTAGGTTTCAGCGCTGCTTCTGGGAAGTTCAGGACTTCGGCAGTACCTGGCAGGTCTTGCAGAGCACGGTCAGCCAAACACAGGACTATGGCGGGCGTTCAGAAATCATCCGATGGGAAGGAGGACGTGGCGAAATCTATCAATTGGCTCAAGAGGTGAAGCATCTCAATCATGCGGCTCAGAACTGGGCTCGTGGAGCGCCGTCTTGGGGGAAGCGCGGGGTTGTCGTAAGCCAGATGGGTGACCTTCCAGCTACGGTATATTCAGGGGATATCTACGACTGCAACTGCGTTGCGATCGTGCCTTTCGATGAATCGAATCTCGAACCCCTGTGGGCTTTCTGTTCCTCACACGAGCTTGCTTCCGAGACAAGGAGGCTCAACCAAGCTTTAAAAGTGCCACCAAAGACGATTCTCAAGGTTCCTTTCGACATTTCCAAGTGGCAAAAAAGGGCTGAGGAGGTATTAGTAGGTGGTCTTCCTAGCCCGTGCTCAAACGACCCCACGCAGATGCTTTTTAGTGGCCATCCTCGGATATCGGATACACCGTTAATGATTGCTGCTGTGCGGCTGGTCGGCTTCCACTGGCCATCGGAAAGCAATACCGAAATGGAATTGGCCGAAGAGCAGCGTGTATGGGTCGAAAAGGCGAAGGCACTTTATCCCATCGAGGACGAAGACGGCATCGTGTGCATTCCCTCGGTGCGCGGTGAGAGGCCTGCGCAGGAGCGGTTGCTGCAGATGTTGCATGTGGTCTACGGCAACGACTGGAGCGACGGTATTCTGGCCGAACTGCTTACTGACTGTGGCAGCGCTTCTCTCGATGACTGGCTGCGCAACCAATTCTTCCCGGATCACTGCAAGCTATTCCAGTACCGCCCCTTCATCTGGCACATCTGGGACGGCCGCAAGAGGGACGGCTTTCACGCACTGGTTAACTACCACAAGCTCGCCGAGGGTGACGGCAAGGGCCGCCGCTTGCTGGAGTCGCTTACCTACAGCTACCTCGGCGACTGGATCGCGCGCCAGCAGGATGGCGTGAAGCGTGGAGAGGGTGGTGCCGAGGACCGCCTCGCTGCCGCGTTTGAGTTGCAGAAGCGCCTCGTGGCCATTCTGGAAGGCGAACCGCCGTTCGACATCTTTGTCCGCTGGAAGCCTGTCGAGCAACAGCCCATCGGCTGGGAGCCGGACATCAACGACGGCGTACGCCTGAATATTCGTCCTTTCATGGCCCAGGACCTGCCGGGCGGCAAGAAGGGCGCCGGCATCCTCCGAGCCAAGCCGAATATTCACTGGAAGAAAGACCGCGGCAAGGAGCCGACCCGCGACGAGGCCCAGTTCCCCTGGTTCTGGAAGAACGGCAAGTTCGCTGGCGACCGGGTCAACGACGTGCATCTGACGAATGCTGAGAAGCGCGCCGCCCGTGAGGCGGCCGGCACTGCCGCGAAGGGGAAATGACGACGGTGGACCGTTCAGGCAACACTGTTATAGAGGCACTTGTCCGATCCCTGGAGGCCGCGGCCAAGTTCAACCCTAACGACGTCGTGCACCCTTATGCGGTCTTGTGGACGGACCAGGATGCCCAATGGCAGCCGGTCATCGCTCAGCTCCGGCGGTTGCTGCCGCAGCTTCTGACTTTCGGGGACTTTGAGCCGGAGCTCCGCAGTGGGCCGGCGATCTGGGTGCGAAGCGTGGTCGATCGGGCGCTGTCGGAAGTCGAGACTCCCGAAGGTACAACACCCATCGTCTATCTGCCGGGCGTCAGCCGGCAGGAGCTGCGTGCAGTCCAGGAATGCCCGGACAGTCTCAAGCCCCTGGTGGAACTGCAGTACCGGGGCGTTTGCTGGACCCAGAAGAACGGCAAGGATTGGACGGTAGAAGCGTTCCTTGTTTCGGAAGAAGGGGGCTTGGGTCTCGACGTCGCGCGTGATGCCACAACTCGGCGGGCTATGCTGGGTGCATTGGCCGAGCTCGCGACCACGGCGGTCGACCGGCTGAAAGGCAAGCACCTCGAGGCCGAAGACTTCGACAAGCTCTTCTCCGACGATCCGGCGAAGGATCTATTGCTGTGGTTGAGCGAGCCGGAGGCGGTGAAATCCGGATGGAACGGCGGGCGTTGGGCTGCGTTCAAGTCGCGCTGTAAGGCGGATTTCAAGTTCGATCCCGACAAAGACGGGGAGCTGGTCGGCGCGGAGTTCCTGGGCAAGCGACACGGACCCTGGGCGACGGTATGGGAAAGATTCACGGAGTCGCCCGTGCTGTATCCGGGGGTGGCGGAGCTGCTGCGCAACGCGAAGCCGGCGGATCTGCTCGAGGAATCTTCTTCGTCTTGGCCTCAGAACAACGAGAAGGAAGAAGCCGGTCTGCGGCAGGCATTGCTTGGACTCGAGAAATCGACGCCGGGTATGGCGCGCGAGCGCGTGGCTGAGTTGGAGAAGCTGCACGGACCGCGACGAGAGTGGGTGTGGGCCAAACTGGGCCAGGCGCCGTTAGCGAACGCGCTGGGGCACCTCGCGCGGCTTGTAGAGGTAGCTGCTAGCAAACTAGGTGGCGCGTCGGCGGCGGAGATGGCCAAGCTGTACGCCGATAGTGCCTGGGAGGTTGATACTGCAGCGTTGTCCGCGGCGGCTGCTGTGAAGTCGGCCATGGATGCACAAGCTGTAGGCAAGGCATTGAACGCCGTATATCGGCCCTGGCTAGAGTCGGCTGCCGAGCATCTCCAGGCCATAGTGGAGAAGGAGCCCTTGCCTGGGCATGACGGCCAGGCAATCGAGGAACTCCAGGTCGAGTCCGGCGGCATCGTCCTGTTCGCCGATGGCCTCCGGTTCGATGTCTCTCAACGCCTCGCCTCGCGGATGCGGGACAAGCGCTGGGCCGTGACGCTGTCGACCCGATGGGCCGGGCTGCCGACCGTGACAGCGACAGCCAAGCCGGCCGTCTCACCGGTCTCGAAACATATCAAAGGCACCTCGCTCGGAGAGGATTTCCTCCCGGCGACGGCTGACGGCGAGCAGCCGTTGACGACGGACAGGTTTCGCAAACTGCTGGCCACTAGTGGTTACCAGTACGTTGGTGCGGATGAAACCGGCGATTCCACCGGTCGTGGCTGGACCGAGAACGGTGAACTCGACAAGTTGGGGCATTCTCTTCAAGGCAAGCTCGCAGGGCGGGTCGAGGAGCAGGTCGAGCTCCTACTCGAGCGTATCGATGCCCTGCTCGAGGCCGGTTGGAAAGAGATCCGTGTGGTAACCGACCACGGTTGGCTCTGGTTGCCCGGAGGATTGCCAAAGGTCGATCTCCCAAAGTACCTGACGGCAAGTCGCTGGGCACGCTGCGCGGCCATCAAGGGTGGCTCGAAGGTAGAGGTTCCGACCGTGCGTTGGCACTGGAACGCGCACGAACGGGTCGCGGTAGCGCCTGGAATCGCTTGCTTCGGCGCCGGTAACGAATATGCCCACGGCGGATTGAGCCTACAGGAGAGCCTCATCCCGGTGATCCGGGTCACCGCTGGTAATGCGGCTGCCAATGCGCCGGCCGAGATCAACGAGGTCAACTGGGCCGGCCTGCGCTGTCGCGTCCGGGTAGAAGCCGCGCAGCCGGGGCTGTCGGTCGATCTGCGCAAAAAGGTGAACGATCCTGGGTCCTCGGTGAGCCAGGCTCGAGCGCTGGACTCGAAGGGCTCCGCGAGCCTGCTGGTTGCGGATGATGAATTGGAAGGGTCGCCGGCGGTGGTAGTGGTGCTTGATGCCAGCGGTCATGTGATTGCGAAACAACCCACGATCATCGGGGGTGACGATTGAAAGTAGAACTCGATCCACTCGACCGTCTGGCGGCGACGGCGTTTGAAGGCTACCTGGTCCGTAAGGACCTGGTGCGCAAGTACAGCCGTCAGTATCCAGTCCCGACGTACGTGGTCGAGTTTCTGCTCGGGCGCTACTGCGCAAGCACGGACGAACAGGAAATCGAGGAAGGTCTGACCATTGTCGAACGGCAGCTGGCAGACCGAACGGTGAGGACCGGCGAAGAGGAGCTGTTCAAGGCACGGGCCCGCGATCAGGGCTCAATCAAGCTGATCGACATCGTTCGAGCCAAGCTGGACGCCAAGACCGATTCCTTCGTCGCCGAGCTGCCGAGCCTCGCGATCAAGGATGTACGAATCGACGACAGCCTGGTCAAACAGCACGAGCGGATGCTCACGGATGGCTTCTATGCGGAAGTGACGCTGAGTTATGACGCGGCCATCGCCCAGGAAAAAGGCGGTCGCCCGTTCGCGATCGATAGTCTTCGGGCCATCCAGCTATCCAAAGCCGACGTCTTGGATACGTTTAAACGTGGCCGGCACGACTTTACGGCCGAGGAGTGGAAACGGCTTCTCCTGCGTAGCGTCGGTCTCGAGCCGGCTGCGCTGTCTGAGCGTGGCCAGCTGGTTGGCCTCGTACGCATGGTTCCCTTCGTTGAACGCAACTACAACATGGTCGAGCTGGGACCACGCGGCACCGGCAAGAGCCATCTGTTTCAGCAGATCTCACCGTACGCGCATCTGATCTCGGGCGGGAAGGCGACCGTGGCGAAGATGTTCGTCAACAACGCCTCTGGTCAGCGTGGCCTGGTGTGCCAATACGACGTCGTTTGCTTCGACGAAATTTCCGGCGTCTCGTTCGACCAGAAGGACGGCGTCAACATCCTCAAGGGGTACATGGAGTCCGGCGAATTCTCCCGCGGCAAGGAAAGCATCCGGGCCGAGGGAGGCATCGTCATGGTGGGTAACCTCGATGTCGAGGTCGAGCACCAGCAGCGCGTTGGCCACCTGTTGAGCCCGTTGCCACCGGAAATGCGGGACGACACCGCGTTCATGGATCGCATTCACGCCTATGTGCCGGGCTGGGACTTTCCGAAGCTCAACCCCAATGAGCACTTCACGGATCATTTCGGCCTAGTCAGTGACTTCCTGTCCGAGTGCTGGAGCCGGCTGCGTACCGGCAGCCGGGTTCCCGTTCTGCAGGGACGAGTGAACTTTGGTGGAGCCCTCAGCGGCCGCGACATTACCGCGGTCAACAAGACGGTCAGTGGTCTTCTGAAGCTCCTGTATCCAGATCCGGAGATGCCGGTGCCGGATGAAGAACTGGAGGAGATGGTGCGCGCGGCTCTGGAAGTCCGCCGCCGGGTCAAAGAGCAGCAGAAGCGCGTCTTCAAGAGCGAGTTCCGGAATACACACTTCAGCTACGCGATGGGTGAGGACGGCATTGAGAAGTTTGTGTCGACGCCGGAGCTCCACAGCGATGAGGCGATCGAGCTCGATCCTCTACCGCCTGGCCAGGTGTGGGGTATCAGTCCCGGCGGCCCCGAAACTGGCCCGAGCCTGTATCGCCTTGAAGTGACCGTGGGTAAGGGCAGCGGTGTGAAGATCCTGAATGCCCCCGTGCCGCCGGCGTTCCGGGAGAGTGTCCGGTATGCAGAGCAGAACTTGTACACCCGCGCAAAGGAACTCGTTGGAGACCGCGATCCACGCGCCCATGAGTTCTCGGTACAGCTCAGGGCGTTGGATAACGATCGAACCGGTACTTCGCTTGGGCTGCCAGCGCTCATGGCTCTTTGCAGCGGATTGTTGGAGAAGAGTACGAAGGGTGGACTGATCGTCGTCGGCGCTTTGAATCTCGGCGGCTCTGTCGAGCCGCTTGCGAACGCCGTCGGTATCGTCGAGGTAGCCGTCGAGAAAGGTGCTGATACGGTGCTGATGCCTGTGTCTGCGCGAAAGCAGCTGTTTGAGCTATCTGACGACATGGCGACGCGTATTAACATCCAGTTCTACTCGGATACGCCGGATGCCTTGCTAAAGGCGTTGCTCGAATGATCAATTAATGAGTCATCTCGTATGTGGCCTGACAACGAAACAGAAAGGGACTTCCTGAACTTCTCAGGTGTTGCTGATACGGTAGCCGAGATCATTACGCAGGCGGCTGGGCGACCAACATCAATCGGAATATCAGGCTCGTGGGGTGCTGGTAAGTCCTCGATGATCAAGCTTGTGCGTGCCGCACTTGCCGAGAAGGACCAAAAGGATTCCGAGCATTTCATTTACGTTGAGTTCAATGCTTGGTTGTATCAGGGTTACGATGACGCCCGTGCCGCCCTACTCGAAGTCATCGCCACTAAGCTCAACGAAGAGGCAGAAAAGCGGAAGACCGGTACCGACAAGGCCAAGGAGCTTCTTCAGCGAGTGAACTGGCTTCGTGCCGCGAAGCTTAGTGCTGGCTCTGCCCTTGCGCTCGCCCTTGGGCTGCCACCGACTGGATTAATCGGTGAAGCCGTATCATTCGGCAGGAAGGCGTTCTCCGGAGATTTGACCGAAGGCGATGCCGAAGATGTCGAGAAACTGGCTAGAGATGCACTCACGACGACCGGAGGCCTGATCAAGGCCAAGCCGGAACTGTCACCACCGCGCGAGATTCAAGCTATCCGGGACTGTTTTGAGCAAACGCTCAAGCAGATGGGCGTGACACTGGTCGTACTCATTGATGACCTGGATCGCTGCCTGCCTCCAACCACTATTTCGACTTTGGAGGCGATGCGCCTGTTCCTATTCCTGGACCACACAGCTTTCGTCATCGCTGCTGACGACGCGATGATCAAGCATGCAGTGCGGCAGCATTTCGGAAGTGTTGAGGATGATCTCGTCCTCAATTACTTCGATAAGCTCATCCAGATACCCATTCGCGTTCCGCCGCTTGGCACCCAAGAAGTCCGCGCCTACATGCTGTTGCTGTTCATCGAAGCAGCCGAGATCGAAGACGCTCAGAAGGAGAGCATACGCGGGAGTGTATGTGCGCAGCTTGCCAAGAGCTGGCGCGGTGAACGAGTTGACCGGGCTTTCATGCAGACCATTTGCAAGGATGCGCCGCCCGAGCTGGTTGCTCGCTTTGATACCGCTGACCGTCTGGCGCCGCTCATGGTCAGTGCCACCCAGATCGCGGGCAATCCGCGTCTCGTTAAGCGTTTCCTGAACGCGCTCTCAATCAGGATGACCATCTCGCGCGCTCACGATGTCGGTGTGGACGAGGCAGTCCTGGCAAAGATGCTGCTCTTCGAGCGCTGCGGAAGTCCGAAGGCTTACGCCGCCTTAACGGCGGCCGTGAACAACGACCCAGACGGCAAGCCGGTCTTCCTGGGCGAATGGGAGCGGAAGGCTGCGGCCGGCGAAGAGATTGAGTTGGAGCAGGTCTGGGATGATTTCTTTGTCCGCGAGTGGCTCGCGATTGCGCCGCCGCTAGCGGATATAGACTTACGCGGCGTACTTTACGTAAGCCGCGAACACGCGCCATTGATCACGCCTGAAGACCGATTGTCGTCGGAAGGGGCGGAACTGCTTACCGCCATCCTCACAAACCCTGATATGGCCGCCAGTTTGCATGACCGCCTCACCGTGCTACCGCGTCCAGAATCTACAGTCATCATGGATCGTGTCCTCGAACGAGCCGGGCGCGAGCAGGAATGGGGTACGCCGGCAATCCTTGACGCGTGTATCGCTGTTGCCAAGGCTGATCCGTCGTTGGGGACGCGTGTCGCAGGTTTTTTGGGCGAGCGCCCCTCCGGCCAAATCAAGGCGAGTATCGTGCCAAAGATCGGCGACCAGCCCTGGGCTTCGCAGGTGTTCGCGCGATGGAAGAATGCTGACGTGAGTGATCCCGTCAAGAAGGCGATCGAAGCTACGGAGAAAGGCTGATGGGTACGTCGTCGTCGAGCTCCGGCTCGCCCTCCGGAACGCCCATGGTGCCGCCCTGGGTGCCGGACCCCGTGCCACCGCTTGGTGATGGGGCCGGAGATGACGATGGTGTTCCACCGGAAGGTGATGCGTCTGATCAGGCAGCGCGGCCGCCGGCACAGCCTGTACCGATAGCGCCACCTGCGCGCTTTGGTGGGGCGCGCACAAGGCTTGGGAGCTTTGCGCGGACAGGCTCAGCGGATGACATGCGAAAAGGCGTCGGGCAATACGCACGCAAGGGTCTCGGTGGTGGTGGCACAGCCGTTCGCCGCCTCGGCGGTACTGCCCGCACAGCCGGCGCACTCTTTGGTGCGTTGTCAGCAGCAGCTGCTGGGCAAGCATCGGGGCCGGGCAATGAGCTGAACCCGGCCATTCTCGTAGGTCGAAGCGCCGACGAAATTATGGGCGCAGTTGTTGAGGCAGTTCGTCCTGTAGATGGCACTCAGGACGGTGAAGCGAGCCGTGCTGCTATCGGGAAGGCCCTTTCCGAGTTGCTTACACAGTTTCCAGACGCCGACTTGCTCAACTTGTCAGTGGAACAACGGATCCTCGCTGTTGAGCGCTTTATCGCATGGGACGTGTTCAACCGGTTCGAACTTGATCTTGGCAAGACAATCCAGGAGAAAGCGCCGAGTGCGGCGAGCGCGCTTTCTCGTCTGAAGGAGGTGAGGGATTTCATCACGCAGACCGTCGCAGCGGAATTCAGGAAGCTAGCCGCAGGCGCCGCAGCTCTTGGAAGTAGTAAGGTCTCGGCCATTGTTCGAGACGCGTTGGGACTAGCGATCGGAGTGTTCGAGGGGTATCTGTAAATGACGATTCTCTGCGGCCCCACCAGCTCCAAGCTCGGACGCCTTCGAAAAGGCGACTTGCGCTGCATACTTTACGGCGGGGCGGAGAAACCGTCCGAAGGGTCCGCCGGCGGAACACTGCTCAAGTTGGTTCGGCGCGCGAAACTTGTACCGACTCCGCGTGCGTGGGATCTACTCTCGATTGCTCTGTCAGTTATTTGTGCCGATACGGCCGAAAAGCGCGGCGATAGCCCAGACGGCTGGACGCGCGCGATTGCGCTGAGAGTCGCGGTTAGTGATCCGGATTTCTGGAACGCGCACAAAGGGCTGATCGAACGGCAACTTAAGTTTCTAACCACCGACATATGGCAACTGGAATTTTCCGGTCTCGGTCTGCTTCCTAAGCCTCCCAAGATCCCTGTAATTCCTGAAGAGAACTGCGTGGCACTGCTGTCCGGCGGACTAGACAGCTTCGTTGGTGCTATCGATCTGGCCGCACTAGGAAATAAACCCTATCTGGTCAGCCAAGTTTCACCGGGAGACAAGCAATCACAGGCATATTTCGCGTCCAAGATCGGTGGCGGACTAAGCCATCTTCAACTGAACCACAATGTGAAGTGCCCTGGAGAAAACGACCGTTCCCAGCGTTCGCGTTCAATAATATTCCTCGCTTACGGCGTGTTGGCCGCGACATCGTTAAGACGGTACAAGGATGGAGAAAGCGTCGCCTTGTACATGAGCGAGAATGGCTTGATATCGATCAACCCACCTCTGACACCGGCACGGATTGGAAGTCTCAGCACGCGCACCACGCACCCAGTCTTTCTTCGGCTCTTTCAGGACCTACTCGAGGCAGCCGAGCTACGGGTTCAGGTTCGCAACCCGTATCAGCTCAAGACGAAAGGCGAGATGCTTCTCGAGTGTAAAGATCAGGCGTTCCTAAGGGAGTACGCTGCGGAAACAACCAGTTGTGGCCGGTTCGCGCGAAACGGTTGGAAACACTGTGGGCGTTGTCTGCCTTGTCTTATCCGGCGTGCCGCATTCCATAGATGGAGAGAGGAAGACAAGACAGCCTACGTGTACGCCGATTTATCGAAGAACGATTCTCAGCATGCGCGATTCGATGATGTGCGGTGCGCAGCGATGGCTGCGGCGCTCGTTGAATCGGAAGGCATAGACTCGCTTGCAACTACCAATCTGAACGGCTTTGCGATGGGCGATCTTGCGCCATACAAGACGATGCTGACTCGCGGGATTAAGGAGCTGGGGCAGTTTCTTGCTTCCGCAGGTGTTCGATGATCGATTTTCATTGTCACGTTGATCTTTTCCCGAACCCGCATGACATTGCCAGCGAATGCCGTGAGCAGCAGATTCAGGTCTTGTCGGTGACTACGACGCCGAGCGCGTGGGAGGGGACATCGGCGCTAGGTGGAGGCACGGTGTTGACCGCTCTTGGTCTTCATCCTCAGCTCGCGCATGAGCGAAAGTCTGAATTGACCTTGTTTGATCAGATACTGCCCAACTGCGCTTATGTTGGTGAGGTTGGATTAGATGGAGCACCAGAATTCAAGCGTCACTGGAAAGACCAGATTGAAGTCTTTGAACATGTGCTGGAGGCCTGCGAGCGAGTCGGAGGCAGAGTAATGTCGATTCACAGTCGACGTGCGAGCACGCCCGTCCTGGACGCATTGGAAGCACATCCTGGAGCAGGCCGCCCGGTTCTTCATTGGTTCTCTGGAACCCCGCGTGAACTCGATCGAGCTGTTGCACTTGGATGTTGGTTCAGCGTCGGGCCGGCGATGTTAACTAGCAAGCGCGGAAGGGACTTGGCGGGGCGGATGCCACAAACACGAGTATTGACCGAATCGGACGGACCGTTCGCCCGAGTGAGCGGAAAGCCGATCCTCCCTTGGGAAGTTGGTGCTGCGGTAGACCGTTTAGCAGAATGCTGGGAAAGCGACCCTAGCGGCGTTGAGCAGATATTGAACGAAAACCTGGCGGAGCTTACGGGCGGAGGGTAAGCTGACATCTACATCCCGATGAGCTTCGCTATCGCCTCGTCTGCCTCTTCTTCGGGCGTCACGTTTCGGCTGCCCAGTTTTCTGGGTTTCGGGAGTTTGCCGTCACGCCGCAACCGCCAGATCGTCATGTCGGAGCAGCCGCCCAGTTTCTCCTTGAGCTGCTTGTCGGTAATGAGTCGTCTCATCGTCGGTCTCCTGTGCTATCGCGACCTCACTTGTAGGGATGGTATTGATATCGCTGGCGATGGCTGCAGAAAACCAATGCAACCTGTGTCGTGGTTTCCAACCGGCAGAATTTCCGGCAGCGGCTGATCACGCGGCACCTTTGCTCTTCGATTCCGTCGTGGTTGCCGACTTGGCGACCGTGTCCAGGTAGTCAGCCCACCACTGCATCATCCGGGTCCGCTCCTCGAAGCGGTCGCCGCGGTCGTAAGCGCCCTTGACCTTGTTCTGCTCGGTGTGGGCCAGCGCGCGTTCCACGGCGTCGACGGACCACATGCGGTGCTTCTTGCCGTCGACCTCGGTGACGGCCTCGTTGAGGATCGTCGAGGCGAGGGCGCGGAAGCCGTGGACGGTGGTGCGTTTGTGGAATCCCATCCGGTACACGGCGAAGATCATGGTGTTCTGGCTGGCCGGTTTGTCCTCGAGGCGACCGGGCATCAGCCACTGCGAATGGCCCGAGACCTTGTGCAATTCCTCGAGAGTGGCGAGGGCTTGCTGTGACAGGGGCACCCGGTGCTCACGCCGGTTCTTCATCCGTTCGCCCGGGACCGTCCACACGCCTTCCTCACGGTCGAACTCGGCCCACTTCGCTTCGCGGACCTCGCTGGTGCGGGCCAGGGTGAGGATGAGCAGCCGGAGTCCGAGCCGGGTTGCCGCGTCACCCTGGTAGATCTCGAGTGCATGCAGGAAGGTCGGCAGCTCCCCGGCGGCGAGGGCGGTCTGCTGACCCTTCTTGCGCGGCTTCAGGTGATTGTGGAGCTCGCCGGCAGGATTCACCTCGCGGTAGCCGAGGGCGACGGCGCGGGAGAACACCGCCCGCACACGCTGCAGCACGCGCGTCGCGATCTCGCCAGCGCCGCGGTCCTCGATGCCCTCGATCAGGGCCATGATCTCGCGTGGCTGGATCTCGTCGATGGGGCGGGGGCCCAGCGTCGGCAGGATGTCGATCTCCAGCGAGCGCCAGACCTGGGAGGCGTGTTTCTTCGTCCAGCCGGGCGTCTGCCGCGTGTGCCAGTCCTTGGCGACGGCAAGAAAGGTCGGCGTCGTCGAATCGGAGGCCTGCTTTTCCGCCTGCTTGGCGGCGGAGGGGTCGTCGAGCTTACGGGCGTCCTGCCACTTCTCGCGGGCCTCGGCCAGGCTGACCTTGGGGTACGGACCGAGGCTGAGGGTCTTCTCCCGGCCATTGACGCGGTACTTGCCGCGCCAGAGCTTGCCGCCGGTCGGGGTGACGAACAGGTACAGGCCGTCGCGGTCGTAGAGCTTCCGCGGCTTGTCGCCGACCTTCGCGTTCTTGATTTCCTGGATCGTGAGCATCTGGGGGTATTTCCTGGCTGGGCGTATTTTATACCCCCAAGAATACCCCCGGAAGAGGCGCAAAGGCCGGGTATAACGCGATGTGGCGAGATACCTGACTGCTAAACGTATTTGCTGGGGTCGTTTGCGGGAGGGGGCGGAATCCTACGCTAAGGCTTTGGCCAGCGATATTCTCCGGTGAGATTGATGTGTTCCCATCCGAGCGGCGAAACATGGGCCAAGAGATCGGGCGATAGCAG
>Ga0172382_10003738_pt1 | contig 23862 bp, 30 predicted proteins | sample Leawel138RmetaG_FD_122245 | JGI IMG/M metagenome (GOLD analysis project Ga0172382, IMG submission 122245) | Leachate microbial communities from a municipal landfill in Southern Ontario, Canada - Leachate well 138R metaG | ecosystem: Engineered > Solid waste > Landfill > Unclassified | place... | reverse complement strand
GGCCGCCATGCCCAACCAGCTCTGGGTCAGCGATTTCACCTATGTCTCAAGCTGGCAGGGCATGGTGTATGTGGCATTCGTGATCGATGTCTTCGCCCGCAAGATCGTCGGCTGGCGTGTCTCATCGTCTGGTATCAGAACATCGCCTTGCCGTACCACGGCGCCGATTTTCATGCCCGCCGGCAGGCCCAGGTGGCCCAGAGGGCGACGCAGCAAACGTGAGGCTTCCGTTATCTCCGCTTCCACCACTTCGCCGAAATCCTCGCGCAGCGTGTGGAGCGCCAGGATGGAGCCGTGGCGGACATGCCGCAGTACGGTGGAGATGGTGACGGCGCTCGGGCTCACCACCGCATCGATGCCGAGTGTGGGGATCAGGCTTTCATAGGTGCGCTTGCTGACGAGCGTGATCGCCCGCTTGCATCCGGCCTGCTTGGCAAGGACCGAAACGAAGATATTGGTTTCGTCGTCATTGGTGACGGCGATAATGGTTTCGGCGCTGCCGGTCTGCGCTTCCTCCATGAGCTCCCGATCCAGCGCGTCGCCCTGGAGAACGATGACCGCGCCACCCAGTTCGCGCGCAACCTCCTCGGCACGTTCCTTGTTTCGCTCGATCAGTTTGATGTCCACCGAAGGGGATTCGCGCCGAACGCGCCTGGCAAGGTGAAGGCCGATATTGCCGGCGCCGACGATGACAACCCGCCTCGCCGCGCGCTCATGGTGCCCGAAGGCGACCATTACTTCATCAACTTGCTGCTTCCTGGCCAGGACATAGACATCATCGCCTGCTTCGAGCCGGTCTTTGTCGTCCGGCACGAAGCAGTGCCCATCCCTGGTCACGGCGAGGATCGACATGCCGCCATTGGGGTGGTTTTCTGCGATCTCGTCAAATCGCTGGCCGACGACGGTACAGTTCGGGGTTCCGGTGTGGATGCCGAGCAATTCTACAAGACCACCAGCCATCGGCACCTTGTCGAAAGCGCCGGGTGTGCGCAGCCGGTGGGCGATGCCCTCGGCGATCATGATCTCGGGTGCAATAATGATGTCAATGGGAAGATGTTCGGCCGCATAGAGGCCCGTCTTATCCTGCGCGAGATAGCCGGAATGGCGAAGCCGGGCGATCCGGCGTTTTACGTTGAACAGCGAATAGGCCACCTGGCAGGCAACCATGTTCACTTCATCCGAGCGCGTGACGGCAATCAGCATGTCAGCGTCGCGGGCGCCGGCCTGTTGCAGCGTCGCCGGATGCGAGGCATGGCCCGTGACACCACGCACGTCATAACTCTCGTCGACACGCCGGACCTGTTCCGGGTCGATGTCGATGACGGTGACGTTCATGCCTTCCGTCGCAAGATGGCGGGCGATGGTCGCGCCGACTTGCCCAGCACCGCAAATGACTACTCTCATTCATTTTCTCCCGGCGCTGCGATCCGGTGCGGTCACTACCGCGCCGGGCTTCTGAACCCAAGTGCTGTCGGACTTCGCAATGCTTGTGGTGTCTGGCAGAACATGGGACAAGATGCTATTTTCACCGCGGGTGGACACTTGACGAAAGGGGAAGGATGGCCACGGCTCAACTGCTGGTGGAACGCGGTTCCTACAAAAGTCGGTCGCAAGATTGGGGGACTTTCAATTTCCTTGCACTGCCATCTCCGGGGGACCGATTGGCGCTCGAGCATGAAGGGGCGAGGCACTTTCTGACCGTTCTTTGCGTCCATCACAAGCCAGCACGCGTCCCCGACGGAGGAGATCCGACTGTCGAGACAGCATCGGCTGAGGTTGTGGCCAAGTGGACGGGATCCGAATGATCATCGTGGGAAGGACCTAAATCGGCAACAAAATGCCCGATGCCAGCAGGCCCAGGAGGGTGAGGCCTATTGCCACGCGGTACCAGACGAACGGCATGAAGCTGTAGGTGGAGATAATTCGCAGGAAGGCGACGATCACCCCATAGCCCACGATGAACGAAATTGCAGTGGCCAGCGCCGTTTGCCCGAAGCCGAACGGCCCGAACTCTCCCCAGTGACGGAACAGCTGATAAAAACCCGAGGCGAGCACAGCAGGAATCGCGAGCAGGAATGAATAACGTGCTGCTGCTTCCCGCGTATAGCCCAGCAGCAGACCCACACTGATCGTCCCGCCGGATCGCGATACGCCGGGCACCAGCGCCATGGCTTGTGCAAAACCGAGCAGGATACCGTCGCGCAGGGTCATGCCGGCAAGTTCGCGTTTTCTCATCCCCCACCGGTCGGCCACGCCCAGGACGATACCAAAGACAATGAGCATTGACGCCGTGATGTAGAGGTGGCGCAGCGATCCTTCGATCCATTCCTGAAGCAACAGGCCAAGAACCGCGATCGGCAGCGACCCGATCAAAACGAGCCAACCAAGGCGCACATCAGACGCCTCTTCCGGGTGCCTTGCCCATGGAGAACGCATCCAGGCAGCGGCGATGCGCCATATATCGTGGCGAAAATAAAGCAGCACGGCTGCTTCCGTGCCGATCTGTGTTATGGCGGTAAACGCCGCACCCGGGTCAGTGGCGGAAGGCAGGAACTCGCCCACGATTCGCAGGTGCGCGCTGGAGGAAATCGGCAGGAACTCCGTCAGCCCCTGCACGCTCCCAAGCACTATTGCTTCCAGCCATGGCAGAAGCCCGTCCACCCTGCTATCTGCCAGCCCGAGGTGCTTCTGACGGTCCAGCGAAACGCAGGATGAGGAAGCCAAAAATGGCTGACAGGAGCGAACCGCCAAGCACGCCGATCTTGACCTCGTCCACCAGCAGCGGATCGGCAAATGCGAGGCCGCCGATGAACAGACTCATGGTGAAACCGATACCGCACAAAAGGCAAACACCATAGATTTGCATCCAGGTGGCGTTGGCCGGTTTCGGCCCCAGCCGGAGCTTGATGCTCAGCCACAATGCCCCCAGCACACCTATCTGTTTGCCGAGGAACAAACCGGCCGCGACACCCAGAGGCAGCGGCGCCAGCAGATGCTCCACACCAATACCCGCAAAGGAAACACCCGCATTGGCGAAGCCGAAAATCGGCACAACGGCATAGGCGACCCATGGCTGCAGCGCATGCTCCAGACGATGCAGGGGCGGCTCCGCCCCCTCCGGTGCGTGACCAGCTGAGCGCAATGGAATGAACATGGCGCTCAACACGCCCGCGACAGTCGCATGAACGCCGGACAGCAGTACCGAAAGCCATAACAGCGCGGCAAGGGCGAGATAGGGAGCAAGCCGTGTTACGCCCACCCGGTTGAGGGTGAACATCCCGCCCATGATCGCCAAAGACGCGAGCAAGGCAAGACTGTTCAGACCATCGGTATAGGCAAGGGCAATGATCGCCACCGCTCCCATGTCGTCAACGATAGCCACCGTCACAAGAAACAGCTTGAGGGATGTCGGCACCCGTTTGCCGAGCAGCGCCATCACTCCGATGGCAAAGGCGATATCGGTCGCCGCCGGGATCGCCCAGCCGCGCGCCAGCCCGGGCGTCGAGCCCGCGATCATCAGATAGATCAGCGCCGGCACTGCCATGCCGCCCGCCGCCGCGATCATCGGCAAGGCGCGGTCAGACCATCGGGCAAGCTGGCCGCCAACAAACTCGCGCTTGATCTCCAGCCCGACGAGCAGGAAGAACAGCGCCATCAATCCATCATTGATCCAGTGTAGCAGCGACAGCGGCCCCACATAGGCGTGCAGGCTATCGAAATACCCTTGCGCCAGCGGACTGTTGGCAACCAGCATGGCAAGTGCGGCGGCAAGCATCAGCAAAACGCCGCCGGCGGCTTCGCTGCGCAGGAAGTTGCGCAGAACGGAGGAGCGAACGTGGGATACGCTCATCCCTTGCGCTCCCGCACCATAAGCACATCCACATTCACAGCCGCCAGCAGTGCTTCCGCCTGACTGCCGATGGTCGCATGGGAAAAGCCGCTCCGGCCATGCGTGCCGAGCACCAGCAAATCCGCGCCCGTTTGCTGCAGCTGGCGGATGACAACGCTGTTTGTCTCGCCTTCGTCGATGATGGCCTCGATCCCTGGCAGAAGGTGAGCCACATCCTCATGGGCCAGAAAGGCGTCGAGTCCCCGCTGTGCTTCGGCGCGAATATCCTGCTTCACCCCGTCCGACTTGAGCCAGCCCTGATAGGGGACATGAAAGGCGTGGACGAGCGTGATGGCCGCATCGGGAAAGAGCCGGACGGCGGCCAGCAGGGCCGCCCGGGAGCAATCGGACAGGTCGGTAGCCACAACGAGGTGTGTATAAGGAGCGCCCACGCGGCGGCGCACGATCAGCACCGGAACATCGGCATTGCGCACGATATGATCGACGGCGGTCCCCAACACATAATCGCCGATGCTGTTGTAACGCGCGACGCCCGTGATGATCAGATCACTGCCGCGTTCTGCTGCGATCCGGGTCAGCATTCCGGGTGCTGAGCCGGTCCGTATCACCAGTTCGGCGTCTCGCGCTTCGGGTGGCAGGTCCGCGCGCAGTTGCTCCACCGTTTCCGGATCAGGATCGCCGTCTCTCTTTTCCAGGATATGCGCGATAACCAGCTTTCCGCCACCCGCGCGCGCAAGCTGTAACGCGCGATCGAGCGGCCGGTCCGATCGAGCGGTAAAATCGCTCGCCAGCAACACCTCAAAAGTTTCAGGCATGGTTGCTCCTTTGACGCCGGGAGGAAATGCCTGGCCGGTGCGCAACAGACCCCATGTGCGCCGCGCGACAGGCGCCGCACAATGGAACCTGCTGTTTCTGGAAGTGGCCCTTCGATGGGCAGTTTGAATATGAGTCTTCCATGCTGCGGCATGCTCCGAAAACGTATCAACCGTTCTCCGTATTCGGGTTCTCACCCGGGCGCACGCAGCACACGCCAAGCGCAGCCTGGATAGCGTGCTCTTCAGAAAATTCAACCGTTGGCGAGCGATTCGGTACTTTGAACGTAGAGGGAGTATGCTGGGAAATTCGAAATCGAAACTTGCATCTCACGGACGCTCTACGATGTGGCGCCTGCCTCGCCCCAACGGTGGGTGGAACTCCCGTGCGCGCATCTCGTTGTGTCCTTATGCCGGAAAAGGAAACATACGCCGCTTTTCGCCCGCGCATTTTCCGCCGCTTCGCCCTGTTTTTTCTGGTCTGGATCATCCTTGCGGAGGGGCGCGCCGACGGGCTGGCGTTCGGGCTGGCGGCGGCGCTTGCGGCCACGCTGATCGGTCGCCGTCTGACACCGCCCGACGGCTGGCCGCTGCGGTCGTGGCGCTTGCTGGCGCTGGCGCCACATTTCCTGTGGCAATCGTTTGCGGGCGGCGTCGATGTGGCGTGGCGGGTATTTCACCCCGCGCTGCCGCTCAAGCCCGACTGGCTGGTTCAGCCCGCGAAACTGCCGCCGGGCGCGCCGCGCGTACTTTTGAGCAGCGAAATCACCCTATGGCCGGGTACAGTATTCGCGGGTGTGCGGCGCGACTGTTTCCTGATACATTGCCTCGATACTGATCAGCCGGTGAAAGAGAAGATCGACGCGGAAGAACAACGGGTGGCACGGGTGTTCGGCGATGGCTGAGTTCCACTATTTCGCGGCACTTGCCATTCTGGCGAGCACCGCCATCAGCCTGTGGCGCACGCTGAAGGGTCCAACGCGCGCCGACCGTATGATGGGCACGCTGCTGGTCGGGACGGGTGGCGTCGCCATATTGGTGCTGTTATTCCTGATCCATGGGCAAAGCGGGGTGCTTGACGTCGCGTTGTTGCTGGCGCTGCTTGCGGCCTTTGCCGCCGTGGGCTTCGTCAAGAGCGTCAGCCCCGATGGGGCGGGCGACCCGGAGGAGGAGGGATGATGGCCGCATATGCATCGGCAGTGCTGATCGCGCTGGGGCTCATCTTCTTCCTTGCCGGGACGCTGGGTCTGCTGCGGTTTCCCGATGCACATTCCCGCCTGCATGCCCTTACCAAGGCGGATAATCTCGGGCTGGGCTTCATCGTCGCCGGGGCCGCCGTGCAGGCCGGCGATGTGTGGACGGTGCTGAAACTGCTGCTGATCTGGATTCTGGCGCTTATTGCCTCGACGACGGTCGCCCAGCTGATCGCACGATCCGCCGCGCCCCGGAACATTGGCGGCGAAGGTGGCGGGGGATGAATATCGGCGCGGTTTTCGACCTGCTGCTCTGCCTGTTGATCCTGGTGGTGGCGGTGGGTGCGGTGGGCGGGCGCCTGCTGTTCACCAATGTCAGTCTGTTCGTGGTCTTTGGCTTGCTGCTGGCGCTGGGCTGGGTGCGGCTGGACGCGGTGGACGTGGCGCTGGCCGAAGCAGCGATCGGCGCCGGGCTTACCGGCGTCTTGCTGCTGGGCGCGGTGGCGAGGCTGGAAAATACCGGCTCCGGCCCGGTGCGGTTGAGTCCGATACCGGCTTTGTTGTGTCTGACCATTGCAGTCGGCATTGGCGGGGCGTTCCTCAGGGTCAATGATGCCGGGCCGCGCCTGGAGCCGATGGTACGCGCCAATCTTGGCGAAGCGGGCGTCGATAATCCTGTAACAGCGGTACTGCTGAACTTTCGCAGCTACGACACATTGCTTGAAGCCGTTGTGCTGTTGATTGCGCTTGTTGGCGTCTGGTCCCTGACGCGCGATGCCTGTTGGCGGCAGACGCCTGGCATCCGGCAGCACGCGCGCCCGGATGGTATTCTGGCGAATTTCGGGCGTCTTTTGGCCCCCTTCGGCCTGATCGTCGGCATTTATCTGGTGTGGGCGGGATCGGAAGCGCCGGGCGGGGCCTTTCAGGGTGGCACCGTGCTGGCGGCCGCCTGGTTGCTGGCGGTGATGGCCGGGCTGGCCATGCCGCCGACCACGGCCGATACCCGGCTGCGTTGGGTGCTGGTTGCCGGGCCGCTGCTTTTTCTGCTGGCAGGCATATATGGTATGACGCAGGGTGCGTTCCTCGGCTGGCCGCCCGGTATGGCGGCGACGCTGATCCTTGCCATCGAGTTCGGCCTCGCCCTGTCGATCGCCGCGACGCTGGCACTGCTGGTTCTTGGTGCACCACGGCGGGTGTCTTGAGCATTTTTACCCTTACTGGCGCCGCGCTGGTGGGCATCGGTATGTATGGGATGATCACCAGCCGGCATCTGCTGCGCCAGATTCTCGCCTTCAACATCATCGGCAGCGGCATTTTCCTGTTGCTCGGAGCTCTGGGGCGCAATGGCGAAAGCGATCCGGTGCCCCACGCCTTAATCATTACCGGCATTGTCGTCGCCCTGTCCGCCACCGCCCTTGCCGTCATGCTGGCGCTCCGGCTGCACGAAGACACTGGTGACACAACGCTTCCCAACGGGCACGACGGCGATGGGTGAAGTGGCGCCGACGATCGTCGTGCCGCTGCTATGTTGTCTCCTCGCCATTCCGCTCGGTCGCCGCGCCGCATATCTGATGTGGGTTGCGGCGCCGGGAAATATCGCCCTGACCTTTGCCGCCGCGGGAAAGGTCATGGGCGGCGCCATATTGCGCGACACGCTGGGCGGCTGGCCGGCCCCACTCGGGATCGAGGTGCGCATCGACGGGCTGGCCGCCGCCTTTCTGTGCCTGAGCGCGCTGGTGGGAGGCGGTATCGGCCTGTTCGCGATGCGCTATTTCCCTACGGCGGCGGAAAGCCGCAAGGGCTTCGCCTTCTGGCCGTTGTTCTTTGCCGTGTGGACGGCGGTAAACGCCATTTTCATAAGCAGCGACCTGTTCAACCTGTATGTAGCGCTCGAACTGTTGACGCTGGCGGCAGTCGCGATGGTGGCGCTGGAGGGCAAGCCGGGCAACATCGTGGCGGCGGTGCGCTATCTGCTCTATGCGCTGCTCGGGTCGCTGGCGTTTCTGGCGGGCGTGGCGCTGCTCTATGGTGCCTATGGGGTGCTGGACATGCAGCTGCTCGGCAGGGCGATGACGCCCGACGCCGCCGGCCATGCAGCCGCCGCACTGATGACGGTCGGCCTGTTCGCCAAGGCGGCGATTTTTCCGCTGCATGCATGGCTGCCGTCGGCCCATGCCGGCGCGCCGGCGCCGGCCAGCGCGCTTTTGTCGGCGCTGGTGGTGAAGGCGGTTTTCTATGTGCTGTTTCGCCTGTGGTTCGATGTGTTGTCTCCATTGGCCGGGAGTGAGCTTACCACGCTTTTCGGCCTGTTCGGGGCGGGCGCCATCGTTTTCGGCTCCTTGCTGGCGTTGCGCCAGGACCGATTGAAGCTGATCATCGCTTATTCGACGGTGGCGCAGATCGGCTATCTGCTGCTGGTTTTCCCGCTGGCAGGCGGCGCGGGCAACGCTCAGCCATGGAACGCCAGCGCCTGGACCGGCGCCTCGCTGCATGCCCTGTCGCATGGCCTGTCCAAGGCGGGGATGTTTCTGGCCGCCGGGGCCATGATGCTGGCGGCGGGCGATGACCGCATCGAAAGTCTGCGCGGGCTGGCGCGGGCGGTGCCGATGGCATGTTTCGCCTTTGCACTCGCCGCCGTCTCGCTGATGGGCCTGCCGCCGAGCGGCGGATTTCTGGCGAAATATCTGATGCTTACCGCCGCCTTTGCCGGAGGCGCATGGTGGTGGGGGGTGGTGCTGATCGTCGGAGGTTTACTGTCGGCCGCCTATCTGTTCCGGCCGCTTGCCCCTTTGATGATGGCGAGGGCCGATGCCGCGCCGCCGCTCACTCGCGTGCCCCGCAGCTTGCAATTCCTGCCGTTGCTGCTGGCCGTGGCCGCCATTCTGCTCGGCATTGTCGGCGGCCCCTACAAGCTGCTTCAGGTGGGCGGCCCGCTGGCGGCGAAGGTGGGCCTGCAATGAATATCTGGCTGCCGCTGCTGACCCTGATGAGCAGCTTTCTGACCGCTGTGATCATCTTCTTCGTGCCTGACCGGATGGCGACCTTGCGCGGCACGGTGAACATTGTTGGCGCGGTTTCGAAACTGGGGCTGGTGGCCTTGATGCTGGGCGGCGTCGCCGCCGGTGAAGTGTATGAGTTGCGCCTTGCCATCGCGCCGGGGCTCGATCTCCTGCTGCGGGTCGATGCGCTGTGCCTGCTGTTCCTGTCGCTGTCGGCGTTTCTCTGGCTGCTCACCACTGTTTATGCGATGGCGTATCTGGGAGATGGACCCGACCAGTCGCGCTTTTTCGGCTTTTTCAGCCTGTGCGTCGCGGCGACGACAGGCATCGCCCTGTCGGGCACGCTGATCACCTTCTTCATCTTTTACGAGATGCTGACCTTGTCCACCTGGCCGCTTGTCACCCACAAGGGCGACCGGGCCTCGATCGCGGCGGGCCACAAATATCTCGCCTATACGCTGGGCGGCAGCGCGGTGCTGCTGATCGGCATGGTATGGCTGGAAAGCATGGCCGGGCCAGTCGAGTTTGCCGAACGTGACAGCCTGATCGGGCTGGATCGAACCTCGCTGCAATGGATCTTCCTCCTGCTGATCGCAGGACTGGGCGTGAAGGCGGCGCTGATTCCGCTGCACGGCTGGCTGCCCGCGGCGATGGTGGCGCCGGCCCCCGTCAGCGCGCTTCTGCACGCCGTCGCGGTCGTCAAGGCAGGCGCGTTCGGGATCATTCGCGTCGTCTATGATGTCTATGGGTTCAATCTGGTGCATACGCTTGGCGTTGGCCTGCCACTCGCTGTCCTCGCCTCGGCGACGATTATTTACGGTTCGTTGCGGGCGTTGCAGCAGGTGGATATCAAACGTCGCCTGGCCTTTTCCACGGTCAGCCAGATAAGTTACATCATTCTGGGGGCCGCACTGGTCAGCCCGGCCGCGACGCTGGGCGGACTGGTCCATCTGGTGCATCAGGGGCTGATGAAGATCACCCTGTTCTTCTGCGCCGGCGCGCTGGCCGAACGGATACAGGTGACACGCATCGATCAGATGAACGGCATCGGCCGCATCATGCCGCTTACCATGTTCGCCTTTTCGGTAGCGGCGCTCGGCATGATCGGCGCGCCGCCGATCGCCGGTTTTATCAGCAAATGGCAGCTCGGGATCGGCGGGCTGGAGGCCGGGCAGCCATGGGTGATCTTCGTGCTGGCGCTGAGCAGCCTGCTGAATGCCGCCTATTTCCTGCCGCTCGTCTATCGCGCCTGGTTCCTGCCCGGGCCGCATGCGCATGCGCCGGGGCGGGACTGGCCGCCGATGCTGATCTGGCCCGCCGTGATCACGGCCATGGCGGCGCTGCTTGCCGGCCTGTTCGCCGGCACTGAATTCAGCCCGCTGGGCTGGGCGCGCATGATATTGCAACAGGCGTACGACCAATGAACTGGCAGCACGCCCTGCTGTTTGCCGCGCCCGGCCTGCCCCTCGCGCTGTTGCTCCTGACGCCGATCCGGCACGTGCGGCCGCTATTGTTCGCGCTGTTGCCGGTGGCCCCGATGCCGGCCCTGGCGGCGGCCCTGCTGTTGCCGATCGCCACATCATGGCCGCTACCATTTTATTCTCCGCAAGCGTTGCTGGTGCTGGCGGAGCCGGGGCGGCTTTTTCTGGGGGTTGCCGCGTTGTTGTGGAGTCTGGCCGGTGTTTTCGCCTGTGCGTCGATAGAGGCGCGGCGCGGCGGGTTCGCCGGCTGGTGGCTGGCGACCCTCGGCGGCAATATGCTGCTATTCCTCGCCGCCGACCTGTGGACTTTCTATCTCGCGTTCGCCCTGCTGTCGCTCGCCACCTTCGGTCTCGTCATCCACAACCGCAACGACGAGGCGCACCGCGCCGGCCGGGTCTATCTGGTGCTGGCTGTCGTGGGAGAAACCTGCCTGCTGCTCGGCTTGTTGCTCGCCACTCACGCCGCCGGCACCACCCTGATAGCGGACGTGCCCGAGGCGATCGGCGCCGCGCCGTCGCGCAACATGATATTGTTCTTTCTGATCATTGCTTTTGGCATAAAGGCGGGGCTGATGCCGCTGCATATATGGCTGCCGCTTGCGCACCCGGCGGCGCCCGTCGCCGCCTCCGCGGTGCTGTCGGGCGCCATCGTCAAGGCTGGCATCTACGGGCTGCTGACGTTTCTTCCGCTCGCTGTTGCGCTGCCCGGCTGGAGCGCGGTGCTGGTGGTGACGGGCTTCGCCACGGCCTATCTGGGTATATTGTTCGGCGTGGTGCAGGAGCGGCCCAAAACCGTGCTCGCCTATTCGACGCTCAGCCAGATGGGCCTTCTCGTTGCCGTGCTCGGCGCGACGATGGATGTGGCGCAACCCACCATCATCTTCGCGGCCATCAGTTTTTATGCGTTGCATCATAGCCTCGCCAAGGGCGCATTGTTCCTGTCGACCGGCGTGATCGCGCACAGCGGCGGGCGGTGGAAATGGTCGATGCTGTGCCTTGCAACCTTGATGGCGCTGGCGATCGCCGGCCTGCCCTTTACCGGGGGCGCATTGGCGAAACTTGCCATCAAGGACCCGATCGACAACGACCTCGTCGCCTTGCTGGTCATATTGTCGGCGGCGGGCACCACCTTGCTGATGCTGCGGTTCCTGCAGCTTGCCCGGCGCGGCGCGCCCCACGACATCGTGCATCCGCGTGCGGGAATGTGGGTGCCCTTTGCCCTCTGCACCGCCGCCGCCCTCACCCTGCCATGGCTGCTTTTCCCCGAAATGACTGGCCTGACCTTGGGCTATGCAGTCGATCTTGCCAATTTCTGGAAGGCGCTGTGGCCGATCCTCCTCGGAACGGCGGTGCTGGCGGCGATTCTCAGCTGGCTGGGGCGACCGGCCCTGAACATTCCCGAAGGCCATCTGGTGATGCCGGTCACGCACCTGGTCAGGGCGGCGACGCGATTCTTCGATCGCCGCCATTTTCCGGTGCCCGCATTCGCCTGGCCCGCCCTCCCCTCAATGGCCGCGCGCCTCGCTCGGGTCGAACACCGCCTCACCCGCTGGCCGGTGGCCGGCTCGCTTTTATTGTGCATCGCGATTGCGATTGCCGCGTCGCTTCAAACCCAGGGTTGAGGACATAATCACGGGGCGTTGGTGTCGCGACCCACACCGGCTGGTTTGGCCGTTTGTTCGGATAGCGTCGTCATGGCGGCGCCACCGGCATAGAGCGCGAGTTGCTGCAATTCGGGATGGATCGAGATTCTCATGATGCTCCTGCCGGTCCGGATATCCATTTAACGTACCCGGCGGAAATTCGATCCCGGCCAATGCGCCGCGATTTACCGCGCCATTTCGTCGAAGAGCGCGCGCAATTCGTCCTTTGCCTGCTCGCGTTCGAAGCGATCCGCCTTTGAGAGATTGTCGCCGGCACCGTTGATATAGAAGGTCAACATTCCCATCGCCGACTGCAGCGGTGTGCTCTTTCGGCGATGGTTATGCTCGCCCGAACGTTTCAGCGAAGCCGCGATTTCCCAGGGGATCTTCCCTGATGAAGACCTTGTCTTCGAGATCAAGCGCGTCCGAATGCTCCGTGACTGTCTTCGACCATTTTTTCTTCGGAACAAAAACCCCCCTCGACCTGAGCCGGGCACATATGCGGAAGTGTCAGACGATCAACTTGTTCCATGTGCCATATTGCTCGTGAATGGGGCCACGCCGCAGGCTGAGCACTACCAGCAATATGCCGCAAATCAGACTTAGCACAATGGCTGCCATGTCGCCCCCATAGACGAACGGCACCCCGATCAGCGCCAGCCCCAGCGGGATATTGAGATAGCGCAGCGGTCGCGCGACTTCGGCGGATGCGACCGAGATAACCGTCAGCGCCAGAAAACCGATCAGGTGGTGGGCATTGGCCAGCGCGGGGTTGGCCCCGATGGTGAGGCGGGAAAACAGCAACAGCAGGCCGACCAGCCCCGCCAGCGCCAGGTTCCAGGGCAGACTCACCCCACCAGTCCACATCTTGCGGATAATGGCACCCGGCGCCTGGTCGAATTCATCTTCGGCCGGCTCCGTCTTGCCGTCATCGGTATCGCCGAACAGGAGGACGCGCAGCCAGCTTTGCCCGGCACGCATCCGCCGCCGCATGAACTGCAGCGTCGCCAGAAGCTCGTCGAGCGAATAGGGAATCTGGATCAGCATCGCCGCGGCGCCGATCAGCGCCAGCGTACTCCATGTGCCGATCGAGATCGGCTGGATGATGACGAAGAAGATCGAGGTGATGCCGAGTGGCGCGATCATCAGGCCGAACAGAACCACGAGCCAGGGCATCGTGCGCCAGCGGCGCTGCGACCCGACGATACCGGTCAATATCTCCAGCATATAGGTATAGGCGCCGACCGCGGCGTCAGACACTGGCCAGGCCTCGGACACATGGCTGGTGATGATCTCCTCGGTGCCATTCCGGGAATCATCGGTCCTTCCTTCGAAGAACGGTTCCCACACCCCGTCGATCGTGCCGAGCTGATAGCCGGCGAGGTAGCGTGCGATGATGACCCCGACAATCGCCAGCGCGATGATCGGCAGGCGCTGTGTCCAGGTCGAGGGATTGTAGCTCCAGCCCGGCGGGAGGGTGGGGCCGGTACAGCGGGCGACCAGCGAAGGGCCGGGTTCAGGTTTGGTGCCAACAGCGAAACCAAAGATCAGTCCGCCGACCAGCGTGTCGGATAGATAGGCGGCGCCATTTTCCGTCCAGAACAGGAAAGGCACCGCCATCACCACCCCGCCCAGACCGGCGCATACCCAGCGCGCCCACGGCATCCGCCAGGAGAGCGACAGGCTGGCGAACAGGATGACCCCGGCACCAAGTATCACCTCCGACCAGACAAGCAACGGTTCGGCGACCCCGACGAGCGGTGGCTGGGTGATGAGCCAGCAGCCGAGCGCGATGTTGACGAAATGCGCCCAGCGATTGGCCGCGTGGGCGCTTCGATATTCCGCGTCCCCGGCGCTGCGCATGCTTTCCGGATCCTGGCCTTGCGCGACCGCCTCGTGGATGAACGGCGGGGGTGTGAGCTTATTGGCCTTGTACCAGGCTTCAGGATCGGCCCGCACCGCCGCGACCATGCGCGGCAGTTCGTCCTTCAGTCGATGACGCGCTTCCCATCCGAGCAGTTGGCGTGCACGCGCCGTGTCGAGTTCGTAATGGTCGTCGGCCATCATCACCATGAAGGGGCGGATGAACGGGCGTTCTCCCTGATCGAGCGCGTCGGGAACAACCGGCTCCAGCTTGTCCTGCACCCATGCGCCGGCGGCGGCCAGCGGTTTTGGCAGGCGCAGTGTCGGCCAGTCCTCCTGTCCGTGGAACAGATAGCCCAGCTCGTCCTGAAGCGCGTCATAGCCGATCGCCCGTTCCTCGCCGATGAGGATGACCGCGTCGGGCGGCAGCGAGGCGCGCCGGTCGACCGTCCGCCGGAACGCGTCGAGCATGTCATCGCGGTGGACCATCGACTGGCCGGCAAGCGTCGATCCCGAATAGAGATAGCTCTGGAAATCGCGCTCGTAGATGCGGGCGATCTGATGGGCGAGCGTCGGCACGGATGTTTTCTCGTCGTACAGGCCGGCGAGATGCAGGAGCACATAGGGAATATGTCCGTGTTCGGCACGGATCACGTCCTCGGCCGCGGCCTTGGATTTGGGATAGGCCCAGCGTGGATCGATTTCACGGCCTTCGTCGATGGGCTCGCCCGGCCTGCCGGGGGCATGCACGAGCATCGTTCCCGAATAGACGAACTGCTCGACCTCGAAATCCTGCAGAGCGCGCAGCAACCGGCGCGTTCCCTCGACGTTCACGCTTTCATACAGCGGATTATCCTCTCCCGAAAAATCGAAAAAGGCGACGAGGTGAATGACGCTGGCGATCCTGTTGCCATGATCGCGGCGAAAGGTCTCCATAGCCTTCGCGACCGACGCATCGTCGGTGAAATCCACGCTGATGAGGGGAAAATCCGCCTGTGAGCCTTCCCGGTCCAGACCGATCACGATGTAGGCATCGCCCAGCGCGGCGGCGAGCGAACGACCGATATTGCCGGCCGCCCCCGTGATCAGAACGATGGGCTTGTCCATGTCGGCCGCGCTCCCCGCGGTTGGAGAATATATAGGGAAAGGAACCGGACAGGCACGGAGATGTTCCGTCGGCCATGAACTGACACCGGGCAAGGCCGCCGCTCGGCACTTCGCGGAATCAGGAACTTCCCGGGCGTAGTGTCGTTGGCAGTCCATGCCGCTGTCGAACGCCGCCTCCTGTCCGTTGTGGGCGAATGCTGGAATCTTCCTTGTCGCAGGAATGATGGTCTGGTTCGCTGGCGTACGGCTTACCCGGCATGTCGACGCGGTAGCGCGGCGCACCGGGATGACTCAGGCTTTCGTCGGCATGCTGCTGCTCGGTGGCATCACTTCGCTTCCCGAAGTAGCCAATGTCACCAATGCCTCGATAATCGGGAATCCCGCGCTCGCCATCAACAATCTGCTGGGAGCTGTTGCGATCAACATGTTCCTGCTCGCTGTCGCGGATGCCTGGATAGGGCGGGAGGCAGTGACGTCGATCGTCGTTCGACCGTCGACGATGATGATGGCAACCTTGTGCATGCTCACCCTCGTGGCGGTCGCCGCGGCGGTGACTTTGGGTGACGTCGGAATCATGGGCTTTGGGGCCGCCGGTCTGTTGATCGGCGCTATAAGCATCGGCTCCTTCTGGCTCGCGACCGGCTATGATGCCCGTTCACCCTGGTCGGTGGAAATCCGCGACCGGGAAGAGAAAGAAACAGAGAAGACGGAATCGTCGATCAGCCTTGCCGGATTATGGTGGCGCATCGCTTTTTACGGCGCGCTGATCTTTGGGGCGGGATATGCGCTTTCGCAGACCGGCGACGCGATTGCCAAGCAGAGCGGCATAAGCAGCGCTCTGGTCGGCTTTGTCTTCATCAGTGCCGCAACATCGATGCCCGACCTGACGACCATTGTCACTTCCCTGCGCCTCCATCGGCCCGAGATGGCGTTCGGTCAGGTGTTTGGAACCAATTTCGTGAACCTTTCGCTGATCGCACTCGGCGACGCGCTATTTACAGGCGGGCCGGTCATCAACGAACTCGGCCGGTTCGAGGTCGTATCGGCTTTGCTTGGCGCAACATTGATTGGCATCTTCATGGTCGGCCTGCTGGAGCATCGCGATCGTACGGTGTTCAAGATGGGGTATGATTCGGCGACGGTGATCCTGCTGTTTGGTGCTGGCGTCGGGTTGCTGGCCACGCTCTGATCCTGTGGCCATGGCCGGCGGCAAGGCGACCAAGAGCAGGGCGAGCGGTTCCCCTCGGAGCAAGGAGGGCCTATGGCTCACGATACTGCTGTCAGTCGGATGGCACCTTGTCTCTGATTGACGCAGGTCGAGCTATGGGTGCGCCGGGTTCTAAGAGCAAATCCTCTACGTTCCGCCATGGCAATGGGAAGCGCACATATATCATCATCACGAGGCGGATAACCTCTGGAAAGCAGTGGAAATAGCGGAAAGGGTTGGACGCCTTGTGATCTTCCTCCGGTTCGGCGGACACTCTAGGTTAGCCGGTCATGCGCTGCTCGGCCTGTTCGGGTGTGATATACCCGATGGCCGAGTGCATGCGGTGACGATTATAGTATCCTTCGATGTATCCGAACAATGCCTGCCGCGCTTCGACCTCGGTCGTCCATCGACACTGATGGACGAGTTCGACTTTCAGCGTGTGGAAGAAGCTCTCCATCGGTGCATTGTCGTAACAATTACCCGTTCGGCTCATCGAGGGCGTGGCGCCGATTACAGGCAGGTAATCGACATAGGCGCCGACCGCGTATTGCGACCCGCGATCCGAGTGGCAAATGAGACCGGGCGCTGGTCGCTGCCGTTGCGCGGCCATCATCAGCGCGGCGAGCGGCAACTCGGTGCGCATATGGTCACACATGGCCCAGCCGACGATCTTTCGGGTCGCCAGGTCGAGCACAGCAGCCAGATACAACCAGTCTTCGCTGGTGGCGATATGCGTGATGTCGGCGAGCCAGATCCGGTTCGGCGCCGGCGTCGAAAACCTATTCGGTGATCGCCGGCCTTGAAGGGAGCATTGGCGACAATTGGCAATGGGATGTTTCCTACCAATACGGACAGGCTGCTGATGACATCCAGACCCCCAACTTGCTGCGCGGAAAGAATTTCAAGAATGCGCTGGACGTTATCGCCGATCCGGTGACTGGCGATCCCGTTTGCCGTGATGCGGCCGCCCGCGCCGGCGGATGCGTACCCTACAACATCTGGTCGCGTGGCCCGCTTACACAGGCCCAGCGCGATTATTTTGTGGCGACGCGCGTCCAGAACACGCGCAATTCACAGAAAATTATCAGCGCCCATCTGAATGGCGATCTTTTCCGGCTTCCTGCGGGTGCAGTGGCCTTCGCGGCGGGCGCGGATCGTCGGGTGGAGGGCCTGCGCACGCAGGACGATGCAGCAATGCTGAGTGGCGACATCCGGTGGGGCGTCGGCACCAACGCCAATGCCCGGCCTGCGCTGGACGAACGGTTCAAGGTGACTGAAGGCTACGCAGAAGTTCTGGTGCCGATTATCTATAACACACCGTTTGTCGATATGCTGAGCGTCAATGGCGCTATCCGTCTCTCGGACTATAACACCATCGGGTCGACCGTCGCCTGGCAGGCGGGAGTGAACTGGATGGTAAACGATGATCTGCGGCTGCGTTTCTCGCGCTCGCGGAGCGTCCGTGCTCCCAATCTTCAGGAATTGTTTGGTCCCGTTACGGTCACCCTGACCAGTGTGGGCAACCCTTGCGGTTCGAATAACATCGACACGACTGCGAATCGGAAGGCCAATTGTATCGCTCTGGGTGCATCCGCGAGCGGCGGACCGGTGACGGTGCCCCAGATTGAAGCCATCTCCGGCGGCAATTCCCAACTCGCCGAGGAAACATCGAACAGTCTGACCATTGGCGCCGTGCTGACACCCCGCGCCGTTCCTGGCCTGCGGCTGTCCGTCGATTATTATGACATCAGGATCTCGGGCGTCATTACATCGCCTGACCTGAACAAAGGCTGCCTCGATGCCGCATCAATGGCGGGCAATTCCTTTTGCGAGCGCATGGAGTTCACTTCCGAGGGCCTGCTGGTGCGGCAGAACCGCTCGCTTATCAATGCGAGCGAATTCTCGTCGACCGGCGTGGATTTCTCGGTCGATTATCGCCTGCCGGTCGGACAAAATAGCAGGGTGGGCATCAATCTGGTCGGAACATATCTGATCAAGAAGGAAATTCTCGGAGTGGGCGGCGATGCGTCTACCCTGAGTATCGAGGATGGCGAATATACCGACCCTCGGCTCCGCTTCACCCTCAGAGTGGATTTTGACACGCCGCACTGGGGTGTCGGCGTCGCCAATCGGTTCATCAGTAAGTCCGATATCGATCGGCAGGCCCTGCCAGAGCCCGTCAATTTCCCAAAGTGTCATCGAGAATATATACGGACATGAACTTCCGGGCCCGTCTAGGGCAGGGCCTTTCCGGTTTTGTCGGAGTCAACAATGTCCTGAACATCAAGCCGCCCTTGACCGCCCAGACTTATAATTACGGGGCATTCTACGATGTCATCGGGCGCTTCTTCCATGCCGGGGTGAAAGCGAAATTCTGAGCAGGCCGAGCACCCCATTTTCAAGAATCGGAGGGAAAGCATGATGAAGACCGGATTGTCGCTGACCATCTTCCTGAGCATCTCGGTTCTGGGGGCGATCGCGCCCACCATTGCCCATGCCCAGGGAGCGAGCCTCAAATGGTACAAGGGCAACACCCATACGCACAGCAGCAATTCACGGGGAGGGGACAGCGCGCCCGATGTCGTGGCGCGCTGGTACCGCGAGAATGGCTATCAGTTCCTGTTCATCACCGATCATGACGAGTATCTGACGGACGTCGAGCCCCTCAATGCCCTGATCGGGCGGACCGGGTGGTTCCTTCTCCTGCCGGGACAGGAAATGGGGTACTCGATCACGACCAAGGATGGCCGCAAGGCCAATCCACATGTCAACGGGTTATTCACTCGCGAGGTGATCTGGCCACAGGGTGTCTCGACGATGGAAGGCGCCATTGCCCAGGTGCTCGCGCAGGGCGCGATCGCGCAGGTCAACCATCCCAATTATGCATGGTCTCTGAAGCCCGAGGATCTCGATGGATTGCCGGACGGTACATTGCTTGAGATTTGGAACGGATTGGAAGGCATCAATAATGTCGGCGGAGACGACGGCAAGGGCGATGTCAGGCCTTCGTCGGAAGGCTTTTGGGATCATCTGCTGAGCCGCGGCAAGATTATCTGGGCGGTAGGCGCCGACGATGTCCACGCCATGCAGGGCAAGGATGCAAATACTGGTTCCGGAAAGGCGTGGATTGTCGTGCGTGCACCCGAATTGACGCCGGCAGCGATAAGAGCGGCGATCACCCAGGGTGATTTCTATGCCTCAACGGTGTGAAGATAGCCGACATTATGTCCGATGCGCACAGACTCGCGGTGAAGATCGACGACAAGGAAACGGGCTTCCGGTACCTGACCCGCTTTATCGGTCAGGGTGGAAAAATACTCGCGGAAGTTGCCGGACTTAACCCGAGCTATCGCTTCAAGGGCGATGAGACTTATGTCCGTGCAACCATTGTTGACAGCGATGGCAGAAAAGCCTGGATTCAGCCGGTATTTCACGACGGCCGCGCACGCCATTGAGAATTTGTGCTGAACCGGTCGCCGGATTTATTGGCCGGTCAGGGTGTGACAGATGGCCGCAATGTCGGCGGTCCCGGACACCGTACATCAGTACACGATGGATAGCTTTGATGAGCCGCTGCGATAGCGGTATTTGTGCGATCAGGCTTTCCGTCTCCCGCAAGGCGGCGCGATAGTTCAACACGTCGCGCGCGTCGGCCTTCCTGGGTGTGCTCTCGTCCAGCAGATGCCCCTGCGCCCAAAATCCAGCACCTCCCCCAGTTTCACCTGCGTCCCCTCAATCTTGCTTGAGAGCACAGCTTTTCGAACGCTTCATAGCCGCCCATCAGAATTCAGTTTTGATGCCCGCCACCACCTGCAGGGGGGTGCCTGCGAACAGACCGTCGATACGGCTGGAAATATAGCGGGTATCGAGCAGATTCTCGGCGGTTGCAAACAGACGCCAGCGTTTTCCCGTCGGGGCATAATGGGCGGCGAGCCGCAAGAGCGTTCGTGCCGGAACCAGACCGGTCAGGCCGTCCGCGCTGGCGATTTTCGTATTGCTGGCGTTGGCGAATTGACGGCTGACGTGATTCAGCCCGAGTTCGACGCCAAAATCCTCCCGCGCCTGCCAGCCGATGCGCGCATCGACCATATGTTCGGGCGAATAGGGTATCCGGTTCCCGCGAACGCCGCCGTTTGTTTCATCCATGTCGGAAAGGAAACGCGCGTCCTGCAGCCAGGTGTAGCTGATCCCCAGCCGGATCGGCCCGTGGGTCCAATCGCTTTCCACCTCGACACCGCGATGGCGCGCGCGCCCCGCGTTCACGAATGTCCCGCTTCTGCCGCCCACAAGCTGTCCTTCCACAATCAGATCTGAAAGCGCCATGTGGAACAGGGTAACGGCGAGATGCGATCCGGCGGTCGGTCGGGTCCGTATCCCGACTTCGATCTCCTTGCTGCGTTCCGGTTTCACCTCGTGAAACGAGGCCAGGGGGTTGATGCGCCCGGCGCCGGAGTGGTGTGTGAGGTTCGTTCTCAGGCAGCGCCGCGGAGATATTGGTACAGGGTTTCCCGACTGATCCCCAGGTCGCGGGCGATGCTGGCTTTCTGCTCGCCGGTGGCAACACGTTGTTTCAGTTCAGCAACCTTCTCGTCATTCAGAGCTTTCTTCCTGCCGCGATAGGCGCCGCGCTGTTTTGCGAGCGCAATCCCTTCGCGCTGGCGTTCACGGATCAGCGCGCGCTCGAACTCGGCGAATGCTCCCATGACCGAGAGCATCAGGGTAGCCATCGGGGAGTCCTCGCCGGTGAACAGCAAATGCTCTTTGACGAATTCGATCTTTACGCCGTGGGCGGTGAGCGATTGAACGAGCCGCCGCAGGTCGTCGAGATTTCTCGCGAGGCGGTCCATGCTGTGAACGACGAGCGTGTCGCCTTCTCGCACGAACGCCAGCATGGCTTCGAGTTGCGGGCGCTTTACATCCTTGCCCGATGCCTTGTCGGTGAAGATGCGATCGACCTCGCTGCCATCCAGTTGCCGATCGACGTTCTGGTCGTAACTGCTGACGCGGATATAGCCGATCCGTTGCCCCTTCATGTGCAAACCCCTGAAAATGTCAGGATAGAATCTATAAGGTGTGACAACAGGTGTCAATTAATGGGGAGGGCGGTTCAATCTGACGTTATTGGTTCATCCTGGCTGACGTCCGGTTAGGCTACACTCCAGATTGACGTGGCATTAGACTTCCTGATCAGAGAGGGCAATACAAATCTCGTGACATATTCTGTGCAATGTCATATATACATGAATGTCATTATGAGGGTGGGGCGCAAAAATGGGTGTGGTTATAGACATCAAGGTGGCACAGAACGGAAGGATGGTTCTCCCTCGATCCGTGCGGGAAGCGCTTGGAATGGAGAACGGTGGTATTGTGGTACTCTCCATGGAGGGGAATGAGGTCCGGCTTTCTTCCATTCGTCAAAGCATCAAGCGCGCTCAGCAACTTTATCGGCAGCATGTAACCGACGATCTGCCGGTGGACGAATTTATTCAGGAACGCCGCGCCGATGCTGCTCGTGAGGAGCGGAGTTAATCATGGCCTCAGTCGTTTTTGATGCGTCTGCGGTGATCGCGTTGTTGCGGGATGAGCCGGGTGCCGATGTGGTCGCATCACATATCGGAGACGGTCTTATCTCGGCAGTCAACCTGCAGGAAGTGGTGAAGGCCCTGTTGCGTCGCGGTATTCCGTTTGATGCTGCGCGTGAGATGCTTGATGCGCTACATCTCGATGTTCGCCCGCACGGTCAGCAGGATGCATATGCGGCGGCCGCGCTGCTTGAGGCTACGCAGGCTTTCGGGGCCGGGATCGGCGACCGTAGCTGTATGGCGCTGGCGATCGCCGAAAAACTTCCGGCGCTTACAACGGACAAGGAATGGACACGCGTCAAGATTCCCGGACTCAAGATTATTCTCGCGCGATGAGCCTGATCTGGGAAATACTCCTGTCAGCAGGGGAGGGCGGGGCCGGTCGTGGAGTGACGGCGATCATCGATCGCGTCCGGGCCGATCCTCAGCGCACTGTCCAGGCCGGGGCGGTGCAATAGATGCCGATCCGTCCCGAGCATCGCTGGCTCTATCCGATCGACTGGCATGAATTGAGCCGGGTCATCCGCTTCGAACGCGCCGGCGGACGCTGCGAGCATTGCCATCGACCGCACGGGTGCGATGTGCCGCATCTCGGCGAGGGCCGCTGGTGGGATCGTTCTGGAATTGCTCGCCGATCATACCGAGTTGTTCAAGCAGTTCAGCGACAATCCGAACTTCAAGCGTTGGCTGACCGATACCGTGTTCGATGCGACCTACATGAGCGTCCCGATCACCCCAGGTTCTCAGCCAGGCATGGGAGCGTGAAAATGCGACTCCGATCGGCGCATTCATGCTGGGTTAGGAGGAGTGGGACGGTCACGTCTACGCAGTTCGCAGGTGACTTCTTGCGTCGGCAGGGAAGAGCCTGCGCGGGTTCAAAAGGAAAAAATCCATGAACTTCAAGGCCGGAGCGAGAGTGCGGCTAAAGCGTGATCCGGCGTCGGCCGGGTTCGTTACGGATGCTCCGCCCGAAGAGCGAGCCGGACGTATCATGGTGGAGGTTGACCTTCCAACGGGACGGCGGCGTTTCCCTGCCAACCAGCTTGAGCATATGGTCGGCGAGACCAATGCGCTCGACGATCTGAGAAATGGCAAACTCTCTGCGCCAATAGATCTACGGCGGACCATCAACCATCTCAGGCTGACGGGCAAGCTGGCGGACATGATCTATGCCATGGGTGCGACAAACACTCAGTTTCATGCCTATCAGTTCAAACCGCTTCTCAAGATACTGAATGCCCCAGCCAGGGGGTTGCTGATCGCGGACGAAGTCGGTCTTGGCAAGACCATTGAGGCTGGCTTGATCTGGACTGAATTGGTGGCCCGCTTTGATGCCCGGCGCTTGCTGGTAGTTTGCCCTAAGCCACTCGTAAAAAATGGCGAGCCGAACTCCGATCGAAATTCAATGTTGAAGCCAAGGAGTACAATGCTGCTGAACTGCTTGATATGATTAAGGATGATGCGGTAAGAAAGCAAGTATTCGCGGCAATTGCATCTCTTTCGGCTTTGCGCCCCCCCTCAAAATGGAATGATAATAAGGAGCCCGACCAGTTACCGCGTGCACACTTGGCGCGATATCTTGCGGATGAACGAGAGGAAGATCTTTTTGATCTCGTTATCTTTGATGAAGCGCATCACCTTCGCAACGCAGAGACCGCCAGTCACAAGCTGGGACAGCTTGTAACGGAGGCGGCAGACTACAACCTGTTGTTGTCGGCGACCCCGATTAATCTGCGCTCGAACGATCAGACCTGACGCTCGAAAACCGTCTGCTGAAAAAAAGCATGATCGCGGATGGAGGCGACGACGAATGAGGTATCCCGCATCCGAAAAGGAAGCCACGGTTTACCGCCTGTTGAAGGCCCACGACCTGATCACCAGCCCGGCCTATGTCGTGATCAAGGCCGCTGATAAGTTCCACACCAAGACCACGCGGGTGAACGAGATGTGGCAGACTGATTTTACCTACTTCAAGATCATTGGGTGGGGCTGGATGTATCTGAACTGCCCCGGGTTTACCGGAGAGTAGAACACTCGAAGGGTGAGTCCTATGAACCAGAAGAGATATACCCCCGCCTATCCTGCCGAACTTCGCGAACGCGGTGTTCGGCTTTTCCGCGAG
>Ga0172382_10003736_pt1 | contig 23864 bp, 20 predicted proteins | sample Leawel138RmetaG_FD_122245 | JGI IMG/M metagenome (GOLD analysis project Ga0172382, IMG submission 122245) | Leachate microbial communities from a municipal landfill in Southern Ontario, Canada - Leachate well 138R metaG | ecosystem: Engineered > Solid waste > Landfill > Unclassified | place... | reverse complement strand
TGAAGGAATACCTTTTATTGATGGCGAACTGAAGGACCAGGGAGAGCAGGCGGCATAAAGATAATGGACGATAGGATACGCTGGGAAAAGATCCCGTCACCAACTATTGACAATAACTCTTATATATAACGCTATACACTAATAATAACGACAATTCTGTATAAAGAATAATTTCAACACATATTCCAAGCATGTCGTTAGATAATCGGAACGCCGATGTATTACTGATTACGAAAAATCATTGGTTGTTGATAGAGCTGGTACAATAAATTCCGACAATGACATAAGTGGTTTTGCTGCTCTATAATGACAGACAGAAAGGAGCAGACAAAGATGACGAAGAGACCAAGAAGGAGCCATTCAGCTGCATTCAAGGCGAAGGTAGCTCTGGATGCCCTCAAAGGAGAACAGATGATCGTTGAACTCTCCCAGCGTTATGAGGTCCACCCGAACCTCATAACGGAGTGGAAGAAGCAGCTTCTAGAACATGCTGCTGACGTTTTCTCGAAGGACAGAGCCTCCAATGACCAGGGCCCCGATACCAAGGAACTCCACGCCAAGAGCGGCCAGCTCGCCATGGAGAACGATTTTTTATCAAGAGCGCTCGGGCGCATCGGCGATCCGAGCGCAAAGAAATGATCGACAGAGAGGACCCTTTGCCCGTGACGACACAGTGCAGGATACTCGATATCTCCCGTTCAGGCATCTACTACATCCCTGTCCCTGTCTCCGATAAAGACAGGGAGCTCATGCGCCTGATCGACGAAGTCCATCTCGAGATGCCCCACCTCGGTTCGCGCGGCATAAAAAGCGAACTGAGAAACAAAGGTTGCATATCCGGAAGGATCCACATCAGGACCCTCATGCGGAAGATGGGTATCGAGGCGATCTACAAAAAACCCCGCCTTTCGAAGCCCCATCCGGGACACAGGGTCTATCCCTATCTTCTCAACGGGCTTGATATCGCACAGGCCAACCACGTCTGGTGCTCGGACATAACGTACATCCCCATGGCGAAGGGTTTCTGCTACCTCACGGCGATCATGGGCTGGGCGAGCAGAAAGATCCTGTCGTGGAGATTATCGAACACGCTCGACAACTCGTTCTGTATTGACGCGCTGGAAGAGGCGATAACAAAATACGGAACACCAGATATATTCAACACCGACCAGGGGAGCCAGTTCACTTCCCTCGACTTCACTAACATTCTTTCTCGGAACGGCGTAAGGATCAGTATGGACGGCAGGGGTCGCTGGATGGACAACATCTTCATAGAGAGACTCTGGAAGACCGTCAAGTGCGAGGATATATACCTGAAAGCATATAACTCCATTGCCGATGTCAGGCAGGGACTTAAAGTTTACTTTCAGCGCTACAACTCTCGGCGGCGCCATCAGGGTCTTGGCGACAGGACGCCCGATGAGGTCTACCTCAGCACGCTGCCGGAGGTGAAAGAGGCGGTATGAAACTTAAAGCAGCCAAACCACTTAAAAACCCTTGGAGGCTGTCTGAAAGAACTTGACCATCTCTTTTAAGCCTTCGCGGAAGGCATAGGGTAAGCCTTCGGGAGGGCTTATTTTGGATCCCACAGAGGACCACGCTTTTTCAGGTACCCCCCCATGGGTAGTGGACAAAGAACAGGGATGGGAATGAACATTGATACCGGGGGGGGTGGAACAAGTACCTCGGGGTCATGTACCTCCCCTGCCCTCGAGGGATCGGTACCCGGCCAGCAGGCAGGCACCCGAGGCTGGATCACTGGCAGGCCTCGAGGCCTTGTGTGTCATGCATCCTACTGCCGACGCGTCAGGAAGGGCATATTGCATCCAGCCAACGGACCCCTCGGTAGCCTGCATGAGGGCAAAAAGGATTATCATCTACGAGGCCTGCATGAGCCAAAGCCCAAGGACCATCTGTAATGGGCTGGAGTGTACCGGTATATCCGTGTGTACCGGTGGAGGAACAAACACCTCGCGGTCATTAGGTACTGCATCCTGCCCCCTCGAGTGCACATGTCATTGCACCCTGCGCCACCGCTCGAGCAGCATAGGCTATCAGTAGGGCTGATGCCCTGAAATGCAACGGTGCTACGCGCATATGCGCGTGTATGGGCGAATAGTTGGCCAGCGTAGGCCGCCCAGGCTGCCAGGTGGGTTGTCGTCTATAACGTGTACTAGTCAAGAAAAGCGTTTACAACCATAAGCTCAATAGTTGAAGAGCCATGGTCTTCCGGTTAAGATTGTTTTACCGCAAAACATTTTAACCAAAGGAGGAAGTACCATGACTCAAGCACAGTATATCATCAATCGGAAGTTAAATATCTTGGAACTTGGCCAGACACTCGGCAATATCAGCGATGCCTGCCGCAGACTGGGTGTAAGCCGCCAGCATTACTACGACATAAAGACGGCGATAACAGAAGAAGGTCTCGAAGGGCTTCTTGAAAAATCCCGCTGCGCACCCCGAATTGGCAACCGGGTCGCCTCCTTTATCGAACACGCCCTGCTGGATTACTCCCTGGAGTTCCCCACCCACGGCCAGACCCGGGCCGCGAACGAGCTGAAGAAGAAAGGCATTGAGATCAGCGCCGGCGGTGTCAGGAGCGTCTGGCTCAGGCATAATCTCCACGTAAAGGGCCTGCGGCTTAAAAGGCTGGAGAAATGGGCGGCAGACAATGCAAACATCCTTACGGAGTCCCAGGTTGAGGCCCTCGAGAATGCAAAGGAAGAGGAAAAGGTCCATGGTGAGATGGAGAGTCCTCACCCCGGGTTCCTCTTTGCCCAGGATACCTGCTATATCGGGTACATAAAAGGCATCGGCAAGCTTTACCAGCAGACAGGCATAGACACGCACAGCAATATAGGGTTCGCTAAGGTCTACACCGAGAAGACCTCATTGACAGCGGCGGACTTCCTCAACGACAGGGTACTGCCGTTCTTTGACGAGCAATGCATCAGGGTCTTGAGGATCTTGAGCGACAACGGCCCCGAATACTGCGGACGTCCCGAAAGTCATCCTTACCAGCTCTTTCTTCACCTGAATGATATCGAGCATACGAGGATCAAGGTCCGTCATCCGCAGACCAACGGTGCCGTTGAACGTCTCAACCAGACAGTCCAGGAGGAATTCTACAAGGTCGCCTTCCGCAGGAAGCTCTACCGGGCCATAGAGGAGATCCAGACCGATCTCGATATATTTATGTCCTGGTACAACAATGACCGGACAAATCAGGGACGCTACTGCCAGGGGCGAACCCCGATGCAGACCTTTGTCGACGGTCTGCCTTTATATCAAAAATATGTTTACGAAGATGTGGATGAAATAATGGCCGTGTAGTATAAAAAAGCTTAACCGGAGGGCCGGTTGTCAACGCAAATGTTGACTAGAGCATATAACGCCTGCACCCCTGACTCTCGATGGCTGTGCCAGCGCTCTTTTGCTTCTCACCACGCACCTGTTCGGGGAACTCCCGAGACTTGCTTCGACCATCTTTATTTTCTCGATATCTTCGGCCTAAAGTGCGGAGACGGTGTTCTGGAAGCGTCCGGCCGAATCGAAGACACGATAGGTATCGTCGCGGACAGAACAATACGAGTTTGTCTTGGTAAAATAAGAACATCGGTGGCAATTATCACTGTACATCAGCGAGTCCTATTAACTCCCATATAACGCTATTACATACGGGAATTATGTTGCATTGAGTGGTGCTGGATGGGATTGAGTGATACCGCTGTTAGCCACCTGCATCGACCCTGGCGGCCCAACCGGGCGACCGTTCCGTTTCGTCGGGCCCTGACAAGTTCCTCGGGACAGACCTTGAAAACATCCTCAAGAAAAGCGGCGTGACAACGGTCATCGTGGCAGGGACGGCCGCGCACGGCGCCGTGTTGTACACGGCTAGCGGGGCGGCGCTTCGAGGGTTCAAGGTCATCGTTCCCGTTGACGCGATCTCCGCGGAAGACCTGTATCCGGAGCAGTACACCATCTGGCATCTCTTGAACGCGCCGCGGGTTTCCGGGCAGGTCACCATCACCCGGACGGACATGCTATCCTTCAAATAAAGAATACGGGGCCCCTGAAAAGGGCTGAAATGTTGACAATGTGCGGGTAATTAGTTATATTGCCTATTAGACAAAGAGATGATAGGAATAATAGACATCCGCGCATACGTATTCCCCCCTTTAGACTAGCCCGGCCCAGACGGCCCGGGCGGCTATCCGAACACAAACGCAATCGTTAATTTTGAATCACCTGCAGTATGAGGAGCTTACAAAGACGCGCATGCAAGAGCAGACATTGACACCATCTCAAGCCAACATATTCAAAAGGGTCCTTATGTCACGAACGGTGTACTTTGCCGTACGGCTTGCGCTGGCTGCCATCTTCATTTATGCAGGGTCGGCAAAACTGCTGGATCCCAAGGCATTCGCGCGGATCATCTCCCATTGGGACCTCGTTCCCGAGCTTTTCCTGCCCGTTGTCGCTATCGGGCTTCCTTTGCTCGAGGTGCTCGCCGGGATTGCCCTGATATTCGATATGCGCATCGGGCTTCACACCATCTCCGGCATGATGATAATGTTCATTATTGTCCTCGGATATGGTGTGTTGCTAGGTCTCGACGTCGACTGCGGCTGTTTCGGTGCTGAAGACCTTCAGGAACGCCAGGGGCTTCAACACGCTTTTTATCGTGACCTTGTTTTCCTGGGTGCCGTCATTTTTCTCTACTGGTCGCGCTTTATGCGCAATCGCCGTTTACCCGGGGCTGTTTCCGATCATATTAAATAAAGGAGGATCGTAAATGTCAAAGAAGGAATTGTTGCTGGTGCCGGTTTTAGCATTAATGTCGCTTTTCATCCTTACGGGGGCCGTACATGCCGCGTGGGGTGACAAGGAACTCGAAACGGAAAAAATCGCCGTGAACTTCTATGGGGAAGTGGTCCGCGGCAACTACAAGATCGTGACAACCCAGGAACTCAAGGGTTGGATGGACCAGAAAAAAGATATGCTCCTCGTCGACACGATGCCGTTTGAAGACAGTTACAAAAAACAGCATATTCCGGGCGCCGTCAATTTCGTTCTGCCCATCCCCGAGATGACACAGATGGATGAGAAAACAAAGGCCGCTTTCGAAAAGATGCTCGGGCCGAATAAAGACAGGCTTATCGTTTTCTACTGCGGTTTCACGACATGCACGCGCAGCCATAACGGCGCAATGTGGGCTGTGAAACTCGGCTACAAAAATGTCTACCGTCAACCCGGCGGGATCAAGGCGTGGGACCAGGCCGACTACCCGGTAGGGAAAGTAAAATAGAGTGCTCCTCCAATATCCCGACAGGGCCCCGCTTTAGGACCAATCGATCCGGACGGGGCCCGTAGTTTCTTCTTACCTTTCTTGTTTTTTCGGTCTAAAAGTGATGACGACGAGCGTCCCGTCGGCGGGTAGTGCCTCCGTATTACCGATGAACATCACTTCTTTGCGGTTGTCGATCGCGCCGTATGTATAACTTGAATTGCTCGTGATGCCGACCGGACAGCTGTCGAGGCATAAAAGGCACCCGGTATTCTTCTTGACGGCGAGCGCCAGGTTCCCGCCGAACCGGACCGCGAGCGGTTTGCCATTGCTGTCACGTATGAGCTCGTCGAGGCTGTATGGCCGCTTTCCTCCTTTCCAGGAGACGGACACGTCCAGGATGTCGCCCTTTACGAACGTCTTTTCCATGTTATCCATGGTCATGTTGTTCCCGGGCTTGAAGCCTGCCTTTGTGAGGGCATCATGGAATGCTTTCGGGTCCGCGAGGGCGACGAAGAAGGACTTTCGGTATAATTTGCCTGTCTTCGCCACGATACCGTGGTGTGTCGGTTCCGGATGCCGGGCATTATAGAAGGCGAGAATGGAAACGCTGCGCGTTTTCGTGTCGATGCCGAGGGGATTTTCCGCCGTCAGCCCCGCCTCCTGGGAGAATGCCTTGCAGACGAAGAACATGATGAGGGTGACAAGGACGGGGACAAGCACGGCGAGTTGTTTTTTCATCGATCCTCCTTACGACATACTTGAATTGCAGGGGCGTCCGGCCAGCTGCGGGGTCTATACCGGGTCATCTTCCCCCTTTTTTGCCTTGTACCGCCTATACAGCAAGGGGAACATCGAAACAATGACGACCAGAACAACACCCACGATGAATGTGAGGGAAACCTTTCCCCGGATAAGGTCGAGCAATGAACTGGAAAACACGATGAAGGCTATGCATGCGGGGAGCATTGCAAAAAACGAAGTTACGGCGTAGTGCACAAAATGAATCTTCGTGAGGCCGAAGGCATAGTTGAGAAGATTGAAAGGAAAGAGCGGGATAAGCCTCGTGAAGGCGACCACTCGCCAGCCATGACGCTCGACGGCCTCATCGAGCCTGCGCCACCTTGGGCTCTTAAGGCGCTCGGCCACCCATTCGCGCGCGAGATAGCGCGAAACGAGAAATGCCACGCAGGCACCTATGGTTGCCCCCGTGATCGCATAGACGACCCCCCAAAACGGTCCGAAAAGAATGCCGCCGACAATGGTAATGGGAAGGCCGGGCAGAAACAATGATGGTGCAATAGCGTAGATCAGCATATAAATGACGGGTGCCAGGGCACCGTAGCCTGCTATCATTGTCCGAAGTGCCTCTTGTTCGAGATAGCGGGACGCGCCCGTTGCCCGGACAGTGATGACCACGGCCGCCAGGAATACGAGGTATATCAAAAATTTGATCAGGGCGTTTTTTCTGGGTGCGTTCTTTCCCGTAAATGTCCTTTCGCGCGAATGCTCCGCCTCGACATTTTTCTTTATCCATCTCTTTAAGGAAAGACGTTTCAGGTATGTAAAGGGAGGACGCGTGGCTTCCGACCTCGCCTCATAACTCGAGCCATCGGCCTTTGTAAGCTCCAGGATATGAACGGTAGGCGCCAACCTCCCCAGCATGCCTGCACACCCGGCGCAATAGGTTACAACTGTTTTACCAGCCGCTTCGGCCTGCCGCAGCTTTGACCACTGCCGTGCCAGTTCAGGGGCAATGGCGCCCACTGTTCCGCCCTCGCCGCAACACAGTGTTTTCTGCCTGCTGTGGGCCATCTCAGCGATAGTGAAACCTTTGTCCTTGATGATCTTGCGCACTGATGACTGCATCCCTTCATGGGAACGAACCGCGCACGGGTCGTGCACGGTGACCGTGCTCCCCCGGCCTGACACGGAACCGGAGGTGTAAGGGGCAATGACTTCGTAGATCGACCTGGTTGTGAGCCCCGTCCCGTACCGCGCAAACACCTTGTAGCAGTTGGGACAGGCAACGATGACGTTTTTCACTCCATGTCCGGTGAGGTAATCCCGCATCTCTTCAAACATCGCGCTGAAATGTTCCTGCCTGCCCAGGTCGTGGGAAGGTTTTGTACAACAGTCAAGTACTATGCCGACGGAAGGCATGGCAGTACGGAGATGTAAAAAAGTCTCGATGACCTTTTGTGACCGGGTGCCGGACAGCGTGCATCCCGGGAAGAAGATTGTGTCGCAGCCGCGGGGCAGCGCATACCAAGAAAATAATTTTGATGTCCCCTTTCTTTCGTACTGCAGCAATGCGGCGTGATCGGAATAGTCGCCTGCGCCGCGCCGTACTGTCTCCCGCCTCATTTCAAGAAAAAGGCCGGACGGGTCCACCCCTTTAGGACAAACAGCCGTGCATAAACCGCACAGGCTGCATTCAAAAGGCATCTCCTGGTCCTGTTTTTTCCCCGGATCGTAACGCTCCGCAATGTCCCTGGGTTTCCCGTGTTTGCGGAGGAAAGCGCATTCCTTCTGACAGGCATCGCATCTTATGCAATCGCGGATGACGTTTCGCAGTCTTTCTTCCAAATGCCCGTTACCCATTGATCTACCTGTCTATTATCACCCCGGTGCATGAAGAACCGGCGCCGGCAGTGCATCCGAAGCAATGCTCTCCTGTGACGATCCTGCGTGAACGCAGCGCATCCGGCCTAAATTCCCGGATATGGTCCGGGGCGTAGTGGTTCACCTTAAGGCCGAGGGCGAGATTGAAATCGCAGTCATAGAGGGAGCCGTCCCAGCCGATGCTTATCTGGCGTCGGCACATAAGCCCCGGCACGGTGGCCGGGTTGTACGACCGTTTCAGAAGATCCATATACGCGGCAAGGCGCCCGGGAGTCGTGAGCATCATCCTGAAGCGTCCTATCGGCATGTTCGTAATGGTCAGCAAATGCGTAAAACTGATGCCGAAGCGTCCGGCAAGTTCCCGCCGGTAATCGTTTTCGAGCATAAGCTGGGGTGAAGGCAGAAAATCCCCGCCCGGGTTATAAACGAGGCAGAGCGGCAGGGATGCGCTTATTCCATAACCCTCGCAATTCAGCCTCCGTATCGCCTCGATGCTTTTCTGATACACGCCCGGCCCCCTTTGGGCGCAGACGTTTTCGTCCGTGTAGCAGGGCAGGGAAGCCACAAGTTCTACCGCGTGTTCCCGGAGAAACGATGGCAGGTCTTCCCGGCCCGCCTCGAGAAGGACGGTCAGATTTGTCCGAACCTTCACATGGCATCCCCTTGCCTTCAGGGACACAATGAACCGGCGAAAATGCGGATTCAATTCGGGTGCGCCTCCGGTCAGATCGACGGACCGGCACTGCGACGCGTCGACCGCCTCGAGTATGCGCTCCATGACAGGCCATTCCATCATTTCCGGGCGGTCGGGGGAGCATTCAAGGTGGCAATGAAGGCATTGCTGGTTGCATTTAAGGCCGAGATTGACCTGAAGGGTTTCTATCGCTTCACTTACTAGGCCCTCATCCCCCGTTTGAGCAATAATGGTTCTTTCGAATTGATTAAGCATTGTAAACAAATGTTTCGTTCATCATGTAATTATATTGAAAAGTAACCGACCCACCCTGTGATGTCAAGCCTGTCCGGACCTTCCTAAAGGTTTTCGAATATGGCCTGTACACGCGTGCGGATCATTGCGCGATCACTTTCCGTGAAATCGGTTTCCACCTTCAATACGGGAAGCCGATGTTTTTCACGCACGTGCTGTTCCAATTTATATGACTCAATATTATACGAGTGGCAGGCCTGAAGGATGACGTCGACAACAACCTGGGGCTTAAACCTTTCGATCAATGCGTCAAGCATCTCCAAACGGCGCGTGTTCGGGGTCATGCACGAGCATGGGATCTTGAGGTATGCACGCGCTAGGGACGACACAGGGTCACCCGTACCTTCGTCGATTGTGACGGAATAGCGTTTCATGCCGCTGCATGCTTCCATTGCAACTATCACTCCCCCCGCTTCTTCAATAACCTTGAACACCTTGTTTACATCACCGCCAATGGGACAGCCGCTGACGAGAACGCGCGGAGAGAAGTCGCCGCCAATATGGTGCCCTTTATCGCGGCGCATATCCAGTTTCGCTGCGAGGCTCTGCAATTCCTGATCCAGTTCGTCACCGTCTGATACGTATTCGAGGCTGAATACATCGTACATTTCACTCCAGTTGACGAGGGGAGGAAAATGGGCCATGTACTTAAAAAAGTCGTTCATGAGACGGTTCTTCTTATTTGTCTGGTGAATCTCGTATTCAATGTTCGCATCGGTGATCTCTTTCTGGAAGGTTTGTTCAAGAAAGGCCTTGAGTTTGTGCACCATTATCGTCCATGTTGAAAGCGTCTCGGGTTCATCGGGTTTTTGCGGGAGGTCCATGATGTGTGTCGGTTTAATGTGCTGGATAAATTCAAACATCTTCTTTTTCCCGTCACAGGTCGTCTCTCCGATGATAGCCTGCGAGAGCGCGTAAAAGGGACACGTATCTGTCTTGATAAATCCGAAACTTGACTTGATGAGGGGGCAAAGATTGCCGGGCAGGACTGTTTCGGCAGCGTCTATGGTCCTCCGTGAAAACGCGCAAAGGCAGACGGGGATGGCACCCGCTGCGCGAACAAGTTCTGCGGGTGCATAGGCGCAATATATGCCGACGACAGGCAGGCCGATGTTCCTTTTCCAGATGACGGAATTAAGGATCCTCTCGTTGGGGTTGTTCGTATATTGATCGTTGATGAGTGGTTCCATGCCTTTGTCCTCTTAAGAATTATGTTCTGGTAATATTAACCAGCAGGGACCGTGCGGCCGGGAATCCGGTAACAGGGTCGAGGGCCTCGTCATCGGTGAGCAGGTTTGCGTTTGCCGCGTCCCAGCCGTGGGACATCGATATGACGCCGGGTAGTATTGAGGACGTGTACTTTGCCGCGACGGCGATCCGGCCGCGCAGCGACTCGACAAAGACCGCCTCGCCGTCTTTTACGCCGTAACGCTTCGCGGTCGCCGGGTTTATCTCGACATACGGACCCGGCGCACGGACGGAGAGCGATTTGAGATCGCGGAACCGGGAATGAAGATATTCCAGTCTTCTGGCTCCGGTCGTGAGGACGAGGGGAAACGCGCGGGCGGTTTCGGTGGGCGCGGCGGCGCTTTCCACCGTTTCATGGTATGCCGGGACAGGGTCGTACCCCAACTGTTTCAACGTACCGGAATATAGCTCAACCTTTCCCGAGGCCGTCTTAAAACCATCCTTCTCATATTTTCTTTCCGACCACCTGTGATACGCGTACCCTTCAGGCATGTGCCTGAGATCGTCAAACGTTAGCTTGAGAGTCTTGAGCCTGTAGTTTATAGCCTCTTCTTCCGTTTCCCAGGGAAAGAAATCCGCGTAGCCCATCCGTGTCGCGATCTCTTTCCATATCTCCCAATTTGTGGGCAGTTCCCTGTCGCTGCAGACTTTTGGGGCGATGCCGATCCGCGGCTCGAGCGACATATGGGAGGAATCCCATAGTTCGTGGCCGCCGAGGAAAGATGCGCAGGGCAGCACAAGCCGGGCCATGCGTGCGGTAGCGGTCATGAAAGGATCGATGACTGCCAGAAATGTGAGCTTCGCCAGAGCAGAACGTACACGCCCGGCATTGGGCCATGTAAGCACGGGGTTGCTTCCGGCTACTATGAGGCCTTTCAAGGCGTAGGGCCGCTCCTCGAGGATAGCCTGAGCGTACAGGTTGGCCTGCGCGTTTTTCGTCGCGCTGTAGAAGAGCGGGTATGTCTCCGCACCGATCGCCGGTCGCATACCGGCCTTAGACGTCAACTGCAGATTGGAAAGCTGAGCCTCATCCATGAAGACGGCCCCGCCTGCGATATCGAGATTGCCTGTAATGGCCTGGAGGGCGGCCATGCCGCGCGCGGCCTGAAAACCGTTCGTATTGAGCTCGACCGCTACCCCGACGGATATACACGCTGGCGATGCCAGTGCGTAAAGCCGGGCCGCCTCCCTTATCTTCGGGGCGGGTATCCAGGTGATCTTCTCAACCTTTTCCGGGTCATAAGAGGCCACGGCGCGCGAGAGCGCATCGAAGCCAGTCGTCCACCTGTCGACAAATTCCCTGTCGTAAAGCTCTTCCGCGATTATAACATGGAGAAAAGCAAGCGCCAGCGCACCGTCCGTTCCCGGCCTTGGCTGGAGATGAAGGTGGGCTGTCTCGGCAAGCCCGGTTTTCCGGGGATCTATAACGATGATCCTGCACCCCGCCTTTTTTGCCGAGATGATCTCGGAAACAAGGGACGGGGCCGATGAAGCGGGATTTTTCCCCCATAGCACGATGCATTTGCTCCGGGCAAAATCAGCGATCGGCATGGACCCGAAGGTGACTGTATTGGCCATTGATTTGGATTCGAAACAATGGCTTCCGCAGGTTGAAAAATTGGGTGTCCCATAGAGGCCGCAGAACCGTTCGGCATACGGGAGGAACTCCTTTCCGACACCTGCGTGGCCGACGTGGACTGCCAGGGCCTCGGGCCCGTATGTGTTTTTTATGTCATTCAGGCCCCGGACGATCTGGGAATATGCCTCATCCCATGATATCTTCTCCCAGGTGCCTGATGACGTCTTCTTTACAGGGTATTGCAATCTGTCCGGGCTGCCGATCAGTTCAGGGACAGCCCGGCCCTTCGGGCATATATGCCCGGCGCTCACAGGATGGTCCCGGTCTCCTTCTATCGCGGACACCTTTCCGTCCTCCAGCTTGATCGTCAGGCCGCATGTACCGCTGCAGATGCCGCAGACGGTCCGGCTATGAGTAAAATGTGCTTCGTTTTCCATGGCTTTCGCGGTTATCATTTTCGCGTTTCAAGGCTCCCGCTCATTTTCGTTAGTTTGATAAAGTAGATACTGCCGGGTTTTTCAGAAACCTCCATCGCATATCCCGTATGCAGCGCCAGGGCGGTTATATTTTCAACGGGTATGCGGGCGTCAACGACGATAGTCAGTTCATCGTGAGTTTCGAGAGATTGTCTCGCCAGAATGACCGGTTGCGCGCATCCGAGCCCTCGTGCGTCTATAAACTCAGGCATGCCTTCATTCTCCCTGTAAATTGCCGGCGGGGCCGATCTAAAAAACCCGTTTGAATCGGCGCGTTACTGGATATAATTTCCTGCAGTTCTGACAGACGTCTCCTGTAATGCAGCTTCGTATGCCCTGGCGGGTATTCCAAAAAGTCTTCGATGTAATATAGCGTAGCTTTCTCCTGTAACTGTCCGGTCGCTGATGCTCCGGCCGGGGTCACAGGAGGTGTACGATGATCAGGCCAAGAAAGCTTCAGACTCCGCGATGACGGGGGACCTCACGGGTCCCCGGCAAGCTCCTCAGCCCGAAGGGGGAAATACATTGTCCACTCTATATATAGTCTCAATTAACATGACTGAAATAATTTATGTGAATACAACGAAAATGTCAATTCCTGATTCGCTTGGTTAGCGATCTTGTTTGACTTTACTGACACATTCCTTTAGAGTATTTCACTAATACGGAACATGACTATGATCAGGATAGCAGGCATATTTATTCCATTAGGCTGAAGAATGTATCGGGGGCCCGGGCGGCATCCCGTTATGACCGTGTCCGCAGTATCCGTGCGCCGGTAAGCGTACAGCCTCCACAGAATCCGGCGCAGGTTTAGAGCGGCCGGATCCTTACATTACGGAGGTTGAATAATGTCAGATTACAAACAAATGTGGTCCGAACTTGGCCTTGACCTTGAGGCCCACGACGCACTTTTGTCCGTTCTGGGCGGAGCGTACCAGGATGTCTTTTTGTCCCAGAAGATGCGGCCCGAAGGCATGAAGTATTTCGACTTCGTTATGAGCGAAGTGCACGGGTTCAGGATAAAGGAACTCATGGACGCGAAGGCGCAGGGCCGGATCGTAGTGGGTTCTTACTGCGTTTTCGTTCCGGAGGAATTGATCCTCGCCGTGGACGGCGTGTCGGTCGGGCTCTGTGCCGGCGCCGAGTTCAATTTCGAAGGCGCCGAAGAGGTGCTGCCCCGGAACCTCTGCCCGCTCATCAAGTCCGCCTTCGGGTTCAAGCGGGGCCTCGTATGCCCGTACGTGGAGGCAAGCGACATCATCGTCGGTGAGAACACCTGCGACGGAAAGAAAAAAGCCTATGAGGTCCTCTCCCCCATGGTCAAAGACCTCTATATCATCGACCTCCCCCAGATGAAGACAAATACGGGCAGAGCGCTTCTCGATGAAGAGTATCGAAAGTACATGACGGCGCTCGAAAATGCGAGCGGGAAAAAGATCACGCCGGAATCCCTTCGCACGGGGATCGAAATCGTGAACGCGAAGAGGAGGGCTGTGAAGAGACTTGCCGAACTGCGCGCGGCCGACCCGTCTCCCATCTCCGGCCTCGACGCGCTTCTGGTGAACCAGGTCTTCTTCTATGACGACCCCGTGAGATTTACGAAGTCCGTAAATGCCCTTTGCGATGAATTGGAAGAAAGGGTCAAGAAGGGTGAAGGCGTATTCCCGAAAGGGGCCCCGCGCGTGATGATGTCTGGATGCCCCATGGCAGTCCCGAACTGGAAGGTCCCGATGATCGTCGAAACGAGCGGTGCTGTGATTGTCGGGGAGGAATCCTGTGTGGGCGAGCGGGGGACGCAGTGGCTGACGGAGGAAAAAGGCGGTACTGTCGCAGAACTCCTCAACAATATCACGGAACGTTACTTCAAGATTGATTGCGCCGTGTTTACACCGAACCCCTCACGCGCCGACCACGTCAAGGATATGTTTGAGCGATACGGGGCGAGGGGGGTCATCCACTACAGCCTCCAGTTTTGCCACCCCTATATCATAGAGAGCGGGCCGCTGGAGAGTACCCTGGAGGCAGCCGGCATTCCCGTGCTCCGGCTTGAGACCGATTACAGCCAGGAGGATGCCGGACAGCTCAAGACGCGCATCGAGGCGTTTATTGAAAGAATCGAGGGCTGATGAGAGCTGCAGGCATCGATATCGGCTCCCGAACCGTGAAATTTGTGATAATTGAAAACGGTACCATAATCCTTACAAGGAAGTGCCTGACATCGCATGATCCGCTGACTGCAGTACGATCCGTCATCGACGATGCGGAATACGATATGCTCATAGGTACGGGATACGGTCGTCATCTTATCAGGGAGCATTTGGATTGCACGGTTATAAGTGAGATCAAAGCCTTTGCCATCGGGGCAAATGCAATCCGTCCGTCGTCGAGGGCCATCCTGGACATCGGCGGGCAGGACACGAAGGCAATCTCTTTGAACAATAAAGGGGAAATGACTAAGTTCGAGATGAATGACAGGTGTGCCGCCGGAACCGGCCGTTTTTTGGAGATAATGGCGCGTGCCCTCGGTTATACGCTGGAGGAATTTTCTGAAGCGGCGCTGTCAGCGAAGCGGGCGGAAAATATCAACAGTATGTGCACGGTATTTGCGGAGTCGGAGGTAATTTCACTGACGGCGAGGGGAGCCTTGCGCCACGAGGTAGCACGGGGTATCCATAAAACAATTGTGGGCCGGTCAACCGCGCTTCTGCGACGGGTTGCTCCATCCGGAGAGATTTTCTTTGCTGGGGGAGTGGCGCTTAATAATTGTGTTCGGAAACTAATAACCGATGAACTCGGAAGAGCTGTTTTCGTGCCACCGGATCCTCAGGCAGTAGGAGCATACGGGGCAGCCCTGTATGCGATGTTTGGGAAGAAAAGCTAAATTGCAAATCGTATTGAAAAAATAGGAACGGAGGAGGCAACAAGACATGTTTAAGAATCTGAAACTCATGCTTCTCACTGCAGTCTTTATCACGTTTTTCGTTATTCCCGGTTCTTATGCTGCGGATATCCCGACAATTAAAGTTGGGTATATTTTCACGACCCACCATACTCCATTCATTGTCGCCGCGAGCAAGGGCGAGGCTTTTAAGGGAACGGGGGTCTACCTGCGGCCGGTGGTCGCAAAAGATAAGTATGAACTGGTGGCCGACGGGAAGCCGATTGCCGTTCTCCAGTTGATAGTCGCAAAAAGCGGCGCGGAGACGGCGGCCCTTTTTGCGCGGGGCCAGCTCGATATAGCCATGGCGTCGGTAACGGCCATAATGGCAGGGATCGACAAAGGGACACCGATTAAGATCTTAAGTCCGCTCCAGACGGAAGGGATGGGGCTTGTCGTGCCCAAAGAATCTCCTCTCAAAGACTGGAATTCGTTCCTGGCGTACGTGAAGAATGCAAAGAAACCCGTCAAGATCGGCTACCACTCACCAACGAGTGCACCAAAGATCGTTCTGGAGGGTGCACTGAAGCAATCGGGGATCAAAGTGACCGAAGATCCCAACGATCAATCGGCCCAGGTCCTGCTCGTCGATCTCAAGGAGACGACGAACATGGTTCCTGCCCTGGCAAGCAAGCAGGTCGACGGTATTGTCGGCCCGTCCCCGTTTCCCGAAGTGGCGGTAAGCCGGGGGGTAGGGAAGATAATTGTCGACCTGAAGGACCTGCCGCCTAAGGGTCACTGGAATGATTTCCCCTGCTGCGTGACTGCAGCAAGCGACCAGGTGATAGCCAAGCATCCCGAGGTGGTGCAGAAGTTCGTGGAGCTCATAGCCCGGACAAACTCATGGTGCAACAAGAACAGGCTGGAGGCCGGGACCGTGACCGCGGAATGGATAGGCCTTCCCCCCGATTCTGCCAAAGCAACAATGCTTGTATACCTGCCGAAGTTCACAAAGAACTGGATGCGCGGCGCCGACAGGTATATGACCATCCTGAACGATATGGGCAACTTCAAGGGTTCCCTGAAGGGCAAGTCTTTGGATGACGCCAGGACGATCCTGTTCGACACGAGGTTCATTGACAGGGTGAGACCGTAAGCGATGCTGAAGAAACTGCTTGCAAGGACGGTCATCTACCTGCTCGTTCCGTTCCTGTTCCTGTTTGCGTGGGATTTTGCCGCAGAACGTCTTAACAACGAGGTCATCCTGCCCGGTATCGGGCAGGTGGCCCAACTGTTCGGGCAGCCGACAGACAGCCTGATTTCCATGGGTTCCCTTACCAGAAATGTCGGCATCAGCCTTGTCCGTGTGCTTGCCGGTTATACGATCGCCGTTTGCCTCGCCGTTCCGCTCGGGATCTTCATGGGCTATTACGGGACGGTGTTCAGGTTGTTGAACGGTTTCCTCGCGTTGTTCAGGCCGATACCGCCTCTTGCCTGGGTCCCGCTCGTCCTTGCCTGGTTCGGCATCGCGAGCCTTGCGACGCTCTTTGACGTACGGGCGGGGCCGGCCTACGTCTATCTCAACAATCTCAAATTCTCGATGATCTTCATCATCTTTATGGGGGCGTTTTATCCCGTGCTGACAAGCACGATCCACGGCGTGTCGGGCGTCCGCACCACCCTTATCGATTCGGCCCGGGTACTGGGGGCAGGCAAGAGGGATATTTTCCGGAAAGTCCTCCTGCCTGCGTCTTTGCCTTCTATTGTCAACGGTATGCGCACAGGCCTCGGCGTGGCATGGATGTGCCTTGTTTCCGCAGAGATGCTGCCTGGAAGCCTTTCGGGTGTCGGCTACCTCATCACGCACGCGTATACTATGGCGCGGACGGACATAGTTATTGCCGGCATGATCAGTATAGCGGTGGTCGGCGCATTTCTGGACCTTGTTTTCCGTATGGTTGAAAAGCGTAAATTCGCATGGACGCGGCTCACGCGATGAGCACATGGCCTATACTCCAGGTACGGGACCTGGGAAAAACGTTCGAAACAAAGAAAGGCATGCCTGTCGAGGCGCTCTCAGGGGTGACATTCGATATCGATGAGAACGATTTCGTCTGCATAGTCGGGCCCTCGGGATGCGGTAAATCAACCCTTTTAAGAATGGTCGCCGGGCTCGAGACTATGTCCTCCGGCCGGATTACATACCGCGGTGAAGAATTCCTACGGTCACGGAAGGAGATAGGAATGGTATTCCAGGAATATTCCCTCCTGCCCTGGAGGTGCGTGCTTGACAACGTTGCCCTGGGGCCGGAATTTTCCGGAGTGTCCCGGCAGGAAAGGGAGGCAGCGGCCATGTCCTTCCTCAAGCGGGTCGGGATGGAATCATTCTCGCGGGCGTTTCCGCACGAGCTTTCGGGCGGCATGAGGCAGAGGGTAGCGATAGTGCGGGCCCTGGCGAACGACCCGGACGTCCTTCTTATGGATGAGCCGTTCGGGGCCCTGGACGCCCACACGCGGATATTGCTGCAGAAGGAACTGCTGCGCATCTGGGAAAACAACCGGAAGACGATTCTTTTCGTGACCCACGGCGTAGACGAGGCCATCTACCTTGCCGATCGTATCATGGTCATGTCCGCAAGGCCCGGCCGTATCCTCGACATGATCGATGTGGATATTGAACGCCCGAGGGTGAGGGCCCACCCCTCCTACGGAGTGTTGGCCGAACGGATCCTTTCTATCCTGGAAAATGAGACCCTGGCATCGTTTTCTTAAGAGGCCCGGGACCAATCGACGGATAAGCCCCGGGCCTGTCGTATGGCGGCCATTCCCTTAGGGCGTTCATGGGATGCCTTGTTGGGACCGATATTGGTCGTGGAAAAAATGATCAAAGACAAGACCTGATTTTAAGGCGATAATGGAAAGAACCGGTTTTGCCGCATCGACAGACGGTGAAAGGACCTTCCTTATGGCTGTTCGGGAATGGCCCGTTTCCTTCTGTATCTGGCGGATGCTTTTCTCGTAAACCCGGTGTGTTGTCCTGATGTACTCGTACTGATTCATCGCTATCACCCTTTCCCTCCGGTACAGCCGGTTTTCTAGCAAAAACCAAATTAATAGAGGTCACCTTCAGGGTGGGTCAGTTCTAGGGTATCTAAGCCGGTCAAAGAATCCCGAACAGGGAACCGAAGGCGACCATTCCCGGTCTCTCTTCAATGATACAAAAAGTGTTACCTATATACCCAGATTATTTTGTTTCCATATGTTCCGTTTGTTCAGTGCAGCAATCGGGTTTTCTTTGGTTTTTGGCTCCTCACGCCTTACGGCCGTTATCGCTGTTGACATATTTTAAAGGGGTATTATATTTCTTTGCATGTCGGGTAGAAAACAACGGGGAGGTGATATTCATGAAAAAGGATGCAAAGACGCTGGCAAAAGAGGCCTTGTTCTGGCATGGCATTAAAGAAGCGCTTGCTAAAAACAGCACAAAAAGATGCCACAAATGAAAATCTTGAAAGGGTTAGACGTTGCAGGTCTGCAACGCGAATTCAAAACAGGCGGCCGGATCGATACCGAATCGGGCTGCTTGTTTGTTTGGGGCCAAAGGTTACTCACAATATAATCATGGTGGGGCCGCCCTGGTTCGGAAAAACAATGCTTGCAAAAAGCTTTTTTTACAAGTTCTTCCTCCTTTGGTTAAAATGTTTTGTGGTAAAACAATCTTAACCGGAAGACCATGGCTCTTCAACTATTGAGCTTATGGTTGTAAACGCTTTTCTTGATTAGTACACTTTATCTAACGAAACTCCAAATCTAGATACATTAGACATAACATCTACTCAGTAGTACGTTTATGCAAATAGTAAAACGTATGTTTTTCATGCCAAGAAAAAAACAAATCCGCCAATCCCAGAGTTCGCTATTTGCCGTCCCTCCATTGACACTGGTTTGTTGATATTTCAGGTCATTAATTACCGTTTGAATGTCTCTATGTTGTCAAGTATATCGAATCTACGGAGTCCAGGAAGCTATACGTAACATATCCTGCTTTATCTTGTGATATTATGTAGTTACATAACCATTTTCCATTATCCAGTTTCCGCCCGGTTCTGTCAAGGCAATTCATTGTCTTCCTTGAGGCCGCGGCACCTTTCGTGAAGCATTTAGAGTCTCCCTTATTCCTGCAGGTACGGCTCCTATTCATGCCAGGTCTTTCCGTCCTTTACATCGGAGAGTTCGGAACGGATGCCCTGGTTGTCGGTGGGGTTGAGCCAGAGCATGCGGGTAAATACTTTTTCTGCATCCCTCAACCGGCCGAAGCGCCACAGACAGAGCCCGTAGCCGTGCAGGCAGCGCAGGAATGGACGGTTGTCCACACACCCCCAGGGAAGCAGACCGGTGAAGTCCTTGCCGAGGGAGAGTTCCCCGATCCTCACCCCCACGTCATAGTAACGGATCGCCGTGTCGGGATCGTGGGGAAAGGCGAAGTTCCCAAGGTGAGCGTGAGCATCAATGCAGCGCAAGTCGTTGGCAAGGAGGTTCATCAGCATGCGGTTCGCACCCCGGTGGTCACCCGCCTTTTTGAGGTCGACGGCTTCAAGGATGGGGTCCGTATCGGGATCGTCGAGGTCCGCTCCAGGAAGCACCTGTTCCATCTCGTACTCGGGTCTCGGGCCCCGTCTGATAATGGGCCTTGTCCATTCCTCCAGAGGCTCGTCGGGCTCTCCCCAGTAGTGGTCGGCTGGATCCCACACTCCCCTTTCTTCGAGTGCAAGGGGCGTAAGGCAAAGGGCGGGTATATCAAGGCGCCGGTTCCTGATCTCGCCGGTGAGGTAGGGATGGCCTGCGTAACGCCACTTTTTCTGCGGGGACACGGTAATGATCTCGCCAGGCACTGCCTCCCACAACCCGGAGGGCCGGAGTGTGAGGGCACGGTCCTTTCCGAGGATGCGGCACGAGATGGCGTTTCCTTTGATGGCGAGGGCGATGAGTTCAACATTTCTGCCCATGTCGAGATCATCGCCGGTTGCCTTCGGCCGTCTGCGCAATGAGACCTCCGGGTAGGGCGCGATGCCGAGCCACGTGCGATAGGCGGCAACATAACCGGCCGCCTTCGATCTTTCGGGGAATGCAACATCGCTCGCTGCGATGAGGTATTCGGAGCCATCCTCCCGCCGGCACCTTGCCGTCAGTCCCCGCCGCTCGTTCCCATCGTACTCAATATTTGTTACCGTCACCGTCTCTCCGATCACACAAGCTTCTGCGGGCAGGACAACCTCATCCTCAAATGCCTGATTAAAGGCCCAGAGTTGCTCGTCATCGTCAAAGGCGTCGACGGTGATCTGCTCAACCAGATCGTTCAGTTCCTCTTCGTTCTTCTTGCCACCCGCCATCTCTTACTCCCTTCGTCTGCACCGCCTTCTATCGGCTTCGTTATCCGCTCCTCGCCATCGGTCCCTTCGCGCGCGCGAAGAGGGATGACCCGCCGTGCCGGGGCGGTTGACCCCCGCTTCCCTCTGCCGGCGTTCTTGTAAGAACGGCTATTCCCTTCGTCCTGCCCTGCCTGCATCCTCTGCAGGACCAGTTCCATGGCCTTGTAATAGTCCCGCTGGACCTTGATGTTGGCCACCCGGCAGTACCGCTGCGTTGTGGTGATGTGCTCGTGGCCCAGAAGGTCCTGGATCGTGGCAAGGTGGGCGTCGGCGTTCAGGAGCTGCGTGGCGAAGGTATGGCGAAGCCTGTGGCACGACACGTTCACCCGGCTCTTGCGCCCATAGTATTCGATCCTCTTCTGGATGCCCCGGACGGAGATAGGTTTTCCTTTCTGCGGACCCTTCTGAACGAGGAACAACGCCTGTGCCCTTGATGACCTTCTCGCCATGTAGGTTTCAAGGGTACAGCGGGCATCATCGCTCAGGTAGACGACCCTATCCCTGGCGCCTTTTCCGTTCAGCACGAACACCTGTTTCTTCCGGTACTCTACCGCATCCACGGTAAGATGGGCAACTTCTTCGACCCTCAGGCCGCAGCGGAGCATCCGCATGAACATGGCTCTATCCCTCGGGTCCGCGATGACGGCAAGGAACGTCTCCACCTCTGCGTCCCGGAGATGCCGGGGCAGGGGCTTCGGCAGGCGGATGGTTTGCAAATGACAGGTTATCGTCTTCGGCGACAGCCGTTTTCGCAGGAGATGGTCCACGTAGGCCCCTATCTCACGGCGGGTCACGTTATGGAGGGGAATGCGGAGCCACAGTGTAAACCGGTCTATCCTGTTCATGTAGTTCTTGACCGTACAGGACGAGAAGTTCTTTCTCTTCAAAGATCTGAGGTATCTGATCTTAATAGTCTCCACCGATCCCTCCCTTCTCGATGACCGCCATGGCACGGAAGTATTCTTCCTCCCGGGTCTTGTCCGTGAGCCGTGCGTAGCGCCGGGTGACCTCAATATCCTGATGACCCATAAGCTGCTGGAGGACCTCAAGGCGCATACCGGCGTTGAGAAGCTCTGATGCATATGTGTGGCGCAGGCAGTGAACCGTGTAGCCCTTGTGGTCGAGCCGCGCCTTCCTGAGATACTTTACGAACAGGCTTCTCGCAGCGCTGTAACAGAGACGGCCATGGCGCTGTCCGTAAAAAATGTAGTTTTCGTCCTTCTTCCGTACCGCGAGCCAGCGCTTCACGGCGAAGAGGGCGTCATGGCTCAGGTAGACCACCCTGCCCATGTTGTTCTTCTCCCCTTCCATGAGACGGATCTTCTTCTCCTTGAGATCGACATCGTTCATCAGGAGGCCAAGGGCCTCGCCGATCCGTATGCTGTCCGCAAAAGAACAAGGATGAGGGCGCGGTCCCTGGCATCGTCGATGACCTCGACGAGTTTTTTTACATCTTTGGGATTCATGGCCCGGGGAAGCGTATCGGGAAGTTTCAGCCTGATCCTCCTCTTCAACAGCGACGGAGAGAGTATATCCTGTTCCATGAGAAAGTGAAGAAAGGCTATGACAGAGACCATACGCGTTCTCACCGTGGAGATGTACATGCCCCGGTCCTGCTCGTGTTCGATGAAGGCCTCAAGGTCGGAGCGTTCGATCTGTGTTATGTCGGTTTTGCCTGATGCTCCATAGAACTCGAGAAAAAACATAACCGACGTGAAGGAGCCTTCGATCGTTCTCTGCTTGTGGTTCACCCGTTGCTTGTGGCGCATGTAGCGCTCGATGTGCTCCTTTGCAGGAAGATCCATGGACGAGAGCCTGTCGAGGATACGGTCAACAGGGGTCCGCTCACGTACCGCTTCGGGATTGCTGCAGTCTTGTCGCCTTGTTGTTGGATTGGTCTGGGCCATTTCCTCCTCCTTTTCTTTTTCAGAAAAAGCAGGTTAGATGATGACCCTCGACGGTTCGAATGGTCAACACATTTTGTTACGTATAGCAGGAAGAAACTGAGAAGCGGACCCACACTGTCCTTCAGGCCAAATGTCAACTTTTACGCCTCATCCCCATCCTTCATGCCCTACCATACCCCATTTGAATGGCATCTATCGAGGGGCCTCCGCTATATGTCCTGCCCCCAGTAATTCTGTTCCCTCATTTATATACCTTCCGTTCAAGCACCACCCGCTCAATAGAATCAATCCGCGCCTCGATGTCCTGCATCTCCCTGATTTTGAGGACGTGGTTGAGGATGTCATTGGCGACGGCCCGCCTGAGGCCCTCATTCTCCGTGTCGAGGAGTGCGGTGAGGGTGTCCACTGCCTTGCTGACGCTTTCCTTCAGGGATTCCATGGCCTCGTTGACAAGCACCTCCCGGTGACGCCTATACTCTTCTGCAAATTCCGGTTTCTTCAGCCATTGGTAAAAGAGGGTCTTCGAGATTACTTCCTCTGCACATCCTGCCTCTATGCTCCTTGCCCTGATGAGACCGGAATGGCCCGAGTCTGTTTCAGGGTAATCGTCGAAACTGCACTATTCTGTGTCATTTTTGGCCCCCTTTCCCGAATAGTTCATTACGATGACTATATTACCTCTCCGCCCGAACAGCCGGATCTGCTGCTCCTTGAGTCCGTCTGCCGTGCCCTAGGCCTCCTCCTCTGTATGCACCCTCTTATCACCATGCCTTCTTAAAAACATCTTAGTTATCTTGATCAAAGTGTGACCGAGTGATAAAATTGCACGGAGACCCAGGGTATGTAAGTCTCAATCATGACGTACCTACATTAATTTGGCGCAATAGCTCATAGTGGGATAGGGGGAGGTGATCTACCTCAGCCCTTATTTATCAGGGGCTTGCGTTGTTTAGCTCAATAGCTCACCTTCCAATAGAAAAAATTTGTCCCCTAGGCATGAATTTTCTAACCTGCTTCGATCTTCCTGTAAATAAACAAAGGGTGGCCTACTCCTTTAGACGGCAGGGGGGTACTGCAGACGTTCGTTCCCCTACCCCCCCTTAGAAAAAAGAATGCTTTTTAATAGAGGACCTATACCTTGGATAATCCATGAGGGCATTTCTTCCATCCTTAGAGATGGGGCATGCAGGACACTAGACCGTCGAACGAAATCGGGGTTTTTCATTGCCCGAAAAATAAAAAGTGGGACTATAGCGGGACAAAATAACCTTACAAGCAAAAAGGGTTAAGCACTTGATGCCTAACCCTTTGATTTTCCTGGTGGAGCTGAAGGGGATCGAACCCTCGACCTCTTGACTGCCAGTCAAGCACTCTCCCAGCTGAGCTACAGCCCCTTAAGGTTAGTGTTATAACAGCCCGGAATTAAATTGTCAATGTTTTG
>Ga0172382_10003734_pt1 | contig 23874 bp, 23 predicted proteins | sample Leawel138RmetaG_FD_122245 | JGI IMG/M metagenome (GOLD analysis project Ga0172382, IMG submission 122245) | Leachate microbial communities from a municipal landfill in Southern Ontario, Canada - Leachate well 138R metaG | ecosystem: Engineered > Solid waste > Landfill > Unclassified | place... | reverse complement strand
GAAAGCAGCCGCACATTTCTGTCGGCGATGGATCAGCGCCACGCCGAAAGCGAAGCGCATCAGGTGGAAGCGATAGCGCGGCTTGAAACCCAGCTTGCGCATCTCGATTCCGAGCTGGAAAGGCGGAGAGCGGATCAGGCGGATCACGGGGAAGCGCTTGCCCTGCATGGGGAGCGTCTGGCGGAGCGGATTACCGAAATCGGGCAGCACGTGGCCGAAGTCGCCGCGCAAGGCGAGCGGGTCGAGGCCAGCCTGGCACAGGCCATCGCCACCTTGGCGGCAAAGCTCGCGGAAAGCCGCGCCGCATTGGACGGAACGGACGGCCAGATCGCGCAACTCACCGACGCCAGCGTCCGCCTGCTCGAGATCATCCGGGCCGGCGCCGAGCATAGCCGCGAGGATCTGCCGGAAGCGATCGGGCTTGCCCACTCCCGCCTGGAAGCAGTCCATGCCTATTCCGAACAGCTTCGCATGATGCTGATCGAAGCGGAAGAAAAAGGGCGCTCCCTTTCCGAGCATGTGCTCGCCGCCCAGCGCGACGGTCGCGCCAGCCAGGAGGAAACGGAGGCGTTTCACAGGCGGATGGCGCAAGAGGCCCAGGATCAGGCCAATGCCGTCGAAACATTGCGGCAGGCCCTGCAAGGTTTTGCTGTCGAAAGCCAGAATCTGGCGGAACGCAACCAGGGGCAGTTGCAGGCGGCGATCGACCAGTTGCGCGAGGCGGCGAAGGCTGTCGCCGTGGAATTGACCGAAGGAACCCGCGAAACGATCGGCACGCTGGCCGAACGGATCGGCGAGGAGACTTCACAGGCAATCGACCGCGCGGTGCGCGTGCGCACCACGGAAGCCATCGGCCAGTTGGAACAAAGCGCCGCCCATGCCAGCGGCATCAGCCGCGAAGCCGCCATCCAGCTTCGCGATCAGCTTGCAAAGGTGGACGAACTGGCCGGCCATCTGGAAAAGCGTGTCGCACATGCGCGCCAGCGTGCCGAAGAACAGCTCGACAACGATTTTTCGCGCCGTGTGGCGCTCATCGCGGAATCGCTCAATTCCAATGCGATCGACATCAGCAAGGCCCTGTCCAATGAAGTGAGCGATGTGGCCTGGTCATCCTATCTCAAGGGCGACCGCGGCATTTTCACCAGGCGGGCCGTTCGGCTGCTCGACCATTCGGAAAGCAGGGCAATCGCGCAGATATACGAACAGGACAGCGATTTCCGCGGACATGTGAATCAGTATGTGCATGACTTCGAAGCCATGCTTCGGCAACTGCTCTCGACGCGGGATGGCCATGCGCTCAGCGTGACCTTGCTGTCATCGGATATGGGCAAGCTCTATGTCGCGCTTGCGCAAGGTATCGAGCGCCTCAGGAACTGACCGGGTTCCGTTCTGCGCCCTGTCAGTTCCGTTCTGCGCGCGGTTGCAGGTCTATATCCGGCGGGGAACCGAAGAAATTGAGGTCGTCCACTCCGACCCAGCCGTTGACGTAATTCGCGTAATACAGGCCACACAGCACCGCCGCCAGAATTGTCGCAACGAAGCAAATTCTGCCTGGGCGGAAATTCGCCGGCGCGCTGTCAGCCTGGCCGGGCACCTTCTCGATGCCGGCCTCGTCATGGGTGCGCACTCCGAACGGCAAGAGGAGGAACGCGCTCATCACCCAGAACAAGCAGTAGATCGCAAGAATGGAAGTCCATTTCATCGCAGCTACTCCCCGGCCAGCAAGACCCGCACTTGCGGTTTCTTGCCGCACCAGCGCTGGGCGGCGCGCCTTGCCGCAAGCCGGGCCGCCTCCATCACGCTTTCCCGATCCTTCCGGGCGCCCCCTCTGAGCTTGGCGATCGCAGCCGCCACATCGTCTTCCGCCTCGGAAACGAACTCGTCGTAGTCTTCGTCCAGCGGCAGGCCGATTCCCGTGACCTGCCCCGTCCCGCGAGCATCCTCCACGGCGACAATCAGCAAGCCGTCCCGCGCCATCCGCCGGCGCATCGTAATCGCTTCGCCATCGGCCGGGACAATGATGTCACCGTCCAGCACCAGCCTGCCGGCGCGGACTTCGGCCAGCTTTCCGGGCTTTCCCGGAGCGAGCCGAACGATATCCCCGTTCTTCTGGAATACCGCCGACGGGATTCCGTTGGCCCTGCCGAGCCGCGCCTGCTCCTGCATATGGCGGATCTCGCCATGCACCGGCACCAGCACCTGCGGCCTGAGCCAACCGTAAAGCGCTTCCAGTTCGGGCCTGCCAGGATGCCCGGATACGTGAATGTCGCTTTGCCTGTCCGTAACCATCATGATCCCACGCTCGGCAAGGCGATTCTGGATTCGGCCGATCGCCAATTCGTTGCCGGGGATCTGGCGGCTGGAGAACAGCACGACGTCGCCTTCCTCAAGGCTTATCGGATGATTGTCTTCGGCGATGCGCGCCAGGGCGGCACGGGGTTCTCCCTGGCCACCCGTGGCCACAATCAGCACTTCTCCACGGGGGAGGTCCATGGCGCGGTCGAAATCGATAACTTCGGGAAAGTTGCGCAAGTAACCATTGGCTTGTCCGACCTCGATGATCCGGTCGAGGGACCGCCCGGCCACGCACAGTTCCCGCCCGGTCGCCCGCGCCACCTCGCCCAGGGTCTGGAGCCGCGCGACATTGGAGGCGAAGGTCGTGACCAGCACCCGCTTGCCGCGATGGCGGCCGACTTCCTCCAGCAGGCCCTTGTAGACGGCCCCTTCCGAGCCGGACGCATCGGCATTGAACACATTGGTGGAATCGCAGACCAGCGCGAGAATGCCCTGGTCGCCCAGTTCGACCAGTTCGTCCTCGGTCGCCGGCTCGCCGATCAGAGGCTCCTCGTCCAGCTTCCAGTCGCCGGTATGGAACAGCGTGCCATAGGGCGTCCCGATCAGCAGGGCGTTGCCTTCCGCGATCGAATGAGCCAGCGGCACATAGGAGATGTCGAACGGGCCGAGCGCGAAGCTGTCCGGGCCTTCGACCACGTTCAGTTCCAGGTCCGTCACGCCCGCTTCCTGCAGCTTGCGCCGGACGAGTTCGGCGGTGAACGGGGTGGCATAGAGCGGCACGCCCAAATCCGCCGCGAAATAGGGCACCGCGCCGATATGGTCCTCATGCCCATGGGTCAGCACGATCCCGAGCAGGTCGTCGAGCCGCTGCTCGATGAATTCGAGATCCGCGAAGACCAGATCCACCCCCGGATATTCGTTGCCGCTGAACGACATGCCGAGATCGACCATCAGCCACTTGCCGTCGCAGCCGTAGAGATTGACGTTCATGCCGATCTCGCCGGAGCCGCCCAGCGCAAGAAACAGCAGTTCCTTTTCCGGCGTAAAATCCTTTTTCACGCCCGGCTCGCCCTTTCGGCCAGAAGCGCCAGCCCTTCCAGTGTCAATTCCGCATCCACCGCGTCGAAGATGTTCGTATGCTTGTCGAACAGGATCGCCAACCCGCCGGTCGCGATCACCTTGGCGGGGCGGCCGATCTCGCTGCGAATACGAGCGATCAGGCCTTCCATCATCGCCACATAGCCCCAGAACACGCCGATCAGCATCTGGTCTTCGGTATTGCGCCCCACAACGCTGTCGGAGCGAGGCGCTTCGATCGCGATTCGCGGCAGCTTGGCGGTGTTGCCCACCAGCGCGTCGAGCGACAGGTTGATGCCGGGGGCAATGATCCCGCCCTTGTAGGCGCCATTGAAATCCACGATGTCGAAGGTGGTGGCGGTTCCGAAATCGACGACGATCAGGTCCCCCGGATATTTCGTATGCGCCGCAATCGCGTTGACCGCGCGATCCGCGCCGAGCGAGCGTGGCTCGTCGATGTCGATCTCTATGCCCCATTGCGCCACGCCCTCGCCCGCGATCAGCGGGGAGATGCCGAAGTATTTTTCCGAGAGAACCGTGAGATTGTGAACCGCGCGAGGCACCACCGAAGACAGGATGACCTGATCGATCTGGCTTGAACGAATCCCCTCGATCTCCATCAGCTGGACCAGCCAGACCGCATATTGGTCGGCCGTACGCCGGGGGTCCGTGGCGATCCGCCAGCGCGTCCTGATCTCCTGCCCCTCGAACAGGGCAAAGACGATATTGGTATTTCCGGCATCTATCGCCAGCAGCATATGGGTTCACTCCTTCAGGCGATCACATCGCCCGCATGGATGACACGTGCGGTCCCGTCCGCCAAGCGCAGTCGAAGCGCCCCGTCCGGATCGAGCCCATCGAACGCGCCAGCGGCCTCATGCCCATCCGGCTCCTTCACCGTCAGCATGGCGCCGATGGGATGCGCCATGGCCAGCCAGCGTTCGAACAATCTGTCCTTGCCCAGGACCCGCCATGTTTCGAGCTGGGCGCCGAACCGCGCCGAAAGCCCGGCGGCGAATATATCCCGATCCGGCGCGGGGCCAAGCGCGCTGAGGGCAATCGTCCGGCGATCTGGCAGGTCGGGGGCCTGCGCCAGATTGACGCCCATCCCCACCACGATGGACCGCCCTTCCCCTTCCAGGAGTATTCCCGCCAGCTTCGCACCTGAAAGCAGCAGATCATTGGGCCATTTCAGCATGAGGCCGGCGGGATTCGCCAGGCATTCGGCAACCGCGTCATACAAAGCCAGCGCCGCCACGAAGGACAAGGTGGGCGGCGGCGGATCGTGAGGGCCGACATGCACCACGGTGGAGCCCATGAAATTGCCCGAGCCATCCTGCCAGATGCGCCCGGAGCGCCCCCGGCCCGCATCCTGCCGGTCGGCGACCAGCCAGTAGCCCTCTGCAACAAGCTCCCCGCCCCGCAGCCTTGCAATGAGATCTGCGTTTGTGGACCCGGTTACGGAAACAAACTCGATCAAATCCGGCTCAGGGCGCGAAGAACAGGGCTGCCGAGGCCTTGTCGGCGAGCGCGCCGAGCCAGCGGGTCAGCAGATAGCCCAGCGGCGAAATGAACAGCGCGGAACCTGCGAGAAGAAGCCAGTGCGCCCAGTCGCTGCCTCCCTGCACGGCGCCCGCCGGCTCGTCGAAATACATCACCTTGACCACCTTGAGGTAGTAGAAGGCGCCGATCACCGAAGCGGCGATGCCGATGGCCGCCAGGGGAACCAGATTCGCCTCCACGGCGGCCTGGAACACCACGAACTTGCCCCAGAAGCCCAGCAAGGGCGGAATCCCGGCAAGGCTGAACATGACGGCCGCAAGGCAGAGCGCGAGCAGGGGCTTGCTGCGCGAAAGCCCGGCGATGTCGGAAAGGCCCTCGAGCGGGGCGCCATCGGCCGCCTTGAGCATCAGGACCGCGACGAAACCGCCGATCGACATGGCCACATAGATGGCGAGATAGACCAGCATGGCCGACGCGCCCTTCGGCGTGGCGGCGGCAAGGCCGATCAGGATGAAGCCGACATTGTTGATCGAGGAATAGGCCAGCAGCCGCTTGAGATTGGCCTGGCCGATGGCGCCCAGCGCGCCCACGATAATGGATGCCAGCGCCGCGAAGATGACGATCTGGCGCCATGCGTCCGCCTGCGCGCCGAACGCATCCAGAGTGACCCGCATGGTCAGCGCGAGCGCGGCCACCTTCGGAGCCGTGGCGAACAGCATCGTGACCGGGGTCGGCGCGCCTTCATAGACGTCCGGCGTCCACATATGGAACGGCACCGCGCTGACCTTGAAGGCCAGCCCCGCCAGCACGAAGATCACGCCGAACAGCGCGCCGTGCGAAAGATCGCCGGACAGGGCCGCCCGGATGCCCTCGAAGCTCGTGGTTCCGGTAAAGCCGTAGGTCAGGCTCATGCCGAACAGCAGGATGCCGCTGGCAAGCGCGCCCAGCACGAAATATTTCAGGCCCGCTTCGGCCGAGCGATCGTCGGTGCGGAGGAAAGCCGCCAGGACATAGGCGGCAAGGCTGTTCAGCTCCAGCCCGATATAGAGCGTCAGCAGATCCGTGGCGGACACCATCAGCCCCATGCCGAGCACGGCAAACAGCACCAGCACCGGATATTCCGCGCGCATCGCCCCGGCCCGTTCGAAAAACGCGGGAGCGATCATCAGGGCGGCGGCACCCGCGACATAGATCAGAATCTTGGCGAAGGCCGCAAAGGCATCCGCGCGGAACTGGCCGGCGAAGGCGACCGTATCGGCGCCCAGCGCGCCGCCGCAAAGCGCGGGCGCGGTGAAAAAGGCGCAGGCAACCAGCACCGCGACCGCGGCGATGCTGATCGCGCGGCTGGCCTTGTCCCCGAACCAGGCGGCGGCAAGCAGCAGGACCAGCCCGGAAACGCTCAGGACGATTTCCGTGACGATCAGGGCAAGGGAGGCTTGAAAGTCCATCAGTGCGCTCCCCCCTGCGCGGCATGGGCATCATGTTCGGCATGTCCGGACGGCTTGGGCTTGCCCATCGCCAGCTTGGCGTCCCCCTCGGGCGCGGCACGGGCGACGCGCGCATCCAGCGCGGCGATGTCCTTGCGCATCGGCGCCAGAAAACTTTCGGGATAGACGCCCATCCACAGGACCGCGGCGGCAATCGGGACGAGCATCAGCAGCTCCCGCTTGTCGACATCCGGCATCGCGGCGGCATCGGCATTCTTCTGCTCGCCGAATGCGACGCGGCGATAGAGATAAAGCATATAGGCCGCGCCCAGGATGATGCCCGTGGTGCAGACCAGGGCGACCCAGCTCGAAACCTGATAGATCCCGGCCAGCGACAGGAATTCCCCGACGAAACCGCTGGTTCCCGGCAGGCCGATCGAGGCCATGGTGAACAGCAGGAAGAACAGCGCATAGCGCGGCATGTTGATGGAAATCCCGCCGTAACGGTCGATTTCCCGCGTGTGCAGCCGATCGTAGATGATGCCGACGCAAAGGAACAGCGCGCCCGCCACCAGCCCGTGGCTCAACATCACGATCATCGCGCCTTCCAAGCCCTGCACGTTGAAGGCGAACAGGCCGATGGTGACGATCCCCATATGCGCAACCGAACTGTAGGCGATCAGCTTCTTCATGTCGTCCTGCACCAGCGCCACCAGCGAGGTGTAAACCACCGCGACCATCGACAGGACGAAGATCAGCCAGGCGAACTGCGCGCTGGCTTCCGGGAACATCGGAAGCGAAAAGCGGATGAAGCCGTAGCCGCCCATCTTCAGCAGCACGCCGGCCAGCAGCACAGAACCCGCCGTGGGAGCCTGAACGTGCGCATCGGGCAGCCAGGTATGGACCGGCCACATCGGCATCTTCACCGCGAAGCTGGCGAAGAAGGCCAGCCACAGCCAGGTCTGCGCGCGCGGCGGGAAGTCATAGGCCATCAGCGTCGGAATGTCGGTCGTGCCAGCCTCGTTCACCATCCACAGCATCGCGATCAGCATCAGCACGGAGCCGAGCAGCGTGTAGAGGAAGAACTTGTAGCTGGCGTAGATGCGGTCCTGCCCGCCCCAGATGCCGATGATGAGATACATCGGGATCAGGCCGGCTTCGAAGAAGATGTAGAACAGGAACAGGTCCTGCGCCGCGAACACGCCGATCATCAGCACTTCCATCAGCAGGAAGGCGGCCATGTATTCGCCGACCCGCTTCTCGATGGAAAGCCAACTCGCGCCGATGCAGATCGGCATCAGGAACACGGAAAGGATGATGAGCATCAATGCGATGCCGTCGATGCCCAGGGCCCACGAGAAGCCGGCGAAGATCGGCGCGCGTTCCACGAACTGCCATTGCGCGCCGCCGATATCGAAATTGGCCCAGAGCACGATCCCGAGGACGAGATCGACCAGCGTGGCCGCCAATGCGATCGTCCGGGCGGCCTTCGCCTCCGCGAACAGGCACACCACCGCCGCCGTGAGCGGCACGAGCAGCATTACGGAAAGGATTGGAAAACCGTCCACTAGAAAACCCCGTTCGGACCGAGGCCGGCGAGGCCCCGCCCTTTCTTCGGACATGCGACGAGGGAAGAGAGAGCCTCCCCCCGGCCGGCTGGCAAGGCGAGGCGCATCACTGCACCATCACCCAGCTGACGGCGCCTACCAACCCGAGCAGCATGACCAGGGCATAGCTGTAGAGATAACCCGACTGGACCCGCTGGGCATAGGTCGATCCCTTCGCCACGGCCCAGGCCGCGCCGTTCGGGCCGAAGCGGTCGATGATGCCAATATCGCCGATCTTCCAGAACTGCCGACCGAGCCAGAAGGCAGGGCGCACGAACAGGAAGTGATACAGCTCGTCGAAATACCACTTGTTATAGAGGAACGCGTGAAGCTGCCGAAAACTGGCGACGAAGGCGGCCGGAAGCGCCGTGTTGCGGATATAGGAATTCCAGGCCAAGCCTAGGCCGATCAGCATCACAATGCCCGGAGTGAGCTTCACCCAGAGCGGCACTTCATGGATCGCGTGGATCAGATGCTCGTTGTAGAAGATGCTGCCGTTCCAGAATGCAGCTTCGTCGATGAAGGCATGGTGGAACACGAAGCCGGCCAGAACCGCGCCCACTGACAGGGCGACCAGCGGCGCGAGCATCGTCCAGGGGCTTTCATGCGGGTGGTAGCCGCCCGTTCCATCGCCGTGCCCGGCATGGTCGGCGTGCCCGTGATCCTCATGGCCATGGCTAGGGGCATGGGCAGAGGCATGAGCATCATGGCCCGCATGATCGTCATGCCCGTGGCCAGCCTCTCCATGGGTGTCATGCACCGCATGCCGGATATGCTCGCTTTCGATCCAGCGCGGCTTGCCCCAGAAGGTCAGGAACATCAGGCGCCAGCTGTAGAAGCTGGTCAGCAGGGCCGCGAAGCTGCCCACGAAGAAGGCGAAGCGGCCGAGTTCGGTCCCGCTGCCGAAGGCGGCTTCGAGGATGGCGTCCTTGGAATAGAAGCCTGCGAAGCCGAACACGCCCAGGATGCCGACGCCGGTGATCGCCAGCGTGCCCGCCATCATCGCCCAGAAGGTGAGCGGGATATGCTTACGCAGCGCGCCGTAATAGCGCATGTCCTGCTCGTGATGCATGGCGTGGATCACCGAGCCTGCCCCCAGGAACAGCAGCGCCTTGAAGAAGGCGTGGGTGAACAGGTGGAACATCGCCGCGCCATAGGCGCCGACGCCCGCCGCGAAGAACATGTAGCCCAGCTGCGAGCAGGTCGAATAGGCGATCACCCGCTTGATGTCCCACTGGGTCGTGCCAACCGTGGCGGCGAAGAAGCAGGTCCCCGCGCCGATGACGGTGACGAAGGCCAGCGCGGCGGGCGCGGCCTCGAACATCGGGGACAGGCGGCAGACCATGAAGACGCCGGCCGTGACCATGGTGGCGGCGTGGATCAGCGCGGAAACCGGGGTCGGGCCTTCCATCGCGTCGGGCAACCAGGTGTGGAGGCCGAGCTGCGCGGACTTGCCCATCGCGCCGATGAACAGCAGGATGCACAGCACCGTCATCGTGTCGAGGCGGTAGCCGAGGAAGCCGATGGTCGAGCCGGCCATACCGGGCGCGGCTTCCAGGATCGCTGGGATCGAGGTGGTCTGGAACACCAGATAGGTCCCGAAAATGCCCAGCATGAAGCCGAGGTCGCCCACGCGGTTGACCACGAAGGCCTTGATCGCGGCGGCGCAGGCGCTGGGCTTGCGGAACCAGAAGCCGATCAGCAGGTAGGACGCGAGGCCCACCCCTTCCCAGCCGAAGAACATCTGCACGAGGTTGTCCGCCGTCACCAGCATCAGCATAGCGAAGGTGAACAGGCTGAGATAGGCGAAGAAGCGCGGCTGGTCCGGGTCCTCCTCCATATAGCCCCAGCTATAGAGGTGGACGAGCGCCGAAACCGTGGTGATCACCACCAGCATGATAGCGGTCAGCGTATCGACCCGGAGCGCCCAGTCGAAGGTCAGGCTGCCCGACTGCACCCACTGCAGCACGGGTGTGACGCCCGGCTCCGCCCTTCCGGTGAGGAACTGGATGAAGATCGGCCAGCTCAGCGCGCAGGACAGGAAAAGCCCGCCGGTCGTGACCAGCTTCGCCGCCGTATTGCCGAGCGCGCGATTGCCCAGCCCCGCGATGATGGCGGCCAGCAGCGGCGCGAAGACGATGATCGGAATGGATGACACGGTGGCTTACCCCTTCATCCGGTTCACATCGTCGACCGCGATCGAGCCGCGGCCACGGAAATAGATCACCAGGATCGCAAGGCCGATGGCCGCTTCGCCGGCAGCCACGGTGAGCACGAACATCGCGAAGACCTGCCCCGTCAGATCGCCCAGAAAGGCACTGAACGCGACCAGATTGATGTTCACAGAGAGCAGGATCAGCTCGATCGCCATCAGGATGACGATCACGTTCTTGCGGTTGAGGAAAATGCCGAGCACGCCGAGCACGAACAGGATCGAGCTGACCACGACATAATGTTCGATGCCGATCATAGCTTGGCCCCCCTCATAGCTTGACCCCCTTGCCCACTTCCGGATTCGTATTGAAGGTTGCTTCATCCGGACGACGGCGAACCTGCCTGGAGATATTCTGACCGCGCACGTCCGAACGCTGGCGATGGGTCAGGACGATCGCCCCCACCATCGCGACGAGCAGGATGATGCCCGCCGTTTCGAACAGGAACAGGTAGCGGCCATACAGCAGCGCACCGATCGCCTTGATGTTGCTGACATCCAGCGGGGCGGCGGCGGTGCCGTCCGGCGTGCCAAGCTCCAGCGCCCCGGCCCGGTATGCCCCGATCCCCAGCACCAGCTCGGCCAGCAGGACCAGCGCGATCGCGATGCCCAGCGGGAAATTGCGAATGAAGCCGGCACGCAGCTCCGCGAAGTCGATGTCCAGCATCATGACCACGAACAGGAACAGCACGGCGACCGCGCCGACATAGACGATGACCAGCAGCATCGCGATGAATTCGGCGCCGACCAGCACCATCAGCCCGGCCGCGTTGAAGAAGGACAGGATCAGCCACAAGACGGAGTGAACCGGATTGCGCGCCATGATGACCAGCGTGGCGGATGCAACGACCAGAGTGGCAAAGAGATAAAAGGCGAGTGTCTGAATCATCGTCAGGCGCGGCCCCTAGCGATAGGGCGCATCGGCTTCAAGGTTCGCGGCTATGGCCCGCTCCCACTTGTCCCCGTTCGCCAGCAATTTTGTCTTGTCGTAGAGCAGTTCCTCGCGCGTTTCGGTCGCATATTCGAAGTTCGGCCCCTCGACCACCGCATCCACCGGGCAGGCTTCCTGGCAGAAGCCGCAATAGATGCACTTGGTCATGTCGATGTCGTAGCGCGTGGTCCGCCGCGAGCCGTCCTCGCGCGGCTCCGCCTCGATCGTGATGGCCTGCGCCGGGCAGACAGCCTCGCACAGCTTGCAGGCAATGCAGCGCTCCTCGCCGTTGGGATAGCGGCGCAGCGCATGTTCGCCCCGGAAACGCGGGGAGAGCGGGTTCTTCTCGAACGGATAGTTGATCGTTGCCTTGGGCTTGAAGAAATACTTCAAGGTGAGGGCGTGCGCCTTCACGAATTCCCAGAGGGTGAAGCTCTTGATGAGATGGGCGACGCTCATGCCCCATACCTCGTGACCATAAGATAGCCGGAAACAAGCACCACGAAGAGCAGGCTCATCGGCAGGAAGATCTTCCAGCCCAGCCGCATCAGCTGGTCGTAGCGGAAGCGCGGGACAGTGGCCTTCACCCAGCTGAATATGAAGAAGAAGAAGAATATCTTGGCAAACAGCCAGAGCCAGCCCGGAATCCAGTAGAGGAACGGGAGTTCGAGCGGTGGCAGCCATCCGCCGAAGAACAGCACCGCGTTGAGGGTGCACATCAGCAGCACGTTGGCATATTCGCCCAGCCAGTAGAGCGCGAAGCTCATCGAGCTGTATTCGGTCTGGTATCCGGCGACGAGTTCGGATTCAGCCTCGGTCAGGTCGAACGGCGCGCGCGCGGTCTCGGCCAAGCTGGAGATCAGGAACAGCACCCACATCGGGAACAGCAGCGGATTGAAGACGAACCCGTTGAGGAAACCGAACACATGGCCCTGCTGCGCCTTCACGATCTCGTTCATGTTGAAGGTCCCAGCCCACAGCACCACGCAGATCAGGATGAAGCCGATGGAGACTTCATAGCTGATCATCTGGGCTGCGGCGCGCATGGCGGAGAAGAACGGATATTTGGAATTGGACGCCCAACCCGCGATCACCACGCCGTAAACGCCCAGCGAGCTGACGGCGAGAATGTAGAGCAGGCCCACATTGATGTCGGCCAGCACCGCGCCGGAATTGAACGGGATCACCGCCCAGGCCATCAGGGCGACGGTGAAGGTGATGATCGGCGCGATCAGGAACAGGCCCTTGTTCGCCGCGCTGGGAACGATGGTTTCCTGCAGGAACACCTTCAGACCGTCCGCGAAAGACTGGAGCAGGCCGAAGGGGCCGACCACATTGGGGCCACGCCGCAAGGCCATCGCCGCCCAGATCTTGCGGTCCACGTAAATAATCATGGCCACCGCCAGCATCAGCGGCAGGGCGATCAGCAGGATTCCGCAAATGGTCGCGACAAACCACGCCCATTCGTAATTCATGCCGATGGTCTGGAAGAAGGCCGTCATTCCGCCGCCTCCGCCAGATCTTCCCCATGCAGCAGTTCGGCCGAACAGCGCTGCATCACCGCACTGGCCCGGCTGATCGGGTTGGTCAGGTAGAAATCCTTGATCGGATAGCCGGCGATCGAGCCGGAGAACGCGCCGCCGCCCGAGGGAAGCGCCCCGTAATCCGCCAGCCCTTCCTCGCCCAGCGCGGGAACTTCCGCGATCATCGCGGCCTGTAATTCGCTGAAACTGTCGAAACCGACTTCCACGCCCAGCGCATCGGCCAGCGCCCGCAAGATCGTCCAGTCCTCGCGCGCGTCGCCGGGCGCGAACACCGCCTTGTCGGCGAACTGCACCCGGCCTTCGGTATTGACGTAAGTGCCCGGCTTTTCGCTGTAAGCGGCGGCCGGCAACACGATATCGGCGGCATGGGCGCCCTTGTCGCCATGATGGCCGATATAGACCTTGAGGCTGTCTGCGAACTGGCTGAAATCGACCTCGTCCGCGCCCAGCGCCAGCAATAGCTTCGGCTTGGCCCTGGCAATGTCGGCAATCCCGCCCTTCTGCGCATAGCCGAGCATCAGGCCGCCCATCCGGCTTGCCGCCATGTGCAGCACATTGAACCCGTTCCAATCGTCCCGCACGAGCTTGAACTTGCCCGCCAGCGCCAGCAGCGGCGCAAGCGCCCCCTTGGCCAGGCCAGCGCCGCCGAGGATGACCGCCGGACGCTCCGCCTTCTCCAGCGCTTCGGCCAACGCGGCCGGAAGATCGTTGAGGACGGGCAGGTCTTCGCCCAGGAAAACCGCCGGGAAGGTGGTTTCCCATTCCGGCCCCACGATGAATATCTTCGCGCCCCGCTTCGCCGCCTTGCGCAAGCGGACATTCACCAGCGGCGCTTCCCAGCGGACATGGCTGCCCACGATCAGGATGGCGTCGGCCGTCTCGATCCCGGCCAGCGTCGAATTGAAATTCACCGCCGCCAGATTGGACACGTCGTAATCCAGCCCGGTCTGGCGCCCTTCGAGCAGATCGGAGCCGAGCGCGCCGACCAGCTTCTTGGCCGCGAACATGGTTTCGCAATCGAGCAGGTCGCCGGCTATCGCGGCGACGCTGTTGCCCGGCTTGACCTTGGCGATGATCTTGAACGCCTCGTCCCAGCTTGCCTGCTGCAGCTTGCCGGACTTGCGAATCCAGACCTTGTCGAGCCGCCGCCTGGTCAGGCCGTCCACCATGTAGCGGCCCTTGTCGGAGAGCCATTCCTCGTTCACGTCGTCATTGACACGCGGAAGAGCGCGCAGCACTTCGCGGCCCCGGCTGTCCAGCCGGATATTCGCGCCGACCGCGTCGGACACGTCGATGGACAGGGTCTTCTTCAATTCCCAGGGCCGCGCCTCGAACGCATAGGGGCGGCTGGTGAGCGCGCCCACCGGGCACAGGTCGATCACATTGGCCGAAAGCTCATGCTTCGCGGCCTTTTCGAGATAGGTCGTGATCTGCATGTTCTCGCCGCGATAGAGCGCGCCGATCTCGTCCACCCCGGCCACTTCCTCGGAAAAGCGCACGCAGCGGGTGCAGTGAATGCAGCGGGTCATCACCGTCTTTATCAGCGGACCCATGTATTTCTCGGTCACCGCGCGCTTGTGCTCGTGATAGCGCGAACCGCCCCGGCCATAGGCGATGGACTGGTCCTGCAGGTCGCATTCGCCGCCCTGGTCGCAGATCGGGCAATCGAGCGGGTGGTTGATGAGCAGGAACTCCATCACCCCTTCGCGCGCCTTCCTGACCATTTCGCTGTCGGTGCGGATTTCCTGGCCATCGGCGGCGGGCAGCGCGCAGCTTGCCTGCGGCTTGGGCGGCCCGGGCTTCACTTCGACCAGGCACATGCGGCAATTGCCGGCGATGGACAGCCGCTCGTGATAGCAGAAACGCGGGATTTCCTTGCCCGCAAGCTCGCATGCCTGCAGCACGGTGGCGCCTGCGGGAACCTCGATTTCCTGGCCGTCTACGGTGACTTTAGGCATTATTCGGCCGCCTTGCCCGCCGCGCGCGCGGCATCCTTGGCTGCGTTCACAGCAACCTCGGCTTCTTTTAGAATATCTGCTTCGCTCTTGTTTGAGAGCTTTTGGTCATCATCAAGCAAGCAGCACGGAGAATATTCATCTGCATCGATGGCCGCCATGCGCGCCGCATGATCGGGATTCTCAGCAAAATTACCGCTCTTGTCGACCTCAAACACGCATTGTTGATTGCCCCTAATCGGAGTTCCAAATGCGTTGGCTGCATCATACTCGACCGTGACCATTCGAACGTCGCGCCCCTCGCTTTTGAATGACACACCTGAATAATCGACGCCGATCTGTTTGTAAGTGGATGGCGATCTGAGACGTTCCTTAATGAATGCCTCGCAAGCACCAACGGCAGCATTCTGCGCGGAATTGCAACCGGCTACCACGACCAAACTCAAAATGCTCAGGAAGCCGCGCTTCATTCCGCCGCCTCCCGCACGTTCTCCGCGATCCGGCGTTCCAGCTCGGGGCGGAAGTGGCGGATCAGGCCCTGGATCGGCCAGGCGGCCGCATCGCCCAGCGCGCAGATGGTGTGACCTTCGACCTGCTTGGTGACCTGCTGCAGCATGTCGATTTCCTCGACCTCCGCATCGCCCATCCGCAGGCGTTCCATCACGCGGTACATCCAGCCGGTGCCTTCGCGGCACGGGGTGCACTGTCCGCAGCTTTCATGCATATAGAAATGGCTCAACCGGCTGATCGCGCGGACGATGTCGGTGGACTTGTCCATCACGATCACGGCGGCGGTGCCGAGACCGGAGCCCAGCTCCTTCAGCCCGTCGAAATCCATCGGCGCGTCCATGATCTGTGCCGCCGGAACCAGCGGAACCGACGAGCCGCCCGGGATCACGGCCAGCAGATTGTCCCATCCACCGCGAATGCCGCCGCAATGCTTTTCGATCAGCTCGCGGAATGGGATGCTCATCTCTTCCTCGACCACGCATGGCTTGTCGACATGGCCGGAAATCTGGAAGAGCTTGGTGCCCTTGTTGTTGTCCCGCCCGAAGCTGGAGAACCACGCCGCGCCGCGCCGCATGATGGTCGGCGCAACCGCGATCGATTCCACATTGTTCACGGTCGTCGGGCAGCCATAGAGGCCCGCGCCTGCCGGGAACGGCGGCTTGAGGCGTGGCTGCCCCTTCTTGCCTTCCAGGCTTTCGATCATCGCGGTCTCTTCGCCGCAGATGTAGGCGCCCGCGCCGCGATGGACGAAGACGTCGAAATCGTAGCCGGAACCGGACGCGTTCCTGCCCAGCAAGCCGGCGGCATAGGCTTCGTCACGCGCGGCGAACAGCGTTTCAGCCTCGCGGATATATTCGCCGCGAATGTAGATATAGGCCGCCCGCGCGCCCATGGCGAAACCGGCGACCAGCGCGCCTTCGAGCAGCTTGTGCGGATCGTGGCGGATGATCTCGCGATCCTTGCAGGAACCCGGCTCGGATTCGTCGGCATTGATGACGAGGAAGCCCGGACGATCCGGATTGGGTTCCTTGGGCATGAAGCTCCACTTCATGCCGGTCGGGAAGCCCGCGCCGCCGCGCCCGCGCAAGCCGGAGGCCTTGACCTCCTCGATGATTGCATCGCGGCCCTTGGCCAGGATGTCCCTGGTGTTGTCCCAATCGCCGCGCGCCTGCGCTTCCTTCAGGTTCCAGGGCTGGAACCCGTAGAGATTGGTGAAAATACGGTCCTTATCGGCGAGCATCTCTTACCACTCCCCCCGATAATCGTGATTTTCCGTGACCATCTGCTTCAAGGTGGTCGGCCCGCCCAGCGGCTCGCTGGTATGACGGCCCGGCTCCTGCGTGCCGCTCTTGGGCTGATCGCCCCGGGCCAGCGCATCGAGCACCGCGTCCATCCGTTCGGCGGTCAGATCCTCGTAATTGTCGTCGTTGATCTGGACCATTGGCGCGGTGGCGCAATTGCCCATGCATTCCACCTCTGTCAGGGTCCAGAGGCCATCGTCGGTGGTATGGCCGATATGCATCCCGCGCGCCTTGCAGGCGGCCATGATCTCGTCCGATCCGCGCAACATGCAGGGCGTGGTGCCGCAGACCTGCACATGGAAGCGGCCGACGGGCACGAGATTATACATGGTGTAGAAGCTCGCCACCTCGACCACGCGGATGATCGGCATGTCGAGATAGGCGGCGACATATTCCATCACCGGGATCGGCAGCCAGCCCTGGGTGTCGGTTTCGGCGCCGACCTGCCGCTGGGCAAGGTCGAGCAGCGGCATCACCGCCGAACGCTGGCGCCCTTCGGGATAGCGCGCGACGATGTCCTTCGCCTTCCCGGCATTCTCCGCGGTCCAGGCGAAATTGCCCCAGCGCGCGCGCAGTTCCGGCGTATCGGGTTCGAGATGACGGTCGGCCATTAGCGAATGAACTCCACGCGTGAGCACTTGTCGCCTTCGAAGCTGTAGACGCTCATCACTTCGAACGGCTCGGAAGCGGCGGAACGCCAGACTTTCTCATGCAGCACGACATATTCGCCGAGTTCGTATCCTTTGATGACCTCGGCGCGGTTTTCGGGAAATTCCGCGAACATCTTCTTCAGACCCTCGCGCGTGCCTTCCTTGCCTTCCCGAACGACCGCGCCGCGATAGCCCGCCTCGCAGGCATCGTCGGTCATCAGCGCGACATAGGCGTCGGCGTCCTGCGCATTGTAATGCGCGATCATCCGTTCGGCGATGGCAAGGCGGCTCAACGGTCGCACTCCCCAAACACGACGTCGATGGCGCCCAGGATGGCGGTGGCGTCGGAAAGCATGTGGCCCTTGCACATGAAATCCATCGCCTGAAGATGGCTGAACGCCGTGGGGCGGATCTTGCAGCGGTATGGCTTGTTGCTGCCGTCCGACACCAGATAGACGCCAAATTCGCCCTTCGGGCTTTCCGTGGCGACATAGACTTCGCCCGCGGGCACGTGGAAGCCTTCGGTATAGAGCTTGAAGTGATGGATCAGCGCTTCCATCGACTGCTTCATCTCGCCCCGCTTGGGCGGCACCACCTTGCGGTCGGTAGAGGCAACCGGCCCTTCCGGCATTTCGGCGAGGCATTGCTTCATGATCCGGGCGGACTGGCGCACTTCCTCGACCCTGACCATGAAACGATCGTAGCAATCGCCATTGGTGCCGACGGGGATCTCGAAATCCATCCGGTCGTATACGTCATAGGGCTGCGACTTGCGCAGATCCCACGGAATACCGGAGCCACGGATCATCGGGCCGGAAAAGCCCCAGCGCACCGCATCATCCTTGGAAACCACGGCGATATCGACATTGCGCTGCTTGAAGATGCGATTGTCGACCACCAGGCTCATCGCGTCCTCGAACAACCGGGGCAGTCGCGTGTCGAGCCAGTCCCCAATATCGGTCAGCAGCTTGAGCGGCACGTCCTGATGCACCCCGCCCGGGCGGAACCAGGCGCTGTGCATCCGGGCGCCGGAAGCGCGCTCGAAGAAATTGAGGCAATCCTCGCGGATTTCGAACACCCACAGGTTCGGAGTCATCGCCCCCACGTCCATCACGTGCGAGCCGATGTTGAGCATGTGGTTGCAGATGCGGGTCAGTTCCGCAAACAGCACCCGCAGATATTGCGCGCGCAGCGGAACCTCGAGGTTCAGCAGCTTCTCGATGGCGAGAACATAGGAATGCTCCATCGCCAGCGGGGAGCAGTAATCGAGCCGGTCGAAATAGGGCAGCGCCTGGAGATAGGTCTTGTGCTCGATCAGCTTTTCGGTGCCCCGATGAAGCAGGCCGACATGCGGATCGACCCGCTCGACGATCTCGCCATCAAGCTCCATCACCATCCGCAACACGCCATGCGCGGCGGGATGCTGGGGGCCGAAATTGATGGTGTAATTGGTAATGACCTCGTCGCCCGTGGTCGGCGACTGCTCAAGGGCGAATCCGCTCATGCCTCATCCCCCTTCTCGTCCATGGCCGGCGGGTTGGCCGGCGTATCCTTGGCCGCTTCCTTGTCGGCCGCCGCTCCGGCGCCGGTCTGCTTCGGGCTTTCCGTGGCCTTGGGCGTCGCGACCGGAGGCGGCGCGGGCGTTTCGGCGGCCTTCTCGTCGCCCGGAAGGACATATTCCGCCCCTTCCCACGGGCTCATGAAATCGAACTGCCGCAGATCCTGCGCCAGCTTGACCGGCTCGTAGACGACGCGCTTGTCCTCTTCGGAATAGCGCAGCTCCTGATAGCCGGTCAGCGGGAAATCCTTGCGGAAAGGATGGCCCTCGAAACCATAGTCGGTCAGGATACGGCGAAGATCGGTGTTGCCCGAGAACACGACGCCATACAGGTCGAACACTTCACGCTCCAGCCACCCGGCATTGGGCCACAGCGTGGTCGCCGTGGGAACCGGGGTCGCCTCGCTCGCCGTCACCTTGACGATGATCCGATGATTGCGGGTCAGGCTGAGCAGGCAATAGCAGACTTCGAACCGTTCCGGCCGCTGCGGATAATCGACCCCCGCGATTTCCATCAATTGCTGGTATTCGTGCTCATCGCGCAGCAGGCGCAGGGCACCTTCGATCCGGTCGCGCCGAACCGTCAGCAGGATTTCGCCATGCTCTTCCGCCGCTTCCACCAGCATGTCGCCAAGAGCGGCGGATAAAGCCTCGCTCACGCCGTCGTTCGGCGTGAATTTCGGTGCGGAATGCAGGACTGTAGCCATCTCAGCGAGCGCCCTTCACCGTTCGATCGTTCCAACGCGCCGGATCTTGCGCTGCAACTGCATCACGCCATACAGCAGTGCTTCCGCGGTGGGCGGGCAGCCGGGCACATAGATATCAACCGGCACGATCCGGTCACAGCCGCGCACAACCGAATAGCTGTAGTGATAATAGCCGCCGCCATTGGCGCAGGAACCCATCGAGATCACATATTTGGGGTCCGACATCTGGTCATAGACCTTGCGCAACGCGGGCGCCATCTTGTTGCACAGCGTGCCCGCCACGATCATCACGTCGGACTGGCGCGGCGAAGCGCGCGGCGCCGCCCCGAACCGTTCCATATCATAGCGCGGCATGTTCACATGGATCATTTCGACCGCGCAGCAGGCAAGACCGAAGGTCATCCACCAAAGGGAGCCGGTGCGCGCCCATTGGAACAGCTCTTCCGTCGAGGTGACGAGGAAGCCCTTGTCGTTCACCTCGGTGGACAATGCGTTGAAGTAATCCTGCTCGGGCTGGCGAATGTCGCCGGGCTGCGCAGCCGGGATAGTCTCGTTCACTCCCATTCCAGCGCTCCCTTCTTCCAGGCATAGGCAAGACCGACGGCCAGCTCGCCGAGGAAGATCATCATGGTGATCCAGCCCGGCCATCCGGTCAGATCGAGGCTTACCGCCCAGGGGAACAGGAAGGCCGCTTCGAGATCGAAGATGATGAACAGGATCGCGACCAGGTAGAACCGGACATCGAACTGGCTGCGCGGGTCCTCGAACGCGGGAAAGCCGCATTCATATTCGCTGAGCTTCTCCGCATTGGGATTGTGACTGCCGGTCAGGCGGGAAACGCCCATCGGCAGGAACACGAACAGGGCCGACAGTCCAAGCGCAATCGCCAGGAAAATCAGGATCGGCAGATATTCGGACAGGTCGACCAAGGAGCTGACTCGCTGAGCTGGGTTTCGCGTTTGCGAGCGCACTAGTCCGGGTGCCCCCCCGGCGCAAGGGGGTGAACCACGCTTTTCTGTCCATTGCCTTGCCGGAGCCGAAAGCATTATGGCGTTTGCCATTGCGGCATCGCAGCATTACATGCCCCCTGCTTCTCCTGAAACCCAAGACCAGAAAGTCTCGACATGCCCCAGTTCTCCGACAACGATCCCATTGTGATCCTTTCCTATGCGCGCACGCCCATGGGCGGCATGCAGGGGGCTCTTGCCGATGCCGCGGCCACCGACCTCGGCGCAACGGCCGTCAAGGCCGCGGTCGAGCGCGCCGGCGTGGCAGGCGAGGACATCGACCGCGTCTATATGGGCTGCGTCCTGCCCGCGGGCCTGGGCCAGGCTCCGGCCCGGCAAGCCGCGATCAAGGCTGGCCTGCCGGCATCCGTGGAAGCCACGACCGTGAACAAGGTCTGCGGATCAGGCATGCAGACCGTCATCATGGGCGCGGAAGCGCTCGCGGCCGGCAGCGTGAATGTCGTGGTGGCGGGCGGCATGGAAAGCATGACCAATGCCCCCTATCTGCTCAAGAAGCACCGTTCGGGCGCCAGGCTCGGTCACGACACCGCCTATGACCACATGTTCCTGGACGGCCTGGAAGACGCTTATGAAGCCGGCCGCGCGATGGGCACCTTCGCGCAGGATACCGCCGACGAATACCAGCTCACCCGCGAGGCGCAGGACGATTATTCGATCGAATCCCTCCGCCGCGCCAATGCGGCGATCGCGGATGGCGGATTTGTGGACGAGATCGTTCCCGTGACCATCGTCAGCCGCAAGGGCGAAGTGGTGGTGGACACCGACGAGCAGCCCGGCAAGGGCCGCCCGGACAAGATTCCCACCCTGAAACCGGCCTTCGCCAAGGACGGCACCATCACCGCCGCTTCCTCTTCCTCCATCTCGGACGGCGCGGCGGCGGTCGTCATCACCCGGGAAAGCATCGCCAAGGCGAAGGGGCTTGCCCCCGAGGCCCGCATCGTCGCGCTGGCCGCCCATGCGCAGGAACCCAAGCACTTCACCATCGCGCCGATCGGGGCAATCAACAAGGTGCTCGCCGGCGCGGGCTGGTCGGTGGACGATGTCGATCTGTTCGAAGTGAACGAAGCCTTCGCCTGCGTCGCCATGTTCGCGATGAAGGACATCGGCATCCCGCATGAGAAGATCAATGTGAACGGCGGCGCGACCGCGCTGGGCCATCCCATCGGCGCAAGCGGCACCCGCATTCTCGTCACGCTCATCAATGCCCTCAAGAAGCGGGGCAAGAAGCGCGGCGTCGCCACCCTTTGCATCGGCGGCGGCGAAGCGACGGCGCTCGCGGTCGAGCTGGCCTGACCGCCCGGATCGCTACATATCCATGAAATGCAGGGCGGTCCGCTGGGGCCGCCCTTTTATTATGGCCGGCCCGGGCGGATCAAGGCTCGCCCGCGCCCCACAGCCTGGCCTGCCGCATCCATCCGGCCCGGCCGGCGGCATCGAAACGGCACCAGCCATCGTTGCAGGAAACCAGCCGCCCGACCACGCCCGGTTCGACCCGCCACAGGAGCTTCGCGCCGTCACCCGGTTCATTGCGCATGTCGGCAACACCTTTGCCGATGACGATCGCCGTCCGGTCGGCGCTGAGAAAGCGGGCGACCATCCATCCGCTTGCCCCATCCGGATCTTCCACCAGACGCCAGCCTTCCTTGATGCGTAGCACTTTCAGGGGCAGGCCCGGCCGGTGATAGACCCATGCGATCGGATAGCTCTCGCTCGGCCCGACCCGCATGTTGATTTCATCGGCCCGGATGGAAGCCCAATAAGGCACTTCCCGATCCTGGGCCGAGGCCGACGCCCCCAACATCGTGAGGACGCAGAGCGGAAGAATGAAACGAATGAAACGCATCGCCTCAATTAGCCGCGCGGGGGCCTGCACTTCAAGCAGCGAACGCATCCCAAGGTTACGCTTGACCTGCGGGGCGCGGGAATCATAAGCCCATCGGCGATGCCTCAGGATATTCGATCCACGCCCCAGCGCCGCGTCGAAGGACGCCCCCGTGTCACCGTGACCCGCCGGCTCATGCCGGAAGTGGAAAGCCGGATGAGCGAATTGTTCGATACCGGGCTGAACCGCTCGGACAAGCCGATGACCCGCGACGATCTGGTCAGGGCCATGCGGGAAAGCGACGTGCTGGTGCCCTGCGTGACCGACCGGATCGATTCCGCCATGATCGGGGAGGCAGGCGACCGGCTTGGCCTGATCGCCAGCTTCGGCGCGGGTGTGGACCATATCGATCTGGACGCGGCGCACAGGCGCAGGATCATCGTCACCAATACGCCGGGCGTCTTCACCGAGGACACCGCCGATATCACCATGGCGCTGATCCTGGTGGCGCCGCGCCGGATCGGAGAGGGCATCCGCGTCCTCGCCGCCGGGGAATGGGAAGGCTGGGGCCCTTCGGTGATGCTCGGCCACCGTGTCGGCGGAAAGCGCCTGGGAATCGTGGGCATGGGCCGCATCGGCCAGGCCGTGGCCCACCGTGCCCGCGCTTTCGGCATGGAAATCGTCTACCATAATCGGCACAAATTGCCCGATGCGGTCGAGAATATCTTCGGAGCCCGCTACGAAGCGGATCTCGACAGGCTGATCGCCGAAGCGGACATCCTCACGCTCAACTGCCCCAGCACCGACGAAACCCGCAATCTGCTCGATGCAAGGCGAATCGCGAGCATGAAGCCCGATGCCTATGTAATCAACACGGCGCGGGGCGAGCTGATCGACGAGGATGCCCTGATCGCGGCCCTGGAAGCGGGCCGGATCGGAGGCGCGGGGCTGGACGTGTTTCGCCAGGAACCCCGCGTCGACCCTCGCCTGCTCTCCCTGCCGAATGTGGTCGCCCTGCCCCACCTCGCCAGCGCGACCCTGGAAGGCCGCGCCGCCGCCGGAATGAAGGTGGTCGCCAATATCCAGGTGTGGACGGACGGCCATCGCCCCCCCGATCAGGTCCTGACCGGCCTGGTCTGAACCGCAGGCAGTTGCCTGCGCCTCGGTCTTTTTCTAGAGAACAGGCTGAGGAAAGGTCCGCGGCCACCGTGGACCGGGGGGTGTCTGACATGAAAAGCAAGATCGCCGCGGCGGCGTCCATTCTCGCCGTCTCAATCCCCGGCACCGCATGGGCGCAGAATCCCTATGCGGCGGCGGGCGACAGCGGCGATACCGCGCTCGTGCTGGTCTGCTCCGCGCTCGTCCTGCTGATGACCCTGCCCGGCCTCGGGCTTTTTTATGGCGGGCTGGTCCGGGGGAAGAACTTCCTGTCCGTGCTGCTTCAGGTCGGCGCGGTCGCTGGGGTTGCTTCCCTGCTGTGGATCATCGTGGGCTACACTCTGGCCTTCGGGGCGGTGACCAACGGATGGCTGGGCGCCGGCAATGCCTGGATGCTGATCGATCTGGGCAATGTCCGCGCCGGCCTGGCCATTCCGGAAAGCACCTTCGCCCTGTTCCAGCTTACCTTCGCGGCGATCACCCCGGCCCTGATGATCGGCGCCTGGGTGGACCGCGCGCGGTTCGGATGGGTGGTCGGTTTCTGCGCCTTGTGGAGCCTCATCGTCTATGCCCCCGTGGCCCACTGGAT
>Ga0172382_10003730_pt1 | contig 23877 bp, 13 predicted proteins | sample Leawel138RmetaG_FD_122245 | JGI IMG/M metagenome (GOLD analysis project Ga0172382, IMG submission 122245) | Leachate microbial communities from a municipal landfill in Southern Ontario, Canada - Leachate well 138R metaG | ecosystem: Engineered > Solid waste > Landfill > Unclassified | place... | reverse complement strand
TGGATATTGGATGTTTCTCCCAGATAATCCGTGCCGAGATGCCAGAAGACACGAGTAGAAGGGTTTCTGTGGGCTAACTCAAAGACAGCCTTCCCCCGTGAGCCATCCAGTTGTTTTGTTATTTTGAGTATCGCTCCAGGATAGGGATAGATAAACTGCATCACCGTATCGGAAAGGTTCCCGGATGCACATTCGGGTGAGAAGGGAGGCAGCGATCGATACCCCGGGTGATGCTGCTTGTAGTACCATTCCCACGACGGAGGCAACTGAAACCACGAAACGGAACGGATTCCCCTGTGACCGGCACATTGCTCATATACCCGGTATCGCCCGTCCTCCGAAAGATGGATACGCCTGTGAAAGCTACAGACCTCTCCCTGTAGGCCTCTCGCGGGAACAAGCAATGTGTCGATAGTGCTTTCCGGACAATACATTCCTTTCAACTGGCCGCTTTCACGGCATATAGCCGCTTCCACCAACTCCCCATAAGGCGTTTCAAACCACCCTGTGGCGGGCAGGATGTTAAACAGGTCAAACATCACTTGTGCCGACGTGCGTGCGCCTGTGAGTCCCGGACGGCCTTCTCCATTTGCATTGCCCGTCCATACAGCTACAAGATACTTGGGTGTGACTCCAACTGCCCAGGCATCCCGGAAGCCGTAGCTGGTACCCGTTTTCCATGCCACTCTCCGAAGAGACGGCACAAAATCCCAGTTCAGCTCTTCCGGTCGATTCACGTTGGTTAATGCCTGTAACGTAAGCCATGCCGCACCGGCGTTGAACAAGGGTGATTCATCCCGTTTCCGCTCTTTAGGTTGATCATCAAACAGTAATCTGAAATTCTCCCATTCGTAGTAAGTACGATCTCGGCTATAATCAGTCACAGCATCTGCCATCCGACCATAAGCATTGGCAATATTCCACAATGTCCCTTCCGTACCGCCAAGGATCATGGAAAGCCCATAATGATCGGCCGGACGGTTAAGGGTGGTCATCCCTGCCTTTTTCAAAAAATCATAGAACTTCTGCAGACCATACTTCCGCAGGGAAACTACCGATGGAACATTCAACGAGCGTGCCAATGCCTCATCGGCATGTACCGCACCATCGTAACCGAGGCTAAAGTTCTTGGGTGCAAAACCATTGATATTGATAGGGACATCGGGTAACAATTCAGTAGGCAATAATACTCCCTCCTGCAGCATGGCACAATAGAGAAAAGGTTTTAGTATACTCCCCGTACTTCGGGGCGACCGGATAATATCGACCTGGCTACCGTAAACATTGGTCGTAAACCCCACATTTCCGTTATAGGAGAGTACCTCGTTCGTCTCCAGATCGACAATTAATGCAGCGAGATTGAAGATGGCGTTTTGAGAGAATTCCCTATTCCATCGATCCAGCACCTCTTCCGCTCGCATCTGCAGATGTTTATCAACTGTAGATTTGACATGACTTCCCGGATTTTGCAGGAAAGCCTGCGTCACCAAATGCGGGGCAATCTGTGGCAAAGGATGCGGATGGGCGGGCAACGGCTCCAGCAGGGCAAGTTCATAATCAGTCTGATCAATGATATTGCTATCGAGTAATTGTCTCAAAAGGCGGTTACGCTTTTTCAACAATCCCTCCCGGTCACGGCCGAAATGCATCATCGCCGGCGAATTGGGTAATACCGCCAGTACTGCCGCCTCTCCCCACGAAAGTGATTCGGCATTATGTCCAAAGTAGCGCCACGACGCGGCATCGATACCCACCACATTGCCTCCCATCGGTGCATGCGAGGCATATAGCGTCACTATCCTATCTTTGGAGTATGATAATTCTAATCGCGTCGCGAGGATGATCTCGATGAACTTCTCGAAATAGGTGCGTCTGTTCTGTCGCATCAGCCGGACGGTCTGCATGGTGATGGTACTTCCACCGCTCACCACCCTACCCGCTTTCAGGTTTTGTATCATCGCCCTGCCAAGCGACAAAGGGTTCACACCCGGATGGTAACGAAAATAGCTGTCTTCAAACTGGATAAGGCAAATCTCATATTTACCGGGGACACTATCGGCCGGCGGAAATCGCCATTGCCCGTCGGAAGCAATGCGAGCACCCAACAGCTCGCCGTTCCGGTCGGAAACCAACGTGCTGTATGGCGATTCAAACAGTGTACGAGGCAGTGAGAAGAGATACCAGACCAATAGGAAGACAAACACCGACAAGATAATTCCCTTCCGTAAGCTCAATGCATCGAATCCCTTCCAGAACGATTTCGCATATAAACTCACGCTTTTTCTGTTCCTCGCCTCTTTTTTCATTATCTCATCGTATGATCGCAACCAAATCGTTCGACTGACGATATTTTGTCACCCATATATCATTCCACAACTGCCACTCTCATTCCTCTGTTCCTCGCCTCTTCCTGCGGCGCATACATCGCCTGGCAAGACACCGGCGGGAGATAATAACTACCCCGGTAAGCCGCTTGCAAACGAACTACGAATCTCTTTGTCTCCCCTGCACCGAGATTGAAATAGGTCAATACACGATCGTCACGAATATCCCGGTAACTATACCCTCCATTGGACCCGGAAGTGTCCGCTTCAAGCATTCGCTCATTGAAGACCTCCCATCCGGAGGGGAATACCTGTGTCAACGCCAGGTCGGTAAATGCCTGCTCTATGCTATTCTGCACAGTCACCACCGCCGTAAACTCCGTCCCTTGCGAAAGCGACTCCACATTCAACGGGTCACCATTCAGAGCTACATACTGCACCGACATCCTAAAGCGTCCCTCTACAGGCTCTTGGTCTACACCTACCTGCGGTTGTGTCCGTGCCGAAAGGCGTGCATAGAGCTTGGACTCCCCGCTGTTAGTCAGATTCACGGAAAGCGCCTTATTCGGATTTATATCTATCTGGCAGATCGCTTTCGGCGTATTTATTCCCTCCATCTTCTTGCCATTCAATGTCCAGTTCACATCGATATTTCCTGCACCGACCTGTGCGGCAAGCTTGGCCATGGAGACCAGTCCGAAAGCGGCAGTCTGGGTAGTGATGTAACGGGACGACAATGACTCTGCCACCGATGGTGCCAATAACATCGCTTTTTCCAGATTGTCGAGCAACAGATATGTCTCCAGGATCATTGCCTGGTCACGTCCGGACGATCCATAGGTATCGTTGTTGAAGTTATATGCATCCACCTCGTCCGAAACATTGAATACAAGTGAATTGGCTACATCTTTCCTCCCTGTCAGCGCATAAGCCGCAGCCAACCGCCAACGTGCCTGTAACGATAAATTGGCCAATTCACGCATACGGTTCATGGCTCCAAGTTCGGTATTCCCGTTCAATGCCAGGGTATAGAGGCGATATGCCTGTTGCAGTTCGACCATCGAAACAGAATAATAACTACGATTGGGGTTGGTAGGCAGCCAGTTCTGTGCAACACTCCGCTGAAATTGAACCCAGCGCGACAGCACACTCTCCGCCACTTCATATCCCCTGTTTCTCGCCTCAATCAGGAAATGCCCGGCATAGGTAGTGACCCATTCCGACGAATAACGATCTCCATACCAATACATGAATCCACCATCGGACAATTGTCGGGCAGAAAGTAGCCGGATCACTTCGTCCACCTTTGCTGTCATACGACTCTTCTCATCCTCTTTCAACAGGGTAAATTCTTCCATATAGAGCAACGGGAAAGCCTGGGATATAATCTGTTCGGTACACCCGTGTGGATAGTCGAGTAGATAGTTCATATTTTGACTGAAGTTGACACTCGGCAAACGTGAGAGCTCGAGGGTAGCCCAATCTTCCGGTTGCACCTCATCCGTCCGGATATCGAGTATCGCCGATTCTCCCGGCTCGATAAGGCGCGCCCGGGTGATTACCGTAGGCGGATTGGGGTTGCGGACTGCGATATCGATGGTTTCAGAGAACGACATACCATTTCCTGTCGCTTTAATCTCCACTTGCTCCGCTCCGGTTTCCTTCCCCGATACCAACCTGAAGAAGACAATCTTATCACCCGGCTTGTCGAACGACACGCTTTTGGTCGTTCCATCTGCCGGTTTCAGTAATCCTTTCGTCTGGATAGAGACCTCTACATTTTTCACGCTATTCCCCATTGCGAAAAGATTGACCGGCAGCCATACCTCTTCGTCTGGCCCTATGACACGCGGAAGCGTAGAGAGCGTCATCAAGTCGTTTTTCACCTCCACGCTCTTTTCTGCATTACCATAAGCACCGTTCCCTCCGGCTACTACCATCACACGTACCGACCCGATATATTGCGGCAACTTGATGGCATGGCTGTTTGTCTGACCCCCTTTCAACTCAAACGGTCCGATAAATTTCACCACCGGCTTGAACCGGTTCACATTGTCGCGCGACGGTCTTAATGCTTCATCACCGCCGATACTTAACAGCGGGCCCATCATCCCGGTATTCGCTCCCAATACCCGGTCGAACAGATCCCAAGTGCGCACTCCCAAGGCTTCACGGGCATAGAACTCACCCCACGCATTGGGTGTCCTGAAGGCGGTCAGATCAAGTAATCCTTCATCCACCACAGCCAGCGTATAGGTCATCGGTTTCTTCGATTTCTCTGATACCGAGATGGTGAATTCCTTTTCGGGGTATAACGTATCCGGCATCCGGATATCCGGCTGGAGAAGGCTCTGCTTATTCTCCACACCCACGTTCACCACACCATACATCCGGATAGGCAGGTCGTTGACCGTCTGCGCATGGGGTTGTAACATAGTGGCAAAGAGATAGAAGTTGGGGGTCATCTTTTCCGTTACCTCTATCACATATTTCGTATCTTCCTTCGCGGAGGTTTTTACCCACTCCCGATGAAGAATCCCCGATCCGTTTTCAACTGTGATCAGCACACGTCCATCCGAGCTCTTAGGGATGATGACCGTTGCTTTCTCTCCGGTTTCATACGATGGTTTGTCTGTAGAAAACGACAGCATCGTCAATCCTGCAGGATCGGTTTTAGCCGAACGTCCCCGCCAGGAAGGCCAATCCACATAAAAGATCGTTCCTGTAGCATGTCTACCTGCCGCATCCCTCACCAGAAGCAGGTAACGACCCCAATCGGGGTAATTCACCTGAAAATCGATTTTGCCTTTGCCATCCGTGAGTGCCACCTTACCGTTGGCCACCACATTGGCAGCTGTATTATTCACGTAAGAGCCCAGGTCTTCCTGGGTACTGTTCCACCACCAGCTCCAGTTGAGCTTATAGACACTATATTCCACATTTCCCGAGACAAGTTTACCATATGCATCTATCGTAACCACATCAAACGGGATAGAACTATCGGTTTCATGGAACTCTCCCGGAGGCAATGCCGGTGCTTTCACTCCTACATATCTCTTATAAGGCGAATAGAAAACGGTCTGGGCATAAAAACTCATATCCCCACCGCTTTCATACACCCGAGAAAGAATATTCCCGCGTAACATGCCCGGTGCATTTTCAGCCACAGGTAGTTTGGCATTTACGCCTGCCACACCAGACGCATTGAGTACCCCTTCGAATATTTTCGTCTTGCTTGTTTCGAACTTCACTGTCGGATTATTGAACGAATAACCGGTATACCTCTTGAATGGATTATCAGACGCATAAAGTGTCAGGTCTACATCCGCCTTCAGGTTTGAGGCAGGTGCCCCATGCAACCATTGCGATGTGAGCGTGCCGGAAATAACGCCACTGGAAGCATCGATAATGGAGTCGGTATCCAGACGTACTCTCAACCGGTTGGGTTTGATCGTCTCAATACGAAGCGACTTATGGAAAGTGGTGCCGCCTACCTTTACCAATCCCTGCCATACACCGGTCTCCACAGATGGACCGGTAGGTACGGCAAAAGTATAAAATCCGTTCAGGCCATCACTTTTTACCTGCCTATGGTAGAATTGTCCCCGGGGTGTAAAAACCTCAAGTGTCACCGGATGCTTCTCCGGCAGTTTTTTCTCCTTCTCCTCAAGGATAAACGAGACGAAAATGGTGTCACCGGGACGCCAGACACCGCGCTCGGTATAAATATATCCTTTCAGTCCTTTCTGTACCTCTTTTCCGCTTATATCGAACCGGCTAAGCGATAGCGATGCCTGGTCTGCCACTTCCAGATAGCCGATATCATCACCACGGGCAGCCGTCACAACAAAGGGACGCCCTTTCTTATAGTCGATCTCCACAAAGCCATGACGGTCGGTTTTGGCCGAGCCCATCGCCTGCATCTGATAATTATAGAGTGTCACCTCCGCACCGGAGATGGGTTCGGTGGAGAGAATATCGGTCACCGCCACACTCATGGTATGATTTTGTCCCGCCTTGGCAATAATCCCCACATTCGACGACATGACCATTGTCTCTATCCTGCGTTCCCGGTTCAAATAATAGGTCGGCTTACAAGGGTTATCCCGCTCCTCCCATTTATATTCACTCCAGTCCATCGGCTCATAGTAATAAGGATATGGTTCGTCCCATAGCGCCTCATCCTGTTCAGAGATCCGGTCATCAGAGAAGCGTTTCATGGCTGCTTCATCCGGAATCTGCGGCCTTACCCCTTCACAGGGATAGAGCGAATAATCGGCCCGCATGGAGAGCTGTACCATATAAAGTGCGCCGGGATCTTTCCCGATCATTTCAGATAGGTCGATGGAGAAATTGTTCCATTTCGACAAATCCAACTGTTTGTCACTATCCAGACGAATCCGTTTCTTCATTACCAACCGTCCAAAACGGCGCAACTCGCTACTCGACTGGTTATTGTTCAGAGAAGAGGACTGCAGATAATAAAGGAGGTTATTACGATATATTTTCACCACCTGCAGATCCACCGCCCAGAGATTGACAGCGCTAAATGGCAACAGTAGCTGATCCGCATCGGGGAGGATATTCCCGCTCTTTTCAAATTTTATCTGTGGCTTGTCGTCCGCCACCCGCAATTGATAGAAATAGGTTTTGTCGAGGTTCAGACCAGAATTATTTTGAATACCCTCATAGATCTGCAGTTCTATCTGCCCTTTAGGCAAGATCTCAGGGTATATCTTAATTACATTCTTGTCGACACGGTAGGTGAAATTCTTCACACCGGAGAAGAGAATCAATCCTCTCACATCCTGCGTCTGCGATACGGGATCACTGAAAGTCAACCGTATATGCGGATCGGATTGTTGTACAATACGCACATCAGTCACTTCAAAATGATTTTTAGATAAAGCAGGGATATCAATAGTATATTCAAGTTTTTTCTTCGAGTCAATTTTTTTCCCGTCGATGGTCAGCAAATATTGTTGTGGCTTATCCGTCCGCAGCAGGCTGTCTATCGAGACATGGAACGAGGTGGATCCGGAAGGCTTTACCTGTATCCGGCGGTGCTTTGCCCCTTTCACTTCGAACATTTTAGCAACATCGTCCGGCGAAACAGGATTGGAAGTATTCATCATCACTTCTACCCTGTTCCAGATCAGATCAGAGACACTCATCGGCGAAAATGGAAGTAGATCGGCGGTAAAACTCTGCTCATTTACCCGGATAGAGAAATCAAATTGACGGAACTTCTCATCCACCTTCAACACTTTTCCCAAATGAAAGCCAATCTTATATTCCTGTCCGGGTTTCAACTCTCCAGGATTAGGCATAAAACGGATGGTGTTTCCGTTCACCCAGAAAGCCTCTCCTTTTAGCGAAGGGGAAAAAGAAAACAGCTTTTCTTTCACTTCGGCATTCAATTCCACGGTAGGAATCTCCTGTACGAGTTCAACCTGGATAAATGCGTCGGAAGCAATAGTGCCATAAGTAAATGCCGATATGTACCGGACAAAATCAGGATCAATCTCTTTACTGCTTTTTGTATCGCAAGCAGTTAAAAATAGTAGAGAAGTCACAAACAAAGTGGTGAAAAAACGAAGAGGTGAGTGTTCCATATGATTAAAAATTAGATACAAGAGCCAAGAATCAAGACACAAGAGATTTAATTCAATTCTTTGTCCAAAAGTTCGTCTCTCATGATTATTGTATATGATCTTTTTCTATAAATTCAAATATGATTGCATACATTTCATCTTTACATGCGAAATTTCAGTTATTAAGATTATCGATCTTTTTTGAAGCGATCGAATACTTGATATTCATATTAAAATAATCCTCTGATAAAGAGAACGATCACAAAATATTATCAAAACTTCAGATAGGGTTCTATACGAAGAATATCTTCTGCCGTAAACTCATCCAGCATGGACAATTCACGTATAGAAATGATATCTCCTTTTCTCCGGCGAATATTCATAATCGCTTGTACCTGCTTGTAATTCAGGTAGGGATGACTCAATAACTCCTTGAAATCTGCTTCATTGACCTGTAATCTGCGGAAATCGCCATCCGCTTCAATATAAACAGCTATACAAGAGAAAAGTTCCTGATCAATGCCATACACTTCCAACAATTGTTCAACTTGCGAGAAGCCACCCAACAGATTCTGGTATTTCACAATACGGGCTGCATAAACGCTACCGATTCCGGGAACTTTCTTCCACTCAGTCGTATCTGACGCATTCAATGAGATAGTCTCCCCTTTAGAGAGTTTTTCTATGGAGGGGTAGGCTATCCGGGAAGATGAGACATGATCATTTCGTGAAGAATAGCGCTGAGAGACATCGGAATCACCGTGATGGGAAGCGAACCGTTTCGCTCTACTTCCATACTCTTCAAACTCCCTACTCTCACCAGCAGCGACAACGACAGAAGAGTCCTTCCATCTCAATGCCTGCCGAAACTCTTCGAACTCCCTCGCTATTGAATCGTTCTGTATAAGAATAATATCCGATGAATTTTTATAAGAGAGCAGCAGATTCAAAACAAAGGTCAACACAATAAGGATAAGTAACAGAATTACTGCTGTTTTCGAACCTCTTTGAAAATATAAGAAATCTTTCCAGCGCATCGCTCTACCCAATATGCTAATTAATTGCTTCCACTCTCTATTCCCGGCCACTCATTGGCATATCTCTACTACTTTCCGATAAGACGGAGCAAGTTGTCCTTTTTTTCGGGATGGCTACATTAACCTGCCTTAAAGTTAGAAATTATATTGTTTTCTTTTCTATAAATTGTCATAAATTGTATCTTTGGTGATTCTTTTTCTGTTAAATATCCGTCATATCTCAGATTTCCGCTAAATATGGTACTGAATTATATTTGGATTGCATTTTTTCTGATCGCTTTCGTGGTGGCTTTGGTAAAGTTGATTTTCTTCGGAGATCTAAACGTTTTTACCGAAATCATGAACTCCACGTATGAATCCGCCAAGACCGGTTTCGAAATCTCTCTTGGATTGACGGGAGTGCTTTCGCTCTGGTTGGGAGTAATGAAGATTGGAGAACGGGGGGGGATGGTAGAGCTTTTTTCAAGGGCCGTCGCTCCTCTCTTCTCCCGGCTCTTTCCCGACATCCCCAAAAATCACCCAGCTTCCGGTTCCATCCTGATGAATATATCAGCCAATATGCTGGGACTGGATAATGCGGCCACCCCATTCGGACTGAAGGCGATGCAGGAACTGCAGGAGATCAACCCCAAGAAAGAGACAGCTTCCGACCCCATGATCATGTTCTTAGTGCTGAATGCATCGGGACTGACATTGATCCCCATCACCATCATGGTCTACCGCGCCCAGATGGGAGCTGCCAATCCTGCCGATGTATTTATCCCAATCATGATTGCCACCTTTGCTGCTACCCTGGTGGGTATGATTGCCGTCTGCCTCAAGCAGCGTATAAACATTTTCAACAAGGCGATTATGGGCTTTTTATTGGCTATGGTAGGGATTATAGGGGGTACAATCATGCTTTTTCAATCCATGCCGCAGGAACAGATCAATACTGTTTCCGGACTTGCTGCCAATATCTTCCTCTTCACCATCATCCTACTTTTTATCGTAAAGGCACTACGTCGTAAGATCAATATCTTTGATGCATTTATCGATGGGGCAAAGGAAGGCTTTAAGACCGCTGTCACCATTATCCCCTTCCTGATCGCCATCCTGGTCGGCATCGGCGTCTTCAGGGCTTCAGGGGCGATGGACTTCCTGATGGAAGGGTTGCGTGATATGGCAGCAATGACGGGAGTGGATACCCGTTGGGTAGACGGTATGCCCACAGCACTGATGAAGCCGTTGAGCGGCAGTGGTGCCCGTGGAATGATGATCGATGCCATGCATACTTTCGGAGCCGATTCGTTTGCCGGAAGATTATCCGCCGTTTTTCAAGGAGCTACCGACACCACTTTCTACATTGTGGCTGTTTACTACGGCGCCGTGAACATCAAAAATTCGCGCTATACCGTTCCCTATGCGCTGTTGGCTGATTTAGCAGGTATTGTTGCCGCTATTTTTGTGGCCTACCTCTTTTTCGGATAGAAAAGAGAGGATTCTCCAGCTGAATAAATGTTAATAAAATGGCTATAAGTTTTAATTCTGAAAATATCGACTTCCCGAAAATCAAAAAACGGGAGACAGCCCACTGGATAAGAACCGTGGCAAAAAGTTATGGCAAACAGACGGGTGATATATCCTATCTTTTCTGTAACGACGAAAAAATTCTGGAGATAAACCAGCACTATCTGCAACATGATTTTTATACAGATATTATCACATTCGATTATTCTGAAGGCAATCGTATTTCGGGTGATGTCTTCATCAGCCTCGACACGGTATTGTCCAATTCAATTCAATATGAGACCGATTACCAAGAAGAGCTATACCGTGTCATCATCCACGGTGTATTACATTTGTGTGGTATGAATGATAAATCGGATGCCGAACAGCAACAGATGAAAGCGGCTGAGGAAGTGGCTTTAAGAATGCGATAAGAGAATCTACTGATGTGAAAATAAGATTGGTCAACACTTGTTTACATTTGTGTCAAATCTGTATAGTTCTGGCAACTTTCTCCTCTTTTGTCTCCTTATAATACTCAAAATTGTCATAACAACGAGAATAATCTTTTCACGACAGACAGTACGTCACCCCCAATGGAGCCGACAGAGGGGAAAAGGAAAAAATCATCGATAAAATGGATGAATTAACAAAAGTAATCAGGAAAAGAAGTCAATAGAAAATCATAACTATGCGGGGGCGCACTCAATATATATCTGAAATAAAGGATATTGCAATATTCTTATCGGTAATTAACATCACAGCGAGAGTTAACTTTTTCTTTTTTAGTATCTTTGCTATCGTAAAATTAAGAAAATGACTTTCAATTACGACATCATAGTGGTAGGAGCGGGACATGCCGGATGCGAAGCGGCAGTTGCTGCCGCTCATTTGGGATCCAGAACGCTGCTGATCACGATGGACATGAACAAGATTGCCCAGATGAGTTGCAATCCCGCTGTTGGGGGTATTGCCAAGGGACAGATTGTACGCGAAATTGATGCATTGGGTGGACAAATGGGAATTGTGAGCGACAAGACTGCGATCCAATTCCGTATGCTGAATCGCTCCAAAGGTCCTGCCATGTGGAGCCCCCGGGTACAAAGTGATCGGATGAAATTTATCGAGACATGGCGTGAAATCATAGAAAACACACCCAATCTGGAGATGTGGCAGGATATGGTGACCGGACTTATTTATAAGGATTCAACTATTACCGGGGTAAAAACCGGCATGGGGGTGGAGTTCTTCTCCAAGGCTGTGATTCTTACGAACGGCACTTTTTTAAACGGGTTGATCCATGTAGGCAAGGTACAGATCGGCGGTGGAAGAGTCTCTGAGCCGGCCTCCTACGGCATGACTGAACAATTGCGGGAACTGGGATTTACCACCGACCGGATGAAGACAGGAACACCGGTACGTATCGATGCCAGGTCAGTCGATTTCTCACTGATGGAAGAGCAAAAAGGGGATGAAGATTTTCACAAATTCTCCTATCTCCCCGATGTACAGCGAACACTCAAACAAAAGAGTTGCTGGATAGCCTATACTTCGGAAGAGGTGCATGAAGCGTTGCGCGAAGGATTACAAGACTCCCCTCTCTACAACGGGCAGATTCAAAGCATCGGGCCGCGTTATTGTCCCAGTATAGAGACAAAGATCGTCACATTCTCCGACAAGACGAGCCATCAGTTATTCCTGGAACCGGAAGGAGAAACAACCCACGAGCATTATCTCAACGGATTCTCCTCCTCCCTACCCCTGCAGTCACAGTTAAATGCATTACAACGGATCCCGGCTTTCAGGAATGTGCATATCTTCCGTCCGGGATACGCCATAGAGTATGACTTCTTTGATCCGCGTCAACTACATCCCACATTAGAGACGAAACTGGTCAAAAACCTCTTTTTTGCAGGCCAGATCAACGGAACTACCGGCTATGAGGAGGCAGCAGGACAAGGGGTGATAGCAGGCATTAACGCCCATATCAACTGTCACGGGGGAACACCTTTCGTGCTGCGTCGGGACGAAGCATATATAGGGGTTTTAATCGATGACCTGATCACGAAAGGGGTGGATGAACCCTACAGGATGTTCACCTCCCGCGCTGAATACCGCATCCTACTTCGTCAGGATAATGCCGACGAAAGGCTTACGGAAAAAGGATATGAGTTGGGATTGGCCACTCAGGAGAGAGTCCAACAGTTTCACCGGAAAAAGGAAAAAGTGGCGCAAATTATCGATTTTGCACACAATTTCTCGATCAAAGCCGACCGTATCAATTCTTTCCTGGAGCATATCGGAACAGCACCGTTAAAACAGGGAGTGAAACTGCATGACCTGCTCACCAGACCACACATCGACCTCTCTCTGATGGCACAAGAGATCGCTCCGCTCAAAAGTCTGCTGGAAACCCTCGATGAACGCAGAGAGGAGATTATCGAGTCGGCCGACATAGCAATAAAATACAACGGTTATATCAAGCGTGAGCGAATGATAGCCGACAAGATCACCCGCCTGGAAGATATCCGGATCAAAGACAAATTCAACTATAACGAAATACAATCGCTCTCGACAGAAGCAAGACAGAAGCTTGTCCGAATCAATCCGGAAACTATCGCCCAGGCGAGCAGGATTCCCGGCGTCTCACCCAATGACATCTCCGTTTTACTTGTATTACTGGGACGTTAAAGGGGAATTGTTTCACGTGGAACATTCAAAAAGAAATAATTTTATCACCCCCGTTTTCGTGAAGATAATTGAGCAAGAGAAAAATCTGGTTGAATTATGAGACAGCAGGAAAACGATTAATTTTAATAAAAAATGAGTATCGAAACACTTACCTCGTCGGTCAGGAACATCCCGGACTTCCCTATACCGGGAATCCAGTTCAAAGACATCACCACCCTATTTCAATCGCCTTCCCATTTGAAAGAGCTTTCGGATATCCTATATGAAAGATACAAAGAGAAGGGGATTACCAAAGTGGTGGGGATCGAATCCAGGGGTTTTTTCATGGGGCCTGCCGTGGCGATAAGATTAGACGCCGGGTTTGTTCCTATCCGCAAACCGGGCAAACTACCCTATAGGGTGATTGAAGAGAGATATACCAAGGAATATGGAGAAGACACCATACAGATTCACGAGGATGCATTGACCAAAGAGGATGTGGTCCTGCTCCACGATGACTTACTGGCTACCGGTGGAACCATGGTGGCCGCCTATAATCTGGTAAAAAAATTAGGCGTGAAAAAGATTTACATCAATTTCCTGATAGAATTGGAAGAGTTAAAAGGCCTCTCACATTTTCCAAAAGAGGTGGAAATAAATTCGGTGATCAAGTTTTAAATATCCCATCCTATTATGACCGACGAAATTAAAAACACACTTGCCGTTATTCCTCATCAACCGGGCTGCTACCAGTTCCTTGATGAGAACAGCACCGTTATATATGTCGGCAAAGCCAAAGATCTAAAAAAAAGGGTCTCCTCCTATTTCAACAAACACCACGATCATCCGAAAACCCGTATCCTGGTAAGAAAGATCAGACAGATAAAATATATTGTCGTCAACACCGAAGAGGATACCTTTCTGCTCGAGAACAACCTGATCAAGCAGCTGAAGCCACGCTATAACGTGATGCTGAAGGATGATAAGTCTTACCCCTTCATCGTGGTGAAAAACGAGTATTTTCCCCGGGTTTATAAAACGCGGAATGTGGTGAAGGATGGCTCTAAGTATTTCGGACCTTATACTTCGGTACAATCGGTAAACGCACTATTGGATATTTTCAGGCGAGTGTATAAAATACGGACATGCCGGCTCAATCTCACGCCAGAAAATATAGCCGCCGGAAAATTCAAAGTGTGTCTCGAATATCATATCAAACGATGCGAAGGACCGTGCGAAGGCTTGCAATCGTTGGCAGACTACAACAAGAATATCGAAGAGATCATCGAAATATTGAAGGGAAATGTAGCCATAATCGAAAAACAGATTCACGAAAAGATGCAATTCCTTGCGGAGCAACTGCGCTTTGAGGAGGCACACAGACTCAAAGAGAAATTGCTGTTAATTCAGAGTTTCAGGGAGAAGTCTCAGGTAGTCAGCAATATAAACTACAACCTCGACGTATTTTCCATTGAAGAGTCTGAACAGTCTGCCTATATCAACTATCTACACGTTGTAAATGGCGCTGTAAATCAAGCGTATACATTTGAGTATAAAAAGAAACTCGACGAAACTCCGGAAGAACTGCTTGGCATGGGAATCATAGAGATGCGCCAACGATTCGGCAGTGATATGAAAGAGATAATCGTACCTTTCACACCCGATTTGAAACTGCCGGATGCAGAGTTCACCATCCCACAAAGAGGAGAAAAACGGAAACTTCTCAGCCTGTCGGAAAAGAATGTAAAGCAGTACAAGATCGACAAACTGAAAAAAGCGGAGATGCTCAACCCCGAACAACGGGTGACAAGAATTTTGAAAGGGATACAAAATGATCTTCAGTTAAAAGAGATTCCGTGGCATATCGAATGTTTCGACAATTCCAATATCCAAGGGACAAATCCGGTGGCAGCCTGCGTCGTCTTTAAAAAAGCGAAACCATCTAAAAAAGAGTATCGTCATTACAATGTGAAGAGCGTTGTAGGCCCCGATGATTTCGCATCGATGCGCGAAATTGTGGAAAGACGCTACTCTCGGCTGCTTAACGAGGGGGCCTCCCTACCCCAACTCATTGTAATTGATGGTGGTAAGGGACAATTACATGCTGCCGTGGAAACGCTTCAGAAAATTGGATTATATGGGAAAATCGCAATTATCAGTATCGCTGAACGTCTCGAGGAGATTTATTTTCCTGAAGACCCTGTCCCACTCTATATCGACAAGAATTCTGAGACGTTAAAACTTATTCAGCAGGCACGCGATGAAGCCCATCGATTCGGACTCACCTTCCACCGGCAAAAAAGGAGTAAATCTCAAACGACTTCCGAGTTGGATCAGGTCAAAGGGATCGGCCCCGAGACAAAAAAGAAATTGCTGATTCATTTCAAAAGTATCAAGCGGATAAAAGAGGCAAGTAAAGAGGAGGTCATCGCGCTGATCGGAAAAAGTAAAGGAGAGATCATCTGGAAATGGATAGAAGGAAAAAATAATGATGGATAAAAGATGAGACTACTTATTCAACGCGTAACAAAAGCAGCCGTCCATATTAGCGGACAGACAAAAAGCAGTATCGGTAAAGGCATGCTACTTCTTGTCGGCATAGAGGAGAGAGACAGTGAAGAAGATATAGGCTTCTTATGCAGAAAAACCATAAATTTGCGTATATTTGATGATGAAAATGGAATTATGAACCGATCGATACTCGAAATCGAAGGTGATATATTAGTGGTGTCTCAGTTCACACTCCATGCCAGTACAAAGAAAGGGAACCGCCCCTCCTATATAGGTGCAGCCAAACCGGAGATCTCCATTCCGCTGTATGAGGAGTTCTGTTCTACTTTGTCGGGTATGCTCCACAAGCCGGTGGCTACCGGCGAATTTGGTGCCAATATGCAGGTGGAATTGGTGAATGATGGCCCGGTCACCATCTGGATTGATTCGAAGAAGAGGGAATAGAGGCGGTGAACGGGAGGCGGAGGAGTAAAGAGCCGGTGGATTGAAAGAAAGAGGAAATCACTTCCGGTAAATTTCAAAAACAACGAGAAACAGAAACGAAATAAGATGACGATAGAGGAAGCCCAACAAGAAGTGGATCAATGGATAAAGAGTTATGGTGTACGCTATTTCAGTGAACTGACCAATATGGCTATCCTTACGGAAGAGGTTGGCGAGTTGGCACGGATTATGGCGCGTACCTACGGTGACCAGTCGTTCAAAAAATCGGACTTATCAAAAAATATGGCGGATGAAATGGCCGATGTATTTTGGGTACTACTTTGCTTAGCCAACCAGACCGGAGTCGATCTGGAAGAGGCACTGGTTAAGAACATAGAGAAAAAGACCCGGAGAGATGCCGATAGACATCTGAATAATGACAAATTATAGGTTGTAAATTGATAATCTGATAGATAGATCAATAATTAAACAATACAAGAAAACCGATGGAAACAAATAAATATAGCAAAGCAATAAATGCTCATCCGTTCAGGCTGACCGATGAAGAAGTGTCGAAGAAAGTAAATGAGCTGCTTGTCGAAAAGTACGGCGAGAATAATAATCCTACAACCTATAAAAAGCTCTATAGCTGCATAGACCTGACTTCTCTCAACAGTACCGACTCCAATGAGAGTATTTGGAAATTCACTGAAAAGGTAAACAACTTTGATGGCGCTAATCCAGAAATAGATAATGTGGCAGCCATCTGCGTCTATCCTAACTTTGCCCGCATAGTAAAAGAGGCATTGACTGCCGATGTGAAAATCGCTTGTGTGACCGGAGGATTCCCCGCATCACAGACCTTCAGCGAGATCAAAGTAGCTGAAACGGCACTTGCTGTGGCTGACGGTGCAGATGAAATAGATGTGGCCATCAACGTAGGGAAATTTTTAGAGGGCGAATATGAAGAGATGTGCGAAGAGCTTACCGAGATAAAAGATGCCTGTCGCCACGCCTCGTTGAAAGTAATTCTGGAGACTGGCGCATTACAAAGTATGAAGAATATTCACGATGCAGCTATCCTGGCACTCTATTCCGGATCCGATTTCCTGAAGTCATCCACTGGAAAAGGATATACCGGAGTCACTCCCGAAGCGGCATATGTGATGTGTCAAGCTATCCTTTCCTATCATGCCAAGACCGGAAAGAAAATCGGCCTGAAACTCTCCGGAGGAATTGCTACTGTGGAAGATGCGGTAAAATATTATACTATCGTGAAAGGAATACTTGGTGAAGAATGGTGTAACAACACCTTTTTTCGACTGGGTACCAGCCGATTGGCAGATAATTTACTTTCCCGAATAGACGAAACTGTTACATAATGTGCCAATCCCGATCTTCGGGAAGTAGTGTCAATCGAAACGAGATGAAGATCCCGGCTGGACGGAATAAGAATAACAAGCCAATTTTTAACTTATAAATATATGAATATCAAATATTTCCCTCTGATGGTAGTTGTAAGCCTACTTTGTATACACACATTGCCGGCCCAGGATCACAGATCAATTTCACCGCGACGCACAACTCCTTACTGGCAGGATATGAACGTAGTGCAGGTAAACAAAGAGTATCCCCGCACTCAGTTCATGACCTATGAAAACAGAGCAGAAGCACTCGACATAACTTTCGAAGAGAGCAGATATTACCTTTCTCTCAATGGGAGATGGAAATTCTATTTTGTGGATTCCTATAAACAACTTCCCGAGAACGTCACCGACTCCACTGTCACACTCACTGACTGGAAAGATATAAAGGTGCCGGGGAACTGGGAAATACAAGGCTTCGGCACTCCCATCTACGTGAATCATCCTTATGAATTTGTAGAGCGGGATCCTGAAACCCGCTATCCGAAGAGGGAGCCACCTTATCTCCCCGAGCAAAATCCGGTAGGTGTCTATCGCCGTGAAATAGATATTCCGGAGGATTGGAACGGCCGGGAGATATTCTTAACGATAGACGGCGCCAAATCAGGAGTCTATGTCTACATCAACGGTAAAGAGGTGGGGTATAGCGAAGACTCCAAGACGGCTGCCGAATTCAGGATCAACCCCTATATACATCCCGGTAAGAATTCTCTTGTGCTAAAGATATTCCGCTGGAGCACCGGTTCATATCTTGAAGCACAAGACTTCTGGCGCATCAGCGGTATTGAGCGGGATGTCTACCTCTGGTCACAACCCAAGACATCACTCCGTGATTTCAGGGTGAAATCGACGCTGGATGAGAGTTACCGCAATGGTATTTTTGAGTTGGAAACCACAGTCGGTAACTATCAATCCGGTGCCTCCTATGCCGAAGTATCCTATGAACTTCTCGATCACCTCGGCAAGATCGTTACTTCGGAAACAAAACCTATCGCAGTGCAAAGTCATGGGGAGAACTCCATCCGTTTCAGCGCACAGCTGCCCGGTGTGGCCACCTGGACCTCAGAACATCCCTATCTTTATAAACTGCTTATCACAGTGAAGAGGGAGAGTGAAGAGTCGGGAGAAGTGGTCCCCTACCCTGTCGGTTTCCGCCGCTTCGAGATCAAACCGGTGAAAACCGGAGAACGGACCGACCGCCTTTTCCTTGTGAACGGACAACCCATCAAATTAAAAGGGGTCAATATACACGAGACAAATCCCAAGACGGGACATTATATGACAGAAGAATTGATGCTGAAAGATATCGAGTTGATGAAACAGCACAATATCAACACGGTCCGACTCTCACATTATCCCCAGTCGCGCCGTTTCTACGAACTCTGTAACAAATACGGGCTCTATCTATATGACGAGGCTAATATTGAATCACACGGACTCTATTACGGCGAGAGATCGCTTGCCAAACATCCCGAATGGGAACAGGCTCACATGGACAGGACGGTTAATATGTTCGAACGAAACAAAAACCATCCCTCAATTTTTATCTGGTCGCTCGGTAATGAGGCAGGTAACGGCATCAATTTCTTCCATACCTACAAGTACCTGAAAGAGCAAGAAAGAAGCCTGATGGATCGCCCGGTGAACTATGAACGGGCATTATGGGGTTTTAACTCCGATATGTACGTACCCCAATATCCCAGTGCCGCCTGGCTCGAAGAGATAGGCCAAAAAGGAAGCGACCGGCCGGTAATACCTTCCGAATATTCGCATGCCATGGGAAACTCCAATGGGAATCTGGATATCCAATGGGAAGCGATCTACAAATACCCCAACCTGCAGGGCGGATATATCTGGGATTGGGTAGACCAGGGCATGGAAGCCTACGACGAGGAAGGAAGACTTTACTATACATACGGTGGTGATTATGGCGTGGATACGCCCAGCGACGGGAACTTTCTCTGTAACGGGTTGGTAAACCCCGATCGCACCCCCCACCCTGCCCTCACCGAAGTGAAATATGTGCATCAGAATTTCGGGTTTGAAGCGGTCGACTTGTCAAAAGGCGTCTTCCGTATCGTAAACCGGCAGTACTTCTCCAATACGGAGAATTACACCTTCAGATACAATATCACAGAAAATGGAAAGGAAGTGGCCTCAGGCATATTGCAAGTATCCCTGTTGCCACAAGCAACCACAGAAGTTACAATACCTTTGGCTAACCTCCAGCCCAAAAGCGGCGCAGAATATTTTGTCAACTTCGAAGTAGCACTAAAGGAAGCGGAACCATTCATCCCCGCGGGATATACCGTGGCCATAGAGCAATTCAAACTGCCGCTTTCCACACCCAAACAGGCATATGCCGATAGCGACAACAGTCCGGTACTGAAGGTGGATCAAACCGGAAACAACATCCGTGTCACTTCGCCGCGGTTAGAATTTATATTCGACAAGGTAAACGGTATGGTCACCTCGTATAAGGTAGATGGTACCGAATATTTCGACAAAGGTTTTGGGGTTCAGCCTAATTTTTGGCGTGCCCCGAATGACAACGACTACGGAAACGGTAATCCTCACCGACTGCAGGTCTGGAAGGAGTCAAGCAAAGATTTTAACGTGACAGATATAAAAAGTTATCAGGAGGGCGATAATATAGTGGTGGAAACTACCTATCTGCTCGCCGCCGGTAATCTTTACTCTGTGAAATACCATATCTATCCATCAGGAATCATAAAAGTAAACGTGCAATTCCATTCCACAAATATGGAAGAGACAAAAGTCACCGCCTCAGAAGCTACCCTCACAGCCACTTTCTCCCCGGAAGCCTCTGCCGCACGCAAGGCATCCTCTACTTTAAATGTACCGCGTATCGGCGTGCGATTCCGTATGCCGGCAACGATGAGCAATATTTCCTATTTTGGCCGTGGACCGGGAGAAAACTATATCGACAGGGCCTCCGGCTCTAAAGTAGGTTACTACAAAACCACTGCAGACGAAAATTACTTCCCCTATGTGCGTCCACAGGAGAACGGACACAGAACCGATACCAGATGGGTGGCCCTCACCAATGGAACGGGAGGATTGATGGTAGTCGCCGACAATACGATAGGTTTCAATGCACTGCGTAACAGTGTGGAAGATTTTGACTCCGAAGAAAATAGCAACAGGCCTTATCAGTGGAACAATTTCAACAGCGAAGAGATCGCGTCCCGTTCCGATGAGGAGGCGAAAAACAAACGGCCTCGTCAGACACATGTCAATGATATTGTTCCGAGGGATTTCGTGGAAGTGTGTATCGATATGAAACAGCAGGGTGTTGCCGGATATAACAGTTGGGGAGCGCGTCCCCTACCCGAATACAGTATTCCGGCCAATCAAGATTACCAATGGGGTTTCACATTGATTCCGGTGAGAGACAAAGCGGAGATCTCCAAGAAATCGCTTTTAAAATATCATTGAGGCAAATAACTCTTTTCTTTAAAAGAGGCCATTTTACCCTACCGGAATGGTCTCTTTTTTTATAATAAAACGAGAAAAGAAGTGTCATTTTGTCTGATATCAGACCCTTCTCAGTCGTGACATCAATCAAAAACAAGCCATTTTGTCATTTATCCACTCCGAAATGAGATGAATTCCTCTCGGCATATATTTTGCCTTTTTAATAATACAAGAACAAAAAATAAAAGAAAGGAACAAAATTATGGCAATTATCAGACGTACAAACAACTGGTTACCGAGTGTGTTCAATGATTTTTTCGGTAATGAATGGATGGAAAACAGCAGCAAATCAGTACCTGCCATCAACATCCAACAAAATGAAAATGGCTTTACAGTGGAGGTCGCCGCTCCGGGCATGACCAAGGAAGATTGTGTAGTGAGGATCGACGAGGATAATAACTTAGTGATCTCTTTTGAGAAGAAGAACGAACAGGAAGAGAAAGAGAAAAAGGGGGCCTATTTGAGACGCGAATTCTCTTACACGCAATTCCAAAGGAGGATGATACTCCCCGACGATACAGTGAAAGAGAAGATTTCTGCAAAAGTGGAAAACGGAGTTTTGACCGTTGAAATTCCCACTCTAAAAGAAGAGAAGGCGTCCATCTCCAAGCTCATTGAAATTCAATAAGGTGCAAGAGATGACAACAAAAGGGAGCGGGCTATCACAGTCTCGCTCTCTTTTTTTAATATTTCCGATTATTCAAGTAGATCAACAACAGGCGCAAAAGATCTTTGAGCTGATCGTCGATGACAAGTTTCGATATGATCTCTTCCGCCTCAGTCAGTAACTGCCGTATCTTTTCATAGGCATACTCTACCCCACCCTCTTCTTTGGCAAAGTCAAGCACCTTTTCGATATTCTCATCCGAATAGTCTCTCGATTGAATTATCTGCAAAATCTCATCAGAGATTTTGCTAGGTGCATGTTGCAGGGCATATATAAGAGGAAGCGTTAGTTTACCCTCCCGGATATCGTTTCCGGTAGGTTTACCCACATCGTTTTTATAATAATCAAAGATATCATCCCTTATCTGAAAACAGATACCCAGAATTCCTCCCAACCGATTGAATTCGGAGACAATTTCCGGCGAAGCACCTCCCGTAATAGCTCCAATAGTGGTACTGGCACGTAATAAAGATGCTGTTTTCTTTTCGATCACCTGGAAATAGGATGCTTCGTCTATAAGAATCTCCTCGGCAAGTGAGAATTGCACCAACTCCCCTTCAGCAAGGCTTTTTCCCAGCTCCGACATGATTCGCACAATATTGAGATCCTTGGTCTTTACACTTTCTGTCAAAGCCGACGATAGAAGATAATCACCCACAAGCACCGCCTTGGTATTATCAAAAACAGCATTCACAGAATGTCTGCCTCTACGCATATCAGACTTATCAATCACATCATCATGTATAAGCGTGGCTGTATGTAACAGTTCAACAGTTACAGCACCATGGTATGTCTCCGGGATGATTTGTCCACAAGCTTTGGCGACCAACAATACCAGCATGGGCCTTAACCGCTTTCCGTTAGTATTAAAGACATAATCGATAATTCCTGAAATACGGGGATTGTCGCTTTTGATCGATTCTCGCAAATAAGTATTAAAAAGCTCCAGTTCTTCTTGTAAAAAGTCTCTTATGATCTGACTCTGATCCATCGCATCCTGAATTTTATGTCACAAATTTATAAATTATTCTCCTCCCGGCAACAAATATTCGTAACTTTACACTCATTAATCAGAATTCACTTACAATTATGCACAAAAACAGACTTTTTCTTCTGGATGCCTATGCGCTTATTTATCGCTCTTATTATGCATTTATCAAAAATCCGAGGATAAATTCAAGAGGGGAGAACACATCTGCCATCTTCGGCTTTGTGAACACTTTGGAAGAGGTACTCCAAAAGGAAAACCCATCACATATCGCGGTAGCATTCGATCCTGAAGGACCTACTTTCCGGCATCAGGAATATGAAGCCTACAAGGCACAACGGGAAGCCACTCCGGAGGATATAAAACGGTCGGTCCCCATTATAAAACAGATCATTGCCGCTTATAATATCCCCATACTGGAGGTGGCCGGTTACGAAGCCGACGACGTGATCGGCACCATTGCGAAGCAAGCGGACAAAGAACGGTTCGAGGTCTATATGATGACGCCCGATAAGGATTACGGACAACTTACCGAATCCCATATCTTTATTTACAAACCCAAATATGGCAGCAACGACTTTGATATCCTGGATGACAGGAAAGTGATGGAGAAGTATGACCTTTCCACTCCCGGGCAGATGATCGACCTGTTAGGATTGATGGGAGATACCTCAGATAATATCCCGGGCTGTCCGGGAGTAGGAGAGAAGACGGCCATAAAATTGCTCAAAGAGTTCGGCAGCATTGAAAACCTGCTTGAGCAGACCCATCAACTGAAAGGAGCACTCCAAAAGAAGGTAGAGGATAACCGGGAACAGATCCTTTTCTCAAAATTCCTGGCTACTATCAAGACTGATGTACCCATTGAAGTAGACGAGAACGATCTTGCCCGGAAAGAGATGAACAAAGAGGCGATGAAAGCGCTTTTTGAAGCGTTGGAGTTCCGCACATTCCTGAATCGCATGTTCAACCAGCCCCCTACCCCAGCGGCCATCACACCCAAAGGGCCTGTACAGGGCGATCTCTTTGCCACATTCCAAGAGGAAGATGTCTCGGAAACCACATCAGAGATCATTCCCGAAAACGAACTATCAGTCAGCTACACCGATATCCACTCCACACCCCACAATTACACCATGATATGTTCGGAAGAGGAGATGGAGGAGCTGTCTAAAAAGTTGCTATCGCAAAAGTCAGTCTGCTTCGATACTGAAACCACCGGTACGGATCCGTTACTGAGTGATCTGGTAGGA
>Ga0172382_10003729_pt1 | contig 23881 bp, 21 predicted proteins | sample Leawel138RmetaG_FD_122245 | JGI IMG/M metagenome (GOLD analysis project Ga0172382, IMG submission 122245) | Leachate microbial communities from a municipal landfill in Southern Ontario, Canada - Leachate well 138R metaG | ecosystem: Engineered > Solid waste > Landfill > Unclassified | place... | reverse complement strand
AGTTCCATCTTGAATACCGAATGCAAGTTTGGCTGCCGCGAGTTCAACTGGTAGGGCTGTTAGGATCAATACATCAGGAGTACGCGATGCCGCTGCCTCACGCTCCGCCTGGAATATACTGATAGAGCGTTCTGCCAGCTCGTCCAGTTCATATATAGGCTCTTGTAGCGACAGAACATCAAGTCCTTTTTTCACCAGTTCCCCTGTGAACGGGAACATTGATAGAGGATCTCTCAGGAGGTTTCCACGCAGACCAAGCGCACCTTGCCCGTCGTCACAAAATCCACCTAACTGCAAGTCAAACGGTAGAATAGGAAGTTTTCTTTTGCTCATCTTACGTGCACGGTCTGAAACCCCTTTACCACCACCCAACGCAATCATGGCTGTGGCGATCTCTACTTGCTCGTCTCCAATGTTACCACCAGTAACTAGGTCATCTTCTAGATAGATTATCTCGGCAAAGTTCAGCGCCTGAAGTCGGCGGACTAACTTACGTTTCTCCTCTGTCATCTTCTCTTGCATAGCGAGATCAGAGGTAACAATCTTCAACTGACGAACCGGTGAGTAGTTCACAGACAGTTTTTCGACCTCATACACCACCGTCCAGTCGAAAGTTAGCGGGTCGCCATTTTCATTGAGGGGCTCCCCCGCAAGATAGACAACCAGTCCCCCATTAGAATTCAGAATGCTCTTGGTTAGTGCACGAATGAAGTCATGTGCTCGATCAACAAAGGTTTTCGAAGTCTTTTTGGATATGCTGCCTGCAATCAGAATGAATTCATTTTTGAGATTTACCATCGTGCAAATTCCTGTGGTAGGAGACTATTAATCATTATTGTTGAAATAAAGCGTAAACATCATCTCTATTTTTTAGTGCTAACTGCAGTGCTTCTGGCGCTTGGGTTGCTTGTGCATCGGTCAGGTTTAGTTGGAAAAGTAGGTAATGTAACAACGCTTTTCGGCATTCCATATGTAACTCTCCATTTTCCATGGCATAGTCATTTTCAATCAAACGACGCTGAGCAGGGCTGAGAGCCGGGTGGGCGATGATAATGACCTCGACCATAGTGTTCCATTCGATGTCTATGTCAATTTGCTCTTTAGTTTGACCAGCGCTTTCGGCATGAATGATGCGCGACAATAAAAAATCCCTAAACTCTTTACGCTTATGGCAGTAGGCCCTAGCATGCCAACGGAAACCATCATGGACTAACGCATGGGGTGTCAGCTTTCGCTTACTGCCTTCAGGGTCACCCATAGATTGGTAGGTAACCCAGACTGACCCATTCTCACGGATTGCTCGCAATATTTCACCCACAATATCAGTGTCAAGTCTACGCAAAAGTCGTGGGACTGCTGCTACAGGAGAATACCATCCGAGGAAACTCCCATACTGAACCTCTGACTCAACAGCCACGCGCAGTAGGTCATCCAGATATCGCTCCAAAGAACTGGTTGAAAACACTGACAGAAAATCACTTGTTGAGCGGTATACACGAGCACTTGTGTCGTACTCCATGTTGCCGGGAGCCAGCTTTGCATATTCAGAAAGATCTAACGAAGCCTGCGGCACTGAAATTCCGAAGAAATCTGTTAGATTACTTCGGTTTATTTGCCCGTCCCATTTCAGCCGATAGTCTATAAATTCCAAGCGACGTTCTTGGCCCCAACGTGCTCCTTGTCGTCCTTTGAGAATGGATTGATTACCCGAAGAATTGAACTTGTCTGTCATATTAGATCCTATTAGCGTCTAAAAACTAGACGAGCATAAAAACTATGCGTATAGTAACTATACTCTAGTAAGTTGTATGGAGCAATTTTTTACCTAGATGATCGCGGAGAAAGGTGAAAGAAATTGCTAAGACTTACCTAAATAGACTTACCTCAATATTTTTAGGAGAAAATGGGGATGCCACTCACCAATACGCAAGTCAGGTACTATGACAGCAATGTTCTACGTTTGCCGAAGGATAAGCGTGAAACTTACAACGCCCAGGTCGATCGATTAATTGCAGCGTTGCGCGACAGCCTGAAAAAGCAAGATCAAATCACTATCAAACGTGTAGTGAAGGCTGGTTCTTTCGCAAAGCACACTATTCTACGTAAGACATCTGAAGATGCTGTGGATGTGGATGTGGTGTTCTACATCAGCGGACAGAAAGCAGATGAGGAAACATTCTCAAGCCTGAGCCAAAAAATCTATGAAGCGCTGCTCAAGTTGTATCCGAATAAGTCTATCGAAGATTTTGAGATTCAGCGCAAGGCCGCAACTGTTACTTTCGTGGGAACTGGATTGGATGTCGACATAGTTCCAGTCATTGAGAACCCTAACAAGGAAGGTTATGGCTGGCAGTTTGACCGTGTTGATGGTTCGAAGACTGAGACCTGCGCACCGTGTCAGGTGAGATTTGTAAAGGAACGCAAAGATCAAGATTCGGATTTCCGAACCCTTGTACGCTTGGCTAAGCGCTGGCGCACTATGGTTGAGTGTCCACTCAAGTCCTTTCATATCGAGCTCATCATGGCTCATGTGCTTGAGGTGAATGGTAAAGACGGTTCACTTGATAAGCGCTTCCGAGATTTCCTTCTCTACATCGTCGAGTCCAACCTGCAGGAAGTGATTAAGTTTCCAGAGAATGGAGCGGTCTCTAAGTTTACGGATCCTGTAATCATCATTGATCCAGTTTGTGACACGAACAATGTGGCTAGCAGAATTACTGAGGATGAGCGTAAGGAAATAGTTCAACTCGCAGAAAAATCATGGGAAACAGCGAATTTCGCGTCAGTCGAAGGGGATTTTGACCTTTGGAAAGAGCTGTTTGGTCGTTCATTTAGAGTGGAGGATGCAGCATGACCCAAACTAGTACACAAACTACAACATACACTACTACTGATATCGAAGCAGTGGTACGGCGCATAACAGCTGACATACTCATGATCGCATCCAGCACAGGAGCAGTAACCGAAGAGCGTGCACTCAAATGGGCGAACGACATTGAGCTGTTGGCCAAGAATGGTTATCTGAATTATGTCGATCTCACACTGCTGAGTAACGGTGTCGAGCAGAAGGCTACCCGCTTTTACATTAACGAGTCTGGGATGCTAGCTAATGAGCGTCCTGGTAATGCACGTTGGCCAAAGGTCATTGAGCCTCACCTGCGGATAGTTCTTTCTTACCGCGATACTTACGATCAACAAGCACAAGACAAATTGGCTGGAAAAATGAAAGAATCCTGGACTACAAGCTACGATGATATCAGTCATTCCCGACTTACCCAGAGTGGTGGACGTGAATACTCAAGTAATGGCTACGGCATACAACGTAAGGACTATATACAATGACCAAAACCAGTGTATTTGATGCGGCGATTGACCTGCCAGAACGTCAGCTAACTGAGCGCGAAAAAGTCTTACTTGGATTCGAAGGTCGTTATCAGCGTATCCACAATCAGCTTCGCTTACTGTTGAACCAGAGCAAGTTGCAGGAGTGGAGTAACACTTACCACAAAAGCGTATTACCTATCTGTGATCTCATCGCTGACCAATATCCACTTGTAATTTTTCACGGTGATGTAGGTACTGGTAAGACAGTTACTGCAGAATGTATTGCAAATCGAATTGTACGTGAGTCACGCACTGAAGATTCCGTATTGTTCAAACTGAGCAATCGCGTGCGAGGTTCCGGCAAGGTTGGAGAAATGGGAACACTTTTAACCCAAGCATGGGCAGAGGTGGTAGAGGCTGCGGGCAAAAATCGTCGTGCAATCTTAATCATAGACGAGGGAGATTCGATCGCAGCATCTAGATCTCAAAGCCAGAGCCACCATGAAGATAAGGTTGCTGTTAACACGCTCATTCAAGGTGTTGATGAACTGCGAAAATTTGGTGGTCGTATTGTAGTAATCCTCTGCACTAATCGGTTATCGGTGCTTGACCCGGCTCTTCGCCGACGAGCTGCCATTGTCGAGGAATTTACTCGGCCTGATGGTAATGAGCGGAAAGCACTTTTCAATATGGATCTAGCGGGAATGGGGCTTTCGGATAAGCAGCTTTCGGAACTGGCTGCTGCGACGGGAGAACGCGATAATCAACCTGTATGGACATACTCAGACATTCGTACTCGACTCTATCCGTCTGCGATGGCAAAAGCCTTCCCACAACGTGCACTTAGCTTTAAAGATTTAACAGATTCACTGTTATCTATGAATCCATCTCCTATCATGGAAGATAAATGATTCAGTAGGAATGGTCTTTCTTAGGGTACAGAGTTTGTTAGATTATCTTGTACTATTGAGCATTTTGGGGTTGCTAGGTGTTTACTACTATTAGTAGAGCCAGAGCCTATATTAAAAAGGATAATGTATGGAAGGTGATAAAGAGATTTTTGTTTCAGTCGACGTGGAGGCTTCAGGGCCTATTCCGGGCAAGTACAGTATGCTCTCAATAGGCGCATGCGTTGCATCGGAACCATCGAAACAATTCTCCTGCTATTTAAAGCCTATCTCTGAAAAGTATATACCAGCAGCCTTAGAAGTAACTGGTTTGTCTTTAGAGAAACTAAGCACCGATGGTCTAGAGCCGACAGAGGCAATGGAGCAGTTCAAAACTTGGGTTAAGTCATTGGTGAGAGAAGACGAAACGGTTATTTTCGTCGGGTTTAATGCATCCTTTGACTGGAGTTTTGTTAATTACTATTTCCACCAATTCTTGGGAGAAAACCCCTTCGGCATTGCAGCGTTAGATATCAAGTCGATGTATCTAGGTGCTTCTGATTGTACTTGGAAAGAGACACGGTCAAGCGAGATTGAAAAAGTAGTTAAACCTAAAGGCGCTGGTGACCATGATGCGCTTCATGATGCAATTTATCAGGCTGAACTTTTTTGTTTGATTCGCAAAAAGTTAATGATTAATAATAAAAAATCTACAGCTAGTTGATTCGGTAGTTTATACAGACTTAATCTGTTATTTAATATATATCTACATGAAGCACATTGTTAATCTAGTAAACGTAATACTTAAGAAGAATTTAATGGAATCAAAAAATCAACAACCAACAGATTATTGTCAACAACAGATAGATCATTTTAAAGAAAAAGCAGGTCATAACAAAACAGAAGCATTATGGTGCTTTCGTCTCATTATGGGGAGTACATTAATAGTGCCCTTATTTGTTGCCTTAGGACCTGAAGTCTGGACATCAAAAATAATTCCTTCGGTTTTATCAGCACTTGCAGCATTTTGTACTGCATGGATCCAACTAAGAAAACCACAAGAACTATGGTCTTTATATCGAACAGCACAGCGAGAACTAGAAGACCAACTGATTAAGTATCGATACAAGATTGAAGAGTACGAAAGTGGCGATAGTGCAGATAAATTATTAGTCCAAAATGTGGCAAAGCTGACACTTCAAACACACCATAAATGGATGCCAATAGTGCCAAACCCTGAGCATTTACCATCTAAATCAGATAAAGTTCAGAAATAGTCAGTGGTAATAGTTCGTTGCTCAGTATAATACTTAATCTTGGTGAAACCTATGTCTTAAAATATGCCTTATTTTAAAGGCTTACCAGCGATAGTCATAGGTTATCTTTCTTAATTGAGGATTTATTTTGAAGCCTATCATATTCTGCTTTTACTTCAGGGTCTTGAAAGGCCTTTAATTTTAACTCATCGAGATTGCTTAATTTCTTTAAATTCCAGCCTCCATTCCCGTTATCTATCCATTGGATTGAGTCTCCATTGCTCCAACCAAGCATTGATAGAGCCTCAATAGGGATTGATAGGAAGTGTTCACCATTTTTATTCCGTTTAATTTTAACAAACATAGAATCTCTTACTCTCAATAAATGTGGTTTTTGTGGATACCGCATTACCAAAATTAGGTGAATAAGCTGGTCTTGGCGCCAACAATTTAGCTAGCTAGAGCTAAGCTTTTTAAAGTAACAATCCTCATCTAGAGGGGCCGCTGGGATTTTGGATTTTCTCTGCATTTTTGTTTCTAACTAATACGTACTAAAATACAGTTCAGCCCCTCAGGAATTCATCTTTCCTAGCCAGTAATAATTGTTAGTTAATTTAAGGGATGATTACCCTGTCAAACAGTCATTTTTGTCGGTACGGTATTGGTCATGATTGTTTGGGCATCATCTCATATTAGCTATGTGTTTATTTATGTAAGTCAGATGGTTAAGTTATTTTTTTTCAAAAATCAGAATGCTATCACCAGTTCAATTTAAACCGTATTAGTGCCGTATATAGCGATGCGAACTTAGTCAGGTTATCTGACATAAACCGATAGCTGCGCTTGTTTGTTGCACTATGACTTACTGACTACAGGATATTTATTGCCCCATTTCGTCTCCAGATTATCCAGTGTCATCTCGGCCGTACTCAAGGTGTATAGTATCAATTAGAGCTGCTATAACCCACAGACTGTGAATGAATCTAAAGCAATTTCGCATGAGTTTACTTTTGGCGATTTCCAGAGAGCCTTATCGAGCTCTGCGTTGCAACCCGCATCTTCGATCAACGCGACATCATTTTCACACAAAAGCATAACAACATTTGAACCTTGAACATCCACTTTCACTACGTAGCCTGAAAAATCTCGTTGAATAATAGTGTTAACACCAGACTTCTCAAGAACGCTTGCATTTTCTTTAGTGGCTCCTGGTGAGAATTTAACGTAACCATCTACCTTTTTGGAGAGGTCCTTAAATTTGGAGCCTAAATCATACATTATCTCATCGTCATATTCTTGTGCGGAACAAACTTGAGTGCTAATAATTAATAATAAGGGGATAAAAGAAAATTTCATCATTCACTCCATGCAGTTAAAGAGCCATCAGGTGCTCGACCAGTATCTAAGTTCCAATCCAGAAACTCAGTAGGTTCCTTACTCTGGAAAACCACTTGGCCAAGTATTGTCACGTACTTACGAATGTTTTGAACAGCCAAATCAAAGACTTCATCATAGTCCATTGGTCCTCTTGGCGTTGGAATTTGTCGTATGAATACCTGGGCGACTTCATCAAGCATTGGATAAGTTAAACCTGCATTTACAGCGACATGTCGTGCAAAAGGAAAGAGCCTATAACTCTCTTCTGCGGCATCTACAACCTTCTGAAAACCTTTGTGCCATAGATCAATATTTGGAGGACTTTGCTGAAACTCTATCGGATAGTTTTGTTTCAAGCTTGATAACCATACTGTAGTTACCGCATTAGCTAGTTTGTTAGTGTCAGTATCAATACAATTACCAATATTGAGTCGAACCCTATCAGCAAGACCGATTTGCCCCAGGTTCAAACGTTGCCATATGTACGCATCTTGGTTCATTTCACAATTGCGATGCGCCTTCGCATTTTGTTCGTATGGCCCTACAATTTTTTCTACAACAGGATGTATGGTGATATCAGCGATGACATGTGATATGTAACCACATAACCATGCAAAAGCACGTTCCTGAGCTTCACCAGTTAGTTGACGAATATTCATTGCTGCGTATTGGATGAATTGGCCTGTCCGCGTGTAGTGCATTAGGTCAGCCCATGTGTTCTGTTCTTTAGACCCAATCGCGAGGTATGGATAATCAGGACTGACAGCACCTAATTCAGAAAATTGAATATTCTGTGAAAGAATAAATCTTGCTTCTTGTGGCATCTCCTGTAGAGATGCCAAAGCAGCGTTGCTTAACGCAATATTTACCGCTGTAATGTGAGCAAATGCACCTGGCATGATGTCTCCTTTCTAATCAGTTCAATTGTATTCCAATGCAATAGTAGAACATCTCTTATGCATATTTTTATCGAAGGTTAATATTGCTGATTGTAGTGGCAACGGTAATAATTATGGAAAAGAACGATGTCACTATTACTAACAAAAGTGTCATGGACTCAACACTGTATCGAATTTTCCTGTTTTACTCCGTCTGTCCTTACTAAATGTATGGAAGCTAAACATCAGCGATGTTTACATATGTAGCTAAAATTAAGGCCATCAAGTTGAAGTCAGTAATACAGCTAGCTGCATATATTTCAGATGCATCATCTGTACTATGCAAACCAATAAAGACAATTGAAAAGGCTGTAAGTAAAACTGCTTGTGCCATCTCATTTTTTAACAACTTTAAGAAATGACTTCGCCTTTCAGCAACAGCTTAATACATATCATGCTCCCTATACTATGGCTCCTTAATCTTTGAACTGATTTTTTAGCTCTTTGGTGACTGATATAACACCTTTGATGTCTGCACTCTGAACTTTAGCAACTAAATCTAAAAGTTGAGTTATTATAACTAACCCTTCTTCTATTTTATCAATGAGCTCAATATGTGATTTGGCTTTATCAATTATCCCAAGAATTTCATCTTGCGACATATCAAGGTCTTGTAGGACTTTTTGAGCAGCATCAATATAAAAGCTGTTGGCCTCCTGTCTCAAAATAGAAGCTTGTTCAAATGCTTGTTGTGCGACTTCATGAGAAATCAATTTTTTCGCTGCGGCAGCCACTGTCTTTGCGTGCAGCATATCAGCAGACCCCGTAAGTTTGTCTGCGAATACTTCAATTTCTATTGCTGTAGATAAAGCCATTTATTATCTCCCTAAAAAATTTGATCAACTGACGTTTAACATTTGAACATTTTTGGTGGCGCTTTTTATATCTTTAGTCAAAGCCTTCAAAGAGGCTTTCAAATCATCGCCAGACAGGTCATCAAGATGCTTGAGTAATTCGGTATGTCCTTCTGAAACCTTTTGTATGCCTTGTTCCGCGCTCAGGAAAAAAGATTGTGCTTGCTCATATTCTCGGCGTTTGGAATCTTCATGAATCCTGGCCAACGTAGCCAATAACTTGTCCTTTGGTGTATCGGCATAAATCAATTCAATCTCAAAGAAGCCTAGTACGGTCCGCTTTTCATTTTCATTAGTCTTCGCATAGAGGCGTACTAGGTTCCTCATTCCGTCTAACAAGTGCTGGAAAGAAGCATCCCCCTCACGAATCATCTCTTTCACGGCCTTTTCTTGAATGCCAGCAGTAACCCATCTGGAAATCAGGTTAGATATATTCGCCACTGCATCGACCTGTGTTTTCGATATTCCAAACTCGGGATGTGCTTTTATTCCACCCGCAATACCATTAATTTCACCTGATAAGTCGTACGTATCCTCTCCTGCAAGCCTTGCCAATGTCTGCATGTAGAGCGTTGCTGTTCCATGAATCTTTAACAAATCATCATAAACTTCTTTTCGCTTTTTATCGTTCGCTTGGGCGCTGACATCGACTGGGCCTGAAATGTAAAGCCGCTCTCTTTCATAAGTTGTATTAAATCGATTGGTAAGTTGGGTATATCCTGACAGTTCTGCTGAAGCGTTTGCGAACTCTCGGACTGGTTGTAAGTTGGAGCAACCAGCTAAATAAAACACTACAAATATACCTGTGATGTGATGCCATCGTTTCATAGAAATTGTCCTTTTGTATTCATGTGTAGGCTATAAATAAGCTGGTGTAGCTTTATCTGAAATCCTATGTACTACAGCCTAAGCGCTTAAGAATAGCAGTGCTTGACTTTAACGTAGGGAGCTTGTAGTTCAACTTCGACTGTAACTCGGTAATTTGAACTGTTTTAGAACAATAATTAGTTTGCCTTGGTGTCGACTGCTCCATATAAAATGCTGCGGCATTACCAGACTTGTCATACACGATTTTGTAGTAGGCAGAAGGCACTGCATGAGCTTCATCCGCAGCAGGCATTTTAGGCATTGGCTTTTCATACAGAGGTCCAGTCACAACAAATAAAGTGTTACGATAACTGACAGCATCCCGCTCTGCATTTTCGAGATTTTTCCAAGCACCTTGGTTAAGGTCTTTATCTTGTGGGGTAATATTACTTAGGTAGTTGAGTTCATACCAATATCTAGACCCTGCAAATGAAGCCAAAGGTGCCTGATGTCCTCGGTCCGCATCTAGAGGCTCTTTACTGGCATCTTTATAATCGTTCTCTTCCAATGTGACATCTGGAGATAAGAACGGATCACTTGCCCAGTCTCTACCAGGTGATTCACCAAAGTTGGCAACATCCACCTCATAAGCAACCCAATCTGCCATTTTAGTATTACTGTTATTGGATAATGCGTAGAGATGACCGAATACTAAATTGTTACCAGCCGGATTTTCAGGGCAGCTAACTGGGCAATGGACGGAGTAAATAGAATCAGCCGAATATACTGCTGGTGAGCTTAATATTAATAAGGCAAATAGCGATACTCGCATCAATCCAACTCCTTTTGGTAGAAATTGTCTCCAGAATAGCATTTTATATACCGAAAACAACATTATTATCAGTTATATGAATCAATAACACCTGACTATTGTCAGTTGCAATTATTAGCATTTTCATAAAAACGAAGTACATAAAGTCTGTATCCGTAGCTAGTTTAAAATTTGATTTGAGCTAGTTCTTCTGAGCCAAGAATTATCGCAGCACAGCAAACAAAACTAAACGACAACTGTATTCGAAGCAAAACCTACAATAAAGACAGGCTAGAAGCCATCTGCTTACGGGGGCAATCTGAATGGGGCGAACCTACTGCATAACATCCGTGCCATGCTCAAAAATGGCTTAGAGCAACAGCTCATCTACACCAACAAGCATGAACCACTCCAAGTCATCAGTTACGACAACGTGCTTGGCGAAGGATACTTCCATTAAAAACAGGGAGATAAAGGTGCAATTGCGCGTTGTCGAACTACTGAGTCAACACCGTGCATTTAGGCTGTATGAAATAAGCGCTAGCGCAGCAACAAGAGCAAATCATGCTCTATCAGGACTTGAGCTTCGAAGTATGGCTACAACTGTAGCTCAGCCACTAGCCAAGATAAATGTAACCGTTTAAAATCAATCTGTTAGAAAATTCTGACTGTAGGTTTATGGGCCCAATCGAGCAACTCGACTACCGTGCCAACAGGGCAGCAGCCAGGCGCAGATCCTCTAATATCGCCTGAAAATACTACTCGAAGACATGCGACTGACGCAGGCCTACTGCAGCAGCGTTTAATTATTTATTAAGATGAATATCCATCTTATTTAGAGCATTTTTAAGTGCTGACCAACAAGGTACATCATCACTAGAGGCGGTACTATGCTTGAAAAAGTCAGCTTTCCCTGGACAGTAAGCTATCAACTTTTGAACTACTCCAGTTACTTTACGAACATTTGATCTTACAAATCTGAACCAGCTATTAAACTCATTCTCATTGTTCAATATAAAAACGAGTCCACAAAATCTCTCCTCTCCTTCGAGTATTACTCCACTTTTTTTATCTTTATATTTCAGAGGTCTTCTTTGTATTTCAATGATATGTAAATATTTTCCTGCAACATTTATTCTGGTGACTAATAATCCTCTTGGTTCTGTAAGAGTTTTTGGATCCATGAATGGCCACTTCATGATAGATGTCGGAATCGTTTCATTATCAAATGTTTCATTTTTTCCAAAAGCTTCAAGTGCAACAAGTTCAGGCTCTTCATTTTCAATATACCCGTGCGAAAGTGTATACCATTCAACTGATTTTACTATCTCTGGATAATTCTTCTTTAGATGAATGATTGCATTCCATATATCTCTTAGTGCACCTTCTGATTCCATGATAGTTTCAGTACTAACGTTAGCTCTACCAATATTTTTTCCATCCCCATGTGTTTCACCGACTGAAAAAGTATCGTTATCTTTACTTGTACCAGGTGATCCGCTTGAATCTTCTGCTTGCTTATCTCTGTGGTTTCGTATTACTCGGCGTTTTCCAAGTATCACAAGTTTGGGATCGTTCAAATCAAGAGTATCAGATTTACTATCAGGAGAATCATCGCTCGTCAAATTGATAATTTCGGGTCTATGATTGGGTGTTTTTACTGGAGCTCCTGCCCAAGCATTACCTTCTGCTTCTGGGCCTGCAGGGCTTAAAGCGTTATTTCTATTGTCCCTATTTTTTTCAATATCGGCGCCTAGAGGTTCACTTACTCCATGGATTTGAAGCGCAAGGAATGACTTTCCGTTGTTAAAAGGGATACCGCCAACTAAGAGTTGAGCTTTTCCAGTGAACCAAGGACCAATACGAGGAAATGCAGGGGTGTAGCTCTCACCTGTATATTGTACATCTAGGTCACTGTATATGCCTTTAGCCACTTTCCTCGTGTAGTTATCGTATTTTACATGGGCGAGAAAAACGGTATCTCCATTGTAAAGCCTCTTCCGTAGTTTTATCTTCCATACAGTATCGCTTTCTGGCTCGTCGATTGGAGCGAAAAAGCGGTCTAGACAACCTTCCTGCCCATCCCATTGGTAGGTCGTTAAGATTCTTCGAAGTTCACCAGATTGTCCGTAGCAACGAGTAAAATACTCAAGCGAGGGGACTAAAAGTGTCCCCGAATTACTAAGCTTGAATTCTATAAGCCAGTTTTTGTCGAGCTCGTATTTGAGTGGATAAATGTTCTGTGGATATGGAGGCTGGCGATTATTTTCAGCTGCCTTGTGGAATGAAGTGAACCACCATCCCCCTCTTTCATGTAGCAGTTTAAACTCTTTTGTTTCAAAGCTGGCTAATGCAATTACTCTATCATCGCGGCAAAGGCTACCGATTCTTATTTGGCCAAGTAATACAATAGGAATTGAGCGAAAAACAATCTCGTCAGAAAAGATATTACCGTTAATTTGTTTTCGGAAAGCGACTAGTGCAAGCGGCTGGGATTGATCATGTTTATTTTTATTGACGCCACAATACCACCACGCGAGAAGGGTAGAGTTTCCACATTTGAGAGTATCTATTTTGGTTGTAGAATTTGTATGCTTAAAAACACAATCTAATTTTACAGACATCTAGGTTCCTTCTTGTGATCTCAAAGCTGTTAGTCAACTAATTCAGAAACAACAAGACGGAGTATATCGCAGCTAATTCTTTAATGTCGCAATTAATTATTTATTTTACAACTGCCACCGCCAACGAGGGAAATCGAAGAACTCGTGTGGTGCGGCGCCCTAAATGGTCGCTGTAAAAAATGCTGCGGTTTAATGTCGAGTCCAGCAACGGAATGAATTGCCGCCACTTCTAACGCTTCCTCATAATTGAGTGCAGGCAATAGTGCCATCATGCGGCTGGCAAGCATGGTCTTGCCAGTACCCGGCGGGCCTAGCATCAAGAGGTTGTGGTTACCCGCAGCGGCAATTTCGAGAGCTTGCTTGGCCTGATATTGGCCAATCACATCGCTCAGGCAAGTATGAGACTCGGGTGTCTCTTGGCTTACCCATTCTAACTGTGGCGCCAGTGTGGGCAGTTGATTTTGCCCTTGTAAATACGCGGCTAGACTTTGCAGATGCGAACCAAACAACACATTGGGATAGCCGACTAGCTCGGCATCGTGGCGGTTATCTAGCGGTAAGACCAAGGTATGGTCTTGGCGCTTTGCAGCGATAATCGCGGGCAATAATCCTTGGCAGTAACGTATGTGCCCTGACAGTGCCAGCTCGCCGATAAACTCGATATTTTTTAAACTGTTAATGGGAATCTGTTCCGAAGCGGCCAATATGCCCACGGCGATGGGTAAGTCGTAGCGGCCACCTTGTTTAGGTAAATCAGCTGGCGCGAGATTGACTGTTATCCGCCGCATCGGAAACTCGAATCCCGCATTGATCAAGGCACTGCGTACTCGCTCACGGGCTTCTTTTACCGAAGCTTCGGGTAAGCCTACAAGATTAAATGCTGGTAAGCCGTTGCTGAGATGCACTTCAACTGTGACTTGTGGAGCTTCGACCCCACAACTGGCTCGGGTATTGACACAGGCTATCGCCATAAACAAATCCTTTTGTTGATCTTTTTCGCTGAATTTGAGTGTAGCAGTAATTAATGGGAGGGGTTTCCTATCGCCTAGGTCGTTGCCCTTCTCATTAGCAAGCCGTTGACTCCGGCTTTGCTAATCGTGTGATAGGCTTGGCAATTTGCCTTATTTGAAGATGGCAAATAGTTGATAGAAATGATAAAAAACAAACATTGGAGTCGTGAGGTAAATATGGATATGTTGTTAGCAGAAAATTCCCCCATTCGTCAGCAGCTGCTAGAGCAAAAGTTGGCGCAGTTTAAAGACCCGCATCTTGCCCATACGCTTTCGGCATTTATTCGAAGTAGTGTCGATCTCTATCCCTGTGCAATCGAAGATTATACTCAGTTAGGTAACAGCCGGCTGGGTGGATTGCCGGATTTGCCTGTCGGCATGGATTATCCGGTGACTTTGGTTGGACGGGAGGAGATGCTGGATGCTTACGCTGAGGAATTCGACCACACTCGCGAGTATATCGAGGAGCATTATTGTTGGTCGCAAGATTCGGATTGGGACGAGGCGGCACAAGCCTTCCGTGTGCCCATGCAATTTATCGCACAGCTCAACTGCAGCGACCTGAAGGCGTTTCAATCTTATTTGCCTCGAGAAGGGCGATTGTTGTTCTTTTTGGAGCGCTGGCGATTCTCAGAAATGCTTCGCGGCCATGTCTATTATGTCGCTGAGGATCAGCAACTGAACTCTGGGAAAGCGATTGCCGAGCTTAAGTTCGACGATGCGGTATGTGCAAACTATGAGTATGAGGCGGCTTATCAACTTAAGGGGATTGCCAGCATTAAGATGATAGCCACTGACATGATTAACAGTGACAACCCGCATTTATTGCGGTTAGCCAAGGCACGTTTACAAGCACTGCCAGAACCGCAACAAGCTATGGTGCTGGAGGCCCTAGAGGTTGCGGAAGATGAATTGGCACCAGAGTGGCAAGATCAGCTCTATTTCTTTGATCTGATGAAAATGAATAAGCATGGGTTAATTCCCGGGCAGATTTTCACTCAAGCGCAGTGGGCGGCACTACCTGAATGGCAGTCATCCAACCTGCAGGAATTGCTCGTTCCCGAGCAGCCGCTGCCCTATTTCGATGGGATAGCCAGCATTAATGGCCATGGTGATAGCCGCTATAAAGCACCCGAACTCCGCGCCGCAGCTGAATTAGGCGGCAATGCCGAAGATTATCTAGTACTGTTCAAAGTCGTCTACAGTGAGCATTCTATGCAATTGAATTTTATTATCCACCGGGACGATTTAACGTTAGGAAAATTCGATCGCATTTACTGCATTTATGATTATTAGTTCATTGAAAGGTTGGCTACAGCCAACCTTTTTGCTGGGCGATACGGGCTACACAGCAATAGGAGTACATCGAGACGATTGAAGGTGTATGTTGCGACCGATTAAAAGAAGAGTCACAAGCACAATTTAGTGCCTTTGAATGAATATGAGTTATAAAGGATTGATTCTGGGATAAATGATTACCACTGAATAGATTGAGTGCTTGATAGTTATATTTAATCATTTCAATCAGTTAATAGAGATTTGTCAACCTATGCCATTATATGAGGGCATCGTTGAGCAGTCTCATTTGGTTTACCCTCCACTGAAAATCATGGTTCCCCTCCCCACGACCTTGATTCAACTTGACCGCTAGGCTGCATTAACGTCTGAGTTCTAACTTGTATTCCTTTTAAGTCCCCGTCATTTTCTCCGTGGTTAGGTTGCAAGACTGACCATAAGGCCGCCACTTACCATCCCCATAAACATTCTGCTACTGAGCCACTCGAACTCCTTATACAGACAGGGTGTCGGAATAAATAGTCAGCATATAAAGTATACTTTGTATCATTTTGTGGTTTAATCGAAACATCTGCTGCCGATTTTAGCAACATTTTGGGCGGCGATGCGGTAACAAGGTTGTGAATCGATAATAATAAAGTGACCTCTTGTGAAGGATGACATTTGAGGGAACATGGTCGAGGAGAACTCGCCTATGCGTTCGTGGATGTTAGCGTGTGTGTTTATCTGTACTGCGGGTTTTGGTGGGGCAGCATGGGCAAAACTCGATGTGGTTTTTTTTAATCCTGGGGCTGTCGATGACAGTTTTTGGGGAGATGTCGACCAATTGATGTTGGCGGCATCGACGACACTCGATATTAAACTCGATATCATTCATTCCGATCGCAATCACTTCAAGATGATAACCCAACTCGATGAGTTGTTAGCTTCTGCAAAGGCGTTACCTAATTACGTTATTCTGGTTAATGAAAAACAATCCGCGATAAAAATGTTGCAGGCGCTTTATCCTCACCCTGTCTATGTGCAATTGATTTTAAATGATATTTCCCCTGGCGAGCGTGATGCCTTGCTGCAAGATCCCCATTGGCAAGAATATCTGTTACCCGCCATTATTCCCGATAATTACGCTATTGGTTCGGCGACCGCTAAGGCCTTAATGGACGATTTAGAAGGAAAGGCGGCTAAAGTTCTGTTGATTTCGGGCGATAAATCGACGCCTGCTTCAGTGCTACGTACCCAAGGCGCCAGTGACTATTTCTTTATGCAGTCCAATGCCACTCTGACTCAAACGGTTTATGGCCAATGGAGTGAGGCTGTGGCTTATGGGCAAGCGTTAACCCTGCTGAATCGTTATCCTGATCTGAATGTGATTTGGACCGCCAGTGATCGTATGGCGATTGGGGTGCTTAAGGCATTGAAGGAAACAGGTTTGGTGTCTGGTAAAGATGTATTTGTCGGTACGATCAATACTTCACCTGAGATTTTACAGCTTTGTCGCCAGCACTCTGTGAGTGTTATTGGTGGCGGGCATTTTTTGGTTGGCGCTTTAGGTTTGGTCGAATTGCAATATTATCAGCAGCATAAAAAATATCTCCCCTATGACAATGTTGCCTTGTTCGGTGTTTTGCAACCAGATTCGGCATTTTATCAAATGTTAGTTGCTCGAGATTGGCCACAGATTTTCCAGTCTCAGATTTTGAATAAGTTGCCCCTCAAGGCGTAATAACAGGTGTACATGAAGCATCATAATCATTCTATTAGCCACAAGATGACGCTGATTATTATTGGGGTGAGCTCGTTTTTTGCTGTGTTAACTATGCTGGTACAGTTGATTTGGAACTATCAGGATAGTATCGATAATGCGACTTCGGATATCCGCGAGTATTCAGAATCTATTTTGCCAAGCGTGGCTAAGTCACTGTGGGACGTCGACCGTAGCTTGTTATCGGATTTGCTCTCTGGACTGGGGATGATGCCATTAGTGTCGAGTGTACATTTAGACAGTATCGATGGCGTCACTATGCATCTGGGTAAACCTTTGTTAACCGATGATGAGTCGCAAACTCTATTTCACTATCCTGTGACCTATCAAGAGCAGTCGATAGCGACTTTGACCGTAGGGTTAGATACCAATCGGCTTTACTACGAGCTGTGGCGGCAGTTGATTTTTATCGTGCTCGGTAATGGGTTAAAGACCCTATTGATGATTTATTTGATTTTGACCTTAGTGCGACTCATGGTGACAGATAGATTGTCGGCATTGGAAGATTTCACTAATAAAATCAATCTTAACTCGTTAAAAAAGTTATCTGTGCCCGAGACGGTAACCGCAAGACCCGATGAAATAGCCCATGTGGCATTGTCACTTAAGGGTATGTATCAAAGGATACGTAATGATTTAGCCATCAATAAACGTCAGCAACGTGCACTGCAACAACAGCAGCATTTATTGTCTGACTTAGTCAAAGAACGAACTAAAGAATTAGATTGGCAGTCGCAGTCGAATCAATTGTTGGCAGAGATTTCGTTGCAATTTTTGAGTATAGATACCTGCAATGTGGATAAAACCTTAACTGAGGTATGCCACAAAATAGGTCAGTTATTTGATGTTGAAAGGGTGAGTCTTCTCGAATTCAATCAGCAGCATGCCTATTACCGCAGCTTTTGGACCAGTGACTTACACGCAAATAAGGTCCAAGTGATTTCGGTAGATAATATTGCTCAACTGGCTAAAAAATTCGAGACGGAATCGACCTTAGTGATTGAGGCTCTTGAGGCGTTAAAGGCTTTTTCACCACAGGAATATGAGGTAATGAAATCCGTGGGGATATGTTCGATTGCCGCCTTTGCGATTAAAAATGCTGGGGAGTTATTGGGATTGCTCTCGCTGTCGACTGTGTCGCGGCCATTAAATTGGAACGCCCAGAAAAAGAATATGCTGACCCAATTCGCCTCCGCATTGAACGAGTTACTGCTACGCGAACAGAAAGAGCGTCAGATGATAGTGCTACAACAAGCGCTGGTTGCCGCGAATAGCCAATTAAAGGTGATGGCTGAAACCGATGAGTTAACTGGCTTAGCTAATAGACGACCCTTTACCGAAAGATTAGCTACTGTGCTACAAGCTAACACTCCAGCGGGATTGTTAATGTTAGATATCGATTATTTCAAATCCTACAACGACACTTATGGTCATCTTGAAGGCGATACTGTGCTTAAACGGGTGGCTGATGCCTTAGCACAGTGCGATATCCTGCCGCATAATGCTCTATTGGCTCGCATTGGTGGTGAAGAGTTTGCTTTGGTCGTCGAGCAGGTCACGCCAGCACAGTTAACGGCTATTGCTACGCAACTGTGTTATCTCGTTGAGCAACTCAATATTCCCCATCAAGTATCTCCCTTGGCTGTGGTGACGATCAGTATTGGCAGCGTGTTTTTGCCATTAGATAAGATCTCGGGGTTTAAGATGGCCGACGTATTACGCCGCGCCGATGTTTGCCTCTATCGCGCTAAGGATAAGGGTCGCAATAGAGTCGAGGTTGAAGTGATTTAATGGGAGCCGGTTGAAGGTGATGTTACTCTTTCGCCAAGATATCCCAACGCGTTGCTGGATTGGCTACTGAGCTTCAAGAGTCTAGGCGCTATGCTGCAAAATTGGAGACATATTCGGTTTGCATCACTACGCCACAGACGCCCTCAATCATGCTAACTAATTGATAACATTTATATGAAACATAGCGGTAGATAAGTCGCTAAGATAAAAATTACTCAAGGTGAGGTAATATTAGGCGGCAGATGAGATATAATCTGTCGCCTATTGTCGATTTAGCGATGCACTCTGAGTGACATCCATGCTGCCATTCTGGACGTATTTTACGTAACGCAACTAAGCAAAGCCACGACTGCATAGTCAATTCTATTGGCTTAAATGTACGTTCTAGCAGCTCAATATCAAAGCCACCGCGCTCGGATGTCTAATGCCATCGAGTCGAGTAAAATAATTAAATGCTGTATATTCAGTCGCTTCGACATAAAACATTACTTAAATGATGCAAGTGCATTAGCGCTATGCGTGGGCTGCGAGAGCGGAGTCACGCATAACTCGTGAATTTGCAGATATACTGAGTGCACCCTAAGGATTGTCATCTAAGCGATCATTCATCTTTGGGGTGAAAGTGGTCAATACAATCTTGTTGTGCAGCGACCAGACAAAGCAAACTTTGCTCAAATACAATGAATTCAACTGACTCGCGAGCAATAAAGCGCGAGTTGGTCCTAGTTAGTCCAGTGTTAAATGAAAGGTGTTACATGAGTCTCTTTGATAACGTGATGATTATATTGTGTCTAATCGGCGCGAGTTGTTTTTTCTCTATGTCAGAAATTGCACTTGCCGCTTCACGTAAAATTCGTTTACGTCAGTTAGCCGATGAGGGCGATGCACGAGCAGAAAAAGTGCTGCAGTTACAAGCCGTTCCCGGTAGCTTTTTTACGGTAGTACAAATTGGTCTTAATGCCGTTGCCATCATGGGCGGTATTGTGGGTGAGTCGGCATTTCGGCCTTACTTCTATCAGTTGCTTTCCCCTTTAGTTGCCGAGCCTTGGCTGAGCCAATTGAGCTTTGTTTTATCCTTCATAACGGTAACCAGCGCCTTTATTTTAGTCGCCGATTTAATGCCAAAACGCATTGCCATGGCGATGCCTGAGCCTGTCGCTTTAGCTGTTGTCGGGCCTATGTCTTTCTGTATTGTGCTATTACGCCCATTAGTGTGGTTTTTCAATGGCATGGCGAGTGGTATCTTTAAACTGCTGCAGATCCCAACCGTGCGTAACGATGCCATCACCTCCGACGATATTTATGCCGTCATGAATGCGGGCGCCGAAGCTGGGGTGCTAGATCGCGGTGAGCAACAGATGATGGAAAATGTGTTTGAAATGCAAACCGTTTCTGTGACTTCGGCCATGACGGCCCGTGAAAGCTTAGTGTACTTTTTACTGCAAGACAGTGAAGAAGATATCAAGCGTAAAATTTCTGAAGATCCCCATACTAAGTTCCTAGTCTGCGATGGTCAGTTGGATATGATCAAAGGCTTCGTGGATGCGAAAGAATTGCTGATCCGGGTGATCAACGGTGAGAATATCATCTTAAAAGGCAGTAACTTAATCCATACTTCGCTGATCATTCCCGATACGCTGAGCCTGTCAGAAGCGATGGAATACTTTAAAAATAGTCGCGCCGATTTTGCCGTGGTAATGAACGAATACGCCTTAGTGGTGGGGATTGTTACTACTAACGATCTACAGCGCGCCGTAATGGGGGCTTGGTCATTGCACGAGAGCGAAGAGCAGATCATCGCCCGTGATAGCAACTCTTGGTTAGTCGACGGTGTGACGCCTATTACCGACGTAATGCGCGCCTTTGGTATTGAGGAGTTTCCGCATAATCAGAACTACGAAACCATTGCTGGTTTTATGATGTATATGCTGCGTAAAATCCCTAAGCGTACGGATTTCGTGAACTATGCAGGCTATAAATTTGAGGTGGTCGATATCGATTCGTACAAGGTCGATCAGCTATTGGTGACCCGTATCGATCCTATTGATAAGCTCAACTCGCCGGATGTGTAATCCTGTCATCTTGTGTTGATTGCCTTGCGATAGAAATCCTGTGGCAATAGTTCGTTAGCACCAATTTGATAGCAACTGTTCGATAGTGAAGCGGTTCTCTTTAGCTAATTTTTTAGTTTTTTGAGAGCCGTTTCGGTTTTCTATCTCGTTGAAACTCTTCACTCGCCCTTTTATTTTTTGTATTACTTTCCCCGTTTAAATCACATCCAAAAACGCATTAACGATGGGATCGTCAAGCCGTTTCACTTTGCAGCAGCAACCTAACTCGAACGGTGGAATCGCAACTGGCGACGAGAGCAGCTGAATGCGATCCCGCACTGGGCTATTATTGATCACCACTTCGGGGCTCATGCTCACGCCACAACCTAACGCTACCATAGAGGCGATAGCTTCTTGGCCCGACACTTGGGCGTAAATATTAGGGCTGATGCCCATTTGTTTGAACCAGTTATCGGCGCGGCGCCGTCCTGGGCCGTGATCTGGGATGATAAAGGGTACGCTCGACCAATCGATGGGCGTTTGGCTAACTTGTTGCTGTACTGCACAGCGGATCGTCGGTGCGATAATCGACAGTGGCACATCGTCGATTTTGGCAAAATGTAAGCTGCTGGGGAAAGGATCGGGCAGGGCGGCGATGGCGATATCGGCGCGATTCTGCTGCACTTCTGCTAGCGCGTTGGCTGCATCTCCCGTGGTTAAGGCGATTTCGACGAAGGGATGCTCTTGGCGGAATAAATCCAATAAACCCGGTAAATGACTGTAGGCAGCAGTGACCGAGCAATACAGATTCAGCCGACCGCGCAGCACGTCCTGCTTGAGATCGATACTGTGCTTGAGTGTGCTCCAATGGTTCAAGGTCTGCTCGGCGAACCGTTTAAATTCGTGTCCCGCGTGGGTTAAGGTCACGCTGCGATTATCCCGCTCTAACAGCTTAGCGTTCACTTCTTCTTCTAATCTTTGCAGGGCTCGGCTTAAGGTCGATGGGCTCACATGCATCTGCTCCGCGGTCTTGGCGAAGTGTAAACTGTCACATAAGTGCAGGTACAATTTGAGGGTACGAATATCCATAACTTATCCTGTTTAGCCTGAGCTTGAGTGCTGCATATTGCCGCCGATGTTGCTGCCAGTGTTACTGAGCGTTATTGCGGCTGACGTTGCGCATAATGCAATATGAAGTTCCGAATATATCATTTTAAGCAATGATAAGCATGGGTTATAGTGATTTCAATCACAACCAAGTCGTAACATTATGTTAGTTTGGTTGCGTCCAAAATTTCTGACTTATAGGTGGTATATCAGATGGCTAACTATTTTAACTCTCTGAATTTACGTCAACAATTAGCACAGCTTGGCCAATGTCGTTTCATGGATCGTTCTGAATTTACCGACGGCTGCAACTACATCAAAGATTGGAATATTGTTATTTTAGGTTGTGGTGCTCAAGGTCTTAACCAAGGCTTGAACATGCGTGATTCGGGTCTGAATATCTCTTTTGCCCTGCGTCCTGAAGCGATTGAACAGAAACGTGCCTCATGGCAAAAAGCAACCGATAACGGTTTCCGTGTCGGTACCTTTGAAGAATTAATCCCTGCGGCGGATCTGGTGCTTAACCTGACGCCGGACAAACAGCATTCAAACGTGGTTAACGCAGTTATGCCACTGATGAAGCAAGGTTCTACCTTGTCTTACTCACACGGCTTCAACATAGTTGAAGAGGGCATGCAAGTTCGTCCCGATATCACTGTGGTGATGGTTGCGCCTAAGTGCCCAGGCACTGAAGTGCGTGAAGAATACAAACGCGGTTTTGGTGTGCCGACCTTGATTGCTGTGCATCCCGAAAACGACCCTAATGGCGATGGTTTAGACATTGCGAAAGCCTATGCCAGTGCAACGGGTGGAGACAGAGCCGGTGTTTTACTGTCGTCTTTCATCGCAGAAGTGAAGTCGGATCTGATGGGCGAGCAAACCATTCTGTGCGGTATGTTGCAGACGGGTGCCATCTTAGGTTACGAGAAAATGATCGCCGATGGCGTTGAGCCTGGCTATGCGGCCAAGCTTATCCAGCAAGGTTGGGAAACGGTCACTGAAGCGCTGAAACACGGCGGCATCACTAACATGATGGACCGTTTGTCTAATCCAGCCAAGATTAAAGCATTTGAAATTGCAGAAGATTTAAAAGAAATCCTCCAGCCACTATTTGAAAAGCACATGGATGACATCATCAGCGGCGAATTCTCACGCACTATGATGGAAGACTGGGCGAACGATGATGTGAACTTGCTGCGTTGGAGAGCGGAAACTGGCGAAACAGGTTTCGAAAATGCGCCCGTATCGAGTGAGCATATCGACGAACAAACCTATTTCGACAAAGGTATTTTCCTTGTTGCTATGATCAAAGCGGGTGTGGAACTGGCGTTCGACACTATGGTGTCTGCGGGTATCGTGGAAGAGTCGGCCTATTACGAGTCACTGCATGAAACCCCACTGATCGCTAACACGATTGCTCGTAAGCGTTTGTACGAAATGAACGTAGTGATTTCAGACACAGCCGAATACGGTTGCTACCTGTTCAATCACGCCGCCGTACCTATGCTGCGCGACTATGTTAATGCCATGTCATCTGAGTATTTAGGTGCTGGCCTGAAAGACTGCGCAACCGGTGTCGACAACCTAACGCTCATCGCTGTTAACGAAGCGATTCGTGAAACGGCAGTGGAATATGTTGGCGCTGAGCTTCGCGGTTACATGACAGATATGAAGAGCATTGTTGAGGCTTAAGTGATAGTGAGTTAAGCCCAGCATTGGGGGAGAGGGTTGAGACTCAAAGGACTTGGGTCTCAGCTCAGTTCCCAAGCAAGCTCAAGATAGTGAAACGCGCATCTTGAGCTTGCTTAGTGATGAATCAGTTTAGTGAGAAACAAATTTTTCCTGTTCAGTGGGTTGTCGAGCGGGCAAAAACGACACAGTTAGTGAGTCTATCGTTAAGTAGGTGAATCGCGCCGACTGAGGCTCAACAGTTAACGTTTTACTTTGTTGTTTTGCATTGTCTCGGCAGGGAAGCTGAATTTTTTT
>Ga0172382_10003728_pt1 | contig 23893 bp, 22 predicted proteins | sample Leawel138RmetaG_FD_122245 | JGI IMG/M metagenome (GOLD analysis project Ga0172382, IMG submission 122245) | Leachate microbial communities from a municipal landfill in Southern Ontario, Canada - Leachate well 138R metaG | ecosystem: Engineered > Solid waste > Landfill > Unclassified | place... | reverse complement strand
GGTGTTCTTCAAGCTTGAGCCAAGGGGCCCGATCAAAGACGATTTGACGTGAAAGGGTGCGCCAAAGCTTCATTGACTTTTTATGCCTGCAGGTCGGCATAATTTTGCCCCAGGTCAGCTGAGGTGACCGTAAGACCCTCGAAAGCAGCGAAGCTGAGGTCACGGAAAGTGCTGCCTGTGTTTTTATTGTATTGACTGAGTAAGGCTGAATAGCTCAAGTTAATGCGCTTTCGCCAGTCAAGCCCAAGCAGGCTGGCAGCAGATTTTACCTGTGCCGGGCTTTGGCCCTCTAATTCAACAAACAAACCCAGGGGGGTCTCATCTACAGAGAGAACCGCAGCATCCATGAGGTAATTGGCGCGGTATTTTTCGTACATCATGATCACCTGGTAGCCCAAAGCCCCCAGGAGGCGCCTGGCAGTCTCAAAATCTGAGACGCTGATTTCGATTTCTTTGCGCAGGAGCACACCTTCATCCAAACTGCCGGGGCCTTTGAAGGTGAGCAGGGCTTGCGTATCCTGACGCAGGCGAAGAACCTGCTTTTTGGCTACCAGGCGGCCGTCAGGCAGGTCATAACGCAGGTTGAATTCGTGAACTCGCTCCTGGATACAAGAGAGACCGAGCCGTTCGATCTTTTTGGCTAAAGCTCCGAGATCTTTGAGAAGAAACTTGACTTCAATCTCCTGGTCCATCCAGAGGTTCCTTCTTTCTTTCTGTGACCGTATAGAAAATAATCAAAAGCAACCAAATCAGGTGAAGCACCAGGGTGAAAGTATGATTGCGGGCGCGCTGATCCGGAACCCAAAGAACCAGGCGTTCGACCCAGATGGAGGCGATGGTGAGCAAGGCGGTGATCCAGAGCGCCGGCACATGCCAGCTCCGCTCTTCTTTGAAAGCAATGTAGGCGGCCATGCCCAAAACCAGCTGGATAAAACCTGTGATAATCAAGTAGGTGGGTAGCCAGGTGGGAAAGTCGAGTTCGAAGATAATGCCACGCTCGAGCAGGGTGTTGAGGAAGCGGCTGAAGCCCAAAACAGCGACAATGGCCAGAGTCCACATGAGAATGTAACGCAGCCCATAATTCCAAAAGCCAGCCTGCTTAATCGTAAATCTTTGTTCATCCATCTTGATTCTCACTTTCATTATAGTCGGTCAGATAGCCCAGGGCTGACAGGGCTTTCACCACGGCTTTCTCTGCGCCGGGTTTAAGAACAACAGCGGCAGGGCCAAGGCTCTCGCCCAACCAGTGGGCCGCGGAGGATGCGCGCAGCGCCTGCAGGATTTCGGGTGTGCCCAGCCGCAGGATGGTTTGAGTCTGGATATCTGCCTGAGTTCCCTCGGTTTCCCAACTCTTGATAGCCTGATAGAGAATTGGTGGCAATCCGGTTTCGGCATGTTTTCGCAAAAGCTGGATCAGGTGTTTGGGCAGCAAACCCTGCTCATTGGCTTTCTGCAGGGATGTGGGGTTAATCTGATACGTGCCTTGCGCTGTAGAAACCTTGAGCCACTCCGTAAAACGAGAGATTTGATAGCGGACGATTCTGGGTGACCGATCGGTCATAATGATCTTCCCCGTTGACGTCACGCTTATTGGCTCATTCTCGTGTTCGGTTTGGTCTACGATGGTGGGGTCATCCAAATTGAAAAAAATCTCTTTGAGGCGGAAGACGGACTGTTTTTGGGGGTCTGCCACGATACCAATATCGGCCAAACCCAGCAAGGGCAAGATTTGTAAAACGACAAAGGTGATCAGCTCGCCTTCGACTGATGACCAGCTCTCGAACCCACTCAATACTTCAAGGGGGTTAGCCTTGCGGAGGATAGTCCAGCTGAAATAGTCTTCCTGTTGGCGCAGGAAATCGGGATTATTATGCTTGAGCGCTTCAATCAATTCGTCAAGAGCATACCACTGCCCTGGTTGCAGTCTGGTCAGCAGGTCGATGATAGTTCGCCGGGCGGATTTTGAGCGGATGGGTTGGTCGGTTTCTATGCGTAAACCTGGCAGGTAATGGACTTCATCGAAAGCATCCGATCGTATCCATTGATTGGCCAGCCAGCGGAGGGCCTGACCCCTGGGGAGCTGCAGGAATTTGCGTGCCAGCTCGGTGGGTTGTTTTTCACGGTTCAGGACAGCGCTGGCCTGGAGCAGCGCTGCGAGCAGAGACCATTTTGAGGCTGGAACAGCTGTCTTCGTCAGGTAAGCCTGAGGGTCTTCAAAGCGAAGAGCCGCCAGAAGCAGGCAGGATTCATCCAGAATAGCCCAGTTGGCGGCAGAAACGACCGGGTCGGTGGGCAGTGAAAGGGGCTTGAGGGTTAACATCGCAAGTTGGTGCTGCGGGTTGGGCACAAGCGGTACGAGCTCATCAGGGAGATATGCCATCTCCTGGAGTTCGCCATCTATGCGCAAGAAGTCGCGCCCAATCAGACCGTGATACCAGAGAAGCTCACTGCTGGAAGTTGGAAATACCCAGGGCTGTTCCTTTTTACGCTGCCTTTTGCCGAGCGAACGTATTTCTCCGAAGCGCTGGGCAAAGGTTGACCAAAGCAGTTTACCTTGGTTTTGTTTGAGCGCGGTAAGGGCTTGTCTGGCAGCGTCAGGCAGCCGGTTAAAGATTTTTGAGAATTGGTCTGGTTGCGGGATGGCCAGTTCAAGGGTCAGCAGCAAACTAGACTTTTCTGATTCAGAAGTTTGCAGGTCCCAATGCTGAGCAACTTGCTCCAACTGATCAATTTCGAATACGCGTAAACTGTTGGTGAGACCGGGCATCTTGGTTTGGAGTATACATCAGAACCTGGGTCGGTAAAAACTTTGCCAGCAGGAGCGGCCTATTCGATTTTGAGGGCTTTGACCCCTTCAATCTCAGAGATTTGTTCGACCAGGTTTTCCAACTTTTCGCTGCGGTTAAAGCGGGCAACAATCTCCAGCCGCAGGCTTTTATTCTTAACGTTCTTTTTCACAGAAAAAGAAATGACCTGGTCGGCAATGCGCGCCATGGTTTTGCGCACATTGCGGATGACGCCATGGTAATCCTGTACTTCAACCACCACATTGCGAATCACGTTGACGCGGACAAAACGTTTCTCGATGATATCCAGAACTGAAAGAACAATTATGGTTACCACGGTGGTGATGCTTGCAACAGCGTAGTAACCCATACCCACCGCCAGACCGACGATTGCCATGGTCCAGAGGGTTGTGGCTGTGGTGAGGCCCTTGACGTTGGAGCCAAAGCGTAAAATTGCGCCGGCGCCAAGAAAACCGATTCCGGAGACGACCTGAGCGGCGAGGCGAGCGGGATCACCGCCAGCGGTAACCGCCAGGTTAATGGAAAGCATCATGGCCAGACAGGCGCCCACAACCAGGATCATGTGCGTGCGCAAACCGGCGGGTTGACTGTCACGTTCGCGTTCAAAGCCGATAATCCCGCCCAGGACGATGGACAAAGCAATTCGGAGAAGCATATCGGTAAACTTGATTATTTCCATTTAGTTGATCCTAATAAACTCACGCCAGAAACGTATTGTGGGCAAATATTGTATCATGATTGTTAATGGACTGTTAAGCGCACCTGGTGGGAAGCGGGGGTTTGTAGAAGGTAGAGGCCTGACGGCTATTTTCGGCTTTGGCAAGACTTTAAGGCAGCCTCACATAAGATTGCTTAAATGAAAAGAATCTTTTACGAACCGCAAGAACCTTGAAACCTGGCTACCGGAACCCTTCACCGGTCAAAAAAGAGGCAATACATTATCCGAATATTTATTGTCGGCTTCGACCCGGGTGAGATTGGCCTGAGCCCCTGTAATAAGCCATAAATTTCAAGGCAAGCAGGGGCTCTTCAGTTGATTTATGGTAGTTCAGGCAGATCGTCTTCGCGGGCACAAATAAGCCCCACCAGACCACGTCCGGTGTGAGCTCCAAGCGCAGTGCCGAGCATGACATCGGGCAGCCATTGGACCTTATAAACGCTGTTCATGGATTCTTTCAGCAGGGCGCTGCCTTCCGGGTTTGCTGCAGCACAAACCTGAGCGACCAGGGAGGATCCTGCCGGGTGTGTTTTGAGGGTCAACTCGGTCAGTCCGTTGATCGCCTTGGTGAAGGAGCGTTTTTTGACCCGATCGTAATACTTACCGTCTTCTTTGCTGACTTCAATCACGGGTTTAATGCCTAAGAGTGAAGCAAGCAAGCCTTTTAGATGGCCGATGCGGCCACCGGCGATAAGATATTTAAGGTCGGGTAAGGTGAAATGGGTCGAAATGGCCTTTTGTAGCTGGCCAAGTTTTTCCACGATTTCGTCCATGGATCTGCCGGCATCCCGCATGCGAGCGGCTGCGGTAACGAACCAGGCTTGCCCGCCCGAGAGCGTGAGCGTATCGATTAGGTGGATACGGGCGTTTTTGATTGTCTCGGCAGCCTGCATGGCGACATTAAAGGTGCCGCTGAGACCGGACGAGATGTGAATGGAGAGGATTTCGTCGTCTTCCTCTGCCAATTTTGAGTATGCCTCGCTAAACTCACCAATAGAGGGAGTGGAGGTGACAGGCATGGTTGAGCTCGCGTCCATCATGTCATAAAATTTTTCCGGGTCAATGTCCACGCCGGCTTGATAGGAAACCCCGCCTACTTCTACCTTCAGGGGCACCATGACTACGTCGATTTTCTGACATTCTTCAAAAGAAAGGTCGGCGCCGCTGTCTGTTACGATTTTCATTTTTTACCTCACAGTGTACTGATTGAGACTGGAATATTTGAAAGTTATTTGTGAAATTACAATTTCTGCAGCCATCGTTCGAATTTTACACCTTTTACAAGGTATTTTGAAAATGTATATAAAAGGAGGTGACAAACGTAACATTAAAGATGACAGCATTAACCGCGGGCTCACCCTGAGGTCAATTGTCCTGTCAACCCAATCGGGCGTGATGGGTTGACGGATGGCTTACCTGCCTCACCATAAAAGGCGCTACGCTTTCTTTTCTGGGCCTGGCTGCGATGCTACAATCGAAACATCTCAATTACCAAACCTGCTGTTGAAAGAAACGATCACCAGCAGGAAATTGTGGGGATAACTGCCCCGACGCATTTTTGATTTACTCAGGAGGAATAAAATGGACTATCCTATGCGATCCGATTTGATAGTTGGTGAGAAATTCCCAGATTTTGAATTGCCTGACCACACTGGCGAGAAGGTGAGACTTTCCCAATTGTTACGCGGCTTCCCAGGCGTTTTAATCTTTTCCCGCGGTTATTTCTGCCCCAAGGACCGCCGGCAAATGATGAATTACGTTGAACATTTGCAGCCGGAATTGAGAGTCAATTATTGCAAGATGATCACTATTTCGGTTGACGATAAGTTCACCACACAAGAAGTGCGCGATCAGCTAAACGCGAACTGGCCATTTTTGAGCGATCCCGACAGGAGACTGCTGCATGAGCTGGAAATGGTCGACAAGACCGATCCAATCCATGGTGAAATTTACATCCCCTACACATTTGTGCTGGACAGAGACAGGACCATTTACAAGATTTACAACGGCTGGTGGTACCTGGGCAGACCTACAGTGGAAGAATTGCGCATGGATTTGCGGGCGCTGCTAAGTCAGCGGCATGATTGGGTCTATTCTGACCCCTCATAATTAAGTCAACTTTAATTTGAGGGCGAGAAATTTTGTCTTGATCGTGGGAGGAGTAAAGTTACCGCCAGCTGCTGGAGGGGCTCGCGCGGGTAGGTCTGCGTGGGCGGGGTAAAAACCTTAATCCAAATACGGCTTTCGTGACTGGAAGTTTTACTTCCCGTAAATTCTGTATTCAGCGCGCTGCTCCAGAAACCGAATTAGGAAGCTAGTAGCAAAAGACAATACCGTTACTGCCAGTGCGCCGGCAAATATTTTGCCATAATTGGCGGTGATTACCCCCTGGAAGAGCAACACACCGAGCCCGCCAGCATTGATAAAGGCGGCCATTGTGCCGATACCAATGGAAGAGAGTGCTACCAGACGTATCCCTGCCAGCAGCATGGGCAGAGCCAGGGGAAATTCAATTTGCCAAAATCTCTGCCATCCACTTAACCCCATGGCCTTTGAAGCCTCCAAAACAGCCGGTTCAATGGTGGTTAACCCCACCAGCCAATTTCTGATCAGTAGTAGTTGGGCATAGCCAACCAGGGCGATAATGGCAGGTTTGGTTCCCAATCCAAAAATTGGAATCAGCAAAACAAAGAGTGACAGGCTTGGAATGGTGTAGATGATCCCCAAAACAGTCATAACAGGGCCGCGCAACCAGCGAACCCTGGCCAGCAACAACCCCAGTGGGATAGCGATCAACAGAGAGATAAAAATGACCACCAGGGTCAGCCGCAAGTGTTGCAGGAAGAGTTCTGCCACCACATCGAAATTGGTAAAAAGATAATTCATGGTCGCAACTGACGTTCGGAAGGCAGATTGGCGATCAGTATTTTGCGCAGGTCTGAATACCCGATGGTGCCTTGCAAATTACCCGCCGAATCCTTTACCGGCAGTGAGTCTCTGCCGCTGCATATTAGCATGGAAACCACGGACCGCAGGTCGTCGTGCGGATTTAACGTCACTTTGTCTTGTGGAACAGGCTGGATATTGGCGGATTGATAGGAATGATCCTGCCTGGCTGTTAAAATCGAGTTTACGGTCACGAGACTCAGTTTGCGGAGGATATTTCTGGACCCTACCAGCTCTTTAATAAATTCATTTTTCGGTTGAGTTACCAACTCGAGGGGGGTGCCATATTGCACCAGTTTTCCTGCGCGCATAACAATAATTTTCGTGGCTAATCGAAAAGCCTCTTCAACGTCATGGGTCACGAAAAGGGTGGTCTTGCTGAGCTTGCTGTGAAGATCAATTAATTCGTTCTGCAAACGTTCGCGGTTAATCGCGTCTACGGCAGCGAAGGGTTCATCCATCAGGAGGATTTCGGGATCGGCCGCAAGAGCACGCGCCAACCCAACCCGCTGCTGTTCGCCTCCTGAGAGTTGCCGGGGGTAGCGTGTCAGATATGAAACCGGCAAACCAATCAGTGCCATTAGCATTTCGAGCCGCTCGTCGATCAGCTTCTGATCCCAACCTAAAAGATGGGGCACGATGGAGATGTTCTTCTGAATTGTCATGTGTGGAAACAGGCCCACCTGCTGGATCACATACCCGATCTGCCGGCGCAGTTCATTAACGGGCAATGTGTGTGTTTCTCTTCCACTTATCCAGATCTTCCCGCTGTCCAGCTCATAAAGACGATTGACTAATTTTAACAGCGTGGTTTTGCCGCAGCCAGACGGCCCCAGGATAACCACCAGATCACCAGAGGTGATCTTGGCAGATACCTGGTCTACCGCTGGCGTCGGGTCAGATGCGAAAGATTTGGAGACCCGCTCAAAAACAATCTCACCCGACTCATTGGTCGGATCATTATTTGTTTCTGCAGGAGCGTAAATCATTTCATCGGATTTCATATTTGTTTTAATCAATCAAACCTTTTTCGAGTAAGAAGTCCCGGGCTACGTCGGCTGGTTCCCTGCCCTCGGGGCCGTCAACCTGCCAGTTTAAGCCTGACATAAGCTCGTCGGTCAAGATTGGCGCAAAGTCGTTTAGGATCTGTTCGATCTGGGGATATTTCTGGAGGGTATCCCTGCGCACGACCGGAGCGATGTTGTAGATGGGGTAATAAACCAGATCATCCACCAACAAGAGTAAATCATTACCTTCTATTGCGCCATCTGTGCCAAAGGCGACAACCACATCAATCTGTCCATCCAAGAGCGCCTGATAGCGTAAACTGCCAGTGCCCAGCTGTTTGACCTCCTTGAAGTTAAAGCCACCATAGGCCTGCTGCAGGCCTTTGAGACCGTCTTCGCGTTCGAGGAACTCAGCCGGCCCACCCAGTATCAGCTCAGGTGCGTTTTTGGACAGGTCTGAGAAGGTCTCTATTCCATATTGAGAGGCAACCTCTTTGGTCATGGCTAACGCCTGAGTATTGTTAAACGGCGAAGGGGTCAGCCAGGTGAGATTGAATTCTTGTTCGTATCCGTTCTTAACCGTGGTGTAGATCTCCTGGGCGTTCTGGAGCGGGTCTAATTTGAGCATTGTCAGGAGACCGGTTGAGGTATATTCCGGATAGAGATCGATATCGCCATTCATTATGGCTTCATGAGCAATGGGAGTTCCGCCCAGGTTGAGTTTTCTCTCAACTGTGAAACCTTCATTCCCCAAAAGTTGTGCGTACATCTCCGCGACGATAAATTGCTCGGTGAAATCCTTCGATCCGACGATGATTATCTTGGCTCCGTCCTCTACCGGAGCAGATGCACAGGCACTTAAAGTTAGAGCCGTGCTCAATAAGATTGTCAGCAGTGTAAAGATTTTTTTAGATTTAAACATGTAACTCCTCCTAAGAGTATTTCAATCAGATAAATTTTCATGTTTCTGATACTTTTTCAAAAACAAAGACCAGAACAATTCGCTGGATAGGGCCAAAAGCGCCACGGGAACGGCCCCCACCAACATAATTGGAACGTCGTATAAGGCGAACCCGCGGGTGATAAAGTCTCCTAAACCGCCGCCGCCGATAAAGGATGCCAGCGTCGCGCTGGAAATCACTTCCACTGACGCGATGCGGATACCGGTGACGATGGCAGGGATTGCCAGAGGCAGCTCAATTTTAGTGAGCACCTGGGATTTGGTCATGCCCATGCCCAGCGCGGCTTCAATGACAGAGGGGTCAACCCCGCGGATGCCGGCGTAGGTGTTGATCAGCACAGGTGGAAAAGCCAAAACACTCAAGGCGATCAGAGATGGATAGAAGCCCAATCCCAAATATGGTAGAGCCAAAAAAAGGATCGCCAGGCTGGGGACCACGCGGAAGGCATTAAACACGTTGATGACGGCCTGAGCTGTTCCGGTACGTTTGGCAATCCAAATCCCAAGTGGGAGGGCGATCAGCAGACTGATCAGCATGGCAAAGATACTCAGCGCCACATGCTGGCGGGAGGCATTCCAAAAAAAGGCCTGGTTTTGCAGATAGTATTGAAAGGCATCTTGCAGTAATTCCATTAAGAGTCCCTGTTATGCGTTGTTTGTCCGAAAAATTAAAAAGTAAGCTATCTTTTAATTATGGCATTAAGATGGGCATCTGTTAAGGTTTGTAGAATACTAACTTTATTTCTCCAGTTGTGAGAGGGGTACTTTTGAATTTAATTGGATGGGCTGGGCTGGCGATCGGGACTGATGGTGATCAACATAGCGAGACAGTATTCCTGTGCCACACTTTAAGAGTGGGGAGCACCCCCGGCAGCACCAATACATCGATAAAAACCCACAAAGTACCCATGGCAGATTGCGCAAAATTCTGTTATTGATGAATTGAGAGTGCTTGTTTCCGCTGCTCTGCTTACAGGTTATCCTCATTAGACGCCAGCCATAAGTACATCTATTGGAATAGAGGTTTGTATCTAAGCAATCAGGGTTAATGGGTCTCTGAAAATCTGGAAATTTTAAGAAAAGAACCAACTCAGAAAAAGGATTAATCATGATACGATTATTGTTACATTAACAATCCAATCCCTAGTCTATTTTGGAGGAAACAATATGAAATCCAAGCAAAAATCTTTGTACATGCTGATGGTGTTTGCACTGCTGGCAGGTCTGATTGGCTTACAACCGGCAGAAAAAGTTGAAGCGGCATTGCCCGTTGATCTGTTCTTTTCAGAATACATAGAAGGCGGAAGTTATAATAAAGCTATAGAAATTTATAATGGAACCGGCAGCGAAGTCGAGTTAACGGGGTATGTTGTTGAATTGTATACTAACGGATCTGCGACGGTTTCTAAGTCCGTAACTCTATCAGGCACTCTGGTCAATGGCGATGTTTTTGTCATTGCCCATGCGGACGCGGTCCAGGGAATTCTTGACGAGACGGATTTAATTGACAGCAATGTCGCCAACTGGAATGGCGATGACGCGATTGTGCTCAGAGCACCGGATAATTCAATATTGGACGTTTTCGGAGTAATTGGCACAGACCCCGGATCTTCTTGGGGCACTGGTGATTACACGACTGCTGATCATACACTAGTACGCAAACCAGATGTCTGTCAGGGAGATATTGATGGATCGGATGCGTTTGATCCGTCCGTTGAATGGATTTCTTTCCCCAAGGATACGATAACTGAGATCGGTTCTCACAGCTCCAATTGCGCCCCGGATATTTTCCCCGAACGATTCATCATTTCGGAATATATCGAAGGTTCGAGCAATAATAAGGCTATCGAGCTTTATAACGGCACCGGCGTGGATATCGATCTGCAAGACTTCAAATTAGTTCTATATACCAATGGTTCAACTGATGCCGGAAACACCCTCACCTGGAACGAAGAGACTGTTCTTGCCGATGGCGACACTTATGTCATAGCACATCCCAGTGCAATTCAGCCAATACTGGACCTCGCGGATACCACTTCTAATGTCACCTATTTTAACGGTAATGACGCCTTGGTACTGTTTGAAATTACCACCGAAGGCGATGTGGTGCAGGATTCATTTGGACAGCGCGGGAATAATCCTGGAGCAGGTTGGGGTTCGGGGGATACGTATACGGTTGACCACACCCTTGTGCGCAAAGAAAACGTCTGCCAGGGCGACATTTTGCCTGACGACGAATTTGACCCCTCAATAGAATACCTTGGATTTGCAAAAGATACTTACACCAATCTCGGCAGTCACACCATGACCTGTGGGGACGGCGGTGATGTGGCTCCCACCGTTGAAAGTACCATCCCCGCTGACGGCGCGCTTAATGTGGCGGTTGATGCTGACATCATCATCACTTTCAGCGAACCGGTAACTGTAGCTGCTGAGTGGTTCACAATTTCTTGTGACACCTCTGGGCCACACACGGCTATGATAACCGATGCCGATCCGGTCTATACCCTTGACCCCGATACTGACTTTGCAGCCGGTGAAGTTTGTACAGTCACGGTTTTGGCTGCCAATGTCGCCGACCTTGATGACCCCGTGGATAACATGGCTGCGGACTATGCCTTCAGCTTTACTACTGTTGAAGCCTGTGGCGCGCCCTTCACCCCGATATACACGATTCAGGGTGACGGCGCAGCCTCACCATTGGTTGGGCAACCGCTGACGACCGAAGGGGTAGTGGTGGGAGACTTCCAGACAGGCGGTAAGGACGGTTTCTTCATCCAGGACCAAGCCGGCGATGGAGACCCCGCAACCTCAGATGGCATATTTGTCTATTACCCCAGTGGACCGACTATAGCTGAAGGGGACAAGATTCGCTTGACCGGCACGGTTAAGGAATATTTCGGTTTGACCCAAATTAATGGTACGTTTTTACAAATCTGTACAACAGGCAATTCTGTTGAGCCAGTGGAGCTGACACTGCCCTTTGAAAATAAGGACTTGGAGCATCTGGAAGGTATGTTGGTCACTTTCCCGCAGGCTTTGGTCATCTCTGAATACTATAATTTCGACCGCTATGGGGAACTGCTGCTGACTTCAGCACGCCATACTACCCCAACCGCGATTGTAGAGCCCGGGCAGGACGCCATCGATATGGCTGCCTACCATCTGCTGGACAGTATCGCCCTTGACGACGGCTCCAGCTATCAAAACCCCAGTTACCTGCGGCACCCTGATGGTTCGGCCTTCGGACTGGACAACTATTTCCGCGGGGGGGATACGGTTGCTGGTCTGACCGGTGTGTTGGATTACAACTTTAACGTCTGGAAAGTCCAGCCGGTTGGCACCGCCAATTACGAAGCGCTCAACCTGCGCACGGACGCGCCCGAACTGGTTGACGGCGAGATTCGCATCGCCAGTCTGAACGTGCTCAATTACTTCGTCACCTTGGATTTGGGTCCGGATATTTGTGGCCCCTCTGGCACTATGGGATGCCGCGGTGCCAACACACCCGAAGAATTGGAACGCCAACAGGCCAAGATCGTCAACGCGATCCTGGGTATGGATGCTGATGTGGTTGGCCTGATCGAGATTGAGAACGAACACCCGGGTCAAGCTGACGATGAAGCCGTCATCAGCCTGGTGAATTTACTGAATGCAGAGGTGGGAGCTTCTAAGTACAGTTATATTGCCACTGGGCCACTCGGCAGCGACGCGATCAAGCAGGCCTTCATCTACAATACAGATAAAGTGGAAGAATTTGGTGATTTTGCGCTGCTTGACTCAAGTGTAGATATACGCTTTGACACAACCCGCAACCGGCCCTCACTGGCGCAGACCTTTAAAGACAAAAACACCAATGAGATCTTCACCGTCTCGGTAAACCATCTGAAATCCAAGGGTTCCGCCTGTGTCGGCGACCCCGACCTGGGTGACGGGGCCGGTAATTGTAACCTGACCCGTAAGGCTGCCGCTGAAGCTCTGGTTGAGTGGCTCGAGACCGACCCGACCGAGACCGGTTCTGATATGTACGTGATCATCGGTGACCTTAACTCGTACGCCATGGAAGACCCCATCGATATGATCAAACTGGGCGGGGATGACCTGCCGGATACCGCTGATGATTACTTCAACCTGGTGGAGCGCTTCCAGGACCCTTATGCTTATGGTTATGTCTTCGATGGTCAGACTGGATATCTCGATCATGCCCTGGGCAACCGTAAATTCGCGTCTTACGTTTTGGATGCCAATTTTTGGCACATCAATGCTGATGAAACCAAAGTGTTTGATTACGATATGACCTTCAAACCCGACCCTGTGGACGCGATGTTTGACCCTACCACGCCCTACCGCGCTTCTGACCATGATCCGGTATTGATCAGCGTACTGCTCAACCATGCCCCTGTGGCAACTGACGATGCCTACACAACACTCCTCAACACGGTTTTACAAGTTACCGCCCCAGGTGTATTGGCTAACGACATGGATGTCAACATCTACGACAAGATATCTGTCTCTCTGGTTCCGGGCAGCGGCCCTCTGCACGGAGTTCTGGTATTCAATGAAGATGGTTCCTTCACCTACACACCCGACCCCGGCTTTGTGGGCCAGGATAGTTTTGAATATGTGATGCTGGCAACACCCGGATTGATGGACAACTACAGTGACACTGCTACGGTGACGATCACAGTCACGGCGAAATACATGTACCTGCCACTGATTGCCAGATAACATTTGACTGGTTCAGACAACAGCGCCCCGGAGCCCGGGGCGCTGTTTTTTTACGGAGGTATGTTTTGACAAGAGATGCCGGCATTCTTACCTGTAATGTGGCATTTCAGAAAGCCGCGGATCTGGCGGGTTCAGCCTTTCGTTTAAAAGGATTTCTTTTAATCCATCCGAGGACACATTTTTGCTCTATACCTCTTACTGAAAGATGAAAATGAGGGTGTCGTTGTGATATGATGAAAATACCCATAAACAAGTATATTTAACAAGAAAGAAGGAGACAAAATGACACTTAAAGGAAAAAAAGTAGCGTTTCTGGTTGCGGACGGCGTTGAAGATTTGGAGCATTGGGCTGTCGCCATGCGCTTGCAAGAAGAAGGAATTGAAGTCCTGACTGCAGCTATGGATCTGGAACCAATCAGAGGCAAGAACGGGCTAATAATTAAGCCGGATACCAAAATTGAAGACCTGAATGCCGATGATTTGTTTGGGCTGGTTCTGCCAGGTGGTTGGGCGCCCGATAAATTGAGGCGTTTCAAGGTAGCTACAGACCTGGTCGCAAAAATTAACGAACAAGGAAAGATTATTGGCATCATCTGCCATGGCGGATTAGTGGCGATCTCTGCCCATATCCTGGACGGGAAAAAATCGGTTGGTTCGTTGGGAATCAAGGATGACCTGATCAATGCCGGTGCAACCTGGGTGGACGAGGCTGCTTTTCGGGAAGGTAATTTGGTCTGGGGCAGAGTGGTAGCAGATATCCCGGCTTTCAATCGTGAATTGGTGAACGCGTTTAAGGATGCGGCTGCTTAGGGCGAAAAAGTGGCGGTTGGTGGTACAATCGCACTATAAGATCATAGACAAACCCTGGAGGTTGCATGGAAAAAGAAGTTTCGGGAATCGCAGTTAAACAAGGACTTGCCGAGATGCTCAAAGGCGGGGTGATCATGGATGTGGTCACCGCTGAACAAGCCAAAATCGCAGAGGACGCTGGCGCAGTGGCCGTCATGGCGCTGGAGCGTGTTCCGGCAGATATCCGCGCTACAGGCGGGATTGCCCGTATGAGTGACCCCGAACTTGTCTTGCAAATCATGGAAGCTGTCAGTATTCCGGTTATGGCGAAATGCCGAATCGGTCATTTTGTGGAGGCGCAGATTCTTGAGTCGTTAGGTGTGGATTTCATTGACGAATCGGAAGTGCTGACTCCTGCCGACGAAGCCTATCACATCAACAAACATGCCTTTAAGGCCCCCTTCGTTTGCGGCTGCCGCAATCTGGGCGAAGCCCTGCGCCGTATCGGCGAAGGCGCTGCCATGATGCGCACCAAGGGCGAGCCCGGCACAGGAGACGTGGTTGAGGCTGTTCGCCACGCCCGCTCGGTTTACGGCGATATCCGCCTTCTGCAGACCCTGCCGGAAGAAGAAGTGATGACCTTTGCAAAGAACAATCAGGCTCCCTACGAACTGTGTAAGCAGGTGCGGGAGTTGGGCAAGCTGCCCGTGGTTAATTTTGCGGCCGGCGGCATTGCCACGCCGGCAGATGCAGCCTTGATGATGCAGTTGGGGGTCGACGGCATATTCGTCGGCTCGGGCATTTTCAAATCGGGCGACCCGGTGAGACGAGCCCAGGCGATTGTCAAAGCAACCACTCATTTCAATGAACCAGGCATTCTGGCTGAGGTCAGCCGAAACCTGGGCGAGGCCATGGTTGGTCGATCGGCGAGCCAATTGCCTGAAGCCGAAAGAATGGCAGAGCGCGGCTGGTAAGCCAGAAAGACTAACAAGACAAGATGAAGTTTGGCGTTCTGGCGTTGCAAGGCGATTTTCGTGAACACCGTATCAGCCTCGAGAAACTCGGGGCTGATGTTTCAGAGGTCAGGCTGCCAGAGCATTTAGACGGTCTGACCGGTCTGATCATTCCTGGAGGCGAGTCTACCGCTATCGGAAAACTAATGGCAGCTTATGGTCTGCTGGAAGCGATTCGCGATTTTGGACAAACCAGAGCGATTTGGGGCACCTGCGCCGGGGCAATCCTGTTGGCCAAGGATGTTGGCCGGGAGCAGCCCCTGCTGGGTTTGATCGATATTACCATTGAGCGCAATGCCTTTGGCCGTCAGCTGGATTCTTTTGAAATCGACCTGCCGGTTCCTTTCCTCAACCCCAGTAAACCAGATTACCATCTGACTTTTATTCGCGGCCCTATTATCACCAATCTCTATGGCGAGGCTCGGTCTTTATTGAGCCTGCCAGATGGCCGGGTCATTGCGGCACAGCAGGGCAAGCTGATGGCAACCTCCTTCCACCCCGAACTCACCAATGATCTGCGTTTTCATCGTTATTTCATGGAGCTGGCACAATAGGCATCCGAAAATTAAGCCCCTTTGATCTGTACAAAATCAGCCGCTCAGGCGCCCTAATGCAAAGCCTGGACACGGTGCGGTTTTTTACACGCGGCGAGCCGCTCAATCTGCGCAACGTGATGCAGCGGGTGGCAGTTCTGGTCGAACAGGAAGCCTTCATTTGGGAGGGGGAGGATGGCCAAAGCTGCTATGGGCAGATTGAAAAAAGACAAAGCCGACCATACGCGCAGATGTGCTTTGTGGGCTGCCAGGAGGAAGCGGACCCCCTTGTTCTTTGCCGAGTGCTGGAACCACTGGTGGAGAGCGCGGGCGCCTGGCAGGCGTGGGGCGTTTTGGCTGATCTGCCGGAAGGCTCACCCCTTTTCGAAGGATTTCGTAAAGCCGGTTTCAGGATTTGGGCCAGGCAAAAGATTTATAACCTTACCCAGACGAAAGGCCAGAGCGTAGAAACTGAGCTGCAGTGGCGATCCTGGAACTCAACAGATATCAGTTCCATGAGAGTTTTGTATAGAGAAATCGTGCCAGCCTCGGTGCAACTAATCGAACCAATCACACGAAAGTCTGCCATCGGGATGGTCCTGACCCAAGCAAACGGGAATTTGAGCGCTTATGCCGACCTGGAATATGGACCCAAGGGAGTTTGGGCGCAGATGTTAGTTGACCCACAGGTGGACCCGACTGACCTGCTGATCAGCCTGCCGCAGGCAATTCCGGAGCTGCTCGGCCGGCCAGTCTATCTGTGTGTGCGCTCTTACCAGCCCTGGGTAGAGACCGCGCTGGAAAACGCAGGTTACGCCCCCCAGGAAGCCCAGATTCTGCTGATTAAACATTTGGTTTTGAGGAGTCAGGTCGAACAGAGGGCAGTTAAGGCAATTTTCGAGAGTGGTGGCATGGAAGGCTCCTTGCCCATCACACAAAAATAGAAGAGGTCTGGAAGCCCGGTGAAGAGTAGATTTAATATCGAAAAGTCGAGGAGGTTATTTGACTGGCTTTCCCCGCTTTACAATCAGGCATTTAAGCGTCAACGCAAACGCTATGCCCAGATCTACGGGCAAATGGATCACTGTAATCTCTCCCATTTTTCGTCCATCCTGGATATTGGCTGCGGAACGGGGGCAATGGCGTCCGTTTTTGCCGATATGGGTTTGAAGACTTACGCGTTGGATCATTCCCTCGGCATGGTGCGTGTAGCAAAGAAACGGCTTGCAAACACGCCAGTGAATCTCCTGCAGGGAGGGGCAACCGGTTCGCTGCCATTTCCGGCTGATAGTTTTGACATCGTGATTGCTGCCTTTGTTGCCCATGGCCTGAAAGCCGATCCCCGCCAGAGGCTGTATGAGGAGATGAAACGGGTTGGCCGGCACCTTGTGATCCTGCACGACTACAGCCAGGCGAGATCTTTGCTTACAAACCTAACCGAATATGCTGAAGGGGGTGACTACTTTGACTTCATTAAAGTAGTCAATGATGAGTTAAGGGATCATTTCGGTAACCTGGAAGTGGTCAATTTAGCCCGAGGCAGTTGCTGTTATATCTGTACTATCGAAAAACCGTGACCCTTATGCCAGGTGGGGGGCGATTAATATTGCATTAGAAATTATATAAGAACGAGAAATTAAGAACAGAATACGATAAAATCAAGCCAAGAGAAAAAAAGAATGACTATGATGACAACTACAAAATACATAACTGATGATTTGGCGGCGATGCTGAACGTGTTTCCCGAGGAAATCGCACAGGCGGTAATGAGCGCAAACCATTTTGACGATTTACTGGAAGTGATTCTCGATCTGGGGCGTGTTCCAAGCGCGCGCTTTGTTGATAAAGAGGTGAAATTACTGGACCGCGTGGTCAGTCAAGAAGATCTCGACTACGTGGTTTCCAGGATCGGAGATTTTGACGCCGACAATCGCGCGGGAATGGAGCGAACGCTCCATCGAATTTCCGCCATCCGCAACCGGAGGGGCAACGTGGTGGGTCTGACCTGCCGGGTTGGCAGAGCAGTCTACGGAACCATCGGCATCATCGAAGACCTTATCGACTCTGGTGAGAGCATCCTGATTTTGGGCAAGCCTGGTGTTGGTAAGACCACCATGCTGCGTGAAGCCGCGCGCATACTGGCTGAGAAGAAACGTGTGGTGATTGTTGATACCTCCAATGAAATCGGCGGTGATGGCGACGTGCCCCACCCGGCAGTTGGCGCTGCCCGGCGCATGCAGGTGCCGAAGCCATCGCTGCAGCACGAGGTCATGATCGAGGCGGTTGAAAACCACAACCCCGAAGTGATCGTCATTGATGAGATCGGTCGTGAACTGGAAGCCCAGGCTGCCCGCACAATCGCGGAGCGGGGCGTACAACTGATTGGCACCGCGCATGGGAATGCTCTGGATAACCTGTTGATTAACCCAACCCTTTCAGACTTGATCGGTGGGGTTTCTTCGGTCACGCTTTCTGACGATGAAGCAAGAAGGCGGGGGACGCAAAAGACCGTTCTTGAGCGTAAGTCACCGCCAACTTTCACGATCCTGGTCGAAATCCAGAATCGCGAAAGGGTGAAGGTGCATCGGGATGTGGGCGCCGCCGTTGACTCCATTTTGCGGGGTTACCCAATGCTGCCCGAAGAGCGGTTTCGGGATGAAGATGGCAAGGTTCACTTTATGAAACAGACCAGGCCCAACATGCCCACTGTTTCCCAGTCGATCAGACGGGGAGGCAGTATGGATAAAAGCCCATTCGACCGCAGCTACAAGCCGGTCAGCGCTCCCGCGCAGGAGCGATACCCCCAAAGCAAGCACGCGCAGCGCTATGATGACTTTATTGCTGGAGATGATTACGAAAATCCGGTCATGCAGGCTTCGGAAGAGGACAAGAAAATATTCGCCTTTGGTGTCGCGCGGAACAGGCTGCTGCAATCCATCAAGAGCATGGGCGTTCCCGCTGTGGTGGTCAAGGATCTGGACGAGGCGGATATTCTGCTGACCCAGCGCCGCTACTACCGCGACAGGCTGCAGCCAATCGTAGAAGCCGAAGAGCGAGGCATCCCGATTTTCGTGGTGAAATCCAACACGGTCGCGCAGATAGAACAATTTTTAGCCGACTCCTTCCAGCAAAGACAAACACCGGTTCGATTGTCCTTGAACGAAGAAGCCATGCGCCAGGCCGAGCAGGCAGTCCTGATGGTTCAGGCAGGAGAAAAATACGTTAATCTTCCGGCAATGCCTTCGCCAATACGACGATTGCAGCATGAATTGGCAAGAAGAGCGCACCTGGTTTCCCGTTCTTTTGGGGGAGACCCAAACCGGTACGTGCGGATTTATCGGGATTAGGGATGTTTATCACAATCGAAGGACCGGAAGGCAGTGGTAAGAGCAGTCAGTTACCAGAATTAGGGCGATATCTGGAATCCAGGGGGTTTCAGGTCGTAAAAACCCGTGAGCCAGGCGGCACCAAGATTGGCGATCAGATTCGGGAAGTTCTGATGAGGATGGACAATACCGAGCTTCATCCCCGGACAGAAATATTGCTTTTCCTTGCCGCCAGGGCCCAACTGGTCGAAGAAGTGATCCTACCCAGCCTGGAACAAAAGAAAATTGTCTTATGCGATCGTTACGGCGACTCGACTCTGGCCTATCAAGGTTATGGGCACGGGTTTGCCCTGGACAAGTTACGCTCTCTGCTTGAATTCGCGACGGGTGGGTTAAAGCCCGACCTGACCCTTTTGCTGGATGTAGACACCCTGACCGGGTTGAAAAGAAAGAAAGCAAAAGAAGAATGGAACAGGCTTGATGCTTTTGAGTTATCATTTCATGAGCGCGTGCGCGCGGGCTATCACCTGCTTGCTGAGCAAGAGCCTGAGCGTTGGAAGACAGTGGATGGCTCGCAGGCGCCAGCGCTGGTACAAGCGCATATGAGAGCAGTGGTAGACGAGGCTTTGTGTTTGGAGCAGCTCTAAGGTAACGATGGGACAGAAAGTCCCATTATTTGAAAGGAATTTCATAATGAAAAATGTTAAGAAGTATTGGTGGCTCTTTTTGATCGTAGTCCTGGCATTTAGCGCCTGTGAGGTTCAGGAAGTAACCCCTCCCCCTGTGGAGACGCCCACAACTGTCGTGGAAACCGAGGCTGTCACCCAGGAAGCCACGGAAGTCATTCCCGCGGTGCCGACAGAGGAACTGCCGCTGGTAGATGAGGATGGCAAGATGGTCTGCTCTTTGGTAGGTCCGCTTTTCCCGGAGCTGACTGAGGAACAGGAAGAACAACTGGCGATATTCCCGGCAGTAACCGAAGAGGACTGGGTAAAGGGGGCTGATGATCCTATCCTGTCGGTGATCGAGTATACAGATTTTTTCTGCCCTTATTGCGAGATGGCTTATTTCGAGTTAGAGACGCTGCTTGAAAAATATCCGGATGACGTTCAGATTGTATATCGCCCTCTGCCGCTCGAATCCCTCCATCCGACTGCCCCGCTCGCGGCTTATGCTGCTGAGGCGGCTGGCATGCAAGGATCTTTTTGGGAAATGTATTCGGCGATCTTTGAGAACAGAGACACGCTGGCACCCCTGTCGGCTGAAGACTTCACAGACTGGTTAGTGGAAACTGCTGATGAATTGGGAATGGATGTGGAACAATTTAGAACTGATCTGGAAAGCGACGAAGTCATCGATAAGATCACAACTGAACAGCAAACCATGTTTGCTAACGGGGTCAGTTCCACCCCAACAATCCTGGTCAACCGCCGCCCGGTTGGTAACTGGACAGCAGCTTACCTGGGCAATTTCGTTGAGGTGATCAAGGCTGAGCAGGATAGGATGACCGAATGTCCGCCCTTTGTGATTGACCCTGATAAAGAATATACCGCCACAATTACCACCGAGAATGGCGACATAGTCATCGAACTTTACCCTGAGGCGGCTCCTCTGGCGGTCAACTCGTTTGTCTACCTGGCAAGAGAAGGCTTTTATGACGGCGTTACCTTCCATCGGGTTTACCACAACTTCATGGCCCAGACCGGCGATCCGACAGGTACCGGTTGGAGCGGCTCGGGATATCAATTCAGGGAAGAGATTGTGCCTGAACTGACCTATGACGAACCCTACATGCTTGGAGTAGCGCGAGGTCAGGCTGATGGAACCAGCGGCAGCCAGTTTTTTATCACTTACGTGCCCTATCCCTCCCTCAATGGCGGTTATACCATCTTTGGTAAGGTGGTCGAAGGCATCGATGTGTTGGATCAAATCACAGAACGTGATGCTGATAATAACCCTGAGGCACCTCAGGGCGATAAGATCATCAGCATTGTGATCAACGAAAAGTAGTGCCTGAACAAGCAGCTCGACCCTCATTAACTGTTCGAACCAGCCCCCGCTGGATGCACTGGTTGAACCTGATATGGAACATTCTGGTCTTCCTGGGGGCTGGCTCGCTTACTCTATTTCTGTTGGGTTTGAGTACAGAGACAGGGTCCAACCTGCTTGTCGATCAGGTATCCGATCGTGCCCTTTACCTGTGGGCCTATACAGCCGGTTTTGTCGCTCTAATGGCATTTATCGCGCTGGCTGGCAGCATTGGAAGGCTCACTAGCAAAACAAAGCACCCCAAACCAAGTCAGGCTGGCTGGCTTCGATTCAGTATCCTCTTGTTTCCGCTTATCGTCTGGGCTGTGGCAGCCTGGAATACCTCTATAGTTTTGCCGGATTGGCTGTTCTCGCTGCTGGTTTATCTGGGCGTCTTGATCCCGGTTGTTTGGCTGCTGCGGATAGCGAGTGGCCACTTGTGGGGGCAGCACAAAGACCGCGATGCCTCGGTGATCAGCTTTTCCAGCAGCTTTTCGATCTCCATAATATTGCTGATACAGGCAGTAATTTTGGTTTCTGCAATTGTGATAATTGTTGTTCTCAATCCCGCCGCGTTTACCCGGATGCCTGGCAGCTTAAATGAAATCGAAGAACTTTTCCTCTCCCCGGTGGTGATTCTCGCCGCGATCGTCTTTGTGGCCGTGATTGTGCCGGTGGTCGAAGAACTTTTCAAGACTCTGGCAGTATGGCCCCTGCTAGGGCTGAACATCAGCCCCGGTGAGGGTTACGTTGCCGGGATGATGAGCGGCGCTGGCTTCGCCCTGTTGGAAGGGATGCTCTTCGCGGCTCAGACAGCCATGACGCCTGGGGGTGACTGGGTTTATTTTTTGATTGGCAGGCTGGGGGGCACATTGATCCATGTTTTTAACGGCGGGCTGGTCGGCTGGGCACTGGCGGAAAGCTGGCGAGATCGGAAGTTTGCCCGCCTCCTTGTGATTTATCTTGTGGCGTTTATAATCCACGGCATGTGGAACCTAAGTGTTGTGATCACCCAATTGGTGCCAACACTAATGGCACAGGAAGTTAACCAAGGTCTGACTAACATGGTGGTGATCATTCTGGGCGGGCTGATTGGGGTGGGGTTTATTTACTTCGGCCGGTATGTTCTGCTGAGGACAAAATTATTACCGGTCAGTACTGTAAAGGATGCAAATGCAAGTTAATTGGAGCGCCTCACGTGAACGAGTGATGAAATTATTACGGTCAGTTTTCAATGTGATTTCGAACGTAGAGGTCATTGGTCAGGAAAATATACCCGCGAGCGGAGGATACGTTTTGGCAACCAGCCATGTCAGCCGTCTGGACACCCTCTTTCTGATGTTGTCGAGCCCGCGCAAAGATATTGTGGGGATGGTAGCGAGAGAGTATCAAAAAGCCCCGTTTTTTGGCTGGTTCCTGGAAAAACTGGGGGTGATTTGGATTACCCGCGGAGGGTATGACTTCCAGGCATTTAGAGAGGCATCGGCGTTTCTGAAAAAAGGTGGAATCGTGGGTTTAGCGCCAGAGGGCTCCCGCTCGCGAAACGGCCAATTGATGGAAGGTAAACACGGTACGGTTTTAATGGCCATCAAAAACAAAGTGCAGGTGATCCCGGCAGCCGTGATCGGGTCTGCGGATATGATGAAGCGCTTTCTGAGGTTAAAAAAGATGCAGGTCAAGGTGATTTTCGGCAAGCCGTTCGACTTACCCCAACCTGAAGAGGGACAGAGCGAAAAGAATGTGCTCGATCTGGCAACTACAGAGGTCATGTGCCGAATCGCCATGCTGCTGCCCGAGGATCGTAGAGGCTTCTACCGCGACCATCCGAGATTACAGGTATTATTAGCTGAACAACAATCGTTATAAAGAACTACAGAATGGAGATTAGATGATACCAATTCGTGACGATTTAAAAACACACCGCACTCCAATTGTGAACTACGGGCTGATTTTGATCAACGTGCTGGTTTTCTTGTGGATGTTTTTGAACAGCGCCAACCTTGAGAACATCTATTATGAATACGCCCTGATCCCTGCTAACCTCCAAGATGGGATCGATTTGAGAGACATATCAGCATTCCTGACCAGCATGTTTATGCATGGCGGCTGGATGCATCTGATTGGAAACATGCTCTATCTGTGGATTTTTGGCGATAACGTGGAAGACCGCATGGGTCATGTCGTCTACCTGCTTTTCTACCTGGCTGGCGGCGTGGCGGCAGCTTTGCTACAGATTATGGTTAACCCGGGTTCACAGATCCCCATGGTGGGCGCCAGTGGTGCCATTGCAGCGATTTTGGGCGCTTACCTGGTGTTGTATCCTAACAGCAGGGTTTACACCTTCATTCCAATTGGCTATTTTGCCCGCTTAAGGCTGGTGCCCGCGATCGTCGTTTTGGGCTTATGGTTTTTATTGCAATTATTCAGCGGGTTCGGGTCATTTAGTGCGCCTGACCAGGGCGGCACGGCCTATTTTGCCCACGTCGGCGGTTTTATTTTTGGTCTGGCGATTGGCTGGTTATTTAAAGAGCGGGGGCGGGAACCGCAGCCTGCTCCGCCGCGCTGGAATTGACAGTCTGCCTGTCAGGCACTTAATGGGCGCAGTTTTGGTGGCGCGTCCGCAACGTGTCTGTGAATAGATTGTAACAATTTTATAAATAAAAACATAGTATAATATGCGTCCAGCGTTTGGATGGCTTCGGCCTTCGAGGCGCATTTTGTATTTATCCCCATGGGGAAGTAGACCAGATATAAGGAAAGAGCTATGCCAAGTTCATACCTGACACGTGAAGGTTATGAGAAATCAGAAAAAGAATTAGAATATTTGCGAACCCAAAAACGCAAAGAAGTTGCTCAACGGCTGCAAGATGCCATGGAAGATGGCGAGCTGATTGAAAACGCGGAATTTGAAGCGGCGAAAAACGAACAGTCTTTCGTTGAAGGGCGGATCAAAGACCTGGAGATTTTGCTTGCCAATGCTCACATCATTGGCGAGGAAGACAACCCCCAGGGGATTGTCAAGGTCGGTTCGAAGGTG